>MTLC01000101.1_pt1 | contig 337647 bp, 291 predicted proteins | sample 1982451 | NCBI WGS metagenome assembly MTLC01 (sample SAMN05710165, study PRJNA340218) | biofilm metagenome | isolation source: sample SPH anode biofilm adapted to +100 mV | place: USA | collected 2012-02-03
GTTCAATGTGACGGTGACCTTCCCCTAGACCGACCACCGTCGAAAACATGATACAGATGACCTGTGATAGCCCGGGGAGCAATCCCCGGGCTCATTCTATCGGCATGGGATGCGACGGCCTTATCCTTGATGGCGGCCTTGGCCCATGCGTACCTACCAGAGGTGGCGGAAATGGCCTGCGAAATAATTGCCTGCTGCCGGTTCATCAGCGAAAAAATGGACAACATGCCCATGACATCGCATTACAAAAAGAACCGTCATTGTCTGAACGATTATGAATCGTGCACCAGGTATCTCACGTACAAGTCGCTGAAAAAGAAAGAGATGATCGAGGGCTTCTACCTGGATGACGTGGACGAGATCGGCAGTGTCATCAATTGCCTGAAACGGGGCAGCCTGCCGTCGGTATGATCTCCACGTGTCGGACAGAGCGGGATCGCTTCCGGTAGTCATTCCGGAGCTGCCCGCTGCTCATGAAAAGTTTACCCGGTTGAAATTATTCATATAACTGTGTATTGTCATCTGCTGGACCCTCCCGGAGCGGGCAATGGCCCGTATCTGCCGGGTGCTGAGGCAGGGCCGGTTTTTTCCGGGAGAGGCGTACGAAGAGAAGCCGGGAGCTGACATGCGAAAAAGTTATTCCCAGATTCCGAAGGTTGACAGGATCCTGACGTTGCCGGCCGTCGAACAGATGCTTGCCGGCCAGCCGAAACCGGTGGTGCTGACTGCCGTCCGCACGGTCCTCGACCGGCTCCGCGCAACAGCGGTCCATGGACGTCTGGCAGAGCCGATCGACGAGGCCGGCCTCTGTGCCCTGATCGAAAGCGAACTGGCGAGGGCCAACGCGCCGAGCCTGCACCCGGTGGTGAACGGCACCGGTGTGGTCATCCATACCAATCTCGGCCGCTCGCTCCTGACGCCGGCTGCCTGCCGCCATCTTGCCGAGGCGGCAGAGCGTTATACCAACCTGGAGATCGACCTGGCAACCGGCGAGCGGGGGGAGCGCTACTGCCACGTGGAGGGTCTGCTCTGCGAACTGACCGGTGCCGAAGCGGCGCTGGTGGTGAACAACAACGCGGCTGCGGTCCTGCTTGCGCTCTCCGGGCTGGCTTTCGGCCGCGAGGTGGTGGTTTCCCGCGGGGAACTGGTGGAGATCGGCGGTTCGTTCCGCATACCGGATGTCATGCGCCAGAGCGGCGGCATCCTGCGGGAGGTCGGGACCACCAACCGGACCCATCCTAAGGATTACCGGAGCGCCGTTACCCCGGAGACCGCCCTGTTCCTCAAGATCCATACCAGCAACTTTGCCGTAGTCGGCTTTACTGCCGAGGTGAGCGCTGAGGAGCTGGTGGCGATCGGTCGCGAGCAGGGGATACCGGTCATGGCTGACATCGGCAGCGGCTGTCTGGTTGATCTCGCCCCCTTTGGCATTCCGGGCGAAATCCCCATCCGGGACTACGTCCGGGCGGGTATCGATGTCATCACCTGCAGCGGCGACAAGATGCTGGGGGGGCCGCAGGCCGGCATCATCCTCGGCAGGCGTGACCTTCTGGCAGAACTCCGCAAACATCCGCTGCTCAGGGCGCTCAGGATCGACAAGCTCACCCTTGCCGCCCTGGAAGCGACCCTGCGGCTCTACCGGGACGAGCGCCAGGCCCTGGCCGAGATCCCGACGCTCAGGATGCTGACGACCCCTCTTGCCGAGCTCAGGGCCAAGGGGCAATGGTATCTGCGCCGCCTGCGCCGACAGGCGCCGGCAGCGGTGCGGCTTTCCCCGGAAACGGGGAGTTCCCAGGTCGGCGGCGGGGCATTGCCCCTGGTCGATCTCCCTTCCTTCCTCATCGCGGTCGAAGCGGACGGCTGGCAGGCGCAGGAGATCGACACGGCATTCCGGAACAGCCGGGTGCCGGTGGTTGGGCGGATCAACCGCGGCCGTTATCTCCTCGACGTGCGGACCCTGCAGGAGTGCGACCTGCTGGCACTTGTCGACGCCCTTGCCCTCTTAGCCGCACCTTCGTTCAAAAACGGATAGACGCCGGATTTTGATCCGGCAGATCAGACAATAAGGAGAAATGGAATGAAACTGCTTCTTGCCACCTGCGCCCTGGTTTCTTTGATCACCTGTTCGGTAGCCTCTGCTGCCGGCTACAACTATCTCGAAGCCGACGACTTCAAGAAATGGCTGGAGAGCGGCCGGAAGATGACCATCGTCGATATCCAGCCCCATGCAGAATTTGTGAAGCACCATTTCAAGGGGGCCGTGGAGACCAATGCCTTCCCGGCGCAGAGCGCAGAGGAGCGGGCGCGTCTCGACAAGGTCCTGCCGCTGGTCGCGGAGACCTCCAGCGATGTCGTGGTGGTCTGCCCCCGCGGCGGTAAAGGCGCCAAGGGGGCCTACGATTACCTGAAGGAGAAGGGTGTCAAGGAAGAGCGGCTACAGATCCTGGAAGACGGGATGCAGGGCTGGCCCCACAAGGAGATGACCGTCGACGGCGACAAGTAGGCTACCTGCGCCAGCAGCCGGCGACAAATACTACCAGGAGGAATGATGGACGCGCAACTGTTTGAAGTGAAGAGCAACCCCGAACTCTGGGCCAGTCTGGACATGAATGTGGAGCGGTTCAGCGGAATGCCGAAGATGCTGACCGAGGCGTACCGGAACATCTTTCTCAGCCAGAAGAACCGGCCGGAGAAGATGGCGTATTTCGACGATATGGTCGCCAACATCCATACCGGCCGGATCGAGGAGCTGATGGCGGCAAAGAAAGAGGGGCGGCCGGTGGTCGGCACCTTCTGCGTCTATGTGCCGGAAGAGATCATCATGGCGGTGGACGGGGTCTGTGTCGGGCTCTGCGGCGGTGCCCAGGGCTCCATCGCCGATGCCGAGAAGGTCCTGCCGCGCAACATCTGTCCGATGGTGAAGTCGGCTTTCGGTTTCAAGATCGGCAAGATCTGCCCCTATTTCCAGGCCGTCGATTTCGTCTATGGCGAGACCACCTGCGATGCCAAGAAGAAGACCTGGGAGCTGCTCGACCGCGAGGTGCCGACCCATGTCATGGAGATCCCGCAGATGAAGCGGGAGCGGGACAAGGCGCTTTGGATCGAGGAGGTGAGGGATTTCAAGGCCAAGGTGGAAGAGGTGTCGGGCAAAACCGCAACCACCGAGAGGATCGCCGCATCCATCACGACCATGAACAACAAGCGGCGTGCCCTGCAGCGGCTCAACTCCCTTCGTCACCACAATCCCGCCCCGATCAGCGGCAAGGACATGCTCCTCATCCAGCAGATCGCCTTCTATGACGATCCGGTCCGCTTCACCTCCAGGGTCAACGAGCTGTGCGATGAGCTCGAAGGGAGGATCGCCAGCGGCAGCGCCGTTGCGCCCGTATCGGCACCCAGGGTGCTGGTTTCCGGCACCCCGATGGCGCTTCCGAACTGGAAGCTGCACCACCTGATCGAGTCAGGGGGAGGGGTGGTGGTGAACGAGGAGAGCTGCATCGGCACCCGCTACTACAAGGACCTGACCGACGAGAGCGCCACGACCCTGGACGAACAGCTTGCGCTTCTGACCGAACGGTACATGAAGATCGACTGCTCCTGCTTCACCCCGAACGACGAGCGGGTCGAACAGGTGCTGGCCGAGTACCGTGCTTCCGGTGCCCAGGGGATCATCGATTACTGCCTCCAGTTCTGCCATACCTACAACATCGAGGCGGTAAAGATCCGCGAGATGTGCGAGCGGGAAGGGATTCCCTTCCTCGCTATCGAGAGCGACTATTCACCCGAAGACATCGGCCAGCTCCAGACCCGCATCGAGGCCTTCCTTGAGCAGCTGAGGGACTAGAAGATGCTGATCGGCATTGACCTCGGGTCGCGTTCCATCAAGCTTGCCGCGGTCAGGGATGGTCTCCTGGTGGATAGCCTGGTCATGGAGAGCGGCTATGCACCCCATGACCAGGCCAGGGAGCTCCTGGGGCGTTTCAACCCACGACGGGTGATTGCGACGGGATATGGGCGGCACCTCGCCCAGAAACACCTGTCCGGGGAAGTGATCACCGAGATAAAGGCACATGCCCTGGGCGCCCGCTACCATGCGCCTGACTGTACCACCGTCCTTGATGTCGGCGGCCAGGACTCCAAGGTGATCAACCTGGACACAAACGGCAAGGTCTGCAACTTCCAGATGAACGACAAGTGCGCCGCCGGCACCGGCCGCTTCCTGGAGATCATGGCCGCAACGCTTGGCTACACCCTTGACGAGTTCGGTCCGGCCGCCCTTGCCGCCACCCGGGAGATGACCATAGGCAGTATGTGTGCCGTATTTGCCGAATCAGAGGTCATCTCCCTCAAGAACCGGGGGATGCTCCCCCAGGATATTGCCAGGGCAGTTCATTTGTCGGTAGTTGAACGGTTGGTGGCCATGCTGAACAAGGCTGGGTATGGCAAGCACGTGCTTTTCAGCGGAGGGGCCGCTCGCAATCCGGCGCTGGTCCAGCTTCTTCGCCAGCGTCTCGACGCGGAGGTTTCCGTTCCCGTGCAGCCAGAGATCAACGGTGCGCTCGGCGCGGCGCTCTATGCCGGCATCATCCTGAATCGGGAAGAGCCGGTTGGCGGGGAGTAATCGTCAAAGCGGTTTGTGTTTCTTTTTTCGAGAAGGAGAATCAGGAAAGGGTTGGCCGGCTTCGGTCAACCCTTTGTGCCATCAATGGGGGGTGATGGCGCCACGAGCCGGTCCGGCAGCAACCGCTCAGTGACGATGGGTGTTTTCATATTCAGTGAAACTGCAGCAGAAATAGTCGTGCTCGCACCAGATCATGACTTTCTCGCCTGGTGGTGGTGGGGCAGGGGCGTCGATGATGTATCTGCGATTGTCGCAAACGATGGAGCCATCGTTTTGCACCGGCGTTGCATAACGTCCATACAACACCGGGGTGACTGCCGCCGGTGCTATTTCATCGATCTCAGTAAGGTGATAGATCTGCATCGATTCCTTCCCTCCCCAGGTTCTTGCTACTCTGCGCCGGGCAGATGCCAGACTTACCTGCTCCGCTGGTTGCGTCGTACCGGCGCCTCGGCTGCCGCGGTCGAATGAAACAGGCAGTGCAGTACAATCGTGAACCAGCAGATCGCCAAACTTACAGTCACTATCGTTGTCATGGCATGCCTCCTAACAGGTTGGTGTTTACTCTGCTGCGATGATTGCGCTTTGCGTGCCATATTTAATATGTTGAAATAGTTGTGTTTTCTGTGCTGTGTTCGTCTGCTTCTGGAGAAATGTGAACAGTGCTGTTGGAAAGTTGGATTACGAGGCGTTGTTCCGTGGCAGGTTTTTAAATAGACGATAATTTGAATGTGCTCATGCGAAAGTCTTTGACTTTGCAAGCTAAAAAAGAGTATTCCTACCATAACGCTTGTATACAATTTGTGGTAGACGATAATACTAAACCATCCGCGAGGGTGGGACGGAAAGCCTAAAGGGTCTCATCGAGACAGCCGGGTCGCCGAAATATCACAGGATATTCGGCCCCCGGTTTTTTTGTGCCGAATTCCGGAAAGGAGACCGGTGCCGCAGTTGGCACACACCGCCTGAAGAGGCGACGGTTCCTGTCGATCAGAGGTCGGCGGGGAAAAATGTTGGTGGTACACGACAATACTAAACCATCCGCGAGGGTGGGACGGAAAGCCTAGAGGGTCTCTCTGAGACAGCCGGGTCGCCGAAATATCACGTGATATGCGGCCCCGGCTTTTTTTATTGCCTGACAGTCGGGGCCATGTCCGGGTAAGAAGACGTCCACGTCCGCAGATGTAGCAGAAGTAGTCTAAATCAGGGGCTTTGCGCCCCGAAAACAGATCACAAGGAGCATATATGCAGATAATTAAAACGGCAGTCCTGCCAGTCCTCGTTATTCTGATGGGTGTTGTCACCATCGGAGTGAATGCACAGGCTCAGTCGAACTATTTTTCAGCCAGAGGCTGCACCGATTGCCACAGCGCGCCCGTTGCCGCAACCTGCGCGGGATGCCACCATCACAGCGGAAGCATTGCCGCAACACCGAACAAGACAACGGCCTATGCCCCCGGCGAAACGGTTACGGTCACCCTGTCCGCTTCGGGAGCACGTACCGGCTGGATCGGTGTCCGGCTCTATGACCAGACCGGCGCAGAAATCGCGCGTTCCACGGGCACTCAGAGCGGCATGGGCGGGTCAGCCACCTATCCGGCAGCTCTCTCCGCTCCGGCACCGGCAACGCCCGGCGCCTACACCTGGAGGATTGCCTACTTCGGCAATGAAGACGGCACCGGAACTGGCGATGTCCATAGCGAAAAATCCGTCAATGTCTCCATTACCGTTGCCTCGGCCACTGACACTACCGTGCCCGTTGTCAGCGCCTTTACCTTGCCGTCAACCGCCACCAGCCTGACGGTCCCGGTTTCCGCATTCACCGCCACCGATAACGTCGGCGTAACCGGCTATCTGGTCACCACCAGCTCCTCGGTTCCGCTCGTCTCTGCCGCAGGGTGGACTGCTGGCGCACCTGCCAGTGTCACTGCAACCGCAGCCGGCGCCGTCACTTTCTATGCCTGGGCCAAGGACGCGGCCGGCAACGTATCGGCAAGCCGCAGTGCCAGCGTCACCATTACTCTGCCGGACACCACCGTTCCCGTGGTCAGCTCCTTTACCCTGCCGGCAACTGCTACCAGCCTGAACGTGCCGGTCACCGCTTTTACTGCAACTGATAATGTCGGAGTAACCGGCTACCTCGTCACCCAGAGCGCCACGGCACCTGCCGCCGCTTCCACGGCCTGGTCCGCTTCCGCGCCGTCCAACGTCACTGCCGCCGCAGCCGGAACCGCCACCTTCTATGCCTGGGCCAAGGACGCAGCCGGCAACGTGTCGCTCGCCAAGAGCGCCAGCGTCGTCATTACCCTGCCCGATACCGCAGCGCCGGTGGTCAGCGCTTTCACCCTGCCGGCTACCTCCACCAGCCTCACCATCCCGGTCACCGCATTTGTCGCAACCGATAACCTGGCCGTTGCCGGTTACCTGATCACCCAGAGCGCCGCCGCTCCTGCCGCCTCGGCTGCAGGCTGGCTGACCGCACCTCCTGCAAGCGTTACCGTTGCTGCCGCTGGCAGCGCCACCTTCTATGCATGGGCCAAGGATGCGGCCGGCAATGTATCTCTCGCCAAGAGTGCCACGGTGATGGTATCCGTGGCCGGCGACACCACCAAGCCGACCCTGACCATCTCCGCCCTGGCCGATGGCGCCTACACCAACAAGTCCACGCTCAACGTCACCGGCATTGCCACGGATAACGACGCTCTCAAGTCCGTTACCGTCAATGACCAGCCGGTCACCGTCAATGCCGACGGCTCGTTCAGCACCGCCCTGGTGCTCGCAGCCGGCGTAAATACCGTCACTGTTGTTGCCACCGACAACGCCGGCAACCAGCAGACCGACAGCCGCAGCATCACCTATGATCCCACTGCTCCGGTGCTTTCAGTTTCCGCTCCGGCCGACAACATCACCACGACCGAGTCCTTTGTCGCCCTGACCGGCAGCATCAGCGAGACCTCCACGGTTTCGGTCAAGGTCAACAACGGCAGCCCGCAGTCCGCCAGCATCAACGGCGCCGCCTTTACCGCCACTGTCTACCTGGTGCCGGGGATCAACACCATCGACATCACTGCAACCGACCTGGCCGGCAATACATCCAGCGCCAAGCGGACCGTTACCTATGAGGCAGGCACGCTCTCCCTTGCCGTGACCTACCCGAGCCGTGACATCACCACCAGCGAATCGACGCTGACCATCAAGGGCAAGATCGTCGACGCCCAGGGTGTCGTAACCGTCAAGGTCACCATGAACGGCAAGACCTACACTCCTGGCGTGCGCCGGGGAGCATTCCAGCAGAAGCTCGCCTTCAGGAAGGCCGGTGTGTATGCCATCGGCATTACAGCAACGGACGCTGCGGGCAACACCGGCAGCGTAACCCGCAACGTTATCTATCGTCCAGGCGAGCGGGACGACCGCGACGACGACCACAGCCGTAACGACGATTAGCCGTCACGCGGAATAGTCAAAAAAGAAAGCCACCCGGCAGCGGGTGGCTTTCTTTTTTCTGCGACGGGTGGCAGCCGACGGCGATGCCGGGTTATTCCGTGGTTTTCGGGGTGATCATCGCCTGCTCGGGAACGATCTTGACGAACGATCCCCTGCTCCGGGCCATCACCCCTGCCAGCCAGTCAGCCTCGTCCTCCTGGTGGGAATGGAGCAGTTCGCGATGGTATCTGCCGAGCAATTGTTCCACCTGGGGGAGATCGTGCTCGTCCAGGTCGCGGATCTCCACCCCTGCCCCTTGTGCCAGCCGCCGCCGCAACGCCTCCCGGTCGAGTCCCATCTCCGTGTCGAGATAGCAGTAGACCGTACCGCCGGTCATGCCCGAACAGAACCAGGGGCCGGGATCGCCCAGCACCACCACGCGGCCGGCGGTCATGTACTCGCAGGCAAAGCCCTTCAGGGTGGCCCGGCCGGCCATGTTGCCCAGGGTGTCGTCGATGGGGCGGCTGATGCGGCCGCCGAGTACGACGTCCGCCCCTGACAGGCGGATGCAGGCTCGGCTGTCCGCTTCTCCCTGGACGATGAAGGTCCCTCCCTGGGCACCATAGGCAAGCCCTTTCCCCACCGACCCGCCGACCCGAACCCCATTCCGGTTCTCACCCTTGAGGATGACGACTTTTCCCCCGCGCATCGATTTACCGACACCGTCCTGAGCCCCTCCTTCGACGCGGATGGTGATGTGCGGGATGGTGAAGGCGCCCAGGCCGTTTCCCGGCACCGAATCGCGGTGAAAGTGGAGGAGCGCCTCGCACGATGCGCCGATCCGGCCCTCCTGCCAGCCCCGGACCATGGTACCGGCCAGGTGGGTGCCGATGGCGCGGTCCGAACTGGTGGCGCTGTCGTCGTCATAGCGAACCCGCTCCTCCCCCTTGGCAAAGGTCTCCGCCACCAGGTCGGAGATGAGCGACGTGAGGTAATTGAGCGGCTTGCGGATGATCCGGACGTCGCTCTCCAGCTGGGGCACGCTGACCGGGGCAGGGGGGGCGAGCAGGTCCGACAGGTCCAGCCGGTCGAGCCCTCTGGTCTGCACCAGCAGTTCCGCATGTCCCACCAGGTCCTGGGTGCGGTGATAGCCGAGCTTGGCGGTGAGGATCCTGATCTCCCGCGCCATGCCCCGGAAGAAGGTGGTTTCGTAGATGACGCCGTTTTCCAGGACGCGCGGCACGAAGCGCTTCAGCCCCTGTCGCTCCGCTTCCTCGGTCGTCTCGATCTGGGTGGCGATCCCCACGTGGCAGGTTCCGAGGTGGCAGCCGCGGCAGGCGGTGCAGCCGATGATGACCATGGTCATGGTGCCAAAGCCGACCCGGTTGGCGCCCAGGAGCATCAGCTTGACCACGTCCCTGCCGGTGCGGGCGCCGCCGTCGGCCCAGAGCTCGACCCGGTCGCGCATGCCTGCCTCGATCAGTGCGCGATGGGCTTCCCTGACCCCGATATCGGCGGGAAGGCCGACGAACTTGATGGCATGCTTGCGGGCCGCCCCGGTGCCGCCGTCGTAGCCGCTGATGGTGATGATATCGGCGCCGGCCTTGGCAATGCCGAGGGCGATGTTGCCGATCCCGGCCACTGCCGGCGCCTTCACCGAGATGCGGGCGGAAGGATTGGCAGTGCGCAGCTCCTCGATGATCTGGGCCAGGTCTTCGATGGAGTAGAGGTCATGGTTGTTGGAGGGGGAGATGAGCGACACGCCGGGTGTGGCGTGGCGGGCCGCGGCGATCTTTTCCGTTACCTTGAATCCGGGCAGATGCCCCCCTTCGCCCGGCTTGGCCCCCTGGCCGACCTTGATCTCCAGGAAGTCGGCGGAGTTGAGGAACTCCATGTTGACCCCGAACCGCCCGGAGGCGATCTGCTGGCCCCGGTTCTTCCGGTACTTCCCGAGCATGTCGCCGATTTCGCCCCCCTCGCCGTTCATGCAGACGATGTTGAGGCGCCGGGCAGCCTCGGCATAGATACGAAACGGGGTCTCCCCCTGGGAGCCGAAACTCATGGCGGAGAAGAGGATCGGCAGGTCATGCGACCCCACCGTGGTATCCACCTCCTCCGGGTCGACCGTCAGCTCCTCCTGGAAACGGAAATCGATGAGATGGCGCAGCGACAGGGGATTTTCCCCTTCCAACTGCTGGACGAGGCGGGAGAGGTCGGCATAGGTCTCCTCCATCTTCGCCACCTGGCCGACCATCTTCCAGATCCGGGGATAGAGCCGGAACTGCACCGGCACCGGCTGCTGGTCCCTGCTCCTGGCCACGGCGCTCCGTTCACGGTTTTCCCGTTCGAGGCGCGCCAGGGTGAGCCCCCCCGTACCGGACCCGCAGAAGTTGGGAGTCTCGAACAGCCCTGTCAGGTGGCTGCAGAGCCCGATGGAGGCGAAATACTTGCCGTAGCCGCCGATCTCGTGGGTCCCCATGGTGGAGATCACCTTCTCCAGCCCCTTGGCCAGGACCGAGACCGTATTGCGCACCCCCTCCTCGCGGGTTGTTGCCTGTTCCCAGATGAGATAGGGGCAGAGGGCATCTGCACCCATACCGAGGGCGAAGATCAGGTCGTGCAGATTCCTGAGCGAGCCGGAGCGGACCACGAGCGAGACGTGGCGGCGCAGGCTTTCGCCGCTGTCGGTGCGGGTTTCCTTGAGCGCCTTGTGCAGCACCGCCACCACCAGGAACGGGTCGAGATAATCGTGGTGCGGGGAAAAGGCGCTGCTGTCGTCCAGCAGGAGGAGACGCACACCCCGCTGCACCGCTGCAACTGCTTCGCCTGCCAGCCGCGCCAGGGTCTCCTCCAGCGACTCGGTGCGCCGCATGGTGGAGGAGAGCAGAGAGCTTTTCCCCCTGCCGAAATGGGCCAGGAGGGCCTCCAGGGTGCAGGTGCCGAAGGCGCGGGCTGTCTCCTCGGCCCGGTCATCTGCCGGCAGCCGGCTGCCACCGAGCAGGAGCGGCACTGCCAGTTCCACCGCTGGCTGGGCAAGGCCGCGCAGGGCCGGGCGTCGGCCGATGAAGACCCTGGTGGAGAAATGCTCTCCCTCCCTCTCCCGATCGATGGCCGGGTTGGTCACCACTGCCACCTGTTCCTTGAAGTAATCGGAGAGGTTCTGGCGCGACAGGGAGAGCGACGCCAGCGGCCCGTCGTAACCGAGCGAGGCGATCGGGTCCTGTCCGTTCAGTGCCATCTCCCGGAGATTCAGCACGTCGGTGCTCTTCCAGGCCATGGCCGCAAGCAGGTTGTCCCGGACGAACCGGCTGTTGCGGGCAAACGCGCGGATCGGTTGTGCCGGTGCAGCCGGCAGTTGCCGGCCGTGTGCCAGTGATCTTCCGTGGCGTGCCAGGTTGGTTCGCCTGCGGAACAGGCCGAGGACTTCCCTCCGCAGTTCATGGTGTTCCAGGATCTTCACCGTCCCCCCCTGCAGGAGGCTGACCCCCAGCTTTTCGCCCGGTGCCAGCGGCTTGGGATCGCTCATTATCTCTTCGTGGGTAACCACCCCCAGTTCGGAGGAGGCGAACAGCTCCCGGTCGGTCTCCCCCACCCAGAGTGGCCTGAGCCCCATGGCATCGACGCTGAACACGCACTGGTCCCGGTGCCGGGCGATGATGGCTGCCGGCCCCTGGGCGCTGGCGGTGAGAAAGCGCCGGAACCAGCCGTACATGCTCTGCAGTTCGGGCTCCATTCGGTCCATGGCGCTGAAGATCGGGGGGAAGACCATTTCCATCGCTTCGAACAGGGTGAGTCCGAAGCGGTGGATCAGCCCTTCGAGGGTGCGGTTCAGGTCCTGTGAGTCGCTGCCGCCGGCCGGCAGCGGTATTCCCAGCATGCGGGCCTCTTCCCGGAGACGTGCTATGGTGTTGATCTCGCCGTTGTGGCCGAGCAGGGAAAAAGGCTGGGCGCGGAGCACGGTGGGGAGGGTGTTGGTGGAATACCGGCTGTGGCCGATGGAGACGGCGGTCTGGAATTCGCGCCGCTTCAGCTCGGCATAGTAGCGGGGGAGCAGTTCCGGGGAGCCGTGCACTTTGTAGACCACAACATCGGCAGAGAGGGAGGCGACATGGAGCGGGAATGCCTTTTCCAGCTCCATCTGCAGGTCAAAAAGGCGAGCGGCAGCGCTGGCCGGTTCAGGGTCAAGGAGCGCCACCTGCCAGAAGACCGGTTCGGCTGCCCTGGCCCGGGCCGCCAGCACTTCGCTGCGCACCGGTGCCGGCCGATGGATGAGGAGCTTAAGGCCTGTCTCCCGGATGCGATTGAGCAGTGCGGACTGCAGATCGGGATGGCGCTCCTGTTCATGGCGTTCCACCAGAAAATGCCCGACCGCGAGGCCGGGATCATGGGCCAGCGCCGGTGCATGCCCGGCATTGGCCAGGATCTCTTCCCAGAGAAGACGCGGGATGTCGGTCATGATGCCGCAGCCGTCTCCTTCGCCGTTGATCTCTCCGGCCCGGTGCCCCATCCGGATCAGCGCCTCGATGGTCCGCTGCAGGTTGCCGTGAGTCGGCCGCACTTCCTTGTTGATGTGGCAGATGATGGCGCAGGCGTCCCGTTCCAGGGGCATCAGGCCGGAATGGTCTTCGCGGGGGTCGTGCATGTGAACTCCTGTCGCAAGAGGGGGGGCCGGCCGGACGTTTCGGACTGCTCCCGCTGGTGATTGCCTGTCTCAAGGTATAGCAGAGGATGGGGAACTGGCAAGGTGCCAGGGGGCGGCCGGATTCTCAATGCTTCGCCCAGGGAAGAGCTTCTCCATCGGTCCGATCGACGATGCAGGCGGCCAGCGCCCGCTTGCCGGCTCACTTCGTTTTTTCCCGCGTGCGTCGATTGACTCCCCCCATCCAAAGGGATAAGATTATGCAGAACTTTGAATAATTTCAGCAGTTCCGGTACGTTTCAAGGATCTTAGCCATGAATCACCCGTCAGTAAGCACCTTCGTCAAGACCTATGGCATTATCCAGATCGTGATCTGGACGGCAATGATCGCGCTGGTGCTGTCCATGACTGTCTATTTCCACCATTACTACACCCTCAAATCCGCCGAGAACGAGGCGCGGGACTACTACCGGCTCAATCTGTTCTACCGGGCCTGGGGTGCACGGCTGGGCGGGGTCTATGCCCCAATGGACAAGGTCGAACCCAACCCCCACCTCAATGTTGCCCGGCGGGATGTGACCACGAGCGACGGACAGCGGTTGACGCTCATCAACCCTGCTTACATGACCAGAATGGTTTTTGAAGCAATCAAGGCATCGTCTGATTCACCCATTATCAGCAAACTTGTCAGCCTCAAACCGCTCAACCCCGTCAATGTGCCGGATCAATGGGAGAGGGGAGCCCTTGCCGCCATAGAACGGGGTGAAATCACCGAACGGTCGGAGGTGACCGCATTGAACGGCACCCCCTATCTGCGGCTCCTCTCCCGCTTTGTTACCGAAGAGCCTTGCCTCAAGTGCCATGCGGCCCAGGGATACCGACTGGGGGACATCAGGGGAGGGATCAGCATCTCGATTCCGCTCTCCGGCTACTATGGGTCGGAAGTAAAGGTCAGGAACAACATCATTGCCGGTTATGTCAGCCTCTGGCTGGTGGGGAGTGCGGGGATTGCCCTCTATTCCCGCCGCCGCCACTTCTACGAGGAAGAACTGCGTGCCAGCGAGGAGAAATTCCGCACCGTCTGCGACTGGACCCAGGACTGGGAATACTGGACCGATCCCGCAGGCGCCATACAGTACATCTCCCCCTCCTGCGAACGGGTGACCGGGTACCCCCCGGCCGATTTCCATGCCGATCCGGGGCTGGTGACACGGCTCGTCCATCCCGACGACCAGCGGCTGCTCAGGGAACACCAGTGCCGGGTTCCGGGCGATCAGCCCGGCACAGCTACGGAAATCGACTTCAGGATCGTTACCCGAGCGGGAGAAGTGCGGTGGATGCACCATGTCTGTCGCCAGGTCTTTGCCCATGGTGCCTACCTGGGGCAACGGGTCTCCAACCGCGACGTGACCGAGCGGAAGGAGGCGGACCGGGCGCTTCAGGAGAGCGAGGGGAAGCTCAGGGTGATCTTCGACGTCATCCAGGCCGGCATCGTCCTGGTTGCACCGGATGGCCTGATTACCTATGCCAACCAGCGGATGGCTGAGATGCTCGGCTGCACCATGGAGGAACTGGTCGGTTCCAGCTACCTGTCCCACGTCCATCCGGACGACAGAAGCGTGTCCGAAGGTCGCATGGGCCAGCTCGCCCGGCGTGAGAAGGATTTCGTTACGGAAGAACGCCATTTTCTTCGCGCAGACGGGAGCGATTTCTGGGGTTATGTGAGCGGTCGGCTGCAGACCACCCTGGAAGGAGAAACGATCTGTTTCGTCGGGACCATCGCGGATGTGTCCGAACTGAAGGCCGAGGAGGAAAAGCGTCACAAGCTGGAACAGCAGATGCTCCACGTGCAGAAGCTGGAAAGCCTCGGCGTCCTTGCGGGCGGCATTGCCCACGACTTCAACAACATCCTGCTCTCCATTACCGGCAACGCCAGCCTGGCGCTGAAACGGGTCACGTCCGGGTCTCCGGCGGAGCACCATCTCAGGCAGATCGAGTCGGCTGCCGACAAGGCTGCGGATCTTGCGCGCCAGATGCTCGCCTATTCGGGCAAGGGGCGCTTTGTTGTCGAGCCGGTGGATCTCAATCAGCTCGTCGAGGAGATGACCTCCATGCTGGAGGTGTCGATCTCCAAGAAGGCGATCCTCCGTTATCACCTCACCCGGCCGCTTCCTGCCATCGAGGCCGATCCGACCCAGATCCGCCAGATCGTCATGAACCTGACCATCAACGCTTCCGAGGCGATCGGGGAAAAGAGCGGTGTCATCTCCGTCTTTACCGGCTGTATGGAGTGCGACCGGAAGTACCTTGCGGAAACCTGGCTCGACAAAGATCTCGTTGAAGGGCTCTATGTCTTTCTGGAAGTCGCGGACACCGGCTGCGGCATGGATCGGGAGACCATCGAGCGGGTATTCGAACCGTTTTTCACCACCAAGTTCACCGGACGGGGGCTGGGAATGGCGGCCATTCTCGGGATCGTCAGGGGGCACAAGGGGGCCATCAAGGTCTACAGCGAGCCGGGCAAGGGGAGCACATTCAAGGTCCTGATCCCCGCTGGCACGAGGCCCCCGGAGATCTACAACGTCAGCCCCGAACAGGACAGCTGGCAGGGAGCCGGCACGATCCTGCTGGTGGACGATGAGGAGACGATCCGGGCCATCGGTTCCGACATGCTCCGGGAGCTGGGATTCAACGTGATCTGTGCCGAGGATGGCGAAAAAGCGCTGGAAATATACCGGCAGAAGCGGGATGAAATATCCCTTGTGCTCCTGGATCTTACCATGCCGCACTTGAGCGGGGACGAGACGTTTCGGGAGCTGCGCAGGATCGACGCGCAGGTAAGGGTCGTCATGTCCAGCGGTTTCAGCGAACAGGAGGTTACCCAGAAGTTCCTCGGCAAAGGTCTGTCCGATTTCATCCAGAAGCCGTACACCCTGCAGTCGTTGAAGGAGAAACTGAGAAGGATACTTAGCTGAGCTGCGCTGATTATGCTGCTGGAAAGAGACAGCCCCTGCCCGGAACCGGACAGGGGCTGTTGTCGTATCGGGAGCGGCCGTCCTCCCGGCGGTCAGGTTTCCGTAACGGTCACGGCAGCTTCCCGCTCCCGGTCCTTGCTGTGATCGCGGGCCATGAGCATGTAGATGGAGGGGACGACAAAGAGGGTAAAGAGGGTGCCGACGAACATCCCCCCTACCAGGACCAGACCGATGGAGTTCCGGGCGGCGGCGCCAGCGCCGGTGACCAGGGTCAGGGGGAAATGGCCGGCAATGGTGGCGGCGCTGGTCATGAGAACCGGCCGCAGGCGCGTCATGGCTGACTGGCGCACCGCATCGAGCTTGGGGAGCCCCTGCAGCTGCAGCTGGTTGGCGAATTCGACGATCAGGATGCCGTTTTTGGAGACCAGCCCCACCAGGGTTACCAGGCCGACCTGGGAATAGATGTTGAGCGTGGTGGTCCAGCCGTGGGTCCAGAAGGGGACGTTGGGGTCAGGCATCTTCAGGAAGGTGAAGATGAGCGCACCGAAGATCGCCAGGGGGACCGATCCGGCGAGGATGACAAAGGGGTCGCGGAAGCTGTTGAACTGGGCCGCCAGCACCAGGAAGATCAGGACGATGGCAAGGCCGAAGGCCGGGAGGAACTTGTTCCCCTCGGTGCGGAGCTGGCGGGATTCGCCGGTGTAGTCGAGGACATATCCTTTGGGGAGGATGCCGGCTGCCTCGTCCTCCAGGTAGCGGAGGGCTTCGTCCAGGGGGCGCACCGCAACGCCGCTGATCTTCACCGCATTGAGCTGCTGGAATCGGTTGAGCGAGCGGGGGACTACGGTCTCGCGCAGGGTGGCAACAGTGGAGAAGGGGACCAGCTTGCCGCCGGGGCCAGTGACATAGACATCCTTGAGCTGGTCCGGGTTCAGACGGCCGATCCGCTGGATCTGCGGTATGACCTTGTAACTGCGCCCCGAGATGTCAAACCGGTTGACGTAGTTGCCGCCGACCATCCCCCCCAGGTCGGCGCCGATCTGCTCCAGGCTGAGACCGAGGGATGCGACCTTGTCGCGGTCGATGACGAATTCGGTCTGGGGCTGGTCGATCTTCACGTCGATGAGCGGCGGGAAGGCGAACATGCCGCTCTTCATCGCCTTCAGCTGCAGTTTCTGGGCAAATTCCAGGATCTGGCTGGTCTCGGCGGTGGAGGCGAGGATGAATTCCACCGGGAACTGGCCGCCGCCGGGGAGTGCCGGCGGGGTGACCGGAAACATCCGGATACCGGGGATCTGCTGCAGCTTCTGCTGCACCTCGGGAAGGATCTGGAACACGGTCCGCTTCCGGTCGTCCCACGGTTTCATCACCATGCCGCCGAAACCGGAACTGGGGAAGGTGATCTGGAAGGTGAAATCGGTCTCGGGGATGCCCATAAAGATCCGGTTTGCTGCCGCGGCATACTGGCTGGTCTGGTCGAGGGTGGAGTTGGCTGCGGCGTCGAGGATGCCGAAGATGACCCCCTGGTCTTCGGTCGGCGCCAGCTCTCGGGCCGACATGGTGAACATCGGGATGGTAATGAGACTCACCACGACCCAGACGGTGTAGACCGCGGGACGGGCGTGCAGGGTGGCATCGAGCAAGCGGCCGTAAAAGGTTCTCAGACGCTTGAAGTCGCGGGTGATGCGGCCCGCCAGACCGTGTTCCCCGCTGCCCTGCTTGAGCAGCTTGGCCGACATCACCGGCGACAGGGTCAGTGCGACGATGCCGGAGATGGTGACCGCTCCGGCCAGGGTAAAGGCGAACTCGCGGAAAAGCGCCCCGGTCAGCCCCCCCTGCAGGCCGATGGGGAGATAGACTGCCGCCAGGGTTACGGTCATGGCGATGATCGGGCCGACCAGTTCGCGAGCCCCCAACAGGGCCGCTTCCATGGGGGTTTTCCCTTCGCCCAGATGCCGCTCCACGTTCTCCACCACCACGATGGCGTCGTCCACCACGAGACCGACCGAGAGGACCACGGCCAGCAGGGTGAGCAGGTTGACGGTGAAACCGAAGGCTTGCATCAGGAAGACCCCGCCGATGAGCGACACCGGGATTGCCACCACCGGTATGAAGACCGAGCGGAAGGAGCCGAGGAAGAGGAAGATGACCACTATGACGATCAGCAGCGTGTCGCCGAGGGTCTTGAGCACCTCATGGATGGCGTTGTTGATATATTCGGTGGCGTCATAGGCGATGCGCGCCTGCATGCCGGTGGGGAGGTCTTTCTGGATGGCTGCCATCTCCGTCCTGACCCGTTTGATGACGTCGATGGAGTTGGCATTGGGAAGGGGCCAGATCCCCATGAAGACGGCGGTCTGCCCGGAAAAGCGGACCTCGGCGTTGTAGTCCTCGGCGCCGAGCACTACGTCGGCGATGTCGGAGAGCCGCACGATGGTGCCGTTCTGCTCGCGTACGGCCAGCTGCCTGAATTCTTCCACCGTGTTCAGGTTGGTGTTGGCGGTGAGGTTGACTTGGATGAGCGAACCCTTGCTCGTGCCGAGCGCCGCCAGGAAGTTGTTGGCTGCCAGGGCCTGGCGAACCTGCGCCGGGCTGATGTTGAGAGCGGCCATCCGCTCCGGCTTGAGCCAGACACGCATGGCAAAGGTCCGGGCACCGAGGATGTCGGCCCGTTGCACCCCGGGGATGGCAGAGAGCCGCGGCTGGACGATCCGAACCAGGTAGTCGGTGATTTCGTTCTGCTGCAGGATGTCCGATGAGAAGCTCAGGTAGGCGGAGGCGAATTCACTGTCGGCAGACTCGATATTGATGACCGGCACTTCTGCCTCGGGCGGCAGGTCGTTTCGGACCTGATCCACCTTGGAACTGATCTCGGCCAGAGCCTTGGTGCCGTCGTAGTTGAGCCTCAGGCGTATCTTGATGGTGGAGAGCCCCAGCGAGCTCTCGGACTCCATGTAGTCGATGCCGTCGGCAGCGGCAATGGCGCGCTCCAGCGGGGTGGTGACGAAACCGCGGACCAGGTCGGCACTGGCGCCGGTGTAGATGGTGGTGACCGTGACCGCGGCATTCTCGCTACGCGGATATTGGCGGACGTTGAGGGTGCGGATTGCCTGCAGGCCAGCGATGACGATGACCAGGTTGACCACCAGGGCAAGAACGGGTCGGCGTATGAAGAGGTCGGTGATTTTCATGGAGCGTCAGTTGTTTTCCGGGGTGGGCGCTTTCCGGAAGTCGGGGGAGAGCTTGTTGTCGACCACCACGGCCTGGCCGTTGCGCAGCTTGAAGACGCCGGTGCTGACCACGGTCTCGCCTTCCTTGACCCCGCTGGCAATGGCGACGAAATCGCCCCGTTTCTGGGCGAGACGGACGAACTGTTGGCGCAGCACCTTACCCTTCTTGTCCTTGGCATCCTCGACGATAAAGATCGAATCGCTGTAGGGGGCATACATGATCGCAGTGGCCGGAAGGACAATGACCTTCCGACGTCCGGGGAGCCCGACCGCCACGTTGACGAACATGCCGGGGCGCAGCTTTTCATCCCGGTTTGTCACCGTTGCTTGGAGCTTGACGTTGCGTGTATCGGCATCCACCAGGGGGTTGATGGCGGTGATCCTCCCCTCGATCGTTTCTCCCGGCAGCGCATCGCTGGTCACCCGCACCGGCAGGCCGCGTCTGACCTGGCCGAGTTGCTGCTGGGGGAGGGAGAAGTCGATAAAGATCGGGTCGAGGGCCTGCAGCGTGACGATCGGGTTCCCTTCGCTCAGGATCTGCCCCAGGTTGACCTGGCGGATGCCGAGCCGGCCGCTGAACGGGGCTCGGATCGTCTTCTTGGCAATGGTGGCGCGAATGTTGTCGGCCTGGGCCACGGCCTGCTCGTAGGTGGCGACTGCCTTGTCGTGGTCGGCCTGGGAGATGATCTTGTCGGCGAGCAGTTCATCGGCGCGCTTGAGATCGGTGCGGGCAAGATTGGCCTGAGCCTTGGCGCCGGGGAGCTGGGCCTCCTCGGAGCTGGTGTCCAGTCGTATCAGCAGGTCCCCTTTGCTGACCTTTGACCCCGGTTCAAAGGCGATCTTCACCACTTTGCCAGGGAGTTCGGCGGCAATGGTAACCCCCTGCACGGCATTCAGCGTACCGACCGAGGTCAGGGCTGTTTCCCAGGTTTCTGCCGTGGCCGTGGCAGTCGTCACGGTTTCCGGAGAAGGGACGAACTTTTTCCCTTGGTCGACCATGGCGCCGATCTGTAATGCCTTGACGGCGGCAAGGATGGCAACGAGAATGATCAGGCCGATGATGACGATGATGATGCGTTTCTTCATGACAATGACGGCTCCGACAACGGATTGGTTCGGGACGTGGATGGCAGCCGTGTCGGGTCCGACAGCGCACTGCCTTGATGTTTCACTGTTATAGCATTATGAGAAAATGTTGCAATAACCATTTTCCGATATCTGCTAGGGGATGAAAGAGGCCTGCACATTTTCTCCTCGATTGCCGGGGGGGAAATCTGCTACTACTGGAGAGCCCGCTCCCGCTGGAGGAGACGGGTGTTCAGCTACGGGTTTTCATGAGGTGATCGATGCTGTCGTATCTGGCAACGGGTGCGCTTTTCGGAGTCACGGCGGGTTTTTCGCCAGGGCCGCTGCTGACGCTGGTCATTTCCCAGACCTTGCGCCACGGTATCAGGGAAGGGGCCAAGGTTGCCATGGTCCCGCTGGCGACGGACTTCCCGCTGATCATCGTTTCGGCGTTCCTTTTGACACGGCTGCCCGATTATCGGACACCGCTGGGGATACTCTCGCTCTGCGGCGGCCTGTTCGTGCTCTATCTCTCCTATGGTAGCTTTCGCACCGGCGGCATTGCGACATCGGTCCTCCCCGATGAGCCTCGGTCTTTCAGGAAAGGGGTTATGGTCAATGCCCTGAACCCCCATTTCTATGTCTTCTGGCTGACCGTCGGCGCACCGATCGTGATCAGGGGCTGGTCGGAAACTCCATTGGCCGCAGCGAGCTTTGCCGTCGGATTTCTTGCCAGCATTGTCGGGACAAAGGTCGTAGTGGCGGTCATTGCCGGCACGTCGAGACAGTTCCTTTCCGGCAGGGGCTACCGCGGAATCATGCGGATTCTCGCCGCCGTCCTGGCTCTCTGCGCCCTGATGCTCATCAGGGAGGGGCTGCTGCTGCTCGGCCTGATCGTGTAACGCTTTGGTTCCGGGTGATTTCCAGGAGTAGTACTCTGCTTGTGTCGCAGGTGTCGGTTCGCCCGGGAACGGAATGATCTCTCTGCCGTTGCTGGCAGGGGCTGTTCAAAGCTTGCATAGCTGTCCCTTTCCGCGTGCATCCGCAGTACCTCCTTCCTGCAGTCCGGTCTGGCAACATGTCGAAATTACACGCAGATGAGATGTGTAAAGAATGGCATGCTGCTTGTACCTGTTGCTGTATCCGAAATAGATCGGCAACAGCAATGACAAAGGGAGGATGACCATATGGCAGGCGAGAGAGTATCGGAAACGGGATGGGATGGGAAAGGCGTGGCCGGGACCATGCAGATGGTGGGATTCACCGTGGGGAGCGAGGAGTTCTGCGTCGATATCCTCAAGGTTCAGGAGATCATCCGCATGGTGCGGATCACCCACATGCCCAATGCTCCTGAATACGTCGAGGGGGTTATCAACCTGCGGGGAAGGGTCATCCCGGTCATCGATTTCCGCAAGCGGATGAAATTGCCTCCGAGCGACGAGATCAATGAACAAAACCGGCGGATTGTGGTCGTCGCCTTCGGCTCCACTCTGGTGGGGATCGTCGTGGACAAGGTCTCTCAGGTCATGAAGATCTCGTCAGAGCAGATAACTGCGACGCCGGAAGTAATAAAGGGCTACGATTCGGAATGTCTCATGGGTGTCGGCAGGGTAGGCGAGCAGCTCATCGTCCTTCTCGACCTGGACAGGATGTTCGGCCAGGAAGAGGCGGCACAGCTCTCCCACGCGGCATGATCACCGGACCATTCGGGACCGTACCCGGTTCCCTCGTTTGGCAGCAGGCGAAAAGCCCCGGAGATTTCCGGGGCTTTTCGCGTAACCGTGTGAAATGACGGTGCGCAAGGTGGCTGTCCGGCAATCGCTCAGTAGGTTACAATGGCCCCTTCGGGATAATCGGCAACCTTCCAGAAATCCACCAGTTCGTTTCGGTTCGAGATGTAACTCCCCAACCGCTCGGCCTTTACCCCTTCCCTGACCCGTACCGTAAAGAGGCAGAAGCCATAGTCATCGTAGCAGTTTACAAACATGGCCATGCTCCTCCTTTCCTATTCTTTTCGATGCTTCGTTTTAATGAGATTATAAGCAAGAGCCTTGCCAAGAAATAGAACATTCTTCGAATCATTCCCATGGCTTGCAGAGTCTCGTTCCGGGCTGCGGCGCGGTCGTCGTCCCTAGGCAGTTCACGTTGCGTGACGCATATGCGGTAGCGGCTGCCTCAATACCGTTCCCATTGACAGATCACTGCCCATTTACTGGGCAGAACCTGGGGAGGGTAGCTGCAGGCAGTCGACTTCCCGGTACGAGCAGTCATTTGAATGATATTGAATAAAATATATTGATTTATATATATGTGGAAAGTAGAATGTGGTGCGGAGACAATGTTACTGTTTGAGGAGGGGGATATGGTGTGGGCTGAGGTGTATGACAAGGAGTCGACCAGGGCATTGCCCCAGTATGTCGCTGCGTTGAAGCAGGCGGTCGAGCGGCGCGGATTCATCATCAACAACGAGGAGAGGATGTCTCTGGCAGACTCCTTCAGCCAGCATGGCATAGCTACGGCCAGTGGCTTCGATATGCACCTGATCCAGGTCTGCAAACCGGAAAAGGCCGCTGTCAGCCTCCAGGCCAATCCCGAACGGGCGGCGCTGATGCCCAAGTGCATAGCTGCCTTCACCCGCAACGGCAGGACCAGGGTCCGCTTCCTCATGTATCACCGGCCGATGATCGAGACGCTGGTGACGAACGACCCTGCGTTTGCCGATTCGCTGGCAGAGAGCTATACTGCCATCAGGGCCATGATCGACGAGGCGTGCTGACCATGTGGCGCGCCTTGGTCAGGATCAACAAGAATCTGGTGCTGGTCATCCCCCTGATGATGGTGGCTGGCTTTGTATTTGGTACAGCCGTGAATGCCGCCCCGCTCAAGGCGCTGGTGATCCCGCTCACCTTCCTGATGGTCTATCCGATGATGGTTACCCTGAAGCTGAAGAAGGTGCTGGAGGGGGGGGACACCAAGGCCCAGCTCTTGACACAGTTGATCAATTTCGCCATCATCCCCTTTGTGGCCTTTGGCCTCGGCCGTCTCTTCTTCAGCGATCAGCCGTTCATGGCGCTGGGGCTGATGCTGGCGGCACTGGTTCCCACCAGCGGCATGACCATTTCCTGGACCGGTTTTGCCAGGGGGAATCTGGAGGCAGCGGTGAAGATGACCGTGGTCGGCCTGATCCTCGGTTCCCTGGCAACGCCACTGTACGTCAAGCTGCTCTTGGGAGCCCACGTGGCCGTTGACACGGCCGGTGTCATGAAGCAGATCGCCTTCATCGTCTTTCTCCCCATGGCCGCCGGTTACGCAACCCAGCAGTGGCTGGTGCGGCGCTACACCCAGAAGGGTTTCCAGGAGACGTGGGCGCCCCGTTTCCCCGGTCTTTCCACCATCGGCGTTCTCGGGATCGTCTTCATCGCCATCGCCCTCAAGGCCAGGGCTATCATGGCTGAACCCTGGGCGCTCGTGACGATCTTCGTACCACTGTTTATCCTTTATGGTATCAACTACCTGCTCAGCACCGGCACGGGCAGGTTGCTGCTACCGCGTGGCGACGCTATCGCCCTGGTCTACGGCACGGTGATGCGCAATCTCTCCATCGCCCTGGCTGTGGCCATGAATGCTTTCGGACCGGCGGGCTCCGATGCGGCCTTAGTCATTGCCCTTGCCTATATCATTCAGGTCCAATCGGCTGCCTGGTACGTCAAATTTACCGACCGGGTCTTCGGGCCGCTGCCGGCGGTGCAAGAGGGATGAGATGACGATCGGCGGGCTCATTGTGCAGATAGTTACAGCGGCCCATAACCACGAAGACCTCCCCGAGGCCCTTCTGGCGGAGATCGATGCCGTAGCCGCATCTTCGGAGCTGCTGCAGGGAAAAGAAGGGGAGCTGCAGACCCTGCTCCGGCAGCTGCATGACTACGATCCCTATGCCGGGGTCGGCTGTTTCGGCGACGGGGTTACCCTGGGAGAGATCAGGCAGACGATCGAGCGGATGCAGCGGGATTCTTCCCGGAGCTGACGACGTATCGCACCTGCCTGCATTACTGCTATTTTCCGGAGCATATTCATGTGGAATGAGCGTTACAGCCAGCCGGGCTATATCTACGGCACGAAACCCAACGACTTTCTTGTTTCCATGTCCGGGGCGATACCCCCGGGGAGGGTGCTCTGCCTTGCCGAAGGGGAGGGACGCAATGCAGTCTTCCTTGCATCCTGTGGCTACGAAGTGGTTGCCGTGGATTCTTCCGAGGTGGGGTTGGAGAAGGCGCAGCAGCTTGCCGTCGAGCAGGGAGTTACCATAACCACCGTCCTGGCCGATCTGCGTGACTATCCCATAGAACCTGCTAGCTGGGAGGGGATTGTCTCCATTTTCTGCCATCTGCCGCGGGAGCTGCGCGTGCCGCTTCACAGTGCCGTGGTCAGGGGGCTCAAGCCGGGAGGGGTCTTCATCCTCGAAGGTTTCACACCGCAGCAGCTCGGACGAGGCACCGGCGGCCCGCCAAACGTGGAGCTGCTCATGTCGCTGGCCGATCTGCGTACTGAGCTGGCAGGGCTGAAGATGGTCCATGCCTGCGAGATCGTGCGGGAGGTCGTGGAGGGGACGTACCACACCGGCCTGGCATCGGTGGTGCAGATCGTCGGGGCCAGGTGAGAAAGGCTCTGGCGGTTCTCTCTGGCAGGGCTTACCGTACCGCAAACATCTCCAGCAGGCCCCGAAACTCCTTTTTCTCCAGTTTTACCGGTTGCATCCGCGCCAGGGGCCTGCTCTGCCGCGGATTCGCCAGCCATTTTTCCAGCCGGTCCCGGGTCCAGGGCTCACCCCGTCCATAGTTCGCCGGGTAGAACTTTGTCAGAAGACCCGAGAGATTCGGTCCCACATCCCCTCTGCCCACCCCCCCGAGGCGCGTTGTCAGCATCCGGTGGCAGCCGCCGCACCGTTTGACGAAGATGTTCTCCCGCAGGTCATCCCCTTTACTGAATCGGACCACCAGCGGCGGCTCTGCGGCATTTCCCCTCTGCTTTGCCGCACCTGCCAGGATGGCATTCACCAGATCTGCGGCTGTCGGCTCGTCGAAGCGGAAATCGGGCATGAACGCGACCGGTTCACGGATGGATGCCAGGAGCGTCCGGGGATGGCGGTGCGAGAGGCGGTCCAGGTTGCCGGCCAGGCGATTGCCGGTACCGTTGGTGGTGTGGCAGCGACGGCAGGCCGCTTTTTTCAGCCATTCCGTGCCGCGGGCAACTGCCGGGTCGTTGGGGAGCCGGTGTCGGGCAAGGTTGCCGGGGACCAGGTCCCGGTGGGCTATCTCCATGCGCAGGGAACGGCCGTCGCCGCGGTGGCAGCCGGTGCAGCTGCCCAACTCCACGTGGTGGGGCGGGTGGCAGGTGAGACAGGCCAGGCTCGCGGCAAAGGCGTCTGTGGAGAGGGCCGCCAGTAGAGGAAAAATCAGAATGGCGTGACGAACGACCATTGGGGCCCCCGAAGGTATGCGGCAACGCAGGTGAGGATGATGATCAGGCTAAAGACGGCCAAGGTGATGATGTTGACGGCCAGCTGTCCGCGCGGCAGCCAGGAGGCGCGCCAGGCGTGGCGATGGAGCGGCAGCCAGGGGAGGAGGAGGAAGAGGAGCCCCGTGGCCAGGGCAGGGTAGATGAGAACGGTGCTGTAACTGACCAGTTCCTGGATCCAGAGGAGGAACCAGGCCGACTTGGCCGGGTTGGGCGGGTTGCCCGGATCGGCCGGGCCGAGCAGGGGGGCCGGCAGCAGGACCCCGCCGCAGAGGGCAAGGACGAGGAAAATGAGCAGCGCGCCGTAGATGAGTCGGAAGAAGTGGGGCGAACTCTTGATGAAATCCTGTTTTCCGTAACGATCTGGTGTCATAGGTAGGGGAGAATTCCTTTGTTCTTCCTCACCCGGTAGAAATGGAGGCAGGAGAGGGCAAGGATCGCCACCGGCAGGATGGCGACATGGAGGATGTAGAAGCGGAGCAGCGACAGCGGCGCCCCGACCTGGTCGGGAACGAGGATGCCATGGATGATGCTTCCTAACGGCAGAGCCAGGAGCAGCTCCATGCCGGTCTGGGTGGCCCAGTAGGCAAGCTGGTCCAGCGGCAGGAGGTAGCCGGTATATCCGGTGAAGAGCCCGATGCCGAGGAGGCAGCAGCCGATGACCCAGTTGAGCTGGCGGGGGCGCTGGTAGGCTCCGGTGAGAAGCACTCGCAGGGTGTGCAGGAAGAGGAGGATCAGGAACAGGTGCGAGGCGAGCCGGTGCAGACTCCGGAGGTAGAGCCCTCCCCAGACCTCCCGTTCCAGGACCAGGATGGAGGCATAGGCACGTTCCGGTGCGGGCTGGTAGTGGCAGGCCAGGAGCACCCCCGATGCCATGAGGAGGAGAAAGGCGCTAAAGGCGAGCCCTCCCAGGCAGAAGGTATAGGAGATGGCCAGGTTCCTCTTCAGGACCACTCGGGGAAAGAGATGGCGGATAAAATCTCGGAACACGCGATTACTTCTCCTCTCAGCCGGAAACGACCAGCCGGTCTCCCCTGACCGCTACCGTGAGACGGGGAAGCGGCCTGGTGGCCGGCCCTTTGACGACGCGCCCCTCCCTGTCGAAGACGCTGCCGTGGCAGGGGCAGAAGAGCCCGCTGGCGCCGACCGAGACGGTGCAGCCCAGGTGGGTGCAGACCAGGCTCAGTGCATAGTAGCCGCTTTCGCTGCGGACGACCGCTACCCGCTCCTCGCGGAAGACCAGGGCGCTGTCAGCCGGGATGTCGGCCAGCGGGGCGCTGAGGATCTCCCGTTGCGGGACCTTTCGGGGGCGCAGAAACCGGCCGAGCCCCGCCAGTGCGGCAATGCCGGCGGTCAGCGCGACGAGGAACCGTCGACGCGATTGACGAACGTCTGCCATTTTTCCAGATAGCCTTTCTGAAAAGCGTTTGTCCGGGCGGAAAGCCGGCGATAGCGTGCCTCCGGCAGGAACGCTCCGTTGATCACGGTCTGGCCCCGTTGATCCCAGAACGATCCCAGGGTCATGCCGTCTTCCTCCAGCCGGTAGATACGGTCCTGGCTGCTTTCCAACAGGAAGCGGCGCGGAGAATCGTGGCAGTCGTCGCACATGACGGTGCCGCGCCGGATGGTATGGGGGAAATAGGCCTTCCATTCCGCTGCCAGCAGCTGGTTTTCCCTCCCCTCTGCACGATCCCTCACGATATGGGTGTAATAGACGATGAACTGGGGTCGGATCGGGCTGATCCTGCCGCGTGCGTTCAGGCCGAGCGGCGGCGAGTCCTGCTTGCGCAGATAGGCGCTGCGCAGGTATTCACCTGAGGTTTCATCCCATTTCAGCCAGAAATCCTCCCGCGTCGGGCTGTCGGTAAAGCGGAGGAAGAAGCTGCCGTATTCCTGGGGTGCCCAGGCGCTGTGGCAGGCGTAGCATTCCAGCTTTTCCAGGTGAGCCCTGATCCGGTGCTCCACCGGCCGGCTACTGATGCGGTGGCAGTCCGTGCACTCCTTGGCGCTTTTTTGCCCCTGGGCCAGGCTCTGCATGGAATGGCAGTCGCCGCAGGTCAACCCTTTCTCGGCGTGGATGTCGGGGCGCATGGTGAGGTAGTATTCCCCCTGGAAGCGCTTGCCCCGCTGGTAGCGGAGACTGTCCTCACGGGGGGCGCGACCGAAGTAGTCGTTGCCCACGAAATAACCGCGATGACAGTTGAGGCAGAGGTCGGCGCTCGCCGTGCCGATCCGGTGTCCTCCCCCCTGGTGACAGTCCAGGCATCCCTTGAGATGGCACGAGTTGCAGTTCTTGCGGTAGAAATTCGGATCGACTTTGGTGAAGCTGCGGTCGGCAAAGGCCCGCTCCCGGCTGCGCGTGGCCATGACATGGTCGAAAATGGCAGCAAAGCCGCGGTGGCAGCTGTTGCACGGGGCTGCCTCACCGGTGGCGGCGGCAGGATTGGCAACCGTTGCGGATTCGCTCACATGGCAGGAGAGGCAGGCCAGGGAACGATGCGCGCCGGCCATCTCCACGCGGTGGCAGACGCGGCAGTTTTCCGCTGCATGGCCAAGGCCGATGTTAAGGGCGACCAAGCAGGCGCTTATGTACAGTGTCGTCCAGCGCACGATACTCCAGTTTTTTCGCGTAAATGGCATCCTTGTCCCGCGCCTTGTCGTGACAGGTGATGCAGAGGTTGACCTTGAAGACCCTGCGGACCTCGCCGCTGTTCAGGGGCCGAGAATGCTCCCGGGTGATGGCGGCAAAGGCCCGGACCCGGCCGTCGTCCATGGTGAGAAATCCGTCCAGCGGTTTGTCCGGGCACTTGTCGCACATGAGCGTGCCCATGATATCTGCGCCCTCGATCACATGCTGGCCGAACCCGAGAAATCGGGGGTTGGCGTGGCATTCGCGGCAGCCGACCGCCTTTTTCCCGGTGTTGTGGGAAAAGAATGGCGCGAACCTGAGCTGTCGTTTCCCCTTGAAGTGGGCCACGTCTTCGTTGCGCAGCTTGTTGCCTTCTTCGTCGATCACCGTGATAAAGGTCTGGCAACCGGGTGTGACCGCGGAAATCCGGCCGCGCTGGTTCACTGCCAGTGGGAAAGGGTAGAGCATCCGGTAGTCTTCGGTTTCTGAGAACATCCCGGGGCTCTTTTCCCCGGTGATGAAATCCATGCCGTTTTCCCTCAGGTCATAGGTGGTGTGGCAGCCATAGCACTGGACCACGGTCCGCGAATGGCAGGAGTGGCATTCCAGCCGCTGGTGGCCGACGACGGTATGTTCCGGGGTGCCGGTGACGACCTTGGCGGTGAAGATCTTGCCGCTCCGTTTCCCCAGTACCTGCACCTTGCCATCCTTCACGAACACGTTGGAATAGGTGCGCCCCTTGGCAGTGAGCACCATGGCCATGCCGGGGCGCATCTGCATCTTGTAGCCGCGGGATTCGCGTACCGCTTCGTCGCCATCACCGGTTATCACCCGGTAGGTGGGTGGGGCGGTCCCGCCGTGACAGTCTTCGCAAGCAATCTCCACCTGGTGGTAGAGGTTCTGATAGCTGTAGCCGTCCCCCATGATGTCGCGCGAGGTATGGCAGTCGATGCATTCCATGCCGGCAGCGGCATGGATGTCGGGAGCGATATGCACGGCATTCCGGTTCCCGGAGAGGGGGACGGGACCGGACTGCCCGCTTCTGGTGGGGACATGACCGTTGTTGCCGTCGTAGAGCCCCTGGTAGGAAAGGGCGATTCTGCCGCTCCGGTTGTGGCACCTGCTGCAGACCTGGTTCGGGGGGAGCGGCTCCATCCGGTGAGTTGCAGAGTAGGGTTTCCTGTTCCGCATTTCCCGGTCATTCCCGGTATAGGTCGCGTCGTCGTTGACCGGGAAATGGCAGGCAGCGCATCCTCCCGCATGGCTGGAACCGGTTGAGTCGCCGACTTCCGCTCCGATATGGCAGCGGGAGCAGAATTTACGATAGAGTGCGCCGGAGAGGTTGTCCAGTTCCTCTACCGGCTTGAGTTTCAGCGGTTTTCCCGTGGCGTCGAAGGTGTCCCCGCCGCGTGTGGCGTACAGCTTGCCGTCAGCTCCCTCCCAGGTCAGCTGAATGTTGCGGATCATGCCGGTGTTGGTGTACATGAGGCTTCCCCGCAGACGCCCCAGCTGATAAGGGTGGCAGGGGCCGCACCCCTTTTCCCAGTTCCGATGGTCGGACGGGTTCCTGGGGCCGAGCATGCCCCGGTGTGCCTCTTTGGCGCCAGACTGCTTATCGTTGCCGCCATGGCATCCCGGACACTCGGGATGACTGGGCGAGACCGTCTCAATCCCTTTATGACAGGCGAGGCACGATGTGCGATGCGGTGCGGGGGGCGAACAACCGGCATTTCCCCAGATGACGAGGCCGATGAAAAGTGCGCGGACGAGCCATGCGCTTGTCGAGTGAAGGCGTGCTGACACGGAGGGGATGGTCGCTTTCCGGTGTTCGGTTGTCAAGTGAAATAATTCCGGTATAACTATGACAATTATGCCATTTTTCTGGTAAATATTACAAAAGTAATATAAATTGGTTGATGAATATTGGCATGATCCTCCGACGATAGCAATAGGTAAACAGACAGCCACAACAAATGAAAAGGGGGTAGTACATGGTTCAACGAAACAGGCATTGGCGATTCATCTCCGGTTCGCTGGCATTCAGCGCACTGATGGTATCATGGTCGGTTGCAACTGCAGCCGATCAGACATCGGCACTCCCCTCAGATGCCAAGATATGTCTTAACTGCCACAAGCCGCAGGCCAATAACCTGCGCGGGCATTGGGAAAGCGTTGCCATGAAATCATCGTCGATCCAGTTGAAGGTCGACAACCGTGCAGAGATCCTCAAGTTCGACAAGAGCAAACTGCAGGTGCTGAACACGGGTGAGAAGGGCGACGTGGAGAAGCAGTTGCGGAGTATCAAGAAGGGGCACGAAGTCCGTATCGAGTATACTGAGAAGGATGGCTCCAAGTACGCCCAGGTTGTCTCCTCCAAGCCGCCGGTCAAAATCTCAGACGCCGAGAAAATCTCTAGCGGCGACGTGGAAAAGCTCGTGGCACAGGGGCCGCAGAAGGGAAAATATACCCTGATCGATTCCCGCCCCGGTCCCAAGTTCAAGGAGGGAGCCATCCCCACGGCAATCAGCCTGCCGTTTCCCCAGTTTGACAAGATGGTTGACCGTCTGCCAGCGGACAAGAACAGCTTGGTCATTTTCTACTGCAGCGGCGTCACCTGCAACATGAGCCCCGGTTCGTTGCAGAAGGCAAAAAAACTTGGGTACACCAATGCCAAGGTTTTCGTCGAAGGGATGCCCGAATGGTTCAACAAGCACTACGGGGTAACCCTGGCAAAGGATTTCAAGGATGCCTACAAGGATATGCCGTTCGTCCTGCTTGACACCCGTAAGCCAGCGGCGGCAGAAAAGGGTTTCATCCCCGGAGCGGTGACCTTTACGGAAGTGGACGAGAAGTCGCTCAAATCGCTGCCCGACAAGAAGATGAAGGCACCGATCATCGTATACGATGCGGATGGGACGGAGAATGCTGCGTCTGTGGCTGCAAAGATCGCCGAAGCCGGCTATGCGAACGTGGTTGTGCTGCGTGACGGCATTGCCGGATGGGAGCAGGCGAAACTGCCGGTGGCAACCGGCGCGCTCGCAACGAAGATCGTTTTTGTGCCCAAGCCGAAGCCGGGCGAGATCGACGTCGAGGAGTTCAGGAAATACCTGACTGCCATCCCGGCGGACACCATTCTTGTGGATGTCAGGCTGCCCGAAGAGGTCAAGGAAGGGTCGATCAAGGGGGCAGTGAACATCCCGGCAGCCGATATCGACCAGAACCTGGCAAAGCTCCCCAAGGACAAGAAGATCGTCGCTTACTGCAACACCGGCACCCAGGCAGAGATGGCCTATCATACCCTCAAGGCAAAGGGCTATACCAACATCCATTTCCTGAATGCCAAACTTTTCTTCGATGACGGCAGCGTGGAGATCAGCAAATAGTTCCCTTTGCGGAAACCTGCTGAGGAGAGTTGCACCTGCATGAAAAAACCCCGGATGGCAAGGCCATCCGGGGTTTTATTGTAGCAACGGCCTGGGGCGGCCTAGCAGCCGGCAGCCTCTTTCTTCTTCATCGGTTTTTTTTCGTCTTTTTTTTCTTTTTTGGCGTCTTTCTTGTCCTTCTTGGCGTCTTTCTTTACCTCTTTTGCGGCAGCTTCGTCCTTTTTCGGCTCTTCGGCAAAGGCAAGACCGGAGAGGCTCAGGGTGAGCAGTGCGGCAGCAAGCAGTGCGATGATTCTCTTCATGTGATTCCTCCTTAATGCTGGTTTTATTGCCCGGATTTTACCGGATACGTATCTGACAATCAAGCACCTTCTGTGCCGGAAATGTTAGCGACAACATTTCCGTGGCGATCAGACGATGTAGAAGACAGATGGCTTTGTTCCCAGTTCTTCCTTGTATCTGAAGACATTCAATTTGGAGACCAGTTTGACGATAAGGCTCTGCGGATCGTTGAGGTCGCCGAAATAGGTCGCATGCCCCAGGCAGGTGGTGGTGCAGCGCGTCAGTTCGCCCTTTTCGATGCGGTGGATACAGAAGTGGCACTTTCTGGCATTGCCGATGGGGGAGTGCCAGTGGCTTTTCCGTTTGAAGGTCTTACCGTATTCCCCCGAATTCTCCACTTCATAGGTCTGCCCCTTCATGTCACCGGTGTAAAAGTGTCCGACATCGGTGGAGCGGGCGCCATAAGGGCAAGCCACCAGGCAATAGCGGCAGCCGATGCATTTCTTGTAGTCGATGACAACGATGCCGTCGTCCCTTTTGTACGTGGCCGTGACCGGGCAGACCGAGGTGCAGGTGGGGGCGTCGCACTGCATGCAGGGGCGGGGCAAAAAGCGCATGGAGACGTTGGGAAATTCGCCGATCTCCTCTTCCTTGACCGGCCGGTAATGAATGTCCGGCGGCGTCAGATTTTCCGACATGCAGCCGGTGGTGCAGGCGTGACAACCGATGCACTTCTTCAGGTCGATGGCCATGCCCCATCGACGCTGGTTGCGTGGCTTCTTGAGCGCACGTTGCAGGTCTTCATGCATGATCTCCAGAATGTCCTTATGGTCCTTATGTGCAAAGGTATCCATATCAATGGATCTCCTTTCTCGCGATTTCAAACAACCCGGTCTTCTCACCGATTACATATACCAATACGACAATTGAAACCGAAGCAACAACAACCAGCATCTCGAAAATGGACGGCATGTAATTGATGCGCTCTGGCATGTCATAGACACGGAACACCGGGACGCGGAACCCTTCAACGACCAGGTCGAGCCGTGACATGAACTGTGTCCCCAGTACCAGCAGGCTGGAAAGGATCAGTCCTCCCAGAGTGCGTCTGTACATGAGGATGATGAAGGGAACGACAAGAGCGACTCCGATGCCGAGGACGACATTCTGCAGGAATGTCTCGCGGAACACCTCATACCCGCTCAGGTTGTTCGCGAGTCCGATGATGATACGGCAGAAGGTAAGGACAAATACCGTGGAGATTGCAATTTTCTGCATCCTGAAAAAAGGCCGCACCATGCGATAGCCGCCTGAATTACGGAAATAGAACGCTGCGATTATGGCACAGAGCGCATTGCCGGTCAGAAAACCGGAAAAAAGGAAGTAGATCGGCAACAGGGAGCTGTAATAGTACGGCATGGTTCCGACTGCCCCGAACAGGCTTCCCAGGGAGCAGTAGGTGATGACGGGAATGATGAACGAAGCATACAGCATCGCCTTGGAATGTCTGTGCCGCTGGATGTTGATGTATTCTACCAGCAGGATGGTTATATCGGCGGTATACCAGACAGACATCCAGAACATGGGAGATGTGGGATTCGGTGAAAGTAAGAACATGTACATCCGCTCTACATGCCCGAGTTCGGATGCCAGTGATGCAAATCCGGCAATCGCGGTTATCAGGCCCATGAAGATAACCCGCGAAGCCAGTGGCGCATATTTTTCATGAAAAAACATATTACCGAAAAAGTTGGTAAATATGCAGCCGCCGCTCACAAGGGCAAAATAGACGTAGGTGGATATCTGGAGCCCCCACGGTACGATGCTCGATGTATTGGTCGTATGCCCGTGCCCCAGGACGAAGATGCAACCGATGCCGAAACCGCCCAGCAATAATCCCATGAGCGACAGGTAGACGATTATCCCCCCTTTGCCTTGCATGAACTGTCTGAAATAGTCTGACAATAACTGTTTTTCCGGTAGAAGGACTCCGAATATCTGCATGTCATATCCCCTTTACGATCTTGACAAAGTTGGATCTCATGCTAGTTCCACCCATGAGGGGGTCGATGGTGTACTTGTCGAGCATTTCCTCGTCACCGATCCCCTTGTTGTCTGCACGGGTCATCCCTTTGGAGTGGACGCCGAACCCATGGGCCATGTAGACGCAGTCTTCACGCAGGCGCTGTGAAAAATGGACTTTGACCTTTCCCGGCGATTTGAAGCCGGCCTGGTTTTCCAGGCGAACCTCTTGCCCATTGGCCAGACCGAGCATGAGAGCGGTCTTCTTGTTGATTAGGAGCGAGTTTGCCGGCACCAAGTCAGTGAGCATGAAGTTGTTGGTGGTACGGGAAAATGTATGGAGCGGTGATCTGCCGTAGAGCAGGCGGAGAAAACCGGTCGGCGGTTGCGGATGTTTTGTGTATTTGGGCACGGGATCGAACCCTTTTTCAGCCAACTGCGCCGAGTAGAGTTCAATCTTGCCCGATGGCGTGGGAAACTCGGGCTGGTTTGTCTCGGTGATGTACGGGTTGGATTTATCGCTAAAGGAGAGAATTCCCTTTTTTTTCAGTTCATCGTAATTCAAATTCCCGGTCTGACAGCGGGTCCGCAGGTAATCTTCGCCATCCTTCCAGGGGAAATATGCTTCCAGCCCCATGATCTTTGCCAGTTCCTTGGTGATCCACCAGGAGGGTTTGCTTTCCCACATCGGTTCCATAGCCGGCTGGCGGATCGAAACTTCGAAAGTGTCCCGGAATTTGCCGGTTGAGAGCATGTCGAAGCGCTCAAGGTAGGTGCATTCGGGAAGGACCACATCGGCCCAATTGATGATGTCGTTTGGCAGGATGTCGATGGCAACCATCAGATCGAGGTTTTGGATCGCTTTGATGGTCTCGTTCCGGTCGGGCATGGTTTTCAGCAGGTTGCAGCCGTATACCAGCCATCCGTGCATCTGGTGGGGGGCACCCGCTGCGGTGGCTTCCCGAATGGAGGTCGTTGTCTGTTTCGAAGCATTGGGTCCCGTGGCGCATCCCTCGGAGATGGTCACTTCGCGGATGGTGGTTGTGGTTTGGGAGAACGCGAAGGGATAGGGCGCATCCAGAGTGGGGAGGCCTTCCCGATGTTCCGGATAGGCGGGAATGCCCGGATATTCGGGTACTGAGCCTTTTGATGGGAAGTAAATGCCGCCGGGTCGGCCCCAGGTGCCGAGCAGGGCATTGATGATGGCGATGGCCCGGCTCCGTTGGGCATCATCGCCGTACCAGGCGCTGAAGCGGCCGCCGGAAACGATCACGTTCGGCTTGTTGGCTGCCAGTTCACGGGCTACCGTGTAGATGGTGGCGGCCGGGATGTCGGTCTCTTTTTCCGCCCATTCAGGAGTATATTCCTGAACTGCGGTCTTCAGTTCCGGCAGACCGGTGGCGTAGGATTGCAGGTAATCGGCGTCGTAGAGCCCTTCGTTGACAATGACATTGATCCAGGCCAGCAGCAGGGCCATGTCGGTTGCCGGGCGGATGGGAAGCCAGTAATCTGCCTTGGCGGCAGCGTTGGACAACCGCGGATCGACCACGCAGAGCTTGGCGCCTCGTTCCAGACCGAGGACAAAATCCTGGACCTGGCTGTTGTGGGCGTTTTCTCCCAGGTGCGAACCGATCAGGACGATAAAGCGGCTTTCCCTGAAATCATAGTACTCGGGAGAGCCTACTTCGTCGCCGAAGGTGAGCGAGAAGCCGACATCACGGGGGCCCCTGCACTGTGCAAAGGAGGGAGCGGTGTAGTTGCCGCTGCCGTATGCTTTGAGTAGATGTTTCCAGAATGCTCCGCCTGTGCCGTGAGAAAAAAGGGCAACCGCTTCGGGGCCGCATTTTTCTTTGATGGCCTGCAGCTTCTGGGCGATCAGGCCGAGTGCCTCGTCCCAACTTGCCCTTTTCCACTTCGGTTCCCCTCGTTTGCCGGTGTTGATCATCGGGTATTTCAACCGGTCAGGGTCGTAGAGTGACCCCAGCGCAGCATTACCTCGGCCGCAGAGACGCCCTCGTCCCCGTTCACTGAGGGGGTTGCCGTCCACCTTGACGACCTTGCCGTTCTGTACCTTGGCGATCAGACCGCAGTTCCAGAAGCAGAGTTCGCAGAAGGTCGGGATTTGTTGCAGCTCTTCCTGCCCTGTTTCGGCCCAGGACAGAAATTTTTCGGGCATGGCGGCTGCAACGGAGAGTCCTGCCGTCGCAGTGCCAGAAACCTTGAGGAAAGATCTGCGTGATAGCTTGACGCTCAAAATCGGCACCTCCCATACAGACATATCGAATTATTGGAATTATACAATATTGTCGGCATAATTCAAGAAAACTTTAAGTGTATACATTATGATGGGTTAACTAATTTGCATTATTATATTTTTTGAATAGATACATGACGGGGTGGTGGTAAGGTGAATTTTATGTATACGTTCATGAAAAAATTTCATCTCAAGTTAATAATAGAAATCTCCGAATATGAAAATTAGAGTGCTGCAGTCGGACTACCAATATCGGGGAGCAAGCAAATGAACTGGTACAGAAACCTCAAAATCGCAACGAAGATGCTGGTAAGCTACGTGCTCGTCGCTTCAATCGCTGGCGTGATCGGTTTTGTGGGTATCCGGATGATTGTCCAGATCAATAATGAGTCCAAGGCATTGTATGAACTGAGTACGAAGCCGCTCGGTACCCTGGTGCAATTGGCTATGGCTTCGCAAAAGGCCCGGGTCAACCTGCGGGGGATGATGCTCGATACGGACCGCGACAGGATGGAAGCTAACGCGGCCGGGGTGAAGAAACGGTATGAGGACGTCAACAACCTGCTCAAGGAGTTCGAGCCGAGCGTCGAGCAGGGTGAGGGACGCAAGGATTTCGATGCGGTCAAGGGGCTGATCGATTCGTACATGCCCATCTGGCAAGAGGTGGTCCGCCTGCAGCTGGCAGATAAAAAGGAAGAAGCCCTGGAGCTGGTGCGCAGCCAGGCGCTGGAAACTGAGGTTGCCATAGAGGCGTCGATCAGGAGGCTCATCGAGACCAAGATTCAGGAAGCCACGGTGCGCAAGCAACGCAATGACCATACCGCCCAGAGTGCAATCATTCAGACGGTTATCTTTTCCATTGCCGGGGTGGCGTTGGCGCTGGTCCTCGGGATTTTCAGCGCTCGTATGATAACCAGGCCGATCAGGCAGGTGGTCGATATGGCGGAACAGATCGCCGAGGGGGACCTGACCGATCAACTGGAGTTGCAGTCGCGGGATGAGACCGGCCAACTGGCGCAGGCCATGAATACCATGACTGCCAACCTGAACGAAATCATGACGACGGTGACCCGCAACAGCAATCAGGTGGCCATGGCTGCCAACGCCCTTACCTCCAGTGCCGAGCAGATCGCCACCGGTACGGAAGAGATGGCTGCGCAGGTTTCCACAGTCGCCACTGCCAGCGAGGAGATGGCCGCCACTTCCATGGAAATCGCCTTCAACTGCACCAATGCCGCGCAGGGGTCCCAGGGAGCGAGCAGCAGTGCTGTCAACGGAGCGGCGGTGGTCCAGGAAACCGTTGCCGGTATGACCCGGATTGCCGAACGGGTACGGGAGTCGGCACAGACCATCAAGAGCCTGGGGAAACGCTCCGACGAGATCGGCACCATCATCGGTACCATTGAGGAGATCGCCGAGCAGACCAATCTGCTGGCTCTCAATGCCGCCATCGAATCGGCTCGCGCCGGTGAACAGGGGCGTGGATTCGCCGTGGTGGCCGACGAGGTTCGTGCGCTGGCAGAGCGCACAACCAAGGCCACCAAGGAAATAGGGGCGATGATCAAGGCCATCCAGCAGGATACCCGCACTGCCGTTGCATCCATGGAGAGCGGGGTCAAGGAGGTGGAGGTCGGCATGGCGGATGCTTCCCGCTCCGGCGCTGCGCTGGAAGAAATCATCACCCAGATCAACGAAGTTACCATGCAGGTGAACCAGATCGCCACTGCTGCCGAGGAACAGACCGCCACGACCAGCGAGATCAGCAACAACATCCACCAGGTTACCGAGGTCGTCCATGGTTCGGCCAGAAATGCTTCCGAATCGTCCGAGGCGGCCCACAAGCTATCCAGTCTGGCAGATGAACTGCAGCGCCTGGTGGGGAGGTTCAAGCTCAGGGCATAGACGGTTGTTTTCGTGGCTGTTACGGGACCGGCGAGCGCATACCGGCTTCCCGTGAAGGGGTTCGAACGGCTGGGAGGGGTAGAACGAAGCAGGTCGGGGCGTAGCGCCAGAGCGTTACGCCTTCTTTTTTGCCGCGAAGCGGCTGAAATCCTGTTGACATGCCGCTGCCCCGAAAGGTATTAGTGATGGATTGCAGAGCAGCCAGCTGTGGCTATGAATGATTTCCCGGTCTTTGCTGACGGGGTAAGGGAGGAACTGTGGGCGTACCAGTCATCGGAGTTATCGGCGGGAGCGGATTGTACGAGATGGAAGGAATGACCGACATCCGGACGGTCACGGTCGATACCCCGTTCGGAAACCCATCCGACGAGTATGTTACCGGCACATTGGACGGACTCAGGATGGTCTTTCTCCCCCGGCATGGCCGAGGGCATCGCCTGCTCCCCACGGAAGTGAATTATCGTGCCAACATTTACGGTATGAAGAGCCTGGGGGTTGAAAGGATCATCTCGGTTTCGGCGGTGGGGAGCATGAAGGAGGAGATCGTTCCGGGTCACATCGTCATCCCCGACCAGTTCATCGACCGGACCAAGGGTATCCGCAAAGACACCTTCTTCGGTAACGGCATCGTGGCCCATACCCAGTTCGCCGATCCGGTTTGCCTCGACCTCTCGCAGGTTCTCTACGATGCCTCGCTGCAGGCTGGCGCCACAGTGCACAAGGGTGGGACCTATGTCTGCATGGAAGGGCCTGCCTTTTCCACCCGGGCTGAATCGTACATGTACCGCAGCTTTGGTGCGGCAGTGATCGGCATGACCAATCTCACTGAGGCAAAGCTGGCACGTGAGGCCGAACTCTGCTACGGTATCATCGCCCTTTCCACCGATTACGACTGCTGGCATGGAGGGCATGAGGATGTCTCCATCGAGGCGGTTCTGGCGATCATCAAGAGCAACGTGACTATGGCTAAGAATATCATCCGGCATGCTGTGGGGAAAATCGCGTCGGAACGCGGTTGCCCCTGTGCCACTGCCCTGCAGTACGCGATCATCAGCGACAAGGCGATGATCCCTGCGGAAACGAGGGAAAACCTCTCGCTCCTGATCGGCAAATACCTTTGATCTTTCAATCTCCGGGAGAGCATGCATGAGTATTCTGGTTGTCGGTTCGGTTGCCTTCGATTCGGTGGAAACCCCGTTCGGCAGGGTCGAGGATGTCCTCGGCGGGTCTGCCACCTATTTTTCCACTTCGGCCAGTTTTTTTACCGATGTGAACCTGGTGGCCGTGGTTGGAGAAGATTTCCCCCGTGAACATGTGGAATTCCTTCGAACGCGCAATATCGATCTCACCGGCCTCACCAGGGTCCCCGGCCAGACCTTTCACTGGAAGGGACGTTACGGCTATGATTTGAATGAAGCCCAGACCCTTGAGACCCATCTCAATGTCTTTGCCGACTTCAAGCCGGTGGTCCCCGACGCCTATGCCGATGCCGACTATCTGATCCTCGCCAACATCGATCCTGAGTTGCAGCTGGAGGTTTTGAACCAGGTGCAAAGCCCCCGCCTTGTTGCCTGTGACACCATGAACTTCTGGATATCCTCGAAACCTGATGCCCTTTGGAAGGTCCTGGAGAGGGCAGATTTCATCATCATCAATGAGGGCGAGGCACGTCAGCTTTCAGGAGAGGCGAATCTCGTCAAGGCAGCCCGGAAGATACTCGCCAGAGGGGCAAAGAACCTGATCGTCAAGCGGGGGGAATACGGGGTGCTGATGTTCACTGGGACCACGGTTTTTGCTGCCCCGGCCTATCCGCTGGAAGAGGTCTTCGACCCCACTGGTGCCGGTGATACCTTTGCCGGCGGCTTCATGGGGTATCTTGCCAATACCGGCAACCTGTCTGAAGAGGGGATCAGGCAGGCGATTATCTTCGGCAGTGTCATGGCGTCGTTCACCGTCGAGGATTTCAGCCTGAATCGGCTCAAATCGCTTACCTACGGGGAGATCGAGGCCCGCTACAGAAGCATGAAGGCAATGACTCACTTCCAGGGGCTGCCAGAGGGCGTCTGATGGGGTCGGGCGGGTACCCCGCATTGACAATCCCCTGGGACTCTGGTAATTTTTGCCATCATACTGTCTACAATCGTGACTGAAGAGGGTTCCGGCCGGAGTTCGGGCCATTACGGAGGAAGCGTGCGGCGGTTACTGTTGTTTTTCTTGCTGGTGGTTCTCTGTTGCTCTGCCTGCGCACTGAGCGAGGCTAACCGGAAAAAGGCTTCCTATCACTTCCAGATGGGAGAGTCGTACCTTCGCGAACAGAACGTGACCTCTGCGCTGGTCGAATTTACCGAGGCCGAGAAACTCACACCGGATGATCCTGCCCTGATGAACTTTCTGGGTATGACCTACTTCCGCAAAGGTAAGCTGGATATCGCCGCACAGAAATACCAGCAGGCCATAGCCCTGAAACCGGACTTTTCCGATGCCCGGAATAATCTGGGTGTGACATACATGGAGTTGCAGCGCTGGGACGATGCCATCAACCAGCTTCGTCAGGCAAAGAACGATCTCTTCTACCACAATCAGGAAGCTGCCCAGATCAACCTGGGGCTTGCCTATCTAGGCAAAGGTGACGAGGAGGAGGCGTTACGGGTTTCCCGTTCGGCGGTCATCAACTTTCCCCGGAGCCCCCAGTGCCGTCTTACCCTGGGGAGGGTCTATTTTGCCCTCGGTAAGACCGAATTGGCCATCGAGGAGTATCGCAAGGCCATTGAGCTGTCCAAGGGGTATGCCAACGCCCATTACCATCTGGGGTTGGCGCTCTTGAAATTGAAAGAGAACGAAGCTGCCCGGAATGCATTCCGCGAAGTGGTTAACCTGGTGCCGGATACCGACATCGGCCGATTGGCGCGGGAGCATATAGATCTCCTCAAGTGAGGTTGCCCCTGACCGAATCATCAGTTGATACAAGGGAGGAACGAGCCGGAATTGGCGGCTACCTGCGTTCCTGCCGCGAGGCACGTGGCATTTCCCTGGACGATGCGGCACAGGTGACCCGGATAGCCAAGAGTTATCTGGATGCCCTGGAAAGGGAGGACTTCGACCGCCTGCCGAATTCCGCCTACTGCAAGGGATTCATCAGGATTTATGCCGGGTATCTTGGTGTTTCCGGTGACGACGCCGTTGCTCGTTACGAACGGGCGACTGCCCCTCCCATTACCCAGACCGCATCCCCGAGCAGGCGAAAGGTAGCTAAGGCAGATCTCGGGCGCGCACGTGGGGACCGGCGCCGCTGGCTGTTTCCCCTGGGGCTTCTGGCCGTAGTTGTGGTTCTGGCATTCTTTTTCTATGATGATCAGGACCAGCCAGTACGGCCAGTACCGCAGCAGCTGTCACTCCCGGCACCGCCGCAATCACCGGTGCAGCCGGCGTGGTCTTCCGCGGTTCAGACACCTTCCGTGCCCCCCACTGTTTTGCCTGCGGCAGCAACCGTGCCGCCTGCCGCAGCTCCTCTCCCTACTCCCCAGACCGGAGATATACCACGGGGAGGGGTGATCCTCAAACTCAAGGTCAATCAGGACAGCTGGGTCAACATTGATATAGACGGCCGACTGTCGCAGCCGTACGACCTGAAGGCAGGCGATCTCATCGAGTGGAAAGCGGAGAAGGTCATTACCCTTGATATCGGGAATGCCGGGGGGGTCGAGGCGGAACTGAACGGAAAGCCCCTCGCTCCGCTCGGCCCGCCGGGCAGGAACATCCATATTGTCCTGCACCCCGAAGGGGTCGTTGCCAATCCGTGAGATGCCGCCCAACTGATCCGACGAAATGCGGTCCCAATCATCAGTGAATCGATCGAAGGAGAGAGAGATGCAATTAGTCTCGCGCTGCAGAAAGTGCGGAAGAGTCATGAAGACCCAGCGGATCGACAACTACCGCGTAAAATTGACCTGTAGCTGTGGTTTTTCAGATTTCCGCACGGTTTCGGAAAAGGTCAAGACGGTCAATCCCTTTATCCATAAGGCAAGCTTCACCCCCTTTCTGGAGAGCGAAAAAGGGAAGATGGTGCTCACCATGCAGCGCGCCAACCGCGAGCATCTCGAGATCATCTCCCTCGAAGAGATCAGCATGCTGGTCTCCTCCGACTATGATCTTGCCCAGGTTCTGCAGATGGTGACCGACAAGGTTGCTACGCAGCTGAAGATAAGCGTTTGCAGCATCTATCTCATGGAGGATGAGGAACTGGTGCTGGCCGCAACCCATGGGTTCGACCATTCCTTCATCGGCAAGATCCGCATCAAGATCGGCGAAGGGGTCACCGGCACGGTAGCTCGCGACCGCCAGCATATCTCCCTCAACCGGGCGTCCCAGGACCCCCGCTACAAGTATTTTCCGGAACTGCAGGAGGAAAAGTACAACTCCATGCTTTCCTATCCCATAGCCGACAAGAGCGCCGTCTATGGGGTCATAAACCTGAACTCGACTTCCATGAAAACCTTCAGCGAGGACGAGATCTATTTCATCTCCATAATCGCCAACCTGATCCTGACCGCAGTGAAACTGAGAAAGCGGGTGGCAGCGCAGTGAGACGCACGCGCACCCTGTCTTGACAGCACCGGTTGCCATGTTAGACTTTGATGGTCTATGATTTACGTCAACATGGAGCAGTCAGTGCCGAAACAGCCAAAACGCATCCTGGTGGTGGATGACGAGGAAAACGCCCGGTTGGGGCTTTCCAAACTCTTAAGTAACGAGGGTTTTCTCGTAGACAGCGTGTCGAACGGGTTCGAGGCATTGAACTTCCTCCGCCAGCAGGAGGTGAACCTGATCGTCACCGACATCAACATGCCGGAGATGAACGGCATAACGTTTCTCAAGGAACTCAACAAGAGCTTTCCCAACAGCAATGTCATCATGATTACTGCCTATGGCGGTGTGGAGTCCTACATCGAGGCAATGAACCTGGGGGCTTTCGAATACATCAACAAACCGGTCAAGATTGAGGAGTTGAAATCGATCCTCAAGAAGATATTCAAGGAACAGACCCACTGATCGATACCAGGAGAACTCAACCATGCTGACCATCGACAAGATCCTTCTCGCGTGTGATTTTTCCGAAAACTCCCGGCAGGCCTGCGACTATGCCCTGGAGTTGGCCAAAAAATTCGATGCCAAACTGATCCTTCTGCATGTCATCAACGAACCGGTCGACCTGCGTGGATTCTATGTCCCCCATATCTCCTTTGAAAAACTGGAAAAGGAGATCGAAGAAGGGGCACAGGTCATGATGGAGAAGTTCTGCAAAACCGCGCTGCAGGGATACGGCAATTATGAGACCCTGATCCTCTCCGGGGTTCCCTACGAAGAGATCCTGAAAAAGGCCGATGAAGAAAAGGTCGGAATGATCGTTCTCGGTACCCATGGCCGGACCGGCATCGACCACCTGCTGTTCGGCAGTACGGCGGAACGGGTGGTGCGAACCTCCACCTGCCCCGTGCTGACGGTACGCATGGTCTGAAAGTACTTTCCCTGAAACGATACCTTACAACGAAAGGTTGCGGGGCAGCGAATGCTGCCCCTTTCTTTGTCCCTTCGGCTCGCCCGCCGCACATCATCCCATGAAGAACATCACGCACAACGGCAAAAAGCACAGCGTTCTGATCATCGATGATGAAAAGGTCATCCTTGACCTCACCTCGATCATCCTCAAGAACCGGGGATATACCGTCTTCACCGCCGGCGATGCGGCGGACGGCTTCGATATCATCGAGAACAAGAACCCCGAACTGGTGCTGCTCGATTACATGATGCCCGGCATCGACGGCCTGACGGCGCTCAAGATCATCCGCGAACGCTTCCCGGAAACCTATGTCATCATGTTCACCGGCAAGGGGAGCGAGGAGATCGCCGTCGAGCTGATGAAGGCCGGCGCCTACGACTATATCCTCAAGCCGTTCAACAACCAGGACCTTGCTGACCGGATCGACAACGTGCTCCGTATCCGCGAGGTGGAGATCAGCAACCGGGAGCTGATGGGGGAGCGCGAACGCCTTCTGGCCGAGATCGAGGCCTGGAACATGGAGCTGGAAGCCAGGGTCCAGGAGAAGACCGAAGCGTTGCAGCGGATGCAGGCCGAGAATGTGCAGGCCGAGAAACTGGCATCCCTTGGCTACTTGTCGGCAGGGGTTGCCCACGAGATCCGGAATCCCCTCAATTCCATCACTCTCTTCGTGCAGTTGATCAAGAGCGGCCTGGAAGACCCGGAGCAGCTGGAATACGTGGAAAAGATCCTCAAGGAGGTGGACCGGATCGACACCATCGTCCGCAAGCTCCTGGATGCCTCCAAGCGCCCCCGGTTCGAGCTGAAGGAGATGCGGATCGACCGGATCATCGAACATACCCTGGAGGCGTTCCGCCCCCAGATCGAGCAGCAGCAGATCCGCGTGGAGCGTGATTTCCGCAATATCCCCCCGGCAATCCAGGCCGATCCCACGGAGATCGAGCAGATATTCGTCAACCTGTTCCTCAACTCCATTCATGAAATGCCCCGCGAAGGGCGCCTGAAGATCCAGCTGGACCATGACGGCAAGGAGATCGTCATCCGGGTCAGCGACAGCGGTGGCGGCATCCCCAAGGCCCACCTGGCAAACATCTTCGACCCATTCTTCACCACCAAGAGCAAGGGCAGCGGACTCGGCCTGTCGGTGGTCCTGCGGATCGTCAAGACCTATGGCGGCAAGATCGGTGTTGAAAAGAGCGACAAGAACGGTACAACATTCTGTATAGTCCTCCCCCTGACCACCCCGTCCGCCTGAACCTCTACTGCCGGCAGAGAAGCGAACCATGGAGCAGTACCGCGGAACAGTCCTGTTGATCGATGACGACCCCTTCTACCTGAAGGTGCTCGGCGAGGCCTTTCGCGAAGGCGGCTTCAGGGTCGTCACCGCTGCGGATGGCGTGGAGGGGGTGAAGGCCTACCTTGACCATTTCCCCGACGTTGTGATCTCGGATCTGGTCATGCCCCGGATGGGAGGGGTAAGCACCTGTATGGAGATCGCCCGCCGCTCGGGCGACCGGAAACCGCTCATCCTCCTCCTGACCTCCATGTTCAAGGAGGCTCCCCATGAGCATCCATCCCCCGAGATGGGGGCAAGGTTCCATATCCCCAAGTCCACCCCGCCCCTGAACGTGGTCATCATCGTCGAACAGCTCCTGTCACGTGACAGGGGCTGCACGTCGTCGTGCTGAAGAGCCCATGCCGCTTCTGTACCGTAACCTTCTCCTACCGCTGGGTATCGACGAATCGAACCTGCCCGCCCGGCTTGCCCGCCAGCTCGGGCTTGCCACGGAGGAGATCCTCGATTTCAGCGTGATCCGCAAGGGGATCGACGCCCGTCGCAAGGGGCAGATCCTGTTCGTCTACACCGTCCAGTTTGCTGTCGCCGATGAGGATGCCCTGCTAAATCGCTCAGGTGATAACCGAGATCTGGTGGCGGTTCCCGCGGAGACACCACGCCAGTTCCCTTGCCTGACCGCTTCACAACGGATCGTCATCGTCGGTACCGGCCCTGCCGGGCTGTTCGCAGCGCTGCGGCTTGCCGAATACGGGCTCACCGCCACCCTGATCGAGCGGGGGAAGCCGGTTGCGGACCGGGTCCGGGATGTGCAGTCCTTCTGGAACCGCGGCCAGCTCGATCCCGAGAGCAATGTCCAGTTCGGGGAGGGTGGAGCGGGAACCTTTTCCGACGGTAAACTGACCACCCGGGTGCGGGACGAGAACATCGGCTATGTCCTCGATCGCCTGGTGGCGTTCGGTGCCCCCCCGGAGATCCGCTACCTGGCCAAACCGCATATCGGCACCGATCGCCTGCGGGCCGTGGTCGGTTCGCTCCGGCGGTACCTGGAAGATCGGGGCATGCGCGTGCTCTTCGGACAACGCTTGACCGACCTGGTGACCGATTCCGGCCGGTTGCGGGGAGTGATCGTCAACGACGCCACGGAATTTCGCTGTGACGCCCTGATCCTGGCGCCCGGCCACAGTGCCCGCGACACCTACGAGATGCTGGAGCGCCGCGGCGTCATGCTGGAATCGAAACCGTTTGCCGTCGGGGTAAGGGTCGAGCACCCCCAGGAGCTGATTAACCGGATCCAGTACGGGCTTTCCTCCCATACCCAGCTGCCGGCTGCCGATTATGCCCTTGCCTACAATGACCGGCAGAGCGGGCGTTCGGCCTATTCCTTCTGCATGTGCCCGGGCGGGGTGGTAGTCGCGGGTGCCTCGGAGGCCGGAGGGGTGGTGACCAACGGCATGAGCAGCCAGCTTCGCAATTCTCCCTTTGCCAACAGCGCGCTGGTGGTCACGGTGGGGCGCAACGATTTCCCCGACGGCTCGCCGCTGGCCGGCATCCGTTTCCAGCAAGAGCTGGAGCGGTCGGCTTTCAAAGCCGGCGGCAGTGACTACCGGGCGCCGGCCCAGAACCTCCTCGCGTTTCTAGGCGAACCGGGTGGCGGTCCGGTCAGGACCACCTACCTGCCGGGGATACGCAGTGCCAGCCTGGAGGAACTGCTGCCCCCCTATGTCACGGCGACGCTACGTGACGGCATTCGTTCCTTCAACCGCAAGATGCGCGGATTCATCACTGCGGAAGCCACCCTGATCGGCGTGGAGAGCCGTACGTCGGCGCCGGTGCGGATCGTGCGGGGGAGCGACCTACAGTCGGCAAGCCTTGGCGGCCTCTATCCCGCCGGTGAGGGTGCCGGATACGCGGGAGGGATCATGAGCGCGGCGCTCGACGGGATCAAGGTCGCAGACGCCATTGCCGCCGGCCTCCTTGATGGGGCACCTCCGCATACTCTCCCCTGATCCGCTCCGCGACAATGTTTTGAGTTTCTCCGTGAGGTGTGCTATTACTGGGCAGCCTCCCCCGGTGCGGCAGCCCGTTTGTACCGGGCATGGGGGATACGGGCAAAGGAGTCGACGTGAGCAAGATCTATATTGCGGATATTAAGGACCGCGACCAGGTGGACACGGTCTTTCTGGTGAAGGAAAAGACCACGGCCATGGCCAAGAACGGCAAGCCGTACCTGACGCTCAGGCTGATGGACAAGACTGGCGAGCTGGATGCCAAGGTCTGGGATAATGTGGATGTGGTGGGTGCCGCTTTTGACAAGGATGATTTCCTTGCCGTCAGGGGAAAGGCCACCATCTATCTCGGCAAGATGCAGCTGGTGATCGCCGAGCTGTCCAAGGTGCCGGAGCAGCGGGTCGAACTGGCAGATTTCCTTCCCAAGACCGCGCGGGATATCGCCGAGATGGAGCAGGAGCTAGCCGGGCTCGTTGCCTCCCTGGAGGACCGGCACCTGCGGAGCCTCATGGAGTCGTTTCTCGGCGATGCCGAATTCATGGCCGGCTACCGGACAGCTCCTGCGGCCAAGGGGATGCATCACGTCTTCCTGGGAGGGCTCCTGGAGCATTCACTGGCCGTAGCCCGCCTGGTGGATGCGATCCTTCCCCTCTACGCACCGCTCAACCGGGATCTCCTGGTGGTGGGGGCGCTTCTCCACGATGTGGGGAAGGTGCGGGAGATGACCTATTATCGCTCCTTCGACTATACCGACGAGGGGAAGCTGATCGGTCACATCACCATCGGTGTCGAGATGCTCCACGAGAGGATTGCCGGCATTCCGGGGTTCCCGGACGGGTATGCCATGCTGCTCAAGCATATGCTCCTTTCCCACCACGGTCAGTACGAGTATGGTTCGCCCAAGCGCCCCAAGACCCTGGAGGCGACCATCCTCAACTATCTCGACGACCTCGATTCCAAGATCAATGGGATCAGGACCCATATCAACCGCGAACCGGAGAGCCAGTCGCGCTGGACCGCCTATCATCGGCTCTATGACCGCTATTTCTTCAAGGATGTCCCTCCGGATGAGGAAGAGGAGCAGATCCTGCCGCCGCTTCCGGTGGCAGAGCCCCCGGCGAAACCGGAGAGTGCTGCGGCCGGTACGGGCCGGGAGCGGGCGGGATTCCAGAACAACCCCTTCACCAGGCTCAAGGACGAAAACCTCGACCTGTTCTGAGCCGGGGGTAACCGGGCGAGTCATGGTCAGGATACGAATCATCGTTGCGATTGTCCTGCTGCTGACGGGAATGGCGGTTAGCGCCTGCGTCGGTCGGGAACAGCCGCAACAGAATGCGAAAGGGAACAGGATGCACGTGGAAACGATCGTTGTCGGCCCGCTCGGGGTCAACTGCCTGCTGATAGACTGCGGAAACGGCGAAGGGGTGATTGTCGACCCCGGAGCAGAACCGGGAAGGATTCTACATCTGGCCGCGGGCCGCAAGCTGAAGATCGTCCATGTCATCAACACCCATGGTCATTTCGACCATGTGGGGGGGAACAAGGTGGTTCTTGACGCCACCGGGGCCAGTCTGCTCATCCATCCGGCCGATGTTGCGCAGCTCAAGCGGGCAGCGGAGATCGCCACCATGTACGGACTCTCCACCGAGAACTCGCCGCCGCCGGACCGGGAGCTTTCGGACGGCATGCGCATCACCGTGGGGAATACCACCATTGCGGTGTTGCACACCCCCGGACATACCCCTGGCGGCTGTTCGCTCTATTTTGCTGATCGTGGGCTGGTGATTACCGGCGATACCCTCTTTGCCGACTCCATCGGCCGGACCGACCTGCCGGGAGGTTCCCTCGAAACCCTGGTCGATTCCATCAAGACCAAGCTCTATACGCTCCCCGACGAGACGGTGGTCATTCCGGGTCATGGCCCGAGTACTACCATCGGCGAGGAGAAACGAAACAATCCGTACGTCAGATAGCTGACTGCCGGCAGCCGCTGCATGACCCGAAAATCATGTCCAGCGTACTGTCAGCCGACTCCGGAGGTGCCATGCTGCAGGGCAAAACGATCGTGTTGGGGGTAAGCGGCGGGATTGCGGCCTACAAGGCGGTGGAACTGGTACGGCTCTTCACCAAGGCCGGTGCGACCGTCCAGGTGATCATGACCAAGGCTGCCACCGAGTTTGTCGGCCCGCTCACCTTTCAGACCCTGTCGGGCAACCCGGTGCACCAGCAGCTCTTCAACCTGATCGAAGAGCAGGAGATCGGCCATATCTCGCTGGCCGAGCGGGCCGACCTCTTTGTCATCGCCCCGGCAACGGCCAACGTGATCGGCAAGATCGCAAGCGGGATCGCCGACGATCTGCTGACTACCGCGGTGATGGCCACCAGGGCACCGGTCCTCATCGTCCCTGCCATGAACGTCAATATGTTCCAGAATCCCCTGTACAAGGCCAATGAAGAACGGCTCAGGAACCTTGGCTATCGCTTCGTGGCTCCGGTTACCGGCATGCTCGCCTGCGGCTGGCAAGGGGAGGGGAAGATGCAGGACCCTGCCGTGATCCTGGAGGAGGCGGTCGCGCTCCTCGCGCCGGATGACCTGGCCGGCGAGACCGTCCTGGTCACCGCCGGGCCGACCCGCGAGGAGATCGATCCGGTCCGCTTCATCAGCAACCACTCTTCGGGAAAGATGGGCTATGCCATTGCCCGCGCGGCATGGCGGCGGGGGGCACGGGTGATCCTGGTAAGCGGCCCGACCTGTTTGCCCGACCCATGGGGACCGGAAACGGTCAGGGTATCGACTGCAGCGCAGATGCTGGAGGCCGTGCAGGCAAGGCTCAAGGAGAGTTCCATTGTGATAAAGGCTGCTGCGGTGGCCGATTATCGGCCAAAGGAGCGGTCGGAAGCCAAGGTGAAGAAGCATGCGGGGCAGATGACGCTGGAGATGGAGCGGAATCCGGATATCCTGGCCGAGGTGGGGCGCCAAAAGGATGGCCGCCTGGTGATCGGTTTTGCCGCCGAAACCGAGGACCTCTTGGTCAACGCCCGCAGGAAGCTGCAGGAGAAAAACCTCGACCTGATCGTTGCCAACGATGTCGGCCAGCCGGGTGCCGGATTCGACGTGGAAACCAACATCGTGCGGCTGCTCTTCCCCGACGGCCGGGTGGAAGAACCGGGTATCATGGCGAAGGAAGAGCTGGCAGACCTGATCCTTGACCGGATCGTTGCCCTGCGGGCCACGCCGGTCTGATCGGTCAAACCCCTGCCAGGATCTGCTGCAAGGTGTCGCTGTCGCAGATGGACTCGGCAAGCTTGAGCTTCAACCCCACCAGCAGCTCCTCAGCCTGTTTTTTGCTGACCTTGCCGCTCTGATAGAGGAGGCGGAGATTTTTCCGCACCGCTTCCGATGCTTCCAGGGCGCGCTCGCCGGTGGGATCGGCCCGGAAATAGCGCGACTGTTCCATGTTCACCAGCACGTCGCAGATCGCTTCCCTGGAGAGTTCCAGGTATTCGTCGCGGTCGATTTCTTCCAGGGTGAAACGGGACGACTCGTTGAGCGTCCTGATCGCCTGCTGCCACTTCTCCAGCCGGGTCAGGAGCATGATGGAGTTGAAGATCCGCTTGTTGGTGCCGAAGGAGAAGATGGTCTCGGCGATGACCTTCCTGAGCAGCTCGTCGTTTTCCTGGAAATGCTCCCGCGCCACCTTCACGCCGGTCTCCCAGATCTCCCGCTCCACATAGCTGTCGAAACGGACCTCCCAGTAAGCGTGCTTCAGGGTCAGGGTGGAAAAGCTCCCCATGGTCATGAGCGGGACGTAATAGTTGTGGGCGATGCAGTCGGCTGCCAAGTGGGCGAGATAGCCATAGGCGCAGGAACGTTGCGGGTCCGTGGAGGCATGGACCAGAACGGTCCGTCCGACGTGCCAGCGATGGCAGTTGAGGAGGAAATGGGTGAATTTCTTGCCTACGGTGATGTCAGCCGCAATGCAGCCGTAGAGGAAATCGTAGGGGTAGGTGCCGATGACGGCAGCGACGGCAGTGGGAAGAAGCTGCAGGTTGTTGAGGATATAAGTGCCGAGCTGCAGATGCGTACCTCCCCCCCAGGCAAAAGCGGATGCCGGCAGGGCAATGACGATCAGTAGCGCGATCAAGGCCACATGCATGGGAATCACAGTAATCGAAATGGATGGAAATGTAAAGGGAGGTGTCATGGACAGCGGTGATGAAAGGGATAGCCTGCTCGGTTCCTTGCGGGCCTGTCTGGTCGACCTGCAGGAGAGCGGCGTCGATGAACTGCCGCTCGCCATGGATGCCGGGGTCTCCCCCACCGAGCGGGACCTGCTTTTGCAGCCTGCACCCGCCGTGGCTGCAGCATCTCCGGGAGAGCGGGAGACACTGACCTTGATTCGCGAGGAACTGGGAGATTGTCAGCGGTGCCAGCTCGCCTCGGGACGGACCAGGCTGGTGTTCGGCGTCGGCAATCCTCAGGCGCGCATCGTCTTTGTCGGAGAGGCGCCGGGGCGGGAGGAAGACCTCCAGGGGGAGCCGTTCGTCGGCGAGGCAGGGCAGCTTTTGACCAAGATCATCCAGGCAATGGGGTTCCAGCGGAGTGACGTCTATATCTGCAATGTCCTCAAGTGCCGGCCTCCCAACAACAGGAACCCGTTGCCGTCGGAGATCGAGCAATGCCATCCGTTCATGCTCCGCCAGGTACAGTCTATCGCACCCGACGTGGTGGTTGCGCTGGGGACCTTTGCCGTGCAGACCCTGCTCAGGAGCAAAGAGCCGATCTCCCGGCTCCGTGGCCGCTTCCACGACTATCATGGCATCCCGCTCATGCCCACCTTTCATCCGGCCTTTCTGCTCAGGAACCCTGCCATGAAACGCGAGGTCTGGGCGGACATGAAGCAGGTGATGAAAAAGCTGGGGATAGAGCTTCCAGCCTAGACTGGGGGGAACCCCTCGAAGCTTACTGCTGGATATATGTCTTCAGGTTCTCGTAGGCCAGCTTGGTCGATATCTCATTTCCATTTGCGTCGAAGAGCTTGTACGACAGGAGCTTCGGACTCAGGTTGACGAGTTTGGAGTATCTGCTGAGGCTTACGCCCGGTTTTACATCGAGCATAAGCGCTACCAGGCTGCCGAACTTGATCCCATTGACACTGGTCACTGCAAGGGAGACGGTGTCGTAATCGGTGGTTGTCGGTGCGGGTGACAGGGCGGAAGTGACGATGGTCTGGTCGGCTGGGATGCTGGTGTTCACCAGGACGATGCTGCCGGGATCGATCTCGTTCGGATCGACAGCCGCAGTGGCGAGTTTCACCGAGGCACCACGGGGGACCTGGATGGTGAGTTGCGTGCCGTAATATGCTGCCAGTGACGACGACTTCGAGGTGGCAGATACGACAACCTTGACCTGCGATGCATCTGCTACTACGGATGAAACGAGTACGACGAGTGCGGCGAGGATCAGCTTCATGTCCAACGACTCCTTTCCTTGTCCCGCCAAGAGCGGGTGATAATGTAAAAAAAAAGAAACAGACCACGTGAATGCGCGTGGAAACTGTTTCTTCGTTGGCCCGGCCGTCCCCGGCTGCTGCAGGGGACCCGCGGCTTTGTGCCCCCCGGTTACCCGAGGTTTACCTGTTCGAAAACAGCGTGTACTGCTTTAATCTATAGGTATTTGATCAGGAAAGTTTGTGATGTGACGCACCGGGAGCACATTTCCGGAACCAACCCCCTGCATCGAGGAAGCGATACCCCATGAACTATGTTGCCGATCTCCATATCCATTCTCCCTATTCCCGGGCAACGAGCCGGGAGAGCACCCTGACCGGCCTGGCCGCCTGGGCCGGGATCAAGGGTATCCAGGTGGTGGGAACCGGCGACTTCACCCACCCGGCCTGGTTCTGCCAGCTCAGAGAGGATCTGGTGGAGGCCGAGCCTGGCCTGTTCCGCCTGAAAAATGAGGATGCCATTCCTTCCCCGCTTCCGGGGGTGAACCCGTCGGCAGCTTCTGTCCGCTTCCTTCTGACCGCCGAGATCAGCAGCATCTACAAGCGCCACGGTGCGGTCCGCAAGATCCACAACCTCCTCTACGTCCCCGATTTCGCCTCTGCCGAACGGCTGAACCGCGTCCTTTCGGGCATTGGCAACATCATATCGGATGGCCGCCCCATCCTCGGGCTCGACAGCCGCAACCTGCTGGAAATACTCCTTGAACAGGCTCCCGAAGGGTTTATGGTGCCGGCTCACATCTGGACCCCCTGGTTTTCCCTGTTCGGCTCTAGATCGGGATTCGACGCCGTGGAGGAGTGCTTCGGCGATCTCACCCCCCATATCTTTGCCCTGGAGACCGGTCTCTCCTCAGATCCCGCAATGAACCGGCTCGTCTCTTCCCTGGACCGTTTTGCCCTTATCTCCAATTCCGACTGCCATTCCCCCCAGAAGCTCGGCCGCGAGGCGAACCTCTTTGCCACCGGGTTCGACTATTTCTCGCTACGTGCGGCCCTGAGGGAAAATCGTCGCGAGACCTTCCCCGGCACCATCGAATTCTTTCCCGAGGAGGGGAAATACCATTTCGATGGCCACCGGAACTGCCGGGTTTGCCTCGATCCCCATGAGACGCGCAGACTGGGTCTTCGCTGCCCGGTATGCGGCAAGCCGCTCACGGTCGGGGTGCATCACCGGGTCATGGATCTGGCGGACCGTGAAGAGCCGCTGTATCCACCGGAAGCACCACGATTTCACAGCCTGATCCCGCTTCCGGAGATTCTCGGCGAACTGCTCGGGGTGGGGCCTGCCGGCAAGGAAGTGCTGCGACAGTATGGCCAGATCATTAACCGCTTCGGTTCCGAATTCGGCCTGCTCCTTCATGCCGATCCGTCCGAGATCAACGACTATGCACCGCTTCTGGGTGAGGCTATTGCCAGGATGCGGGAGGGCAGGGTGATCCGCAGGTCCGGATACGACGGCGAGTTCGGGACGATCCGGCTCTTCGGGGAGGGGGAACTCATCCAACTCGCCGGCCAGGGCATGGTATTTGGCAGCGGCAAGCCCGGCAGGGGCGCGGGCAGAGCGAAGGCGCGCCGATCCTGATCTGCCGGAGCCGAAGTAGCGGGTTGACCCTGGCGGTTACACTCCGATGTGGTACCCTTTGAGTGTCGTCGGGACGGTACGGGGGAGAGGTCTCTCCAGCGACGACGTGGAGCCATTCCGTGGAGAAGGGAGAAATGCCGTGGCCGTTTCCTCCGTACAGAATGACAAGACCCATGTGTGGCGCTTCTTTCGCGCCGGAGGGTTCGACCAGGTCCAGCTTGATTCCGGCCGGGACCTGCTCGCCCTGGAGACGCTGGATCAGAAACTGTGGGTGGCGCTCAGTTGTCCCGTTGCCGGCGTCGTGTTCGACAGGCGGACGCTGGAGCTGATCGACACGGATCAGGACGGGCACATCCGGGTTCCGGAGATCCTTGCCGCCTTTGCCTGGATCGCTCCACGCCTGCGGGACCCCGACCGTCTCCTGAAGGGGGATGGCTGCGTTCCCCTCGACGCCATCAACCCGGAGACTGGGGAAGGGGAGAGCCTGCTGGTTTCGGCACGGACCATCCTTGAGAACCTGGGGAGGGCAGGGGCTACCGAGGTCTCCATCGAGGATGCCTGCGATACGGAGCAGATCTTTGCCCAGACCCGCTTCAACGGAGACGGGATCGTCACCCCCGCCTCGACGGACGAAGAGTCGCTCAAGACTTGGATCAGCCAGGTCATCGATACCCTGGGGGGAGAGCAGGACCGGAGCGGCGAGCCCGGCATCGGCGTAGCGCAGGTGGATCAGTTTGCGACCGCTGCTGCAGCATGGCTTGCCTGGCAGAGCCGGCAGGTCGGCGACCGGGCGGGCGGTCTCGCCCCGGAAAGCCGTGAAGAGGCAGTGGGGCTCTGGGCCGGGTTGAAGCCAAAGATAGAGGATTATTTCATCCGCTGCCGCATGGCGGCCTATGACGGCCGGGCGGCCCAGTCCATGAACGCCGCCGAGGAAGCCCTTCTGACCCTTGCCCCCCGGAACCTGGCAGAGGCGGGTGAGGATATCGCGGTCCTCCCCTTGTCGGCTGTTACGGCAGAGCAGAGCCTGGATCTCGTGCAGGGGATCAACCCGGCCTGGGTCGGGCGGATCGGGCGCTTTTGCGAGTTGATAGTGCAGCCGCTCCTGGGGGGGACGCAACAGCTGACCGCCGGCCAGTGGGAAGAGTTGAAGAGCCTGTGTGCACCCTACGAGGCCTGGTGGGCCGACAGGGTGGAGACCCCGGTGGCGGTCCTGGGAAGCGAACGTCTGAGCGCCTGGAACGATGAGGCTGTGGCGACGGCGCTTCAAGCCCTGATCGATAAGGATCTGGCACTTAAGGCTGCATTCGAGGCGATCGTGGACGTGGAGCGGTTCACCCGCTACTGCCGCGATCTTGCCACCCTGGCGAACAACTTCGTCTCCTTTCGCGACTTCTATACCGGCCGGGGCAAGGCGATCTTCCAGGCAGGAACCCTCTACATGGACGGCAGGAGCTGCGAACTCTGCGTCGCGGTGACGGATGTTGCCAAGCATGCGCAGCTGGCCGCCTTGAGCCGGGTGTTCCTGGTCTACTGCGACTGCGTGCGGGATGGCGGGAAGGAGAAGATGACCATTGCCGCCGCCTTTACCAACGGCGATTCAGACCAGTTGATGGTTGGACGCAACGGAGTCTTCTACGACCGCCAGGGGCGTGACTGGGATGCCACGGTGGTCCGGATCCTGGAACACCCCATCAGCATCAGGCAGGCATTCTGGTCTCCTTACAAGCGCGTCGGCAAGATGGTCGGCGAGCAGATCCAGAAGATGGCCGCTGCCAGGTCCAAGGCTGCCGAAGACCGGGCAGCCGTATCGCTCATGCAGGCCGGGATGCCGGCAAAAGAGGGGGCAAAGCCGGCACCGCAGCAGCAGTTGTTCGACGTGGGGAAGTTCGCCGGGATCTTTGCCGCCATCGGGCTTGCCGTCGGCGCCATCGGCACAGCCCTGGTCTCCCTGGTGACCGGATTCATCCGACTTTCCTGGTGGCAGATGCCGCTGGCGCTGGCCGCCATCTTGCTGGTGATCTCGGGACCGGCAGTGCTCATTGCCTGGTTCAAGCTCCACCAGCGCAATCTGGGGCCGATCCTCGACGCCAATGGCTGGGCCGTCAATGCCAGGGCCAGGCTGAACATCCCGTTCGGCGCCTCGCTCACCGGTATCCCGCGGCTGCCCGCAGGCTCGCAGCAGACCCTCAGGGACCCCTATGCGGAGAAAAAGGCTCCCTGGAAGGTCTGGCTGTTCTTGGTCATCGTTGCGATCCTGCTCTTCATGGGATGGAAGTGGAAGCTGCTCGACACTTTCTCCAGCTGCCAGTTGCCACCGTCTGCAAAGCAGCCGCTCAAATAGCTTTAGATCCGGGCGAGGGGTTCCTCGCCCTTTTCATGCCAGGAGGGAACGATGTACGAAGAAAAGTATGCAGTGCCGATGACTGCCGGGGAGCCACTACCTTTCGAGCTTCCCCGCTGGATCGCCTGCGCGCCGTTTGAAGAGTACCTGGAGATGACCATTATCGAGGCCAAAGGGGGAAAGGCATTCCTTACCATGCCCTTCAAGGTGAAACATGCCCAGGGGATGGGGCTGATGCATGGCGGTGCCGTGACGGCCCTGGCCGATACTGCCGTGGCCATGGCCATCAAGAGCATGCTCCCCGAAGGAAGCCATTTCGTCACTATCGAACTGGGGCTCTCGTTTCATGCGCCTATCCACGGCGGCATGGTGAGGGCTGAGGCAGAGGCGGAGATCCAGGACGAGCGGACCATCAAGGGGGTGGCCCGGGTCTTTGACGAGAACGGTGTCAAGGCCGCGACCTATACCTCGATCTTCCGGATCAAGCGTCCGAGATAGCTCCCGCCGACTTTTTGCAGAGGCAGGCAACGGTCGCGGCGATGGCAATCAGGATCAGATTGAAAGTGACCGTTGACCAGGAAAGGGGGCGGGTCACCAGGGAGCCAAAGCAGCCGCAGCTGATGATCGGCTTGCCGCGAAGCAGCATGTATGAGCCCCAGATTGCGTAGGTCGCATGGAGAAAGGCAGCAGTGAGGGCCGCATACAAGAGCTGACGTCCCCAGAGCAGCCAGATGCCGAGTAGCAGTTCGGCCGCTGTCACGGCAACCGCTGCCGGCCAGAGGAGTTCTTCGGGAAAGAATCGGTATGTGCGGAGGATCAGGACAAAGGCCGGCAGATCTATCAGCTTGCCGCTTCCGGCAACCAGCATCACCAGGCCGAGCAGGATTCTGAGAAAGATTTTCATGGGGCACCATCCCTGCGCCAGGAATTGCTGTCGATGTTGTTGGTATAAGTATAGCAGAATCCTGGGTTTTTACGCGGTAGGCGGAAAGGGGAGGGGGGCACCAGATTCGGGCGGTCGCCGCATGGGCGGGGGGGCTGTCCGTCAGAGCGCCTGCCAGACAAACCACCCGCCCACCAGTGCAACGATCCCTCCGCTGACCCGTTTGGACCAGAGAGAGAAATTCACCACGCCCCTCGCCTTGACAAAACCCTCCACAAAGCCGGTGAAGGTGCCGGCGAAGAGCATCAGCAGGCAATGACCGACGGCGTAGGTGAAGAGGAGGGCAATGCCGTAGAGCACCTGTCCTTTTCCCGCCACCAGGGTCAGGATGACCACCAGTACCGGGGTGGCGCAGGGGGAGGAAACGACCCCGAAGAAGAGCCCCAGCAGGAACGAGCCGGCAATTCCGCCCCGCTTGGGCTTGAAGTCGCGCCTGATCGGCAGGCGGATCTCGTACAGCCCCATCATCTGGCCACCCATGACCAGGGCGATCCCCCCGGCAATCAGGTACCACGGACCGCCAAGGGTGCCGAACATGGTGCCCAAAAGCCCGGCTGCCGCGCCAAAGGCGGTAAAGGTGAGCGACAGGCCGAGGATGAAGGCGAGCGAGTAGCGGAACGCCCTGGCCCGGTCGCCGTCGCTGTAGCCGCCGACGAAGCCGACCACCAGCGGTATGGTGGCGAGTACGCAGGGAGACGCCGAGGAGAGCACTCCGGCGAAAAAGACCGCGCCAAAGGCCATAAGCGGCCAGGCAGCAACGATCTGCTCGATGTTGTCGAGAAAACTCACCGGGCGCCCGCTACCTTCAGCTCCTTGACGATTGCCTCCCTGTCCATGAACCCCATGTGCCTCTTGATCTCTTTTCCCTGGGCGTCGAAGAAGATCTGGGTCGGAATCATCTGCACCCGGAACTTCTGCGCGGCGGCCTGATCTTCATGGACGTCGATGAACAATATGCTGGCGCGTCCCCGGTATTCGCCGGCCAGGGATTCGAGGATCGGCGCCATCTTCTTGCACGGGATGCAGGTCCGCGCACCCAGGTCGATGACGGTTGGCTTGCCGGATTGCAGCGCCTTGCTGATGACAGCGGGAGATGCCGAAGGGAGTTCGGCGTGGGCAACGGTGGCGACCAATAGGAGACCCAGAGCAAAGAGACCGCGCATCAGAGTACCCCCTTCAGTTCTGCCACGCCCGGTGCTTTGCCGGAAAACTTCACCGTGCCATCCACCACCAGCGCCGGGGTGCTCATGACCCCGTACTTCATGATGGAAGGGATGTCCTGCACCTTCACCACCTCCGCCTCCTTGCCCAGCTCTGCCAGTGCCGCCTTCACATTGTCGTAGAGTGTCGTGCACTTGGCACAGCCGGTTCCCAATACTTCGATCTTCATTGCCGTTTTCTCCTTTTGTCCGTTGTATTTCAGCGCTGTTGCGCTCCTGCCTTTTCCAGTTCTTCCATGAACTCCCTGGCATTGTCGCCGCGCAGGTTTTCAGCCAGCCCTGTCAGCCCGTCAACCAGGTAGCGGGCGTTGTACCCCTTGCTCCGCAGATAGGCCATGGCAATGGCCGAACGGTCCTTGTGCGGGCAGGCCACGACGATGATTTTGTCCTTGGGGAGCTCATTCAACCGCTTGGGGAGTTCATTCAGGGGGATGAACAGGCCGAATCCCATGCGCCATGCCGCTGTCTCTTCCTTGAAACGGATATCCATCAGGATGGCCTTTTTCTCGCTCAAAAGCTGCAGTAGCCGCTTGCTGTCAATCTTCATGTCGGCCCTGGTATCGTAGTCGAAGCGTCTGAGAAAGGTCTCGAATTCGGATTCCGCTGCACTGGCTGCTGCGGGGGTGAGTTGCATCGTCATCAGAACACAGTAGAAGGCCAGCGCAAATCGTCTCATGGTTTTTCCCCGGTTGCCAGTTTCTGTTTGATAAATTCACTGAACGCCGCCTGATCCGGAAAACTGATCGCCTCGGTTGGGCAGAGACGGGCGCAGGTACTGCATTCGACGACACAGTTGTATGGGTTAGTTACCTGTGCTGTCCTGCTCGACTCATCAAACCCCAGAACGCCATTCCTGCAGATGGAGAGGCATTCCCCGCAGCCCGTGCATTTGCTGTCGTCGATGGTCGGGAACCAGGGGATCTCCTCTCGCGGGATTCCTCGCCACATGTCCATATCCGCTCTCCTTTCAGGGGTTGTCGGCGATCAGTTCCTTGATTGCGGCACCTGCCTCTTCAGTCGTCCTGTTGCGGATGTCCAGGGCCAGATGGTGGGTCTTGTCGAAACCGACCGCCTCGAAGGCATCGCGGTACATCTTGGACTGCATCTGCGGGTCGCAGGCGGCGATGTAGAGCTTCTCCGTCTCGCCTCCGGAGAGCAGCGTCTTGAGAAACTCCTCGCCGTCCCCCACACAGAGTTGCGGATGGAGGCAGACATAATCGACCAGCTTCTCCCGCCGCAGATCGGACAATACTCCGAAGATATCCATCTTGGAAAAACTTGGGCACGTGCCCTGGCAAACACACAGGATGAAACCTTTTTTACCCGCCATGATTCTCCCCTTTTCCCTTTGTCTGTTCCGCCAGGCTCTCCAGTCGTTCCCTGACAGAAACGGTGAATCTGTCGTGAGTGTCGATTACTGTTTGACGAACCTTGAGGGCCATTCTGATGGCTGCTCTCAGCTCTCTTGCAGTGGCACCCGCCTCACGGGCGGCCGTGGCATGCCACTCCAGTCAATCTCCGCACTCGGTGCCGATGGCTGCGGCCATGCCGATCAGTTCCAGATATTTGCGGTCCATGCAGGTTCTCCTCCTTACTCTGCCGAGGTTATCGGTTCGCCAACCACCATGGCCTTGAGCAGTTCGATCGGGACCACGCCCAGACGGCTTGCCGCGTCCTTGAGGGTTTCGTCATCCTTGACGGCCATCTGTTGAGCCGCCAGTTTCTGCTTGATTCTGGCAGGGTCCAGGTTGAGCTCCAGGCAGATCGCCTCCAGGGTCTTCCTGCCGATCCCTTTCCCCTCGAACCGTTCGACCACCAGGTCGTTGGTGTAACGGGGGACCATGGTGTCCGCTTTTGCTGCGCCACTTGGCTTGCCGGGCGTTACCGTCGCTTTCTTACGGGGCGATTCGGGGGTAGCAGGCTTGGTTGCCGCAGGCAAAGGCACGGCAGCGGGTAACAAAACCGATGAATCCGGCCGTTCCAGCTTCCTGATCACCTGGTAAACCTTGGCCGGGGTAACGCCGTTTGCACTGGCTATCCGCTCCAGGGTGACATTTTCGTCGACAACGTGCAAACCGGCACGTTGCAGCTCCCGCAGCGCCTCATCCGGGTCGATGTACATCTTCTTGCAGAACCCCTTGAGCGACAGCAGCTCGGCGTGGCCGAACGGCGGGTCGTCGGCAGGGGTCCGCACCCAGGCGTCCTTGATCCAGCTGTTGAAATCGAGGACGTAGTTGAGCGGCGGGGTCCTGGTGACGGCGCCGATGGTGAAGAAGAGGGTGATCAGGATGGAAATGGCCAGATCGCGCCAGCCAGCCGCCATCCGGCCGGGAATGCCGCGCAGATACTGCATGAGCGGCGTCCAGTTATAGCAGGTATGCCAGATGCCGGCGACCAGGAACAAGACACTGGTGGTGATGTGGATGTTGCCCCACTGGGTCTTGGAGAGGCCGAGAAACGTCCAGTTGGTCCAGTAGGCGACCTTCCCCTGGGGGACGATGAAGGCGGCGATGCCCGATAGGGACATGGCCACGAAACTGAAGGCCGTGACCAGCGAGATCAGCACGCGGTTGAAAAAGGGGTTTCGCTCCATCGTTACTCCTTGAGCCTCTCCATTATAGAATGGCATTGAACAGATAGCCGACGATGACGATCGCCGTGGCCACGATGCCGAAGAAGGTCGCCAGCAGCGGTTTCTTCAGCACGTTGCTGAGGATGACCGCCTCCGGCAGCGACAGGGCCGTGACCGCCATCATGAAAGCCAGCACCGTGCCGATGGCCATCCCCTTGGCGGTGAGCGCCTGGACGATCGGGATCACCCCGGCGGCGTTGCTGTAGAGCGGCACACCGAGGGCCACCGCAACCGGGACGGCAAACGGGTTGTCGCGGCCGGCCCAGCGGGCAAGGAAATCCTGCGGCACATAGCCATGGATGAAGGCGCCGACCCCGACCCCGGCCACCACGTAGGGCCAGATCTTTTTCAGGAGGCTCGTGGTATATTCGCGGGCATAGGCAAACCGCTCCGGCCACGCCTGTTCCACAATCTCACCGTTTCCGACCTGCATCTCCCAGACGTAATCCTGGACATAACGCTCCATCTTCAACCGGCCGATGACCATGCCGGCTACAATGGCCACCAGCAGTCCGGTAGCGATGTAGATCAGGGCGATCCGCCAGCCGAACATCCCCCAGAGCATGATCAGCGCCACCTCGTTGACCATGGGGGACGAGATCAGAAAGGAAAAGGTCACGCCCAGCGGCACCCCCGACTCCACGAAGCCGATGAAGAGCGGCACTGCCGAGCAGGAGCAGAAGGGGGTGACGATCCCGAGCAGCGCCGCCATGACGTTGCCGACGTATTCGCGGTTGTGGGAGAGGATCCGCTTGGTCCGCTCCGGCGGGAACCAGGAACGGATGATGGCGACCACGTAGATGATGGTGGCGAGAAGGAGGAAGATCTTGACGGTGTCGTAGATAAAGAAATCTGCCGCTTCACCGGCCCCGGAGCCGGGTTGGAGCCCCATGAGGTCGAAAACGAGGTAGTCGGCGAACTGTTTCAGCATAGGATGGTATCTCAGACTGCTTGCAGCAGCAGGTTTTTGCCGGTGATCTCCTGGACCATGATCTGTCTGGCCAGGTCCACGATGACCAATACTTCCGGGTGCTTGATGGCGTAGTAGATCTTCAGCCCATCCTTGCGCCGGGAGAGGATGCCGCTGGCCTGCAGCGTGTTCAGGTGGCGGGAGGTATTGGACTGCTCCTCGCCGATGGCGGGGAAGATCTCGCAGACGCAACGCTCTCCCTCGCGCAGGAACTCGACGATCTTCAGACGGGTCGCCTGTCCAAGGGCCTTCAGGATATCGGCCTGGTATTCGGTAGGATTGTTCATTCGCTGCTCCTTGTTTATATGACTATACAATCATATAGGCAAGAAACAATGTCAAGCGGGATTTTTTTGCCGGGTGATTATCTGCGGGTGGGTCAGAGTGGTGAGTCCAGATCGAAGTGGCGGAAAATGGTGTCAATAAACTCTCTGAGCGGTTTGGTGGTTTCCGGGCGCTTGTCGCGCATCAGCAGGGTCCGGTTGCGGTGATGTACGAATCCGGGCAAGGTGTGCTGGTGGAGCAGTCCCTTCTGCAGATGGTCGATGAACAGGTCTTGAGGGATAAAGGCGATGCCGTCGCCGTCGAGGACGGACCTGATGATGACATGGAGATCGTCATAGACGATGACCTTTTTGAATTCACGCAACTCCCTGCCGATCCTGCGCAGGTTTTCCTCCATGAGAATCCGCGAACAGCACCCTTCCTTGCGGACAAACAGTGGTACGTCGAGCAGGTCGTCAAGAGCCAGTTCAGGGGTCGGAAGGCCGAGCGCTGGCGCGCTGGCAAAGACCATGGCATCGCCCGGCAACGGATAGGTGCAGAATTCCGTCAGGTCAATGGCGTTGCAATGCTCGATCAACGCCAGATCGAAGAGGCCTTCCTGCGTCCCCTGGACAATTTCCTCCGGCTTGCTGAAGATAAACTGCAGCTCTGCAGTTTCTGCGTGATCCAGCATGAACTCCTTGAGAATGCAGGGGAGATGGGCGATGCCGAACGCCGGCGAGCAGCAGAAGGAGATATGAATCTTTTTTGAGAGCGAGCGAAGGCCGACCAGCAGTTCCGATTCGATCTCCAGGAGTTTTTCCGCTTTTTCCAGGACAATCTGCCCGGCCTCGGTCAGTTTCAGGTGTTGGGCGGTGCGATCGAGCAGGGGAAACCCGTACTGATCCTCCATGAACTTGATGCGTCGGGAAACAGCCGGTTGGGTCACGCAGAGTATGTCAGCCGCCCGTGAGATGCTCCCGGCGCGTACGACTTCAAGGAATGTTTTCAGGTATAACGACTCCATATTTTACCTCTCATGAGAGATGTATCACAATCTGTTATGCACCCCATACCAAAGATTCACTTTAGTTTTAGCGGATTTCGGAGATAAATTGCAATGAAAGAATATTCTCATTATTTCATTGAAGGGGGTAAATCATGCAGTGGACCACCATGGCGAAAACGTACGGGATTACCGCTGCCCTCCTGGCGAGCTTCTGTCTTGCGACAGAGGCCCAGGCAGGTCCAAGGATCGAGTTCGGCGAAGAAGGAGGCTATCTCCAGGTCGATCTGAAAGGGCAGGTATACGTCGAAAACACGGATTACGGTTCCGGAAGCACCAATGACACCTCCCGCACCGACATCCATTTCCAGCGCAACCGTCTGACCGTCACCGGTATGCTCGATGAGGTCTATGGGATCAAGTTCCAGACCTGCGGTGCCACCGGCACGACAAAATCGGCAGTCGGTTATAACCTGAGCGCCCAGGATGTGGATTGGAACGACCGGGATATCAGGATCATCGATGCCTACGGCATCGCCAACTACGACAAGGCCTTCAACCTGAAAATCGGCCTCACCAAAATCCCCCTCACCCGCGCCAATCTCGACGACTGCTTCGCACCACTCTCTCAGGATCGCTCCATGTTTGTCTACAGCGCCTATGGCAGCTCCCCGGCAAAATTCAGCCGGGATCTCGGGGGGGTAGCCTGGGGCGGCTTTTTCGATGACAGGCTGAAGTATTACATCGGGGTCTTCCAGGGGCGCGAAGGTTCATCGACAGTCCAGATCCCTGTCGGTGCGCTCAAAGGCGTCAACGCGACATCGAGCAATGCGCCCAAGACAAATCTCGAGTACGTTGGCCGGTTGCATTATTCTTTCCTGGATACCGAACCGGGCTCCGGGTACCTGGGAAGCTATCTCGGCGAGAAGAAGATCCTGACCATCGGCGGCGGCATGGCCTACCAACCTGACGCTGCCTACAAGAATGTGACCAATACCCTGATCCGTGCCGTTCCCACCGACAGCACCTCTGCGGTCCTGCAAGCCGTTTCCAGGCCGTCCAATGGTGAAACCGTCGATTACACGGCATATGCGGCCGACATCATGTTCGAGTATCCCCTTGAGGATCTCGGTGTGATCACTGCCACGGCCCAGTACCTGAAGGTCGATTTCGAAGATGCCTACAAGACGAACTTCGGTTCCGGCGACCGTCTGGCGGTCATTGGCGGGCTCAATGGGCAGAAAGAGGGCTATTACGTCAAAGCGGCATATATCCTGCCCATCACCATCGGCAGCGAAGGGAAGCTCCAGCCCTACATGCTGTATGAAGACTGGAAGTTTGCCCACCTGCTCGGGATCGACGACCAGAAGGTCGAGCAGATCGGGGGCGGGATCAACTACTATATCAAGGGGCAGAATGTGCGCCTTACCTTCGAGTACCTGCGCACGAATTTCGACAAGGACACTCCGTTGATAAATGGCCCCACAACAGTGGCCGGTGCTGCCATTAACGTTGACGGTTACGACACGTTCCGTGGTATGATCCAGTACATTTTCTAGCCGTTGATCAATAAGGAGGACTTCTTCATGCAGCAGATCCGGTGGGCAGTAGTGTTACTTTTCGTGATGATTTCGACGGCATGGGCAGACCAGGCGGTCATCACCTATCGCTCCGGCAAGACCCAGACGATTCAACTGGAGGAGTCAGTCGAGAATGTGCAAGGGGTTACGTATCTCAAGGAGGTCATTCCCGAGGCATTGAAATCCACAACGACACCTGCCAAACAGGTGCAGCCCGCCCCTGCGCCCGCAGCGGAAAAGAAGAAAGATTCAGGCCCCCGGCTCAAATGGGGAGAACCAATAATCGGTGAATAATGCCGTAGCCGAAGAGGAGAAGAATCTATGAAAAAATATATTTCCGGTCTCGTACTCTCCGTCTTTCTCGCAGGAACAGCCCTTGCCGCAGGGGTATCAGGCTCCGTAGCCACTGTGGATGGCGACACGGTAACCGTAGAGGTAAAGGAAAAGGCCGGCTGGCTGAAAAAAGGGGCCAAGGTCAAGGTTCAGGGGAGTCCTGCCATGGTTACTGCGGCCGGGGAAGGGAAATACACGGTGAAATGCACGAAAGCGAGCGGACTGAAGGCTGGCGATGCGGTTACCATCATCAAGGGTGCCGACAACATGCAGGGTTGCTAGTTGTTTCCATCCGGAAACGGTTCTTTTTCGCCCTGGCGGTGTCAATCTTCGGGATTCCTTGTGCGGCGTAGCGCTGCTACGCTTCCGCGCAATCCCTTGACTTCCTTGCCAGGACAAAAAATCCCTCGTTTCCGATCTGGAAACCAGGGTTACTGAAGTACTGCTCGGAATAGTCTCACGATAATACACAGAATCTGTTACCGTTCATGGTTGATATGGCTACCTTCCTCACAGAGGGTAGCCGCTTTTTTCGCGCTGTAACATCCTCCCACGACACACCTTTGCCGCAATCTCTCCACGGATTCAAGGAAGGGAGCTGAAATAGCGACGCTGGAACCAGAACGCCACGTTGACCAGGCCGATCATCACCGGCACCTCCACCAGCGGGCCGATGACCGCTGCAAAGGCGGCGCCTGAGTTGAGGCCGAAGACCGCTACCGCCACGGCGATGGCCAGCTCGAAGTTGTTGCTGGCAGCGGTGAAGGCCAGCGTCGTGGTCTTCGAGTAGTCGGCCCCGAGCCGTTTCCCCATCCAGAACGAGACCAGGAACATCACGGTAAAGTAGACCAGGAGCGGGATGGCGATCCGCACCACATCCAGCGGCAGCTGCACGATCAGATTCCCCTTCAGGCTGAACATCACCACGATGGTGAAGAGAAGGGCGATCAGGGTGAGGGGGCCGATCCGCGGCACCACCTCCCGGTGGTAGCGCTCCTTTCCCATGGTCTTTACGCCGACGAGCCGTGTCAGCGCCCCGGCAATGAAGGGGATGCCGAGATAGATGAAAACGCTTTCGGCGATCTGGCCGATCCCCACATCCACCACCATTCCTGTAAGCCCCAACAGCGGCGGCAGCACTGTGATGAAAAACCAGGCATAGACGCTGAAGAAAAGCACCTGGAAGATGCTGTTGAATGCCACCAGGCCGGCGGCGTACTCGGTGTTCCCCTTGGCAAGTTCGTTCCAGACGATGACCATGGCGATGCAGCGGGCCAGGCCGATCATGATCAGCCCGACCATGTATTCCGGCTTGTCCTGCAGAAAGACAATGGCCAGCACGAACATCAAAAACGGTCCGATCAGCCAGTTCTGCACCAAGGAGAGGGCGAGAATCCGCTTGTTGCGGAAAACCTCCGGCATCTCCTCGTAACGGACCTTGGCAAAGGGGGGGTACATCATCAGGATCAGTCCGGCGGCAATGGGGATATTGGTGGTTCCTACCTGGAAGCGGTTGATGAACCCTTCCACGCCGGGCACGAACCAGCCGAGCCCCACCCCCAGCGCCATGGCGGCAAAGATCCAGAGGGTCAGCCACCGGTCGAGAAAGGAGAGTCTTTTGCCCACGTGTTCGCTCATACGTGAGCTCCTGTCAGATACGCGGCCAGTCTAGTCCGGATTTCGTCCCTGACGCGGCGGAATGCGGGCAGCACCTCTTCTTCGGGGCCGGGCAGCCGCGATGGGTCGTCGAAGCCGATGTGCAGGCGCCGAACCCCGCCGAAAAAGAGCGGGCACTGCTCGTTGGCGCTGTCGCAGAGGGTGATGACGTAGTCGAACTGCTGGCCGGCGAATTCGTCGAGGGTTTTGGAACGATGGCCGGAGATGTCGATGCCGATTTCGGTCATGACCCGGACAGCCAGAGGGTTGACCCGTGTCGCCTCGGTCCCGGCGGAGAATGCCAGGAACCGGTCCCCCAGGTCATGGTTGATGAGCCCTTCGGCCATCTGCGAGCGGCAGGAGTTATGGGTGCAGAGGAAAAGAACGCGTTGTTTCATGGGAGTTCCCGGTTGACTGGATTCCGGACCAATGGCGACGGTGCCTTTTCTTTGTCCGGCAGGTTGAGTATAGAGAAATATTTGCATAATGCAACCAAAAATGCTATCTAGTCTTTGGGAGGAGCACATGAGGAATATCCGCGAAGAATTGCAGTTGTTTGTCAGGAGATTCGGCTTACTGAATGCCTCCTGCTGCGAGGAGTGCTGCGGCGAGCAGGTCTCTCTGGTGCACAGCCACATCCTGTTCGAGATCCGGCGCATGGGCGCCCCGTCTATGCAGCAGGTTGCCGAGGAGTTGGGGATGGATGTGACGACGTTCAGCCGTCAGGTCAAGTCTCTGGAAGCGAAGGGCCTGATTGCGCGCCGCACCTCGCCGGAAGACCGCCGGGTGAATCTTTTGGGGCTTACCGAAGAAGGCAGTCGTGTCCTTGTCCAGATCGACCGTTACATGACGGCACGGATCGAGCGGATATTTTCCACGATGACCGGGTTCGAGAAGGATTCGGTGGCCAAGGCGCTAGTGCTGCTCAATGAGGCCCTGGCGCAGGCCGGGGATGGAGAAAAGATTGCATGCTGCAACTAAATTGCTTGAGGGGTGCGGAGTGAAGATCAAGGAGATCAAGCCAGGAAAGGCATTAGCCGGCAGATCGCTGGCAACGTGCAGCATCGGTCCCCAGAACCAGCTCGACAAGCCCCCTTGCTGAGGCCCGCCGACCTCCGCCGGCGGCGGAGCTATCGACGAAAACGTGCCCGGCTTCCTGGGGTGGCTGGAGACTGGCGTGGGCAGGGTGCCGCAGGTCTCCACTGAGCTTTTACTTGCCGACCGTACCGGCGCCTGGAAGGTCCGCTGGGGAATCGGCCGGATGGACTACCTGGTCCCCCCGGGCCTCTATGCCATCGGTACGCCGTCACCGGATACGCCGGTGGTGGTCACGGCCAACTACAAGATGAGCTACGACATCGTTCGCAGCTCTTTGGCAGGCCGCAATGTCTGGCTGCTGGTGCTCGAAACTTATGGCATCAATGTCTGGTGTGCCGCCGGCAAGGGGACCTTCGGCACGGACGAGATCGTGCGCCGCGTGAAGGCGACCCGTCTGGCAGAGATCGTCGGCCACCGCCGCCTGCTCCTGCCGATCCTGGGCGCTCCCGGCGTGGCGGCCCATGAGGTGGCGAAGCGCTCCGGGTTCACGGTCCGGTACGCGACCCTCCGGGCGGCCGACCTGCCGCGGTACCTCGATACCGGGGGGGTGACGACGCCGCAGATGCGCGAGCTGACCTTTACCCTCCGGGAACGGCTGGTCCTGGTCCCGGTGGAGCTGGTGGGCGCGCTCAAGCCGACCGCTGTCGTGGCAACAGCGCTCTTCCTGGTTTCGCTGCTGCTCGGAGGCGGCGCGGCTGGCGGCATGGCCCTCGTTGCCGCTTACGTGGGCGCCATGCTGGCCGGGGTGGTGGCGGCGCCGCTGCTCCTTCCCTGGCTTCCCGGCCGGGGATTTGCCCTGAAAGGCGTGTTTGCAGGGCTTGCCTGGTGTCTGGCGTGGTACCTGGCAGCCGGCGGCAGCCACTGGGGCGTGCCGACCACGCTGGCTGCCTTTCTGGCGCTCCCGGCGGTCAGTGCCTTTCATGCCCTGAACTTTACCGGCTGTTCCACCTATACCTCCCGTTCGGGGGTGAAGAAGGAGATGCGGCTCTCCCTCCCGCTCATGGGGAGTGCCGTTGCCGCAGGCCTGCTGCTCCTGGCGGCAGGGAGCTTTTTCTAGGGAGATCGGTCCATCATGAAAGGATTTCGTTATCTGGAGGGGGTGGCGACCCTGGAGCTTTCGCCGGAAGCCTGCATCGGCTGCGGCCGTTGCGTGGAGGTCTGCCCGCACCAGGTGTTCGTTCTCGAAGGGAAGCTCTCGCGCATCGTCGACCTGGATGTCTGCATGGAGTGCGGCGCCTGCGCGAAGAACTGCCCGACCGCGGCGATCCGGGTCGATGCCGGGGTCGGCTGTGCCACGGGGCTGATCAACGAATGGCTGCGGGAGCGAAAGATCCGGCAGGTGGGCAAAGGGTGCTGTTCCTGATGATCCCCAGCAGCTCGGCCGCACCTTCGGGACCCACAATCTTCCCCTTGGCCAATTCAGGAACCTCGGTGATCAGTCAGAAATTGTGAAATCCAGCCTTTTCCAGGAAACCGTTTCAAACTCCAAACAATCCGCATTATTGAACTTGTACTGCTAAATATATGATGTTATTTTGCAGTTCATGATAGTGACTGCCATACAACAACACAAAATCGAGCGTGACCGCACCCTGGCTGCAACGACTATTCCCCGTGAATTACTGAACAAGACGCTGCCGCAGATGGAGAGTAGCCTGATCAAGGTCATTACCGGGCCGCGCCGCGCCGGTAAGTCGGTTTTCGCATTTCAACTGCTGCGAGGGCGTGACTTTGGCTACATCAACTTTGACGATGAGCGGTTGACCGGGCTGGTCGATTTTGACGAACTGATGCGTTCCGTGGTTGCCGTCTACGGGGGAGTGACCACACTGCTGTTTGACGAAATCCAGAATGTCCCGTCATGGGAGCTGATCGTCAACCGCTTGCAGCGGCAGGGATACAATCTGGTCATCACCGGTTCCAACGCGCACCTGCTCAGCCGTGAGCTTGGCACTCATCTGACCGGTCGTTACCTTGAGTCCCGCCTGCTCCCCTTCTCTTTTCGCGAGTACTTGACAGCCAAGGATGCCGACCCGGCAGATGAGCCGATGGTTCAGCATCACTTTGCCGCCTGGCTCCATACCGGCGGCTATCCCGAAGTAGTGGTCAACAACACCCCCCTGGAAACCTATCTTCCGACCCTGTTCGACAGCATCCTGTTCAAGGACATCGTTCGGCGTTACCGGGTTAAATATCCGCAAAAAATTCATGAGCTGGCCCATTATCTCACCACCAACCATTCGTGCGAGTACACCTGCAACGCCCTCAAGGGGGCGCTCGGCTTCCGCAGTGTCCATACCGTAGAAAATTATGTCGCCTATCTGGCGGAATCGTTTCTCTTCTTTCCGGTGGAACGGTATTCCACCAAGCTGAAGGAACTTCTGAAAGCTCCGCGCAAGGGGTACGCCATTGACCTGGGGCTGATCGAAGCGATCAAATTCAAGCAGCAGCCCGACACCGGCCGTTTGCTGGAAAATGCCGTGGCGATTGAGCTGTTCCGCCAAGGTGCGGATTTCTTCACCTACAAGAGTGCTGGTGGCAAAGAGACCGATTTCGTCATCCGCACCGGTATCACCACCAGCGAACTGATCCAGGTGACCCTCGAAACTACATCACCAAAAACCCTGAAACGGGAGATGAGCGGCATACTGGCCGCGGCACGTGAGTTGTCATGTTCACAGCTCACGGTACTGACCGGCAATGAAACCTGGGAGAAGAGCGATGACGGCCTGACGGTCAGGGCGTTGCCGGTCTGGAAGTGGTTGTTGATGCGGGAAATGTAATTCAGAGAGTCCTGGCATGCCCATCCCTGAACAATTTATTGAAGAGTACAGGTCATTATCTCCGGCGAACAGCATATCCTGGCGTGAGTATCCAGCCGGTTGAAACTGGAAGGTGCGATTCGTCGTATTGGGCTGGACAAGGGCGGACATTGGAATTGTTGGTCAGATGGGGGCATGTACCGAGTGTTGAAGTAACACGATGGGTTAGGCAGCCATGTCTGGTTAAGGCATTAGTTCTCGGAGCGGATATAGCTCGGAAGATCGGGAGAAAGTAAACGGTTTCCAGAATTCCGTCCTTGACAAAACTTATCATGGATGGCCCTTGTTCCTATAACACCGGTGGCTATTCAGGTTAAATTTTGGTATGAAATAGGCACTCCGCCGGGTAGGGGCAGCTATTGCAAAATAATATCGGTAGCAAAGCGACTGCAATAGCGAGCTTTTCTCCTGACGCGATATAGGGCAAGACGGGGTCACACTTATGGCAACTGAAAACCAGATCGAACAAAGCTTGATCACAAAGCTACAAGATCTCAAATACACCTACCGCTCGGACATCCGCGACAAGGCAGCGCTTGAGCAGAATTTCCTCCAGAAGTTCCAGGTACTAAACCGTGTAAACCTGACAGCCGCGGAATTCGCCCGCCTGCGCGATGAGATCATTACCGCAGATGTTTTCACCGCCGCACAGGCCTTGCGCGAGAAGGGCAAATTTACCCGCGAAGACGGCACACCACTGGAATACATGCTGGTCAACATCCGGGACTGGTGTAAGAACGAGTTCGAGGTCATCAACCAGCTTCGCATCAATACCGACAACAGCCATCACCGCTACGACGTTATCCTCCTGATCAACGGCCTGCCGCTGGTGCAGATCGAGCTAAAAACTCTGCAAATCAGCCCGCGCCGCGCCATGGAGCAGATCGTCGACTACAAAAACGACCCCGGCAACGGCTACACCAACTCACTGCTCTGTTTCATGCAGTTGTTTATCGTCAGTAACGAAACCGACACCCGCTACTTTGCCAACAACCGTAACCAGCACTTCAGTTTTAACGCCGAAGAGCGCTTTTTGCCGATCTACCAGCACGCCGACGAGAAAAACGACAAAATCGCTCACCTGCACGACTTTGCCGACGACTTCCTCGAAAAGTGCAGCCTCGGTCGCTTGATCAGCCGCTACATGGTTCTGGTGCAAAGCGAGCAAAAAATCCTCATCATGCGCCCTTACCAAATCTACGCGGTCAAGGCCATTGTTGAATGTATCCACCAGAATCGCGGCAACGGTTATATCTGGCACACCACCGGTAGTGGCAAGACGCTCACCTCGTTCAAGGCATCTACCCTGCTGAAAGACAACCCAGACATCGAAAAATGCCTATTCGTGGTGGATCGTAAAGATCTCGACCGCCAGACCCGCGAGGAATTCAACAAATTCCAGGAAGGCTGTGTCGAGCACAACACCAACACTGAAGCCATGGTACGCCGCATGTTGTCGGACGACTATGCCGACAAGGTGATCGTTACCACCATCCAGAAGCTGGGCCTGGCGCTGGACGAAAACAGCAAGCGCAATAAGGCAAAGCAAAAAGAGGGCAAACAGACCTACAAGGAACGCCTCGAACCCCTGCGCGACAAGCGCGTGGTTTTCATCTTTGACGAATGCCACCGCTCCCAGTTTGGCGAGAACCACAAGGCCATCAAAGAGTTCTTCCCCAAGGCGCAACTGTTCGGCTTTACCGGCACACCGATCTTTGACGAAAACGCCACCTATCAGCAGATCGATGGCAATGTCGGCTCATTCAAAACCACCAAAGACATTTTCGAAAAAGAGCTGCACGCCTACACCATCACCCACGCCATCGATGACAAAAACGTGTTGAGTTTCCACATCGACTACTTTGGCAAGGAAGGGGACAAAAAGCCAAAGAAGGGGCAAACACCGCCGCCGGATGCAGTCATCAACGCCATACTGCAAAAGCACGACAGCGCCACCGACCATCGCCGTTTCAACGCGATACTGGCCACGGCTTCCATCAACAACGCCATTGAATACTACGAGCTATTCAAAACGATGCAGGCAAAAAAACAGGCCGAAGATGAAACCTTCGAGTCACTCAACATCGCCTGCGTTTTCTCGCCACCGGCAGAAGGCAACAAAGACGTGCAGCAGCTACAGGAAGACCTGGCACAGGAAAAGGAAGACAACCAGCAAGAGCCGGAGAAAAAGAAGGCCGCGCTCAAGGCCATTATTGACGACTACAACCGCCAATATGGCACCAATCACACCATCAACGAATTCGACCTCTACTATCAGGACGTGCAGCAGCGCATCAAGGATCAGAAGTACAGCAACGCCGACTACCCGCGCAAAAACAAGATCGACATCACCATCGTGGTGGACATGCTGCTCACCGGGTTCGACTCCAAATACCTCAACACCCTGTACGTGGATAAAAACCTCAAACACCACGGTCTGATCCAGGCCTTGTCACGCACCAATCGCGTGCTCAACGACAGCAAGCCCTGGGGCAATATCCTCGATTTCCGCTACCAGGAAGAAGAAGTAGACGACGCCATCAAACTTTTTTCCGGCGCAGCCATAGACCGGGCGCGGGAAATCTGGCTGGTCGACCCCGCCCCGGTGGTGGTGCAAAAGTTCAAAGAAGAGGTGGGCAAGCTGGAATCCTTTATGAAGTCCTATGGGCTGGCCTGCGAGCCTTCGCAAGTGGTCAACCTCAAGGGCGACGACGCTAAGGTGAAATTCATCAACCATTTCAAGGAAGTGCAAAAGCTCAAGACCCAACTAGAGCAATACACCGACCTCGACGACCAGAGCAAACAGACCATCGAGCAGAAACTGCCCACCGATACCCTGCGTAGCTTCAAGGCCGCCTATCTCGACACCGCGCTGGAACTCAAGCGAAAACAGGGCAAAGGTGATGAGGTGGGGCCAGAAGTGCAGCAACTGGAATTCGACCTGGTGCTGTTCGCCTCCAGCCTCATCGACTACGACTACATTATGGGGCTGATTGCTAAATCCACCCAGAAATCCGGCAAGCAAAAGATGACCCGTGCGCAATTGATCGAGATGATAAGGAGTCATTCGAATCTTGAGAGTGAACGAGAAGATATCGTCGACTATATCAATAGCCTAACAATAGGCGAAGTCCTGAGTACAAAAGAGATCAATGAAGGTTTCCAGGCCTTCAAGGTGCAAAAGGCCGCCGCCGACCTAGCCAACATCGCCAACAAGCACGGCCTGCAAACCGCAGCGCTGCAAGCCTTCGTCGACGCCATCATGGGCCGCATGATTTTCGACGGCGAGCAGCTCACCGACCTGCTTGCGCCGCTAGGGCTGGGTTGGAAAGCGCGGCGTGAAGCCGAGCTGGCACTGATGGCAGACCTGCTGCCCTATCTGCAAAAACTCGCGGGCGGGCGCGAGATATCGGGGTTGAATGCGTATGAGTAAGCACGAGAAAAAGGGCTTGGTGCCGGAACGACGCTTTCCTGAGTTTAAGGATGCGGGGGAGTGGAAAAACGAGCTCTTTGAAAAGATCTATTCGTTTAAAACTACGAATTCACTTTCTAGAGACAAGCTCAACTACAAACAAGGTACTGTAAAAAATATTCATTATGGTGATATTCACACCAAGTTTTCTACCTTGTTTGATATTGAAAAAGAAAATGTGCCATATATAAACCATTCCGAATCCTTAGAAAAGATAAAACCCGATTCATATTGCGTTGAAGGCGATATGATTTTTGCTGATGCATCTGAGGACATGGATGATATAGGCAAGTGCATAGAAATTGTTTTTCTAAATAATGAGAAACTCGTTTCGGGATTACATACTCTTTTAGCAAGGCAAATAAAGAAGAAACTCGTCACTGGTTTTGGTGGTTATTTATTTAAGTCAAACCGGATTCGTGAGCAAATCAAGAAAGAATCGCAAGGTACCAAAGTATTAGGATTATCGGGCGGGCGTCTTTCGTCAATTAGTGTGGTTTATCCTGCTGATGAAAAAGAACAACAAAAAGTCTCCGATTGCCTCGCATCCGTCGACGAGCTGATCACCGCCCAATCCCAAAAACTCGACGCCCTCAAGACCCATAAAAAAGGCCTGATGCAGCAGCTTTTCCCAGCCGAAGGCGAAACCGTGCCCAAACGCCGCTTTCCTGAGTTTCGGGATAAGGGGGAGTGGGAGGAGAAGTTCATCCGCGACTTTGGTGAGATAATTACAGGGAGCACACCTAGCACTACCAAGCCTGAATATTATGGTGGCGATCGGCTTTTTGTTTCTCCGGCAGATGTTTCAAATCAAAGATTCATTAAAAAAACAAAAACCACTCTGACAGATCTTGGCTTCTGCGAAACACGGCCTGTGAAGCCAGAAAGCATTTTGTTTGTATGTATTGGCTCAACCATAGGTAAGGTTGCACAGAACCGCCATGAGTGTGCAACTAATCAGCAAATAAATGCTGTAGTTCCTAACGCAAATTACTCAAATGCTTTTGTCTATTACTGTCTTGAAAACAATTCTGAGAAAATATCAGGGCTTGCTGGTAACCACGCCGTTCCGATTATTAACAAAACCGCTTTTGGTGCTGTTGAAATCAGATCCCCAAAACTTCCTGAGCAACAAAGAATCGCTGATTGCCTCTCTTCCGTCGACGAGCTGATCACCGCCCAAACTCAAAAACTCGACGCCCTCAAGGCCCATAAAAAAGGCCTGATGCAACTACTTTTTCCGGCTATGGATGAGGTGAAATCATGAGCAACAAACCAAAAATCTATAAATATAAAAATCTGCGTAATGTAGTAACTCGTTTAAGAGATGACCTGCGTGAGCAGGGTAACGGTGGCGTTAATTTTGTTTTGCTTTACGCTTTCAATGGAACAGGCAAAACTCGCTTATCAATGGAATTCAAGGAAGTAGGCAAGCGGAAGCGAGGTATTGATCGAGATACCTTGTATTTCAACGCCTATACAGAAGATTTGTTCCATTGGGACAATGACTTGGAAAATGATTCCGAAAGAGCCTTAAAAATTAATTCAGACTCTCGCTTTTTTGATGGATTCAAAACGCTCGCCCTTGAAGAAAGAATTTTTGCTTATCTTGAGCGCTATGCAAAGTTTAATTTTAGGATCGATTACGACAGCTGGCATATTGTTTTCAGTAAAGAAGTGGAGAATCCAAGATTCAGACCAGGATCGGACGAACCCGAGAAGATAATTGAGAATCATATTAAAATTTCGCGTGGCGAGGAAAATATATTCATTTGGTGTATTTATCTCGCTATTTGTGAATTGGCCTTGGACGAAGATTCAAATACCTATGGCTGGGTTAGGTATTTCTACATAGACGACCCCATTTCTTCACTGGATGATAATAACGCCATAGCAGTTTCATCTGATTTGGCTAAGTTGCTTCGGCGCAGCTCCGGAAGAAATATTAAGTCTGTTATTTCGTCACATCACAGCCTGTTCTTTAATGTGATGTGTAATGAGCTAAAAAAGGAACCTCATAAGTTGTACTTCATTCACGAAAACAGTGGAGGCGGCTATAGCCTTCAATCAACAACCGATACTCCTTTTTTCCACCATGTAGCGATGCTTAGCGAATTAAAGAAAGCATCTGAATCGGGGCGTCTCTATGCCAATCACTTCAACGTGCTGCGGGGTGTTTTAGAGAAAACTTCCTCGTTTTTTGGCTTTAGCGATTTTTCTGGCTGTATTCATGGCATAGAGGACGAGGTTCTCTTTAGCCGTGCTTTGAATCTATTAAGCCACGGTGATTATTCGCTTTTCGAGCCAAATGAGCTAACGGAAGACAACAAGCAGCTATTTCGGAATATCTTGAATGGGTTTTTGGGGCGTTATGCCTTTGATTTACCAGCACTGCACCCATAACGATATAAATTGGAGCCTATAGAATGACTCAACAAGAGCTCAATCAACTCGGCAAAACCCTCTGGGATATTGCCGACCAGTTGCGCGGCGCAATGAATGCCGACGACTTTCGCGACTATATGCTGTCGTTCCTTTTTTTGCGTTACCTCTCGGACAATTACGAGATGGCGGCGAAGAAGGAGCTAGGTAAAGACTATCCCACACCTAAAGAAGGCGACAAGCGCGCACCGCTGGCAATCTGGTACGAAGAGAACGCCGAAGATGCCGAAGACTTTGAAAAACAGATGCGCCTCAAGGTGCATTATGTAATCGAGCCGCAGCACCTCTGGAGCAGCGTTGCCGAAATGGCGCGCACTCAACATGACGACCTGCTGGATACCCTGTGGAAGGCCTTCAAGTACATTGAAGAGAAATCATTCGAGAGTACGTTCCAGGGGCTTTTTTCGGAAATCAACCTGCACTCCGAAAAGCTGGGCAAGAAACCGGCAGATCGCAATGCCAAGCTCTGCACCATAATCCAGAAGATCGACGCGGGTATTTCGAAATTCAGTACCAACACCGATATCCTGGGTGATGCCTATGAGTACCTGATCGGCGAATTTGCTGCCGGTTCCGGCAAAAAGGCGGGCGAGTTCTATACCCCGCAACAGATTTCCACCATTCTTTCCGAAATCGTCACGCTAGACAGTCAGGAGCCAAAAAACGGCAAAAAGAAAAAACTGAGCAAGGTGCTGGACTTTGCCTGCGGCTCCGGCTCACTGCTGTTGAATGTGCGCAAGCAGCTTCATGAAGAGGGCGGGACAATCGGAAAGATTTATGGTCAGGAAAAGAACATCACCACCTACAACTTGGCGCGAATGAACATGCTGCTGCACGGGGTGAAGGATACCGAGTTCGAGATTCACCACGGTGACTCGCTGCTCAACGACTGGGATATTCTCAACGAGATGAACCCAGCCAAGAAGCAGCAATTTGACGCGGTGGTGGCCAACCCGCCCTTCAGCTATCGCTGGGAGCCGACCGAAGCACTGGGCGAGGATTTTCGTTTCAAAAACTATGGTCTCGCGCCGAAATCCGCCGCCGACTTTGCCTTTCTCTTGCACGGTTTCCACTTCCTGAGCGACAGCGGTGTGATGGCGATTATTCTTCCCCACGGCGTGCTGTTCCGTGGCGGCGTTGAAGAGCGTATCCGCACCAAGCTGCTGAAAGATGGCCATATCGACACCGTGATTGGCCTGCCTGCCAACCTGTTTTTCTCAACCGGCATCCCGGTCTGCATTTTGGTGCTGAAACGGTGCAAGAAGCCGGATGACGTGCTCTTTATCAATGCCAGCGAACACTTCGAGAAGGGCAAACGGCAAAACCGCCTGTTGCCGGAGCACATCGAAAAGATCGTCAGCACCTACCAATACCGCGAAGAAGAGGAGCGCTACTCACGACGTGTATCGATGGAGGAGATCGAGAAGAACGACTACAACCTGAATATTTCTCGCTATGTCAGTACTTCCACAGCGGAGAATAAGATTGACTTGCAGGCGGTTAATGGTGAGTTGGTCAGCTTGGAGGCGCAAATTGTTGCAGCAACAAATAAGCACAACAAGTTCCTCAAGGAGCTTGAGTTGCCGCTTTTGCCGTTAGCCAAAAGTGTCGATCAAAGTTAGGTGCCCTCAAGGCAATTGACTAAAATAATATGCGCAAGCAGGTCTAATGGCCAATATATTGGCCATGGGCGCAATTCTAATTCCGGAGACGAAAAGGGGGCAGGCGGCTTTATAACAAGTCACCTGCCCCCCTTCTTGCTGAAACCATCGTTTCTTGTGTTTGACCTAATTGTCGATGTAAGGATTTGTCGGCACCCGGCTGAAAACTAGCGCTGCATTCCCAGGCGGCGCATCTTCTCCACCAGGGTGGTGCGGTTCAGGTTGAGCAGGGCCGCTGCCTGGGCCTTGACCCCTCCGGCCAGGTTCAGGGCCTCGTCGATCATCTTCATCTCGATCCGGTTGACCGTCTTCATCAGGTCGACGCCGGAGTTGGTGACCCGGATGGAGTATTCGTCCGGTTCGTGGAAGGCGCCGCTGATGTTGGGGGGAAGATCGGCCGGGGTGATCTGGTTGGACTCGGTGAGTGCCGCAACCCGTTCGACGACGTTTTCCAGCTCGCGTACGTTGCCGGGCCAGTGATAGGCCTCCAGGGCTTCCAGGGCATCCTTGCCCAGGTTCATCATCGGCCGGTTCATCTCTTCGCAGCACTTGACCAGGAAGTGACGGGCCAGGGGGAGGATATCTTCCATCCGCTCGCGCAAAGGCGGCAGTTGGATGGGGATGACGTTGAGCCGCCAGTAGAGGTCTTCCCGGAAGTTCCCTTTCCTGACTTCCTCTTCCAACTGGTTGTTGGTGGCGGAGATGACCCGCACGTCCAGCTTGATGGTCCTGGTGGAGCCGACCCGTTCCACTTCGTGTTCCTGGAGGATACGGAGCAACTTGGTCTGCAGCTGGAGGGGCATGGTGCCGATTTCGTCCAGGAAGACGGTGCCGCCGTTGGCAGCCTCGAACTTGCCGATCTTGTCGCGATTGGCGCCGGTGAACGCCCCCCGCACGTAGCCGAACAGTTCGCTTTCCAGGAGGTTTTCCGGAATTGCGCCGCAGTGCACGGCCATGAACGGCTGGTTGCGCCGGGCGCTGTTGAAGTGGATCGCCTTAGCCACCACCTCCTTGCCGGTGCCAGACTCACCCATGATCAGCACGGTGGAGTCGGTCTTGACCACCCGTTTCATCAGGTTGAAGACCTGCTGCATGGCCGGCGAATTGCCGATGATGTTGGGGAATTCGTATTTGTCGCGGAGCTGTTTCTTGAGGTAGACGTTTTCGTTGACCAGCTGGTGTTTTTCGATCGCCTTGGCCAGGATGATCTTCAGCTCTTCCAGGTTGAGCGGCTTGGTGATGTAGTCGAAGGCCCCTTCCTTCATTGCCTGCACCGCAGTTTCCGCCGAGGCGAAGCCGGTGATGAGGATGACCTCCATGGTCGCGGAGAGGCGCTTCACTTCTTTCAGGATGTCGATGCCGTTGGAGTCGGGGAGAAAAAGGTCGGTAATGACGATATTGAACGGTTCCGATGCCAGCAGTTGCAGGGCTTCGTGCCCCGTGCTCGCACCGATGACGTGATAGCCGTTCTTCCTCAAGAGGAGCGCGAGAGGTTCCCGACTTGCTTGCTCGTCGTCGACAAGGAGTATCTTGACCTGTTCTTTCATGGGGACACCGCCGATATCGATACATAGCATGTTCGCGGATTCTTGGCAAGCCTCTCTGCGGGCCGTTGCGCATAAATGGTTTCCATCCGGAAACGGTCCTTTTTCTCCCTGGCTGTGTCAATCTTCAGGATTCCTTGTGCGGCGTAGCGCAACTATGCCTCCGCGCAATCCCTTGATCGGAAACCAGTAGTGTCTCATCCGGTATTTCCGGATGGACACTAAATGGTGGAGCTTCGGGGCAAATCATGATATGAAAAACCGACTGTTGTCGAGAGATGGATAGAGGGGATGCTTTCATGGGATTGCAGCAGGGTACAATGAGCGGCATGGTCTGGAAACGCCTGGCTGCCAACCGTTTTGCACTGACCGGTTGTGTGGTGGTCTGCCTCCTGTTTCTCCTCTCGCTGCTGGCGCCTTTCCTGACCCCCTACCACCCCGATGCCATCGATGCCTATCATGTCCTCCTCCCGCCGTCGGCGGCGCACTGGTTCGGCACCGACGAGTTGGGGCGCGATGTCCTCACCCGGGTGCTGTTCGGTGCGCGCATCTCCCTCAAGGTCGGGTTCGTGGCAGTGGGAATCGCGGTCTGCATCGGCACGGCCATCGGCCTGGTGGCGGGCTACTACGGCGGCTGGATCGATGCGGTGCTGATGCGTCTGGTGGACATCATGCTCTGCTTTCCGACCTTCTTCCTGATCCTTGCCGTCATTGCCATGCTGGAACCCTCCATCTGGTACATCATGGTGGTGATCGGTCTGACCGGCTGGATGGGGGTGGCGCGCCTGGTGCGGGCCGAGGTCCTCTCGCTGCGGGAGCGGGAGTTCGTCATGGCAGCCAGGGCACTGGGGGCCTCGGATCTGCGGATCATCGTCCGACACGTACTTCCCAATGCCCTTTCGCCGGTGCTGGTGTCGGCGACCCTCGGCGTGGCCGGGGCGATCCTCACCGAATCGGCCCTCTCTTTTCTCGGCATCGGCGTGCAGCCTCCCATCCCCAGCTGGGGGAACATCCTCACCTCGGGCAAGGACTATATCGAGTTCGCCTGGTGGCTGTCGCTCTTTCCGGGGCTGTCGATCCTGATCACCGTGCTCTCCTACAACCTGGTGGGGGAGGGGATCAGGGATGCCCTCGATCCGAGGCTGCACAGATAGCACGTCCATTGAGCGAGCTTTGAGTAAGCCTTCACGATTCCGTGTTCCGCACGCATCGCGCTTTACAACGGAATAAAAACAGTTTGAACAGGAGTGCAAGATCAGACATGCAGATCGATAAAACCGAATTCGACATCAATTCCCTCGAAGATGAGATCCGCGTCGACGAGCGTTGCAAGGAGCTGCTCTCTGGCTATTACCAGTCCCTGCTCGATGCCGGCTTAAGCCCTGCCGAGGCGACCCTCCTGGCCAATGGCGCCGATTACTACGTGCGGGATTTCGTGGTCGGGGCCAAGCAACGCAACCTGTTTGCCGAGCAGCCGGGGATCGTCCGCCAGTTTGCCGGAAACTGGTACATCGTCAACACCCTGGAGCCGAGCCTGGAGGTCCTGTCCGGCTACCTCCGGGGGGTGGCCGATTTCTACGGCCATCTGCACCGGCTGGGGCTGATTACGGAAGCGTTTGCAGAGCGGATGGCAGAGGAGTGCGGCGACATCCCCTTCTACGGCGAGCGGCTGGAGGCCTTCTGGGAGATCACCGGCGACGGCTACCATGCCTGGGAGCGAGCCTGCTCCCTGCGTGACGAAAACGGGGAGGCTTAAGGTGGCTGAGCAGTGGGACCGACTGGCCGAGCGGGTCGAGGGGCTGTTGGATCGTGTAGATCGTGTCCTTGAGGGCTATGCGCCGTCTGCCGCGGTCGATCATGCCCTGTTCCAGCGGTTCATCGCCTTTCGCTGGGAGCGGCGCGGCAGTGCCGGCAGGCTGGTGCCGGTTGAATTCCCCCACCTGGTCGACCTTGACGACCTGGTCGGGATCGACTACGTCAAGGAAGAGCTGATCCGCAATACCGCCCAGTTCGTGGCCGGCTATCCTGCCAACAATGTGCTGCTCTGGGGAGAACGGGGGAACGGCAAGTCCTCCTCCGTGAAGGGTCTTCTCAAGCGTTTCGCCCCCGATGGCCTCAGGCTGGTGGAGCTGCAGCGGTGGGACCTTTTGAGCCTGCCGTTCATCACTTCGCTTTTGCGCGGGATACCGTCGCGCTTCATCCTCTTTTGCGACGATCTCTCCTTTGCCGAGGGAGAGGAGGATTACCGCGCACTCAAGACCCTGCTCGACGGTGGCATTGAGGAGCGGCCCCCGAATGTCTTGCTTTATGCCACGTCCAACCGGCGCCACCTGATGCCCGAGCCGATGGCCGACAACACCGGCAGTTCGGAGATTCACCCGGAAGAGGCCATATCCGAAAAGCTCGCCCTTGCCGACCGGTTCGGTCTGACCCTGGGGTTCAGCCGTTTCGATCAGACGACCTATCTGCAGGCCGTTTCCCATTACGCGGAGAAGCTCGACCTCCCCATGGACGGGCAGGAACTCCGGCACCGCGCCCTGCTCTGGGCGCTTGAAAATGGCCGCCGCAGCGGTCGCTCTGCCCGACAGTTCATCGACGATCTGACCGGACGACTCAGAGTCGATTGAAAAGTTTTCAAGATTCCTTCCTTAAATGCTGATATAGAGAACTATCTGTCTGTCACGGATCGATAGCAGTTGCTTAACTGTTCGCGTTTTGCAGGGTCGTCCGTCCGGCAACCCCTATGGGGAGCGTTTTCTCCCCTTGCATGAGCTTTCTTTTAGGGTATTCTAAGTATTCACGGAGCGGAGGTTCATATGATGAGGACATCTCTCTTGTTGTGCGCACTGGTGCTGCTCGCCACGACTGCCGGGGCCGAAACCCTGAAAATCGGCGGGTCGGGCAGCATGATCCCCCTGGTTACCGAACTGGGCAAGGCGTATGTCAAAAAACATCCCGGTGACCGGATCGAGGTCAACCCGAAGTCGCTGGGGCAGCCGGGCGGGATCGCCGCCCTGATGGCAGGTGCTATCGACATTGCCATGTCGGCGGCCGATCTGACGCCGGAACAGAAACAACTGCCGATCAAGGCGATCGAGATCGCGCGGGTTGCCGGCGTGGTGGCGGTGAACGCCGATGTGACGGTCAAGGGGATCACCAGTCAGCAACTGTGCGACATCTATAGCGGCAAGATCACGAACTGGCACCAGGTCGGCGGTGCCGATGTCCCGATCCTGGCGCTCACCCGTCCCGAGAGCGATACCACCAAGATCGCCCTGCGACAGGCCTTTGCCTGCTTTGCCACGCTTTCGGAGCCGGGGAAGGTTCTGAATCTTTCCAAGTCAAAGGATATGTTCGATGCCCTGCAGGCCAAGCCGAACGCCATCGGGATCATCGATGCGGTTGCCATGGCAAAGGCAGGGGGGAAGATCCTGCCGCTCAGGATCGACGGCAGGAGCCATGTCGGCATGGCATCGGGGCAGTGGCCCTATATCCACCACAACAACCTGGTGCTCGGCAAGAACCGTGGTGCGGCGGTGAAGCGTTTCCTGCAGTTCATCGGCTCGCCCGAGGGGCAGGCCATCATCAAGAAGGATAAGGCAGTACCGGTCAACTTCTCCTATTAGGCGGTACCATCCCCGATGCCCAAGAACAGGCTGTCGCGAAAATTCCTCCTGCAGATCCTCCTGGCCGTATTCATCGGCCAGTGCTGCGCCACGGCCTGGACCATTCACGACAACCGTAAGATCCAAGAAGAGAATATCCGCCAGAAGGTCCTCCTTAGCGCCAAGCAGCTGGCATCCATCGCTGCCATCTCCCGGGCGAGTTTCGACTTCACCTACCTGGGACAGCTGATGGACCAGGTGCTCAAGGATGCGGACGTGGTCCGGATTGCCTACATCGACCAGACCGGCTTCACGGTAATGGACAAGAAGGGCTCCTTCTCCGGCGAACCGATCACCCTGGAGATGCCGGTACTCGCCGGTACCGAGCCTGCTGGCAGGATGGTGGTCAGGTATACCTTTGACCGGGTAAAGGACCATGTGCTGCAGCACCTCATGGCCCTGGTCGTGATCCAGGGCGGGGTCTTCCTCGTGCTGGGGCTGCTGGTGTTCTACTTCTTCCGGCGTGAACTCGGTTCCCGCATCGACGCCATGAGCAGCAACATCCAGCAGGTCATCAGCGGCGACCTCACCTGCCGGGTAACCGCGAGCAGGGACGACGAACTGGGGGCCATTGCCTCGGGTCTCGACATCCTCGTCCAGTGGCTCTCCACCACTGTCGTCAAGATCAGGACCATTGCGGGCAATGTTTCCGATGCCATGAACCACCTGAACAAGACCTTCAAGGATGTGATCAGCGGCGTCAACCGCCAGCAGCTCTCCACCGAGAATGGGCTCTTTTCGGTGCAGAACGCCCTCGATTCGCTGGAACAGGTCATTGTCTCCACCGATAACCTCCTGGAGCTTTCCGAGGAGAGTTCCTCGGCCCTAAACGAGATCCTCTCCGCCTCCCAGGGGATCGTCACCAAGATTGACCGGCTTTCCAACGAGGTGCATGCCTCTTTCGAGACGGTCATGACCCTTTCCCGCACTGCCAAGGACGTGGCTGCCATTGCCGGCCGCGCCTCCCATTCCATGGAGGATGCCACCGACGCGGTCACCCAGATCAATGAATCGGTGACCAGGGTCGACGGCATCGTTGCCGAAACCACCGAGCTCTCCGTCCACACCACCAGCATCATTGCCGACCGCGGCATCAATTCGGTGGCCGATGCCATCAACAGCATGCAGAAGATCGAAGAGCTGGTCGGATCGGTGACGGCCACCATCAGCAGCTTGGGCGCCCGGTCCAAGGATATCGCCAAGGTCCTGGATGTCATCAAGGAGGTCACCGAGCAGACCAAGCTCTTGAGCCTCAACGCCCAGATCCTGTCCGGCCAGGCAGGCGAATATGGCAAGCCGTTTGCCGTGGTGGCGTCGGAGATGAAATCCCTGTCCGACAAGACCGCCGTCTCCACCAAGGAGATCGAGGCCATTGTCTCGACCATCCAGAATGAGATCAATGCCGCGGTCTCCTCGACCCGCTCCACGGTGACCATGGTCGCCGAGGGAAAGGCGGTCGCCGTCAGGGCAAGCGAGGCGCTGCAGGGTATCCAGGAGTCCTCCCAGCGTTCCACCGACATGGTCAAGAACATCGAGACCGTGGCGGCAGAGCAGAAAAACAACCTGGGTCAGATCGTCGACGCCTTTTCCCAGATCCGGCAGCTGATCTCCGAGGTCAACCGGGCCACGGCCCAGGAAGAAAAGATCGTCGAGACCCTGCTGGGCGGTTTCACCAGCTTCCGCGACGCCATGGAAGTCACCCGCACTGCCTCCGAGGACCAGGTCAAGTCCATCCAGCTCATCTCCGAAAACCTTGCCCTGGCCAGGGAGAAGACCCGCACCATAGCAGGCGCCTCCGGCCAGCAGCGGGAGGTTAACGAAGAGATGATCAAGTCCATGAAGCGGATCATCCAGATCGGCGCCGAAACCGTCAACGGGGTCCGCGACGTCTCCGCCCGGATCGTGACCATCAGCAGCGAAGTGGACGCCCTCTACCGGGAGATCCAGACGTTCAGGACTCCTGCCAACCAACCTGACGGCGCTTCTGCGCCGAAACAGCTTTCCCCGCTCTCTCCCCCCACAAAACGTTCGTAAAGATTGGCAAAGACATTGCAGTCTACCTGCAGATACCCGGTGTCAGGTACTGCCGGGAGCTGCCGTAACGCGGCTTCCGTCTGTCGACGCAGTTCCGGAGCCCCTTGAGGGGCTGACGGAATTTTGACAGCACCGCTGCCCGGCGTCGTTTATTTGAAAGCTCTTCACACAGGGGGAACCGATGCGTTTACGGCTCATCATACTGCTGGCCGCGTTTTTCCTCGGGGCATGCGCCTCGCAGCTGCCGATCCCGGCCAACTATCCCATCTCCACGCAGAAAAAGGCCAGGGCCGCCCATCACTGGGACGTGCTGGCCGACGACGTGGCCGTGCAGACCCAGATCGCCGCCTACGGCAAGGAGAGTGCGCTTAAGGGGAAACCGCTCCATATCCGCGGACCCCAGGAAGGGACCGCCTTTAACCGCGCATTCCGCAATTTCCTGATTACCCGGATGGTCAACCGGGGGATGCAGGTGACCGACAACCCCGAGGCCGGGGCTGTCGAGGTGACCTACGACACCCAGCTGGTGCGGCATGGCAGTAACCGCTACACCCATATCCCCGGCACCCTGACGGCCCTCACCGCCGGGCTCTGGGTGATCCATGACATGGTGGATGCCGGCGTCTCGGCGGCTCCCGGCACCCTTGGCCTGGCTGCGGCCATGGACTGGGGCCTGGGCCACTATGCCGGCGGCGCGACCCATACGGAACTGATCGTCACCACCTCCATCGTCACCGACAACCACTACCGCTTCCGCAAGAACGACATCTATTATATCGAAGAGGCGGATACGGATCTCTTTGTCGAGGCGCTGGAGCGGCCGCTGAAGCGGATGGAGGTAGTGGGCCGATGAGAAATGGAAAAGCCAGTTCCGGATTCGTGAAGCTGTCCATGGCATTTCTCGCGCTCTGGCTCTGTGCCGGCTGCACCCTGCTGCGCCCCTGCGCCACCGAAACCTGCTGTACGGACGAAGGGGACTGCCTGATGACCGCCAGCTACCAGGCAGTGGACCAGCTCCTTGCAGCCATCCCCGCAGGCCGGCGGCTCCCCATGGACCGGCCGGTCATCGTGGCGACCATCGTCAATATCGATACCCTTGCGGGTTCGCGACTGGGCCGGACCCTCTCCGAGCACCTGGGGACCCGGCTGACGAAGAACGGATACAAGGTGGTGGAGCTGAAGTTGCGCGATACCATCTTTGTCAAGCAGACCGAGGGGGAGCTGATGCTCTCCCGCGAGATCCGCGAGATCGGCAGGAGCCACGAGGCCCAGGCGGTTCTGGTCGGCACCTACTCAGAGTCCAGGGGGCGGGTCTACGTTACCATCAAGCTGGTCGGTGCAACCGACGGGATCGTGATCTCGGCCCAGGACTATCTGCTGCCGATCGATGCCAATGTCCGGTCCATGCTCTGGGTACAGAACTGACGATGCGCCGGGTGACCGGCAGCGTGCACGAGGTTGAGGGCACGAGCTGTTATGAGCCACAATCCTTACAAAGGAGGGAATTGCGTGAAGAAGAGAGCGACAGGTGCAGCATGTGTCCTGATGGTGGCCCTGGCGGCCGGGTCTGCCCTGGCAGCCGACCAGACGTACGTTACGGCGCGGGCCGGGGTCTTTCTCCCCAACGGCAGAGACGGCGGGGACTACAAGGGGTTCAAGTACTTCGATACCGGCTATGACCTGGATATTGCCGTCGGCTACCGGCCCGAGCCCTATGCGGCGCTGGAGCTGGGAACCGGCTTCTACACCGCCTCGGGCACGGTGAACCGTCCCAACTTCGTCCAGGACCGGACCGCCTACGGCGTGCCCGTCACCCTGAACGCCAAGGGGATCCTGGAATTCGAAAAACTGATGCTCTCTGCCGGGGCCGGTGTCGGTCTCTACCAGGGATTCATGGAAAACAAGATCAATTTCACCACCGGCGGGATCAGCCCGGTCAACGAGACCAACCATGGCACGGCCCTCGGCTACCAGGTGGTGGTTGATGCCGATCTCAAACTCACCGAGAACTGGGCAGTCGGGGCCAACTTCAAGTGGTTCACGGCCAAGCCGGAGATCGAGATGAAGAACATCAACAGCACGGAAACGGATGTGCAGACGACCAAGGACAAGTGGGAGTTCGGCGGCACCTTCGTCAACGTGGGGGTGAAGTACTCGTTCTGAGCAGGACCTGACAGGTCACAGCGGAATGAAAAAGGGGGACCATGCGCGCTGCATGGTCCCCCTTTGTGTTCTGACCCCGCTGATTAGTAGGTTGCGTTGATGCTCCAGTCCACGGTGGTGGAGTTGGTGTCCATCAGTGAGGCGTACGGGATAAGGGTTTGCTCGATGCCGCTCTGGTAGAGATGGGTAACCAGGATGCTGGAGGGGCCGGGAATGTAGCTCGGCGCGGTCTTGATTTTTATCGTGGCAAGGGCGCCGACGGATATGCCGCTGCTGTTGTTGAGGGCGATGTTCAGTACCGGCTGGAGGGTGGCGCTGTCGGTGGTCAGGTTGGCGGCCGTGGTGGTGGTCTGGACGGCGGTAAGCAGGGTGATCACGCCGCTGTTGGGGATGTTGGCGGTGTTGTCCACCGTCAGGTTCGAGTCCAGGAGCAGGCTGAACTGGATCATGTTGGCCGTCGAGCTGGCGGCGGAGCTGTTCTTGACCGTGGTGATGGTCACCAGGGTGGTGTAATAGCCCACCTCGGGGAAGAGCGGGATCTGGCCGGTCGTGGCGTAGCCTGACTGGTTGTAGCCCGAACTGAGGAAGGTCTGGGTAGCGGTGGTCAGATTGGTGATGTCGGCGGCAAGCAGGCGGCCGTAGCTGCTAAGGTTCGCTGCATAGGAGGCGAGCAGGTTGTCGAGCAGGGTCGGGGTTGATGCCAGCTGCGAGATGCCGCAGAGCAGCAGGGAGTAGCATTTCTGGCTGTCCGAGGCGCTGCTGAGGGCGAGTGCATCGGGTGACACCGGACGGGTGGCTACGACGTCGAAGGGGAAGATGTCCGAGACCAGGGCATTGGCGGCAATGATGTTCTCCTGGGTGAGGGCCGCCGGGACCGCGGTGCTCCGGGCAAGGGCGTTACGCACCGCCAGCTCGGTGAGCGGCGTGATGGCGACGGGGATCGTCCCGCTCGGGACGCTGAGGTTGAGCACGGTCCGCAACGGCGCGTCGATCCCTTTGGTAATGGTGACCGTGCTGTTGGTCGCCTCGTTGGTATAGGTGCCGTAGGCCTTCAGCAGCACGATGCCGGTATGGGTGCCCAGATCCAGGGTGAAGGTGCCGTTGCTGGCAATGGTGGTGGTCCGCTGCAGGACCTCGATGGCGCCGGAAACATAGTAGGTCTCCACATAGCCGGAGGAGAAGGTGCCCTTGGCAACGGTCCCGACGAGCATCGTGCCGGTCGGAGGCGGGGTCGCGACCCCGGAACTGCTGCCGCCACCGCCGCACCCCGAAAGGAGCGTCATGGTCGCAAGCAGTAGGGCGATGGTTGTGGCGGCGGTTGTGATAAATCGTCTGCTGATCATGTCAGTCCTCACCAGTTGAGTATTCCGATAGTTTTACCCAGGATGACCATGGCGTCGCGGCCGTCGATGAAGCCGTCCGGGAGCGGTCTGCCGCCAGACAGCGGCCCGACGTCGCCGTGGAGTCTGGCCTGGGCCGTGACGGTCCTGATGCCGACGGCCGTCTGCAGGGCCAGCAGGGCATCGGACAGGTCCACCTTTCCGTCCATGGTGATATCGCCGTCAGGATCGGTACTGAAGGTCCAGACGACGTTTGCTGCCAGGGTGTTCCCCGCGGCATCGGCAACAGCCGTGGAGATGGTGGCCGTATAGGTGGTGGAGTAACGGAGCGGAGCCGATGGGGTGAAGATGGCGGTCCGCGTGGCGCTGTTGTAGGTGACGGTCCCGGTGGCGCCATTATCGAGATAGAAGCTCGCAGTGGTTACGGTCAGCGGGTTGACGTCCTTGGTAAAGGTGGCAGTGACCTGCGTCAGAGAGACGCTGACCCTGGTGGCGCCGGCGGCCGGCAGTGTCGAGCTGACGGCCGGCGTGACCAGATCGATGGTCCAGGCGTAGGTCGGGGGAGCCGGATCGACGTTGCCGGCAAGATCGACCGCATAGACCTTGAAGCTGTGGTTCCCTCCCAAGAGCGCGCTCAGGGTGAGCGGGCTGGTGCAGGCGAATTCCGTGCCGTTGTCCACTGAGCAGCGGAAGGTGGCGCTCTCGTCGGCGCTGAAGCCAAAGGCCGGCGTGGCCGTGTTGGACGGGTTGGCCGGCGTCAGGGTCAGGGTTGTATGGGGCGCCGTATTGTCCACCGTGACGGAGATGCTGGCCGGCGGGTTCTGGACGTTGCCGACGATGCTGTCGACCGCGCGGCTCATGATCACGTACACCCCGTCGGCCGGCAGGGTCCAACTGTAGCTCCAGCTGGCGGTTCCGGTGGCGGTCGACCAGGTGGTGCCGCCATCCGTGGAGATCTCCACCCGCTGCACGCCGAGGCCGACGTCGGACGCGGTTCCCTGGATGGTGGCGCTGCCCCCCCGCAGGTAGGAGCCGGTCACGGGGGAGGCGATGGCGGAGGTGGGACTCTCGTTGTCCACGGTGATGGCGATATCCGTGGAGGGGGTCTGGACGTTGCCGATGCCGTCGATGGCGCGGGCCTTGATGGCAAAGGCAGGCACATAGCCGCTCGGGTGTTGAGGCAGCGCTGCGGTATAGGTCCAGGTCGTGGTGCCGCCTGCTGCCTGCCAGGTGGTGCCGCCGTCAATGGAAATCTCCACCCGGGAGAGGCCGAGTACCGGGTTGCCCGCCAGGGCGGTGCCGCTGATTGCCAGCGACAGGCCATTGACGAAGGCGCCTGCCGCAGGGGAGACAATGGTCGCGGAGGGGAGCGGGTTGCTGATGATTGCCGTGATGGCCGAGGTGGTGGCCGTGTTGCCGGCAACATCAGTAGCCCGTGCCAGGATCTGATAGGTGTTGTTTACCGGTAGGGTCCAGGGGTAGCTCCAACTGCTGCCGACCGCATCATAGGTTGCAGTGAGCCAGGTGCCGCCGTTGTCCAGGGAGATTTCCACCAGGGTAACTCCGCTGCCGCCGTCGGTGGCCGTGCCGGTGATGGTATAGGAGGTTCCCGTTGGCAGGGTCGTGCCGGAGGTGGGAGCGGTGATCGCCACGCTCGGTGCTGTCTTGTCCACCCGAACCGAGACCGTGGTGGAGCTCCCCTGGTTGCCGGCATAGTCGGTTGCCCGCGCCTGCAGGGAGTACATCCCGTCCGCGGGCAGGGTCCAGCTGAAGGTCCAGGTGGTGGTGCCGGAGGCCGGGAGCCAGGTGGTGCCGCCGTCGGTGGAGACGTCGACCTGCTGGATTCCCGAACCGGCCGAGGTCGGATCGGCGGCGGTGCCGGTGACGGTGACGGTAGTCCCCCTGACCGAGGCGTTGTTCAGCGGCGAGGAGATAACTGCCGTTGGCGCCGTATTGTCCACATTGATGCTGACCGATGCGGGGGTGGTCTGGACGTTGTTGTTCATGTCAATGGCACGGGACCTGATGGTATAGGCGGCATCCAGCACCGGTTGCCAGGAAAAGGTCCAGCTGGTGGTGCCGACGGCGCTGCTCCAGTTGACGCCGTCAGTGGAGACTTCTACCCGCAACAGGCCAGATCCGACGTCGCTGGCAGAGCCGCTTATGGCGTAGCCTGTCGGCGTGCGGATGGTGGTACCGGCCAGGGGAGCGGTGATGGAGGAAGTGGGTGGCGGATCGATGCCGGTCCAGTTCAGGGTGACGGCGGTAACCGGACTGCTGACGTCGCTGCTGGTGAAGGAGATGACGGCGCTGCCCGGTCCGACTGCTGACGGCGTGAAGTTGAAGAGCAGGGTGCAGGAGGTGCCCGGCGCCAGGGTGACCATGGACGCTGAATCGGCTGCCAGTGGTACTGTCGGGCAGGTGCCCGCAGTGATGGTTGCCGTGGTGCCGGTTGGCGACAGTGACCCGGCGCTGACGTCGCTGATGACCAGGGCGAGCGGGCCATTGTTGGTCAGGGTGTAGGTCTGGCTGGATGGTGCGCTGATGATGTTGGCATTGCCGTAGTTGGTGCCGCTTGCCGGAAGGATCCGGATGACCGGGCTCATCTTCAGGCTGAAGGCCTTGGTTGAGGTTGCGGCATGGAGATACTGGGGCCAGCCGCTGTCCGCGGCGATGCCGTTGACCTTGAGGTCCGTGAGCCTCGTGTTGACGGCGCTCCACGAGACCCCATCGTTATTGGAGATAAAGACGCCACCGCCCGAGGTCCCTGCTGCCAGGGTGCTGAGGGTGGCTGCACTCGGCGCATCGGAGGTCGTGGCGTTGACGGTGAGCGACAAAATGTTCAGGGTGGTGATGCCGGAGTTGATGGCGTCCCAGGTGGCGCCGTTGCTGGTCGTCTTGTGTACGCCGGCATTGGTGCCGGCATAGACGGTGCCGGCGCCGACTGCCAGGGCATTGACGATGGTGCCGCTCAAGCCGTTGATCTGCTGGGACCAGGAGCCGCCGCTGTCGGAACGGTAGACGCCGCCGCCGTTGGTGCCGGCAAAGAGCGAGCTGCCGTTGAACGCGAGGGAGAGAACGTCTTTGTTGCCGAGGCTGGCGCTGTTGTAGGCGATCCAGGCGGGGGTGGTGGTGTTGCCGTCCCAGGAAAAGACGCTGTTGCCGGTGCCGGCATAGAGGGTATGGGGCGCGGTTGGATCGATGGCCAGGGCGTGGACGTCGGTGACCCCCAGGTCGCCGGTGATGTCGCTCCAGGTGTCGCCGTCGTCGGCGGAACGGAAAACCCCGGCGCCTGAGCCGGCATAGACCACGCCCAGAGTGTACGGGTCGTGGAGAAGACTGGTGGTGAAACTGTTGGCCGGGATGGTTGCCGGCTCTGCCCAACTGGTGCCGCGATCGGTGGAGCGGAACAGGCCGCCGCCGGAGAAGGCCGTGACGAGCCGGGTCGGATCGCCCGGCTTGACCACCATGGCCCGCCCCTGGAGCAGCCCGGTGTTGACCGCACTCCAGTTGGTGCCGGCATTGGTCGAGCGGAAGAGCCCGGCGTCGGTAGCGGCAAAGAGCGTTGCCGGGCCGCTCGGGTCGATGCCGATGGCGCGGATGGAGGTATTGGTGATGTCGATGGCCCCGGTCTGGGACCATGCCCCCCAAGTAAAGGCCACGGTATCGTAACTTCTCCGGAAGAGGCCGCCGGCAGTGCCGGCATAGGCGGTGTTGGGGGTGGTCGGGTCGATCTTCAGGGCGCGGACGGCGGTGTTGAGCAGGCCCGAATTACTGGTTCCCCAGTTGGTGCCGCCGTCGCTGCTGACGAAGACGCCGCCGCCGGCGGTGCCGGCGAAGATCGTGGCGCTCGGGGAAGTGCCGGCATAGGCGAGCGCCGTGACGTTCAGATCGGTGAGCCCGGTGCTTGTTGCGCTCCAGCTGGCGCCGCCGTCGGCGCTTTTAAAGACCCCGCCCGCTGTTGCTGCATAGATGGTGGATGGGGAGGTGGTCGAGTCGAGACAGAACGCCCTGACGTCCAGGTTGGTCAGCCCGCTGTTGACGGCGCTCCAGTTCGTCGCGGAATCGGTGCTCTTGAAGACACCGCCGCCGGTGGTGGCAGCGTAGATCGTGGCGCTGTCGTTGGGGTCGATGGCCAGCCGCTGCACGTCGAGGGTGGTGAGTCCGGTGGAAGCGGCGTTCCAGTTGACGCCGCCGTCGGGACTCTTGAAGACGCCCGCTGCGGTGGCGGCAAAGAGTTCCTGCTGCGACGGCGCCGGTTTGGCAACCACGGAGCGGACCCTGCGGTTATAGAGCCCTTTGTTGGCTGTCGTCCAGGATGAGCCGGTAACGGCCATGGAATAGGCTCCGCCGCCGTCGGTACCGGCATAGACGGTGGATGTGCCGGCGGTGGGGGCAATGGCAATGGCCCGCACGCTTTCCCTGGTTGGGGTCGGTCCGTTGCTGCTCCAGTTGTTGAAGGTGAGGGCCTCTGCGGATGATGTGAGAAAGAGAAGCAGTGCAGACAGGGCGCTCACAGCCAGTGGAAGTCGCGAAGGTCTCATGAATGATAATCTATGCATGTCGTAACCGGTGATTCCTCGCCTGAAGCCGTTTTGAGGGAAATTGCCGTAAATTCACCGAATATGAGCAATTTTCGTGCCCTCGGGCAGAGAATGGACGAGGAGGGAAACTCTAAGGGTGATGCCCCGGAGATGCAGGATGGGAGCGGGTTCGTGCAGGGGGAGGAGCGGGGGCGCCGGGGGAAGTCTCTCTTCCCCCGGCCGGGGTTGCGGTAAAAGTCAAAATAATGACCTGGTCGCGCCAAGAAAAGCCGTGCGGCGCCAAGCGGGAAACCCCTGATCCGGCGTTACGACTGTACCAGTTCTTCCAGCTCCCGGATCAGCCGCCCCAGGACGTCGTATCCCTTCTGCCAGAACCCCGGATCGGCGATGTCGATGCCGGCAAGGGCCGCGGTATCGGCAGGGGAGCAGGAGCCGCCGCTTTCGAGGACGCGGTGGAACGCCGGGACAAAGGCAGGGCCGTCCTCTTCGTAGCGGGCATAGAGGGAGATCACCAGCAGTTCGGCAAAGGTGTAGGCATAACAGTAGAAGCGGGTGTGGATGAAGTGGGAGATGTAGCTCCACCCCCAGCGGTAGGGCTCGATCATGGCGACGCTGTCGCCGAACAGCCGGGCGTTCTCCTCCCACCAGAGGTCGCAGAGCCGTGAGGCGGTCAGGAGCCCCTCGCTCCGCTCGCTGTGCAGCCGCTGCTCGAAGCGGGTCAGCACCACCTGGCGGAAGGTGGTGGCGATGATGTCCTCGATGACCGCGCAGAGGATGGCGATCTTCACCTGGCGGTCGCTCTCGTTGGCCAGCAGGTGGCGCGAGAGGAGCATCTCGCCGAAGACCGAGGCGGTCTCTGCCAGCGGCAGTGGCGGATGGTAGTTGAGCATGTTCTGCTCCTGGGCGACCACGTAGTGGAGCCCATGGCCGAGTTCATGGGCCAGGGTGGCGACGTCGCGGAGCCTGCCGGTAAAGTTGAGGAGCAGGTAAGGGGGAAGCCTCGGGGTCATCCCCATGCAGAAAGCGCCGCCGGTCTTGCCGGGGCGGGGGGAAACGTCGATGCGGCGCTCGCAGAAGAAGGCGTCGATGATCGGGGCATAGGCCGGGTTGAAGCCGCCGTAGGCGGCAAGGACCAGCTCCCTGGCCTCGTCGAAGCTGAAGCTGCGTGAGGTCTCCCCCACCGGGGCGTAGACGTCGGTGTTCTTCAGCTTTTCCATCCCGAGCAGCCGGGCTTTCAGGCGGAAGTAGCCCTGTGCCAGCGGGTAGTTGGCCTCGGTCACCTGCATCAGGTGCTCCACGGCCTCGTCGGAGAGCTCGTTGCCGATGTTGGTCGGCTGGATCGGCTGTCGGTAGCCGCGCAGCCCCAGCTCCTGGCCATGGTCGAGGGCAATGGTATTGAAGACGGTCGAGATCACCACCTGCTGCCTGGCATGCCCCTCCAGGAAGACGGTGAGCGACCGCTCGCGGACCGCGGCGTCCGGGTGGTGCAGCAGGCTCAAAAGCTCTTCGCCGGTAAAGTCCCGCTCCTCGCCGTCAAGCTCCATCCGGTAGGAGAGGGAGGCGGTCAGTTCCTCGAACAGCTTGGCAAAGGCCTCCACGCCGGTCAGGTTCTTCTGCTTGAGGAGCTGCTCTTCCCGCTCGGGCAGGGCATAGGGCTGGAACTTGCGGATGCCATGCAGGTAGTGGCGGTAAGAGGCGAAGCGGTCGTCGGCAACGAGCCGCTCGAACGGCCCGGCCTCAAGCGCCATGATCTCCAGGTCGAAGAAGAGGATAGTCCGCGAGAGCTCGTTGCCGAACTCCATGGCCTTCTGCATCAGCGATTTGTGGCTGTCTGCTTCGCTGTCCGCGGCAAAGAGGAGGTGGGAGTAGAGCTGCGGCTTGATGGCCAGCTCCTGGAGCTTCTCGTAGCTTGCCAGGGCCTCAAGCAGCCCGTCCGGGGAGAGCCCGGCAACCTTCTCCAAGTAACGCTCCCTGAAGGCCTGGCCCAGCTCGGTGGCTTTTGTGAAATCGGCGTCCAGTTCGGGAGCGTCCGGTGTGGGGTAGAGGCGGCTGGTGTCCCAGCATTGGTGGTCGGTCATGGCGTTCCTCCGAGTTGAAGTCTGGTGAAAGGGTAGACCACGGAGGGACGGCCGTCAAGGGGCGGGCGCGCCATGAAAAAAGGGTGGGGCGTCTGGCCCCACCCTGTGCGTAGCGATTCGATGCCGGGTGCCGGCAAGGGTCAGCGGACGTGATCCTCGGGGTAGGCGCCGATGGAGTGGATGGCCAGGTCGGCCCCCTGGAACTCCTCCTCGTCGGTCAGCCGGATGCCGATGGTCTTGTGCAGGATGCCGTAGGTGATGAAGCCGGTGACCAGGGCAAAGGCGATGGCAGAGAGGCTTCCCAGGAGCTGGGAGACGAAGCTGACCCCGCCGCTGCCGCCGAAGAACGGCTGGCCGAAGATGCCCGCGGCGATCCCCCCCCAGCTGCCGATGATGCCGTGCAGGGGCCAGACACCGAGCACGTCGTCGATCTTCAGCTTTTCCTGCTCGATCTGGAAGCCGAAGACGAAGATCAGCGAGGCGATGATGCCGACCGCGAAGGAGGCGAGGGGGTGCATGATGTCGCTGCCGGCGCAGACGGCGATGAGTCCGGCCAAGGCGCCGTTGTGGACGAAACCGGGGTCGTTCTTGCCCGCCCAGAGCGCGCCGAGTACACCGCCGACCATGGCCAGCAGCGAATTGACCGCCACCAGGCCGGATATCTTCTCCAGGTTGCCGGCGCTCATCACGTTGAAGCCGAACCACCCCACGGCGAGAATCCAGGAGCCGAGCGCCAGGAAGGGGATGTTGCTGATCGGGATCGGGTGGGACCTGCCGCGCAGGTAGCGACCCATGCGCGGGCCGAGGATCAGCACCGCGGGGAGGGCCAGCCAGCCGCCGATGGAGTGGACCACCACCGAGCCGGCATAATCGTGGAACTCGGCGCCACCCAGGTTCTTGAATATCCCCTGCAGGAGCGAGTTGTTCCGGCCCCAGATCAGCGATTCGAAGAGCGGGTAGGCGAGCCCGGCAAAGATGCCGCCGGCGATCACCTGGGGCCAGAACTTGGCCCGCTCGGCAATGCCGCCGGAGATGATGGCCGGGATGCAGGCGGCGAAACAGAGGAGGAAGAAGTAGTGCACCAGGTCGTAGCCCTGGTTCCCTCCCAGAAGCTCCGGCACCGGTTTCAGAAAGGATATGCCGTAGGCGATGGGGAAGCCGATGACGAAATAGGCAATGGTGGAGACCGACCAGTCGGTGAGGATCTTGACGAAGGCGTTGACCTGGTTCTTCTTCCTGACCGTTCCGACCTCCAGGAAGGCGAATCCTGCGTGCATGGCAAAGACCATGACCGCCCCGAGCATGAGAAAGAGGACATCGCTGCTGTTCTTGAGGGTTGTGGCCGCTGACGCTGCGTCCATGGGCTACCTCCATTGGTAGATGCGAGCGCCGTCCGGCGCTCCCGGCTGCACGGCTTCGTGCAACCTGACTCCCTAGAGCAACGTCTTTGCCAAGATTGTAACATGCTGAAATTACATGGTCTGTTCTGCCCGGATTTTCATGCGGTGCTTATTTAATCGTCGTGCCTGCCTAAATTGCAGGCTGAATGAGGCGGGTATCAGCTGCGGCCGGCGGATGAAAAGAGGGGGAGTCGTTACACCTTTGTGTTGAAAAATCTGGCCACCTTTACCACGATGTCGAACAGATCGGGCTCCCGGCTCTGCAGGATCTCACCAAAGCCGTCGATCTCCGTCGCATCGCCGGAACCGGCAGCGGATGGGGCCTTGCGCCGCCGTTCCTCCCGTTCCCGCTCCTGGTCGAGCCGTTCCTGCCGCTCCTGTTCCAGGAGCTTGCCACCCGCCTTCGTCCATTCGCACAGGTGCCTGAGTTCGCCGCCGTCGAGCCAGATCCCGTGCTCCTTGCAGCGGTCGACAATGACCCCGCTCTTTGCCCCGAAGTTGACGCGGTTCATGATCGTGGCGCAGACCGGGCACTTGATGTAGCTGACGCCGTAGTCCCCGGATCTCTTGGTGGCGTTGAGGCTCTCCAGCCGGCCCCGGTCGATGGTGAAGACATTGGCGACGCTTGCCTGGAGCACCGCCTCCAGCTCGCCGGGGTCGAAAAAGAGCCCCAGGCATTGGTCGCACCGTTCAATCAGGAACCTGCCGCCGATCTTCAGGTCGATGGTTTTGAGGGTGATGGCGCACCGTGGGCAGATCCGTTCCGATTCGGCAGCGTGGGTCGTATAGTAATGGACCCCTTTCAGGTCGATGTCGTTCCTGCTGCCGCAATAGTTGCAGAGAATGGAGTTTGACGGCAGCGGTGCCGAACAGTTGGTGCAGTTAGCCACAGTGTCTCCTCTGAAGGGGGGATCTGTCCCAGTGCATCGTCATCATTTCGGCAAAGGGGGGGGCGTTTCCTGCAGCACTACGGCAAATTCGCCGAACTGTCCGGCCGCGATCCACTGCTCCATCCCCTGCTTCCACATCAGCGTCTCCCTGGTGATGGCCCCTTTCCGGATGTAGCCGATGATCGCATCCTTGTCGAAAGGGCCGGCCTTTTTGCCGTTTTTCCCCACAAAGTACCGGCTCGTCTCCTCCTGGGGGAGCGGTGGCGGGGAAAGGGGGGCGGGCTGTGGTTCCTGCGGATTCATCACCATCTTCCCCAGCTGGTTTGCCATGGCAAAGCCGATCCCCATCCCGACCCCTGCCGCAGCATCGCCCCCCGGATTCTGCGCCGCCGCCTCCAGGGCCTGCGCGCTCTGGAATTTGAGGAAATTGTCCAGGTTGCCGATGATCCCCATGCTGCTCTTCTTGTCCAGGGCAGCCTCGACCTCCGGCGGCAAGGCGATGTTCTCGACCAGGAGCTTGGTCACCTCGATGCCGTACTCCTGGAATTCCGGGGCGATCTTCCCGGTCAGGAAGGTGGAGAGCTCGTTGTAGCTGGCAGCCAGATCGAGCACCGGGATGCCGCTTTCCGCCAGCATGTCCGAGAACCTGGTCACGATTAGGTTCTTCAACTGCTCGGCAACCTCCTCCACGGTGAAGTGGCCGCCGGTCCCAACGATCTCTTTGATGAATTTTGCCGGGTCGTTCACTCGGATGACATAGGTGCCGTATGCCCGCAGCCGTATCGGCCCGAATTCGGGGTCGCGCAGGGTGACGGGGTTTTTCGTCCCCCACTTCAGGTTGGTGAAATTCCGGGTGTTGACGAAATAGACCTCGGCTTTGAAGGGGCTGTGGAACCCGTATTTCCACCCCATCAGGGTGGAGAGGACCGGCAGGTTGTCGGTGGTTAGCCGATGCTGGCCGGACGCGAACAGGTCGGCGATCTCCCCCTTGTTGACGAAAACGGCGACCTGCGCCTGCCTGACCACCAGCTGGGCGCCCTGCTTGATCTCATTGTCGTACCTCGGGAACCGCCAGACCATGGTGTCGCTTGAATCGTCGGTCCATTCGATGATGTCGAGAAATTCCGCTTTGGCCTTTTCCCACAAAGTCATGGCGATTCCCCCTGCCGGATGATTGTTGCTGCTCTGACGTATTTCAGAAATGTGATCCGGAACAGTAGTTCTTATCGGAAGGTGGACATTTATGTTGAGCGTGGACGCCGTAAAGTATGGAAACCTTTTCCATGGCAATTCCGGCGCCACTCTGCTAGAGTGCCCGGTGCGCAGTTCACTCTCGCGGATGGATCTGCTGACATCCGTCTGAACAGAAAGGAGCCATGGACGATGGCACAGGCAAAGCAGGGGGATACGGTTCGGGTTCATTACACCGGTATGCTTGACGACGGAGAGGTGTTCGATTCTTCGGAATGCACCGACGATGGATGCGGCTGTTCTTCCGGTCCCCTGGAGTTCACCATAGGCGAAGGTCAGGTGATCCCCGGATTCGAGGCAGCGGTTGTCGGCATGGAACTGGGCGAGAGCAAGCAGGTCAAGATCCCGGTGGATGACGCCTATGGCCCCCGCATGGATGAGATGGTCGGCGTGGTGGAGCGGAGCCGGCTGCCAGCCGGGATCAATCCGGAGGTGGGGGGCCAGCTTGAGGTGACCCGCGAGGATGGCGAGACCTTCCCGGTACTGATCACTGCGGTGTCCGACACCGAAGTGACCCTGGATGCCAACCATCCCCTGGCTGGTCGGGATCTTACCTTCGATATCAAGCTGATCGAGATCGTCTAGCAGATTGTTGAAAACGAAGTTTCAGCGCAGCTAAAAACAGCCATCTCGCCGCCGTCCTCGAAAAGCCACCTTGTGCGGCGTAGCGTGGCTCAAGCCTCCGCGGGGCTTTCTGCGGGTGCGACGATCTGACCGTTTTTGAACAACCTGAGTTTTCGACAACCTGATAGAAAACATCCACGAACATACTTTTACGACGGCGGCCCCTGGCTGCCGTTTTTTTTTGTTCAGCCGGGCGGGCCGGCTGCCTTCTTTTCAACCTTTTCGTATTCCTTGCGCAGCCGCTCCAGCCCTTTGCTGTAGCTCTCGGCATCGCCGTACTCGAAGAAGCGGGGGTAGCGGTCGTGGTGGCCGCGGATCCGCCGTGCATGCTTGATGGGGCACCAGTACTGTTCGGTGCGCGCCGCCACCTCGCGAAAATAGGCGGCCAGCCCGTTGCCGTAGGAGCAGAAGAAGCAGTTGAACTTCTCCACGATGTTGAGATAGGGGAGGTCCTCGCGGTCGAAGACCAGGTAGTCCCCCCGCTTTACCGTGGGGATGCCGTAGATCGGGAAGCAGACCCGCTGGTAGAGGGTGATGAACAGGTCGAGCAGGAGGAAGGGGACGAATCCTGAGTAGATGACCGGAGCGGTCAGGATGACCAGCGGCCGGGATTCGGCCAGGTAGCGGAAAAGCCCCACTTTGAAGCGGCGATGCTGGCGGATCACCTCTTCGGCGAACTGGACCCGCTTTTTCTCGATGGTGAAGAAGAACTCTTCCCGCTTTTTCCTGAATTCGGCTTCGAGTTCCTCTTCAAGTGCCCTGATCCTGGCGAGCAGGTCGTCGATCTGCGGGTTCATGGGGACTCCTGGTGTATAGTGAGCTTCATTGCCAACCGGGGCTTCACACCGAGTCCATGCGACGTTGCAGTTGCGGTCCGTCTGTGCCGGGCACGAAAGGTATTTGGTTGTATTTACCGTTCTACGTGGCCGGTCATGGGTTGTCAACGCGTAATTCCGGGGCCGGCCTTCACGTCTTGCATATGGCGGCTGCAGTGATACATCTTAGTATCAGGAAGTCAGCCGACAAGGAGGTAAGACCATGAAAAGGATCGTTACGGGACTGCTGCTTGTTGCGATATGCGGGATCTTCGGCATCGCCACTGCCAGAGAGGCGAAAAAGACCGTTACCGCAACCATCGATGCCGACGGTGTTCAACGGGTCGAGATCCTGGGCGGGGGGTACTTCTTCGACCCTGACCATGTGATTGTCAAGGTGAACGTGCCGGTGGAGCTGAAGGTGCGAAAGGAATCGGGGATCGTCCCCCACAACTTTGTCATTAAGGCGCCCGAGGCAGGGATCGAGGTGGAGGAGAGCCTCTCCTCCGAACCGAAGACGATCAGGTTCACCCCCACCAAGACCGGTATCTACCCCATGTACTGCAGCAAGAAGCTGCTCTTTTTCGCCAGCCACCGGGAAAAGGGGATGGAGGGCGAGCTGGAGGTGGTGGAATAGGGGGAAGGCACAACCGTCGGGTGAGTAGAGGAAGGGGCCGCGCACGGCCCCTTTTTTCGTGGTTTATGGCAGATTGTTGAACAACCTCAGGTGCCGGAGCAGCTGCAGGAGCAGCCGCACGAAAGCCCCTTTGCCTTGGCAAAGGACTCTTTCCCCTCCCTGGCGGAGAGCCAGGCGATCAGGAGCGCGCCGACGGCATCGAGGCTGCCGATGCCGGTCAACTCGAACCCCAGGCTGGCGGCGAGCAGGGCAACGGAGAGGTAGAGGCAGGCCCTGGAGCAGGCCGCGTCGGCAAGGATCGCCGAGGAGTTGAGCGCCTTCCCGACAACGGTCTTCTGCCGGATCAGGAGCCACATGAACGAGATGGAGACCAGGGCCACGATCACCCCCCAGAAGGTGGTTTCAGGCCGGTGCTGCTGCTGGATATTGACCAGGGCCGTGATGACCAGGCCAGCGGTCAGGAAATAGAAGGCGCTGCCGGTGATCCGAAGCGCCTGCCGCTCGAAGGCGTCGCGATTCGCTTCGCCATGGGCCTTGAGGCGGCGGAGCATGTGCCATACCGCGATGCCGGAGATCACCTCCACAAAGGAGTCGATGCCGAAGCCGAACAGGGCCAGGGTCTCGTCGCTAGCGCCGAACCAGACCGATACCGCCCCTTCGCAGATGTTGTAGGCGATGGTGAAAAGGGCGAGGAGGTTTGCCCGGGCATAGAGTTTTTCGCGGCTGGTCTCGGTCATGGGGATTCAGGGTTTCCGGTGCTGGCAAGTTGGGACTGTTCCCTTCAGCGGTAGCCGTCGATGATCTCCTGGCGGCGGAAGCAGTCGACGGTGTGGTCGTTGACGAGGCCGGTGGCCTGCATGTGGGCATAGCAGATGGTCGGGCCGACAAAGGCGAAGCCGCGGCTGCCCAGATCACGGGAAAGTGCCACTGCCTCTGCCGAGGTGGTCGGATAGTCGGCCAGGGTGCGCCGCTCGCTCACCAGGGGTTGGCCGTCCACGAAGCGCCAGATATAGGCGCAGAAGCTGCCGAACTCTTCCTGTACCTTGAGGAAAGCACGGGCATTGGCAACTGCTGCATGGATCTTGGCGCGATTGCGGATGATCGACGAATCGGCGATGAGCGCGTCGATCCGCGCCTGGTCGAAGCGGGCCACGATCTCCGGGTCGAAACCGGCAAAGGCCTGGCGGTATCCGTCGCGGCGGCGCAGGATCGTGTACCACGAAAGCCCGGCCTGGGCCGCTTCCAGGGTGAGAAACTCGAACATCAGCCGGTCGTCGCGGACTGGCACCCCCCACTCCTCATCATGGTAGGCGACATAGTCCGGCTTGGTAGAATCGACCCAGGGGCAGCGGCACGGTTCGTTCATCGGATCTCCTCGCGGATCACCTGGCCGGGGCTGACAAAGGAGATCCCCTGGCCCGAGGTAGCGCCGATCATCACGCATTCGATGATCGGGGCATTGATGGTCCTGCCGGCCTGCCAGCTGACGATGAAGTTGGCGCCGAATCCGCCGGCAGTGTCCTTTTCGTCGAGATGGACGTAGATCGTGGCAAGGGGGTTCACGACCTGGGGCTTGGCCAGGTGCCTGCGCACCAGCTTGCCGTTGGTATCGTAATAGTCGATGGCGGTAACGGTGAACGGCTGCGACATCTCCGTGCTCCGGATGCTCAGGGTGGTTGCCAGGTGGAAGGGGAGGGCCTTCGGTCCAGAAAAGACGTTGGAATAGACCGGCACATAGACCGTCTGCCCCTTGGAGAGCTGCTGGGGGGACGATGCCAGGGAGGTCCCGGACAAGAGCGGCGTCAGCAGCAGCCAGAGCGCTACGACAACGGAAAGGGTCAAACCTGGTCGAAAGCCCATCTCGTTCCTCCGCAAAATGGTAATACCGGTATTTGTGGCAGAGGAACGGGTCCGCGTCAAGGGGGAAAGTTGACCGGTCACCTGTCGTTGCTTCCGGAGAGCTGCAGGATGGGGCATCCCCGACCTCTGGCGATGCCGTTGGCCGGCAGGAGCAGCTCTTGTCCGTGGCGAGGGGGCGATTGTTGTGGTAAGGTTGTACGTGAACGGGATTCCTTTAGCAAGCTATTGAAACACTCAGGTTGTTCAAAAGCAGTCAGATCGTCGCACCCGCAGAAAGCCCCGCGGAGGCGTAGTACCCACAGGGCATAAACAGCGCTACGCCGCACAAGGCGGCTTTTCGAGGACGGCGGCGAGATGGCTGTTTTTAGCTGCGCTGAAACTTCGTTTTCAACAACCTGTTTTGGCAGACGATGGAGGCAGATGTGAAACAATTCCTGGTGAAATGGGTCGTCAACAGTACGGCGCTGCTCGTGGTCGTCCAGGTGGTCTCGGGCGTCGACGTCGACAACTGGCAGACCGTCTTTGTGGCTGCGCTGGTTCTCGGTCTGCTCAATGCCTTTCTCCGGCCGGTGCTGATCTTTCTCACCCTTCCCGTGACCATGGTAACCCTGGGGCTCTTCACCCTGGTCATCAACGGGTTTCTCTTCTATCTCGCCGCCTGGCTGGTGGAAGGGCTCCATGTCGCCGGTTTCGGCTATGCCTTCTTGGCGGCGCTGGTCTTCAGCCTGGTCAGCTTCTTCCTCAATCTCTTCATCGGCCGGGACGTGAGATGACCCATCCTGTCGAAGGGGGGCTTTCCCTCCCCGATCATTCACGAAACGGTAGTCCGTAATGGCATACGAGGCGTTACAGGAACTGGAAATCCTCTTCGGCCTGGCCCTGGTGACGGTGGTCATCTTCCGGCGGCTGAAGTTTCCCTCCATTATCGGGTTCCTGGTTACCGGGATCGTTGCCGGTCCCTATACTCTCGGCTTCATCAAAGAGACCCACAATGTGGAGCAGATGGCCGAGATCGGCGTGGTGCTGCTCCTCTTCACCATCGGCATCGAGTTTTCCCTCAAGGAGCTGATGCGGATCAAGCACCTGGTGCTCTGGGGGGGCGGCCTGCAGATGGGGGCAACCATCCTGCTGGTTGCCGCCAGCGCCCTGCTCATCCCCCTTGCCGGCAATCAGGCGGTGTTCTTCGGCTTCCTGGTGGCGCTCTCCAGCACGGCGATCCTGATGAAGCTGTTGATGGAAGCCGGGGAGATGGATACCCCCCAGGGGAAGATCGCCCTTGCCATCCTGATCTTCCAGGATCTCTGCGTGGTGCCGCTGGTACTCTTCACGCCGCTTCTGGCCGGTGCCGGTCAAGGGGTGCAGGGGGTGCTGCTGATCTGCGCCAAGGCGGTGGCGGTGGTGCTCATCGCCCACTACAGCGCCCGCTTCCTGGTCCCCTGGATCTTCAAGCAGGTGGTCAAAGCTCGCAGCAGCGAACTCTTCATCCTGACCATCCTCTTCATCGGCCTCGGCATGGCCTGGCTTACGGCCAAGGCCGGTCTGTCGCTGGCGCTCGGCGCCTTCATCGCCGGGCTGGCCATCTCCGAGTCGGAATACAGCCACCAGGCCTTAAGCGACATCATCCCGTTCCGCGACGCCTTCATGAGCCTCTTTTTCATCTCGGTCGGCATGCTGCTCGACCCGGCTATCCTGCTGAAGTATCCGGTTGCCATCGCCTGCCTGGTCCTGGCCATCATCCTTTTGAAAGGGGGGATTACCACCGGCGCGGTATTCGTGCAGGGGGTGCCGCTACGTATCGCCCTGGTGGCCGGCCTCTCTCTGGCCCAGATCGGCGAATTCTCCTTTGTCCTGGCCCAGACCGGCCTCAGCCACGGGCTGCTCGACCGGGAGCTCTACCAGGTATTCCTTGCTGGCTCCATCGCCACCATGGGGCTCACCCCGCTCTGCATGAAGGTCGCCCCCTGGCTGGCGGAGACCGTCAGCGGCAGGCTCCCCGCATCCTTCAGCCGGGGGCGGGGGAGGCTGGCCAGGACCGAGAAGCCGCTGGAGATTTCCGACCACGTCATCGTCGTCGGCTTTGGCGTCAACGGCAGGAACCTGTCAAAGGTGCTGAAGCACCTGCAGATCCCCCATGCCATCATCGAGACCAACCCCTACACGGTCAAGGGGGAGAAGAAGCGGGGGGAGCGGATCATCTTTGGCGACGCCTCGCGGCAGGAGATCCTGAGCCATGCCCGGGTCGCTGATGCCCGCATCATTGTCGTCGCCATCTCCGATGCCGCGGCCAGCCGGCGGATAGCGGCCCTGGCCCGGCAGTTGAACCCGACCATCCACATCATCGTCCGGACCCGCTATCTCCTGGAGGTGGAGCCGCTCTACAAGCTGGGGGTCAACGAGGTGATCCCGGAGGAGTTCGAGACCTCGGTGGAGATCCTCTCCCGTGTCCTGCGTACCTTCCTGGTCCCTTCCGACCAGATCGAGCACTGCATCGCCGAGGTGCGGCGGGACGGCTACGAAATGCTCCGCTCCATGAGCCGGCGGCACAGCCATGCCGTCGGGATCAGCGGCTACCTTGCCGGCGCGGAGATTGGCACCTTCCGGGTGCAGAAGGGGGCAGTTCTGGAAGGAGAGGGGCTGCGGGAGGGGACCATCAGGGCGCGCTCAGGGGCGACGGTCCTGGCGATCAGGAGGGGGGACGAGGTGGTGCCGAACCCCGATCCGGTCTGGGAACTGCAACGGGACGACCTGGTCCTGCTGCTCGGGACTCCGGAGCAGCTGGCCGCGGCCAGGCGGCTGTTCGGGGGGTGAGGGTGCGGTCCGCCACGGTGACGGTCCCGCTCAGCCGGTGTACTCCCTGATTGCCCGCAGGAATGCCGGCCCGTAGCGCCCCAGCTTGTGGGAGCCTACGCCGCTGATGGTCGCCATCTCCTCCGCGTCCGCAGGTTTGCGGGCAGCCATCTCGATGAGCGTGGCATCGCCGAAGACCACGAACGGCGGCACCTGCTGCTCGTCCGCCAGTTGCTTCCGCAGCACGCGCAACGCCTCGAACAGCCCCTCGTCGCAGGTCATCCCTTCCCGCCGTCCCCTCTTCGCCTCTTTCTTTGCCGTTGCCGGCCTGAGCCGCGGCCTGGCCAGGACCAGCCGCTCTTCCCCCTTGAGCAGCGGCCGGGCGCGACTGGTCAGTTTCAGCACCGAGAAGTTCCCCATGTCCTGCTCCAGGTAGCCCAGGTGGATCAGCTGGCGCATCAGGCTTCCCCAGGAGTCGTGGGAGATGGCGCGGCCGATGCCGAAGGTGGAGAGCCGGTCGTGGCCGAGCGCCTGGATCCGTTGGTTCTGGGAGCCGCGCAGGACGTCGATCACGTGCCCCATGCCGAAACGCTGCCCCACCCGGAAGACGCAGGAGAGCGCCTTTTGCGCCTCCTCGGTGGCGTCGTACCGCTCCGGCGGCGACAGGCAGATATCGCAGTTGCCGCACTCCTCCATGAGCTGTTCGCCGAAATAGCCGAGCAGCACCCGCCGCCGGCAGGTGAGCGCCTCGGCAAAGCCGACCATGGCGTTCAGCTTGTGCAGCTCGATCCGGTTCTGCTCAAGGTTGCGCCCCGATTCGATCAGCGCCCGGCTGACGGCAATGTCGCCGTAACCGAAGAGCAGGAGCGCCTCGGCAGGGAGCCCGTCCCGGCCGGCCCTGCCGGTTTCCTGGTAATAGCTCTCGATGTTCTTGGGCAGGTCGTAATGGACGACGAAGCGGACGTTCGGCTTGTCGATCCCCATGCCGAAGGCGACCGTTGCCACCACCACCCGGAGATCGTCGCGCTGGAACGCCTCCTGGACCCGGCTTCGTTCCCGGTCGGGCAGGCCGGCATGGTAGGGTGCTGCCTCGATGCCGGCGGCCGAGAGGCGGGCCGCCACCTCCTCCACCCGCTTGCGGGAAAGGGCATAGACGATCCCCGCCTCCTTGGGCCGCTCCTTGAGGAAGGCGAGGAGCTGCTGGGGCGCCTTCTGCTTCGCCACCACGGTGTAGCGGATGTTGGGGCGGTCGAACCCCGCCACGTGGCAGGTGGCTGCCGACAGCCGCAGCCGTTCGATGATGTCGGTCCTGGTCTGGGGGTCGGCGGTGGCGGTGAGGGCGATCAGCGGCACCTCGGGGAAGAGGCTCCGCAGTCGGCCGAGCTGCACGTATTCGGGCCGGAAATCATGCCCCCACTGGGAGACGCAGTGGGCCTCGTCGATGGCGAAGAGGGCGATCTGCACTTCCTGCAGCCGCTCCAGGAAGGCATCGCTCATCAGCCGCTCCGGCGCCACATAGAGCAGCTTGAGTTGGCCGTTGTGCAGCCGCGCCAGCACCTGCCGTGCCTCGCTCTCGGCAAGGGTGGAGTTGTAGCAGGCCGCGGCGACGCCGTTGGCCACGAGGGCGTCCACCTGGTCCTTCATCAGCGAGATCAGCGGGGAGACGATGATGCCGACGCCGGGGCGGTGCAGGGCCGGGATCTGGTAGCAGAGCGACTTGCCGCCGCCGGTCGGCATCAGGACAAAGGCGTTCTCCCCGCGGATCAGCCGGTCGACGATCTCCTCCTGGTGCGGGCGGAAGGAATCGTAGCCGAAGACGGTCTTCAGGGTCTGGCGTGGCGTGGTCATGGGAGCCGGGTTACCTGATGTTCTTGCTGGTGAAGAGCACCACCTTGTTGCCGACGAAATTGACGGAGATGTTTCTGGTGTCGTTGCCCCAGACGCAGCTCCGCATGAAGAGCGCCTCCGAGCAGTTGTCGGGCTTGCCCAGGATCTTCACTACCGCCTCGTAGGTGAGCCCCATCTTCAGCTTGGAATAGTTTTCCATGGTCAGCTTGCTGCAGCCGCCGAGGATAGTTGCGGCCAGGATGAGGGAGATAAGGAGTCTTTTCATGGTCTGTCTTCTCTCTTGGATTGGATATGGCCGTCAGCCGTGGCGGCTTTCCGGCGTGATGGAACCGTTTAGCGGATAAAGTAGATCAGGGCGACGACAATGCCGACGGCTACGACGACCCGGCGCAGGGTAAGAGGCTGCACCCGCCCGGCCAGGCGTCCCCCCAGCGTGCCGCCTGCCAGGGCGCCAACCGCCATCACCATTGCCACCGGCCAGACCACCTTGCCGGAAAAGAGGAAAAAGACGGCTGCCGCTATGTTGATGCAGAAGGCAATGGCCTGTTTCAGGGCATTGAGCCGCGTCAGGGAGTCCTCCACGGCCAGCCCCAGCACCGCCAGCACGATGACGCTCACCCCGGCGCCGAAATAACCGCCATAGACCGCTGCGGGAAAGACCAGCAGCGGGGAGAGGGATTCGTGGCTCACCCCGGCCAGGCCGGCCCGCTTTTGCAGCCAGGCGCGGACCCGGTCCTGGCCGGCCAGCAGCAGGGCAGCAAAGAGGATCAGGTAGGGGACCATGCTGCGAAACTGCTGTTCGCCGGTCTTGAGCAGCAGGATGCCGCCGCAGATGCCGCCGAGGATGCTTGCCGGCATGAGCAGCCAGAGTCGGTGCCGTTGTCCGGCCAGGTCTTTTGCCTGGGCAAAGGTCGCCCCCAGGTAACCGGGGCAGAGCGCCACCGTGTTGGTCACGTTGGCTGCCACCGCCGGGATTCCCACGGCCGTGAGCATGGGAAAGGTGATGAGCGTGCCACCGCCGGCCAGGGCATTCACTGCTCCGCCAACCACTGCTGCCAGCCCAATGAGGAGATAGTCGAAGCCGCTGATCATCCCGGTATCCTTCAATCGATACCTGTCCCGGTATCGACACTTGATCCTGCAGACCGCAGCATAAACGAGGCGCCTGCGTAACGCAACGTTTGGTTTCACTCTTCCGGTCTTTGCGGCTGCCTGCCGGCCGTATCTCGCCACTATGTTTTTTCCTCTCCGAGCAGTATTATATATGCAGGAGTTGAGCGCAAGATTGACGATTTTCGAGTTAATGGATCACGTGGTGCGGCTCTATGGGGAAAGGAGAGGGTGAGATCATGATAAGGCTGTCATTACGAAGAGTTGGTGTCTGTCTCGTCGCTCTGATGCTGGCGCTTATGCCACTGGTGGCCATGGCGCAGACCGAAGAGCCCACATCGAATCCGCCGCCGGTCAGTCAGCCCCTGGTCAATGAAGGGACCCTGGCGGTCAAACTGGTATTCGCCCTGGCCGTGGGGAGTACCGAGGACGAGATCGAGGCGGAGAGCATTCTCGGCGATCTCGGCATTGCGCCGCGCAACGGCTGGATTGCCGATTATCCGGTGACCCCGGATATCGTTGCCGAGGTCAGAAACTCGGTAGCCGCTGCTGCAGACGCAGATCGTCTGTCGATGGCAGCGGAAGATGCTCTGAAGCAGTATGATGACACGCTGGTCGCCATGGGGCTCAGGGTCAGGGTCTACAGCGGCGAACCGGCAGTCGACAAGCCGGTCAGTTGCGAGAACTATCCGAATCCGGCCATGGTTACCACCACCTATACTTCCGAGGGGCCGCCGGTTGTCACCTATTACTGCCCGCCGCCTGACTACTACTATCTCTACACCTGGGTACCCTATCCATTCTGGTGGTACGATTTCTGGTACCCCGGCTTCTTCGTCCTGCGCGATTTCCACCGGGTGGTTTACCTGGACAGGCGGGTGGTGGTGGTCTCCAATCATTACCGGGATGTCAGGAAGAACCGGGTAATAAGGGTCGACCCGATCGAGCGCTACCGGGGACGGACCTATGCCGGCATCGGCGCGCCCCACCGGCGTGATTACCTCTCCACCGGCGTGCCGCAAAGCTCGCGCCGGATCTTCAACGAACCGCGAGGGGGGAGAACTCCCGCAGTGCAGCGGGGAACGGCCGTGGGGACCGCGCCGCGGCGAAGCGGCAGTTCCGTGACCGGGACCGTTGAACGACGGACCGTAACGCCGACGCCCCGGAGCGGTGTGATCCCGGCTCCGCGTGTCGAGCGGCAGGCTCCCATCGAACAACGTTCGATTGCGCCTCTGCCCAGCGGCGGGGCATTCCGGGGGAGCGAGAGCGGAGGGTTCCAGGGACAGCGGGGTGGCGGGTCAAATTTTGAACGGCGATCCTTCTCTCCGATGCCCAGCGGCGGCGGCTTCCAGGGAGGCGGTGGTGGATTCCAGGCACCGGGCGGCGGCGACGGCGGCGGGCGTCGGGAACGGCGCTGATACGGGCTGATGCTGATGCTGCAGCAGAAACACAAACACCGGGTGCATTGAAGTGCGCCCGGTGTTCTGTTGTGTGGCCTATCGCGTCGCGTCCGCTCCCCTCGGGGATCTCACTAGCCATGGGGAAGGGAGCAGAAGATCCGTCGTGACGACAGATAGAGCACCTCTTCGGCATAGGGCAGGTCTTCCTCCGCTACCATAATTTCTGTGACATCGCGTTCCCCGCTGTTTGCATTGAACGAATATTCGACACCACTCATGTCGAGCAGTTCGACAACCGATTCGAGATCGTACTCGTTTCGTGCATCGTAAAACCGTGTCATGGTCTTCACCTCCATCCGGGAGCGGATCTATATTCCGCCTGTCACCCGCTCCCCGTCTCTTTCCCTGATGACTTCATTATAGCACAGATCGCTCCTGGGAGATGCCGGATGCCTGCCTGGTGCAGGTCGCGGGGCAGGTTCAGTTGCCGGTGAAGCCGCCGGCAAAGTCGATGACGCACATCGTGCCAAAGGTCGGGTGGGGGCCGCAGGCAATGCCGGCAACGGAAATGGCGCGCCGATAGATGTTTGTGCGGTGCCCCCGGTCCGGGACGCCATCATCGACGATCAGCTGCAGCACCATGGCCCGTGCCTCGGCCGGGCCGTAGCCGATGTTCTCGGCGATCTCACCCTGCCACTCCCCGTGCCGCTCGATCCGCTCCCGCATGTTGCCGCTCTTCCTGCCGTCGTGACCGACCGTGCCGCTTGCTGCCTGCTCCTCAGCCAGATCGGCCGCTGCCTCGGCCAGGCCGTCCGACCAGGAGAGCGGGTGAAGCGGCTTCTGCCGGTTCAGGAAACGGATCGCCTCGTCCACTGCCCTGACCCCCTCGGTAGTCATCACCAGAGTGCGCGAATCGGGAAGGCGGTAGCTCTTTCCCTGGAACTGGCTGCGGAACTGGCGCAGAAACCCGGCATAGGCCTTGGGGTTGGTGCGAGCCAGGTTGATTTCGGCAAGGACCTCCCTGGTGGAAGGTTCCCCGGCCTGCGTGGTTACGGCGGGCAGCAGGAGCGACAGCAGGAAGAGGGTGGTGAGCAGGTAGCGGATCATGTTGTGCCTCCGGGGTCTTGTCTTTGGGTGTTGTCCGGCTGTTCCGTGATCCAGTAGGTCTGCTTGTGAGGGCTGCGCGTCAGGTCGGCCAGCCGCGCCTCGGCAACGGCCCGGTCATGAAAGGTGCCGACCAGGAAACGGTTGCCGTTATCGTCCTGGCGCCAGAGATCAACGGTCATGGGTTCTTTGTTCTCCTCGGATCGGTGCATTTCTGCCGGGTAACACAGAAAAAAGGCCCGCATCTCTGCGGGCCCTCTGATCACACCTCGTTACACGGTTACGCGCATTCGCTGTAGCCGCAGGAGCGGCAGACCGCGCAGCCACCTTCGTGCTCGACCGTGCCGCCGCACTCGGGGCAGGCGCCCCGTTCGGGGATTTTTATCTCCAGGCCGGTGTCCATGCCGGAGGCTGCCATGTGGGCCTGGATCGCCTTGGCCACGGCGTCGGCGCAGGAGGTGATCTTGTTTTCGCCGAAGCCCGACGGGCAGTGGCAGGAGATCCCCATCAGCTGCTTGATGACTTGGCGCGCCTGGACCCCGCTCCGCCAGGCAAGGGAGACCAGGCGACCCATGGCTTCGGCCTGGGAGGCTGCGCAGCCGCCCGCCTTGCCCATGGTGGTGAACAGCTCGAACAGGCCGGCCTTGTCCTCGTTGACCGTCACGTAGAGCGGCCCGCAGCCGGTCTGCATCTGGTAGGTCCATCCCTTGAGCGCCTTGGGGCGCTCCCGCTTGAAGACGTGCTTCTCTTCTACAGTCGGTGCCGCCGATCCCTTCTCCTCTTTCTTGCCGGTGGAAAGGACCTGCTCGTCGCGGGAGCCGTCGCGGTAGATGGTGACCCCTTTGCAGCCGGTCTGGTAGGCGAGGCGGTAGACCTGTTCCACGTCGTCCATGGTGGCGGTGTTGGGGAAGTTGACCGTCTTGGAGACCGCGTTGTCGGTATGCTTCTGGAAAGCGGCCTGCATCCGGATGTGGAAGTCGGGGGTGATGTCGTGGGCGGTGACAAAGACCTGGCGCACGTCTTCGGGTATCTCGGCGATGTCGTGAACGGTGCCGTGCTCGGCGATCCGCTCCATCAGCTCCTGTGAGTAGAAGCCGCGCTTCCTGGCCACCTCTTCGAACAACGGGTTGACCTCGATCATCCTGGTGTTGTCCAGGACGTTGCGGATGAAGGAGACGGCAAAGAGCGGTTCCACGCCGCTTGAGGCATTACCGATGATGGAGATGGTCCCGGTGGGTGCGATAGTGGTGACCGTGGCGTTGCGGATCGGCTCTTTGCCCGGCTTGTCGTAGATGGAGCCCTTGAAGTTGGGGAAGGGGCCGCGGGTGACGGCCAGGGCGCGGGAGGCGGCATGCCCCTCGTCGTTGATGAACTGCATCACCTTTTCACCGAGCTTGATCGCCTGGTCGGAGCAGTAGGGGATGCCGAGCATGATCAGCATGTCGGCCCATCCCATGACGCCGAGACCGATCTTCCGGTTGCCCCGGGTCATCTCGTCGATCTGCGGCAGCGGGTAGTTGTTCACCTCGATGACGTTGTCCAGGAAGTGGACCGCCAGGGTGACTACCTCTTTGAGCCGCTGCCAGTCGACCTCGCCATTCTTCACCATCTTGCCCAGGTTGATGGAACCGAGGTTGCACGATTCGTAGGGAAGGAGCGGCTGTTCGCCGCAGGGGTTGGTGGATTCGATCTCCCCCAGGAGCGGGGTGGGGTTGTCGCGGTTCAGGCGGTCGAGGAAGATGATGCCCGGCTCGCCGTTTTCCCAGGCCTGCTTGACGATGCGGTGGAAGACCTTGCGGGCGTTGAGGGTGCCGGCCGGCTTGCCGTCGCGGGGGTTGATTAGGGTGAAGTCGCGGTCCGCGTCCACCGCCTGCATGAACTCCTCGGTGAGGCCGACGGAGATGTTGAAGTTGTTGAGCTGTTTCTGGTCGGCCTTGCACATGATGAAGTTGGTGATATCCGGGTGGTCGACCCGCAGGATGGCCATGTTGGCCCCGCGCCGGGTCCCCCCCTGCTTGATGGTCTCGGTGGCGATGTCGAAGACCCGCATGAAGGAGAGGGGGCCGCTGGAGATGCCGGTGGTGGACATGACCACGTCATTGGCCGGCCGCAGGCGCGAGAAGGAGAAGCCGGTGCCGCCCCCCGACTTGTGGATCAGGGCGGTATGCTTGACCGCCTCGAAGATCTCTTCCATGGAGTCCCCCACCGGCAGGACGAAGCAGGCGGAGAGCTGGCCCAGTTCCCGGCCGGCGTTCATCAGGGTCGGCGAGTTGGGGAGGAACTCGAAACCGGTCATGACGTGGTAGAAGGCGTCGCTTAAGGCGCTTACGTCGGCCTTCTTGTCGAAAACCCTGTCGGCTGAGGCAATGGTGTCGGCTACCCTGCGGAACATGTCCACCGGCCCTTCCAGCGGCTTGCCGTCCTTGTCGCGCTTCAGGTAGCGCTTTTCCAGGACGGTGCGAGCGTTCGGGGAGAGGCCGGGGATGGTTGCGATGCTCTTGGTAGCCGGTTGTGCCTTTGCCATGGGTGTTGATCTCCTTGCTGTCGGTTTGGTAGGTTGCCACAATATTTAGTGGCACGCAAAGCAATTAACCACAACATCTATGGCGTGTCAAGGGGGTAGCCGGGAAAAAATCTAACCGCTTGATTCGTTTGGCAAACTGGCGAATAGATAGTTTCCATCCGGAAACTCCGGATGAGAAACTATTGGTTTCCGAATCGGAAAGGAGGAATTTTACGTTCTGGCAAGCAATCTCGCAGATTGACGCCGCCAGGGCGGAAAAGAACCCTTTCCGGACGGAAACTAGAGAGGTTCTGCTCCGGGGTAGCTGATTTACAAGGAACGGATTTTGTGCTACAACCACACAGCTTTTCTACGGCGGTCGCATGACCGCCGGCGAGGCTCGGATTGCGACAGAAGGAGATGGCAGAGGCGCTGCCGCGGAAGGTGACCATGACGAAGTGCTGGTTGAAACGTTTCCTTGTTGCTTGTACAGCGTTGAGCCTGACGGCCTGCAGCCTGGATTTCCTGAGCGGAGTGCGGCCGCAGCCAGCGCCGGTGCCGGCCAAAGCGACGGTGGACCCGGCCAATGACCGGGCAGTAGCGCCTGCCGCGCAGGCTGTTCCATCCGCTGTCTCTTTGCCTGCCGCTCCGGTGCCGCCGCCCCCTGCGCCGGCAACCGACGCTGCTCCCGTTGCCCCGCCGGTCCAGCTGGCGCCGCTCCCCGCACGGGAGCAGTCCGGGATAGCCCCGGCCGGCGACCGAACCAGCGCCCTTGTAGAAAAACCGGATTTTTCCTACCACAATGCCACCCTTGCCGAGGATACGGTCTGGCGGGGGCTGGTGCAGGTCGAGGGATGGGTGACGGTTCCGCCGCAGGTGACCCTGCGGGTGGAGGCTGGCACCACGGTCCGCTTCGTCTCCGCAGAGGGGGGGAAGGGTGGCCTGCTGGTGCAGGGACGGCTGGTGGCGGCGGGGAACAGCGATCAGCCGATCCTGTTCGCTTCTGCCTTTCGGAATTCCGCAGCAGGTGACTGGCAGGGGATCGTGCTCCTGGCCAGCGACAAGAAGAACGTCATGGAGGAGTGCCGTATCGAGGGGGCCGTCAACGGCCTGCAGGCACTGTTTGCCCAGGTGACCCTGCACTCCTTGACCCTGGCATCGTGCGAGACCGGCCTCTCCTTCAGGGATGCCTTTGCCGGCATTGCCGGAAGCGGGGTGAGCGGCTGCAGCGTGGGGGTGCGCGCGGTGGAGAGCGAGCTCGAACTGCGTGACACGAGCATCTCCAGCAACCGCCAGGGGATGGTGGTGAGCGGCGGCTCTCTCTATCTTGCCAGTGCGACGCTCTATGGTAACGATAAGACCGCGCTCACGGCCGACAATACCCGGTTGCAGGCCTCCGGCAGCAGCTTCACGGTCAACGGCACCGGCATGCGGCTGAACGGCTGCGACGGGGCGATCTCCTACTGCCGCTTCCTCAACAACCGCGAAGCAGGGCTGCACCTGGTGGGAAGCCGCCTGCGGGTCAACGGCAACGATATTTCCCAGAACAGCGGGGTTGGCCTCCGGATCGTTGAGGGGGGGAACGTGCTCTGGGGCAACGTGCTGGCGGCCAACAACAGCCACGACCTGGAATATGAAGGGGCTGCCGACCTGTTCGCCATGGGGAACTGGTGGGGAGAGACGGAGCCGAGCCGCATACCCGAGCGGATTCGCATACTGGGGGGTGCTGGCGGCGGGGTCCTCTATCAGCCTCCCCTTACCCTGCGTCCCCAGTTCGGTTTCTGACCTGAAAGCGGTTGCCAAGGGTAGGGGTGCATGATACTGTTTGAGCAATGTCGATCTACCTGGATAACGCAGCTACCTCATTCCCCAAGCCAGAAACGGTCTATACCGCAGTAGAGCATGCACTGCGGGATGTCGGTGTCAGCCCCGGCCGTGGCAGTCACCGTCGCGGCCTTGCAGCGGCCCGGCTGGTCCTGGAGGCGCGGGAGGCACTGGCCGACCTGTTTGCCATCCCTGATTCAAGCCGGATCGTCTTTACCCAGAATGCCACCGAGGCGCTCAACCTGGCCGTTTTGGGACTGCTCAAGCCGGGCGATCGCGTGGTTACCACCACCATGGAGCACAACTCCCTGGCCCGCCCCCTCCATCTGGCCGCGCGGCGGGGGGTGGAGATCGTCTTCGTCCCTGCTGATCGGACGGGCAGGGTCGACAGTGCGGAGATTGCCGCGGCGCTGGCTGCGCCGACCAGGCTGGTGGCCCTGTCCCACTGCTCGAACGTGACCGGCACGATCCAGCCGGTTGCGGAGATCGGTGCGCTGGCCCGCAAGCGCGGGGCGCTGATGCTGGTGGACGCGGCCCAGAGCGTCGGCTGCATCCCGATCGACGTGGGCGCCATGTCCATCGACCTCCTGGCGGCACCGGGCCACAAAGGGCTCTACGGCCCGCCAGGGACCGGGTTTCTCTATATCGCCGACGGCATCGACCTCGATCCGCTCATGGTGGGGGGGACCGGCACCGCTTCCACCGGGGAGGACCAGCCCGCAGACCTGCCGGAGCGCTTCGAGAGCGGCACCCTCAATACCCCGGCCATCGCGGGGCTCCTTGCCGGCGTCTCGTTTGTCGCTTCGACAGGGGTTGCCGCGATTGCCCGCCATGAGGAGCGCCTGGTGAACCGGCTTTGTGCCGGGCTGCAGGAGATGCCGTCAGTCCGGCTCTGCGGACCCGAACCGCTGAAACTCAGGGGGAGCGTGGTCTCGTTTACCGTGGACGGCATGGACCCCGGGCACGTGGGATTCCTCCTCGACCAGGAATATGATATTGCGGTCCGGACCGGCCTCCACTGCGCTCCTGCCGCCCATCGGACCATCGGCACCTTTCCCGCGGGCACGGTCAGGGTGAGCCCCGGCTATTTTACCACTGACGCGGAGATCGATACCTTCATCACCGCTCTTCGGAGCATCACCAGGGGGAGGATATGCAACGACTGAGATGCGTGGCAGGACTGCTGCTCATGGTACTGGTTGCCGGCTGTTCGCTGCCGCCCGAACGTCCCTTTACCCGTCAGGACCTGTTCAAGACCAACATTTTCTCCCTTTTCACTATCAAGGAATCGCCCGACAGCATCCTGGCCGTCATCAACCAGGAGGGAGAGGTGGTGGTGGAAGGGATCGATAAAAACAAGAAGGCCTATTTCGTCAAGATTGTGTCAAAGGGAAAGGAACTCAAGACCACCTATGTTGAAAAATGACAAGAACACGGGAACCGAAATCATGAAGACATTCATACTCGATACGAACGTCCTCCTCTACGACCCCCAGGCTCTTTCCAAGTTCCAGGAAAACGACATCATCATCCCGATCACGGTGATCGAGGAGATCGACCGGTTCAAGAAGGACATGAACGAGACCGGTCGCAACGCCCGGCACATCTCGCGGCTGCTCGACCAGTTGCGCAAGGTCGGCTCCCTGTCGGCCGGGGTGCGTCTTGAGACCGGCGGCCTGCTCCGGGTGGAGATCTACGAAGAGAAGGTGATGAAGCGCCTGCCGCCTGAGCTGCGCGAAGACCGGGGCGACAACCGTATCCTGGCCGTGGCCGTGGATTTCCAGGAAAAGGACAAGCGCGGCCCGGTCATCCTGGTCACCAAGGATACCAACCTCCGGATCAAGGCCGATGCCCTGGGGCTCAAGGCCGAGGACTACGAATCGGACAAGGTCGACATCGAGGAACTCTATCCGGGCTTCAGCGAGATCGAGGTGGAGCCGGTGGTCATCGACCGTCTGCACGGCCAGGGTTTCTCGGATACCGACTTGGAGATGCTCCCCAACGAGTACGTCACCCTCAAGGACCAGGTGAACCCCTCCCACAGCGCCATCTGCCGTTACGATTCTGCCCAGCGCCGGCTGATACCGATCCGCAAGATCGGCAAGGACGGGGTCTGGAGCATCCAGCCGCGCAACCGCGAGCAGTTCTTCGCCCTCGATGCGCTCCTGGACGACACTATCAAGCTGGTCACCCTGGTGGGGAAGGCGGGCACCGGCAAGACCCTGCTGGCCATTGCCGCAGGCCTGCACAAGGTGGCCGAGGAGAATGTCTACAACCGGCTGTTGGTTTCCCGACCGGTCTTTCCCATGGGGCGCGATCTCGGTTTCCTCCCCGGCGACATCGAGGAGAAGCTCACCCCCTGGATGCAGCCAATCTTCGACAACGTGGAACTGCTCCTATCCGGCCACGAGGCGGAGAAGCGCCACAGCAAGGGGTACAAAGAGCTGATGGCCATGGGCATCCTGGACATCGAGCCGCTCACCTATATCCGGGGCCGTTCCATCCCGAACCAGTACATGATCGTCGACGAGGCCCAGAACCTCACCCCCCACGAGATCAAGACCATCATCACTCGGGCAGGGGAGGGGACCAAGATCGTCCTCACCGGCGACCCGTACCAGATCGACAACCCCTACGTGGACGCCTCCAGCAACGGCCTGACCTACGTGGTGGAGCGCTTCAAGGAGCAGACGATCTCGGGGCATATTATCATGAATAAGGGGGAGCGGTCGGCGCTGGCAGAACTCGCCGCCAATCTCCTTTAGGAACGCGCCCTTTGTCCGATATCTGCGTAAGTCTTCGCGGTCCGTTGTGCGGCGTGGCGCTGTTTATGCCCTGAGGGTACCACGCCTCCGCCGGATCGCTCGACAGCCTTGATCTCGAACAAAAATCGCGTTCCTGCTGACGCTGGTAGTGTTCATCCGGAAACACCGGATGAGGTACTGCCGGTTTCCAGATCAGAAACGAGGGATTTTTTGTCCTGGCAAGGAAATCAAGGGATTGCGCGGAGGCTTGAGCCACGCTACGCCGCACAAGGAATCCCGAAGATTGACACCGCCAGGGCGAAAAAGAACCGTTTCCGGGTAGTGGTCTCGGGGCGTGTTTATGCGCCCCGAACTATTTCGACGTGAGAGTGAAAGCATGCTCGTATTGGCAATCGAGACATCCTGCGACGAGACCGCGGCAGCGGTGGTGCGCGACGGCCGCACCATCCTTTCCAGCATCGTCGCTTCCCAGGTGCAGGTGCATGCCGAGTACGGCGGCGTGGTGCCGGAGATCGCTTCCCGCAAGCACCTTGAGAGTATCGTGCCGGTGGTGGAGGAGGCGCTGAAGAGCGCCGGCGTCGGTATCGACGCCATCCAGGGGGTGGCGGTTACCCGTGGGCCCGGCCTGGTCGGGGCGCTCCTGGTGGGGATCGCCGCTGCCCGCGGTATCGCTGTCGGCCGGGGTATCCCGGTGGCCGGGGTCAACCACATCGAGTCCCATCTGCTGGCCCCGTTCCTGGAACAGGAGGTGGCGTTCCCCTATCTCGCCCTGGCGGTCTCCGGCGGCCACACCCATCTCTACCGGGTGGACGGCATCGGTTCCTATGCGACACTGGGCCAGACCCAGGACGATGCCGCTGGCGAGGCCTTCGACAAGGTGGCGAAGCTGGTGGGGCTTCCCTATCCCGGCGGTGCGGTGATCGACGGGCTTGCGTCCTCAGGCGATCCCGCTGCCATCCGCTTTCCCCGGCCGCTCCTCCATGACGGTAGCTGCAATTTCAGCTTCAGCGGTCTGAAGACCTCCGTGCTTACCTGGCTGCAGAAGAACCCGGAGGCGAAGAGCGGCCAAGAGCTGAACGACCTGTGCGCCTCGTTCCAGGCCGCAGTCTGCGACGTGCTGGTGGGGAAGACCGCCCTGGCACTGGAGCAGACCGGCATCCAGCGCCTGGTGGTTGCCGGCGGTGTCGCCTGCAACAGTGGCCTGCGCGGTGCCATGGAGCGCCTGGCCGGGCAGCGGGGGGTTGCTCTCCATATCCCCAGGCCGGCGCTCTGTGCCGATAACGCGGCCATGGTGGCAGTGCCGGGCGATTACTACCTCAGCCGCGGCCTGGCCGGCGGCCGCGACCTGGATGCCCTGCCTTCATGGCCCCTCGACCGGATAACCCGCGAGCTGGCAGCGGCAGGGCTATGAAGCTCCCCCGGCCGAAAAAGGCCCTTGGCCAGAACTTCCTCGTGGACCAGGGGGTGCTGGGCCGGATCGTGGCTGCGGTCGACCTTGCTCCCGACGATCGCGTCCTGGAGGTCGGTCCGGGCCGGGGTGCGCTCACCCGGCTTCTGGCAGAGCGGGCCGCTGCGGTCCTGGCGGTTGAGCTCGACCGCCAGCTGGTGCCGCTTCTGACCGCTGAATTCGCGGACCGGCCGTCGGTGGAGGTGCTCCAGTCCGATATCCTGCGCCTCGACGTGACCGCCCTCTTTGCCGAGAGGGGGGGCGGGACGTGGAAGGTGGCGGCCAACCTCCCCTACAACATCTCGTCCCAGGTGCTCTTCAAGTTTCTCGACGAGCGGCGGCTCTTTTCCCGGATGGTGCTGATGCTGCAACGCGAGGTGGGGGAGCGGCTTCTGGCCACGCCCGGCGGCAAGGAGTACGGCATCCTGTCGGTCCTCTTCCCCATGTTCTTCATGGTGCGCCGCGAATGCATCGTTCGCCCCGGCGCCTTTTTCCCGCCCCCCAAGGTCGACTCCATGGTGCTCTCCTTCGTGCCGCTGGAGGCGCCCCGTTTCCCTCTCTCGGACGAGGCGCTGTTCCGCCGGGTAGTGAAGGCCTCGTTCGGGCAGCGTCGCAAGACGCTCTGGAACTGCCTGAAAGGGGGCGCGTTCGTCCCCACCGACGAGGGCTTGCGCGAGCTCCTGGCAGCGTGCGGCATCGACCCGGTCCGCCGGGGGGAAACCCTTTCCCTGGAGGAGTTTGCGCGGCTGGCCAATCGACTGGCCACGGCGGGGCTTGCCTGAAAAAAGTGGTATCAACAGCATCTGTTATGCTATAAATAACCGTTTATCGAAATTAACCCGGAGGTTTTCATGAAAATCTGCGTTTTTGGCGCCGGTTACGTTGGACTGGTGGCGGCTGCCTGCTTTGCCGAGAGCGGCAACACGGTCATTACCGTCGATGTGGACCAGGCCAAGATCGAAAGCCTCAAGCAGGGCGTGATACCGATCTACGAGCCGGGGCTCAAGGAACTGGTGCTGCGCAACCAGGCCGAAGGGAGGCTCTCCTTTACCACCGACATCCCCCTTGCCGTGAAGAGCTCGCTGATCAATTTCATTGCCGTGGGAACGCCGCCGGGCGAGGACGGCTCTGCCGATCTCCAGTACGTGCAGGCTGTTGCCCGCGATATCGGCCGCCACATGGAGAGCTACAAGATCGTGGTCGACAAGTCTACGGTGCCGGTCGGGACCGCCGACAAGGTGCGTGCCGCCCTGCAGCAGGAGCTGGACGCGCGGGGGCTCCCGCTTGAATTCGACGTGGTCTCCAACCCCGAGTTCCTCAAGGAGGGGGCGGCCATCGACGACTTCATGAAGCCCGACCGGGTGGTGATCGGCACCGACAACGTCCGGACCGCCGAGATCATGAAGGAGCTCTATGAGCCGTTCATGCGGAAGAACAACCGGATGATCATCATGGACATCCGGAGCGCCGAGATGACCAAGTACGCTGCCAATGCCATGCTGGCGACCCGGATCTCCTTCATGAACCAGATCGCCCTGCTCTGCGAGCGGATGGGGGCGGATGTGGCCGCGGTGCGTGAAGGGATCGGCTCCGATTCGCGGATCGGCTACGACTTTCTCTTCCCCGGCCCCGGCTATGGCGGTTCCTGCTTCCCCAAGGATGTGAAGGCGCTGATCCGCACGGCAGAGGAGTGCGACTACGACTTCCTCCTGCTCAAATCGGTCGAGGAGGTGAACGAACTGCAGAAGCAGGTCCTCTCTACCAAGGTGCTCGACCTGCTCGGAAATGCCGGTGCCCAGAAGCCGCTTGCCGGCCGGACCGTGGCCTGCTGGGGGCTCTCCTTCAAGCCGCGCACCGACGACATGCGCGAGGCCCCGTCCATCACCATCATCGAGAACCTGCTGGCAGCCGGCGCCACGGTGCGTGCCCACGATCCCGAGGCGCTGAAAGAGGCGGCCAAGGCCTTCGGCGACCGGATCGTCTACAGCCACAACCAGTACGATATCCTGGCCGGTGCCGATGCCCTGGTGATCATCACCGACTGGAACGAATACCGCAACCCCGACTTCGACCGGATCAAGGCCGATCTGAAGGAACCGCTCATCGTGGATGGCCGTAATCTCTACAAACCGGACCGGATGCAGTCGGCGGGATTCCGCTATGTGCCGCTTGGCCGCAACGGCGCCGGGATCGCAGCAGGGGGGAAATAGGCCATGCGGGTACTGGTAACCGGCGGGGCGGGGTTCATAGGCTCTCACCTCTGCGAACGGCTTCTTGACGATGGTCACGAGGTCGTCTGTCTCGACAACTTTTTTACCGGTACCAAGCAGAACATCATGCGCCTTATGGACGACCACCGGTTCGAGCTCGTCCGCCACGACATCATCGAGCCGATCCTCTTGGAGGTGGACCGGGTCTTCAACCTAGCCTGCCCGGCGTCCCCCATCCACTACCAGTACAATCCGGTCAAGACCATCAAGACCAGCGTCATGGGGACCATCAATATGCTCGGGCTTGCCAAGCGGGTCAGGGCGCGCATCCTCCAGGCATCGACCTCGGAGGTCTACGGCGATCCCCAGGTTCACCCCCAGCCCGAGGAATACTGGGGGAACGTGAACCCCATCGGCATCAGGAGCTGTTACGACGAGGGGAAGCGGGTGGCCGAGACGCTGATGATGGACTACCACCGGCAGAACGGCGTTGATATCCGCATCGTCCGGATCTTCAATACCTATGGCCCGCGGATGGCGGTCAACGACGGCCGGGTCGTCTCCAATTTCATTGTCCAGGCGCTCAAGGGGGAGGATATCACGGTCTACGGCGAGGGGCAGCAGACCCGCTCCTTCTGCTACGTTTCCGACCTGGTGGATGGCCTGATCCGGATGATGGCGTGCGACGGGTTCAACGGGCCGGTCAACCTGGGAAACCCGGCCGAGACCACCATCCTGGAGTTTGCCGAGCGGATCATCGCCCTGACCGGGTCCCGCTCCCGCATCGTCTTCAAGCCGCTGCCAGCCGATGACCCGAAGCAACGCCAGCCCGACATCCGGTTGGCCGGGGAGAAGCTGGGCTGGGCACCCAAAGTCCCGGTGGAACAGGGTTTAAGGGAAACCATAGGTTATTTTTCCGCGCTGCTGGGTATCTCGCAGTCATAACGGGTGGGAATGATGAACAAGCGGCTTTACCTCATCCCCGCAGCGGTCATCCTCCTCATCCTCTTTTCCACGATCTTCGGGGAGCGCGGACTGCTCAGAATCTCTGCGCTCAATCGCGAAAAACAGGAGTTGCAGCAGCGAAGCGATGCATTAACGCAGGAAAACGAGCGGCTCAAGCGCGAGATCGAGGCGCTGAAGACCGATCGTCGCTACCTGGAGAGCATTGCCCGCAAGGATTTCGGTCTGGTGCGGCCGAACGAGACCATCTACCAGTTCCATGCCGTTTCGTCGGCACGGAGACCATAAAGCGCCAGAGAGGCCCGGCAGTTGCCGCGTCGCAACCCTCTGTCCGGACCCCGGCGCGTTTCATACGGAGTCACCATGACCATTGACGGAAAAAGACAGTCCTGCGCGATCTGCGCCTGGCGCGTAAACTGCGCCAAGCGGTTCTGCGTCCAGGACGGCGGCGCCCGCTGTCCCGACTATTCGCGGGACGTATCGATCAAGGAACCGCAGGAGCCGGCGCAGGATCAACAGGAAAAGCAGGAGGAGGTACGGGGTTCATGAAGGGAAGAGTCCATGAGGTGATTGTCGCGGCCCTCGCCGAATGCCATGCAGAAGGGTTGCTGACCTCGGGAGCGTATCCCTCCTTTGCGGTGGAACGGCCCGCCCATGCCGAGCATGGCGATTTCGCCACCAACCTGGCGATGCAGCTGGCAAAGCCGGAGCGGAAGGCGCCCCGTGCCATTGCCGACGTCCTGGTGGGAAAACTGTCTGCACGCACGGATATCATCGCCAGGGTGGAGGTTGCCGGCCCCGGCTTCATCAACTTCTTCATCACCCCGGCTGCCTGGCAGCAGACCCTGCTGGAGATCGAGCAGGCCGGCGACGGCTATGGCAAAAGCAGCATCGGCAACGGGGCAAAGGTCCAGGTGGAGTTCGTCAGCGCCAACCCCACCGGGCCGCTCCATATCGGCCACGGCCGCGGCGCCGCCACCGGCGACACTATCTGCCGGCTCCTCGCCGCCACCGGCTGGGACGTGACCCGCGAATTCTACTACAACGATGCCGGCCAGCAGATCGCCAACCTGGCGCTGTCGGTACAGGCGCGCTGCCTCGGGATCGAGGCGGACGACCCGCGCTGGCCCGCCGACGGCTACCAGGGCGACTATATCAGGGACGTGGCCCGCAGCTACCTGGCTGGTGAGACCGTGGAGGCGGGCGACCAGCACGTCATTGCCACCGGCGACCCCCACGACCTGGATGCCATCCTCCGCTTCGCCGTCGCCTATCTGCGCCGCGAGCAGGACCTGGATCTCACCGCCTTCGACGTCGGTTTCGACGTCTATTACCTGGAGTCGAGCCTCTATGCCGACGGCCGGGTGGACGACACGGTGCGGCGGCTCAAAGAGAGCGGCTACACCTACGAGCAGGACGGCGCCCTCTGGCTCCGCACCACCGAGTTCGGCGACGACAAGGACCGGGTGATGCAGAAGAGCGACGGCGGCTACACCTATTTTGTCCCCGATGTCGCCTATCACCTGGCAAAGTGGGAGCGCGGCTTTTCACGGGTCATCAACGAGCAGGGGGCCGACCACCACAGCACCATCACCAGGGTCCGGGCCGGCCTGCAGGCGCTCGGCGTCGGCATCCCCCAGGGGTGGCCGGAATATGTGCTGCACCAGATGGTCACGGTCATGCGGGGGGGCGAGGAGGTCAAGATCTCCAAGCGCGCCGGCACCTATGTCACCCTGCGGGACCTGATCGACGAGGTGGGGCGCGACGCCACCCGCTTCTTCTTTGTCATGCGCAAGCCGGACGCCCAGCTGGTCTTCGATATCGACCTGGCCAAGGAGCAGAGCAACGACAACCCGGTCTATTATGTCCAGTACGCCCATGCGCGGATCTGCAGCATCTTCGACATGGCTGCCCAGAAGGGGATTGTGCCCGATTTCGCCGCCTGCCCGCTACACCGGCTCGACGGTGAGGAAGAGGCGGCGGTCATCCGCACCCTGGCCTCCTTCCCCGAGGTGGTGGAAGGGAGCGCCCAGGCCTTCGAGCCGCACCGGATCGTCTATTACCTCCTGGAGCTGGCAGGCCAGTTCCACAGTTACTACAACCGCAACCGCGTCGTCACCGAAGACCTGGAGCAGACCACTGCCCGGCTCTTTTTGCTCAAGTGCATCGCCACTACCCTGAAGAACGCCCTCGGGCTCTTGGGGGTTTCCGCCCCCGAGCGGATGTAGGAAGCAAGCCGTCATGGTACTCGATTACCGCGAACGAAAACCTGTCACAAAGAACAAGCCGAAGCGCCAGCCGGTCGGGATATTCGGCCTGGTGATCCTGGTTGCCGTGCTGATCTCCTATGTCCTCGGCGTTGCCTCGGGCTGGTTCGCCCACAGCTACCGTGCCAGCCGGCAGGCAGCCGCGCAGGCCGCAGCAGCCGCGATCGGGGCGCCGGATAAACCGGCCGCTGCCACGGACCCCCGGCTGGGAACGGCACCGCTGACCAAGGGTGGCGAGGTGCCGCTCACCTTCTACGAAACCCTTCCCAAAGGGCAGGGGGGCGTGGTTATCGGCAGCGGCATCAACCCCAGGCATCCGGAGCAGCCACCGGCGGCGCCTCCGGTCAAGCCTGCTCCCCAGGCGTCTCCTCCTGCCAGTTCTTCCGCACCCCAGGCTGCGCAGAAGCCCGCTGCCCCACCGTCTTCCCCGGCGCAGCAGTCAGCACCGGAAAAGGTAGTAGTTCCCCAGCCCAAGGCCTCCGCTCCTGCAGCCAAGGCGCCTGCGCCAGCGGTCAAGGCTCCTGCAATGCCGGTCAAGCAGGAGACTGCCGCAACCAAGCCCGCTTCAACCGGCGATACGAAGCGCTATGCCGTCCAGGTTGCCTCCTATCGCGAGCGCAAGGAGGCCGAGACGATCCGGGGGCGACTGGCAGCCATGGGTCAGGAAGCGTATATCGTCGAGGTCCGGGTGCCGGAAAAGGGCGTCTGGTACCGTGTCAATGCGGGTAAACACCTCCGAAAGCAGGAAGCTCAAGCACTCGCAACCAAGCTGGGAAGCGGCGCCGTGCCCATTCCCGAATAGAAGGAGTGTATACGGGATAATTTTCATTGACTCCCGGTGAAGTACCGTGGTATAAGTTGGTCTGCATCGCGGGGTGGAGCAGTCTGGTAGCTCGTCGGGCTCATAACCCGAAGGTCAGAGGTTCAAATCCTCTCCCCGCAACCAAACATTTTCAGGGACTTGCGCAACTCGCAGGTCCCTTTTTTTGTGCGTTTGTACCGAATGGCGCTAGTTTAAGGTACTTTTACATACCAAACTAGCTGAAAATATTGGCTCGAATGGCATAATGCGCCATGAAAAATGACCTTACCCCATTGACTTAACCTAACTTTTTGTTGGGTTTTTTTATGCCTTATAAATAATATTTGAAATTTATTGCTTTTCGGCTATAAAATACAAATATCATCTTTAGGCAATAAATATGGTTCAGCAGGAGCACCGTATGTCCCAGAAAATTCTCTCTCCGGATGCTCTTGGCGTGGCCTTACGCGCCGAGCGGAAAAAGAGGAAGCTAAGCCAGACAGAAGTCGGCAAGTCTGTCGGCATTGACCAGCCAACCATATCACGCGTGGAAAAAGGGAATCCGGGCACGGAACTGGGAACCCTCTTTCGCCTACTGGCCGCTCTTGACCTGGAGCTGATAATCCAGCCGCGGCAACACCCGGCAAACGAAGCCAAGGGAGATGCCTGGTAATGGCACGCCCCCGCCTGTCGGCAGACTTGTATGTTTATATGAACGGCCGAAAAGTGGGCTGTCTGACCCGCAGTGCCAGCGGCCGGCTTCTTTTCACCTACGGTCAAGAATGGCTAGATTCGGAGCTGCGCCGACCGTTATCACTCTCCATGCCGCTTACCCCTGAAACATATGCCGGCGATGTTGTCGAAAGTTACTTCGACAACCTTCTACCCGACAGCCAGCCCATCAGAAACCGGATTCAGGCACGATTTGCCGCCGGCTCGAATCGATGCTTTGACCTGCTATGGCATGTGGGGCGGGATTGCGCCGGTGCCCTGCAACTCTTTCCCGAAGATATTACAGCAGTAGATGTGCAAAGGGTTGAAGCCGTCCCTTTAAGTGATGCTGAGATAGCCGACACTCTGCGCAACTACCAGACCATGCCTCTCGGGATGGGTAGAGACCGGGATTTCCGCATCTCCATTGCCGGGGCACAGGAAAAGACCGCCTTTCTGCTCCATGAAGACAAGTGGTGCCTCCCGGTAGGGACTACACCGACCAGCCATATCTTTAAGCTTCCCATCGGCATGATCGTTCACAGTGGCATGGACCTGTCCGACAGTGTCGAAAACGAATGGCTCTGCCATCTCATCCTGAAAGAATACGGGCTGGCAGTAGCAAATGCGGAGATCAGAACCTTCGATAATGTGAAGGTCCTGGTCGTCGAACGGTTTGACCGACGCTGGGCCGAAGACCGGTCGTGGCTGATTCGCCTCCCTCAGGAAGACATGTGTCAGGCGCTTGGTGTACCACCGGTGCTGAAGTATGAAAGCGATGGCGGGCCAGGGATGGAACGAATCATGACGCTCCTGCTCGGTTCCTCCGAAGGATTGACCGACCGGAAAACGTTCATGACATTGCAGGTACTGTTCTGGCTCATGGGGGCCATTGACGGCCATGCGAAGAACTTCAGTGTCTTCCTGCTGCCGGGTGGCAATTATCGTCTGACGCCGTCCTATGACGTCATCTCTGCCTACCCGTTACTGGCAAAGCGGCAGCTGGAGCGGCAAAATCTGAAGATGGCGATGGCGGTCAAGGGGAAGAGCAGCCATTACCAATGGCAGAAAATCCTACATCGGCATTGGCTGTCCATGGCTGCCCGCTGCCGCTTCCCGGTGGAGGAGATGGCCGCTGTCATCGACGAGCTGCTGGAGAGAATGGACGAAGTTATTGCTAACGTTTCAAGCCGGTTGCCGGCATCCTTTCCTGCGGAGGTGGGAGAGGCAGTTTTCGACGGAATGCGTGATGCGCGGGATCGTATGAGACGCTCAAAAAATCCCTGAAGTAGTCAGAAAATGAAAGCCATTTTACCCAAAATACTGTACACAATCTTCTGAAAAACATGGTTAAAATGGTTGACATGTACACAAAATGGGTGATAATTGATTTCAATAATGACAGCAAGTTAACGAATTTATTGAGAAATTCATGAGTGACCGCCGCCACTCATAACCCGAAGGTCAGAGGTTCAAATCCTCTCCCCGCAACCAAACAAAATCAAGGACTTGCGCAACCGGCAAGTCCTTTTTTTATTGCCATTGTACCCTATTGTGTACCCTGAAGGATCCGACAATACCCTTCCTCTGGAGCTGCACTCATGCAGACAAGGTATCCGTCACTCCTTCGTTCCAGGCGGCCAACATCCGGCTTCCCACGTCCCGGAACTCCGGATGCTCCTCAACGTAAGCGGACAACATACCCTGGGTATCGTTAACTCCATCTGCAATCTCCTCGAAGATTTGACCGATCTTTCCGATCGGCAGTGCCAGGTACGCTACCGCAAATTTCTCCAGGACCTTCCGATACCACCACTTCTTGGATCCTGCCAGGGAAAGTGCTGGGACGTCCTTGGGGATGTACGCCACCGTTGTCACCATGTCATACACCGGTGTCAAACGGACCGGCAGCCCGGGCCGCCCATACAGCACGCCGAAATTCTTCAGATGGGCATCGCCATTCCGTCATTATCTTTATGCATGGTTTATATTTCCACCTGCTGACCTAGTTCTACTACCTGTCCGGGGGGGATGTTGAAGAATGAAGTGGCAGTTAAGGCGTTCCGGGACATGAAGGAAAAGAGATGCTCCTGCCACCGCATCATTCCCGATTCCAAAGATGTCGAAATAATAGTCTCCCTGGCAAGGTAGTAGGTGACACGATCCAGGTCTAGTGGGCGCATGAACGATTCGCACTGTCGTAATGCAACAGGGACATTGGGGCTCTGCATAAAACCGTAGCGAACAATGACCCTGGTAAAACCCATCTGCATTTCCATCTCTGTCAACCGCTCAGCTGCAGGAACCCGTGGAACTTCCTCCGTCAGGACGGTGAGGATAATTACCTGTTCATGCAGTACTTGGTTATGAGTAAGGTGATGCTGGAGCATTGGGGGAGTTCCGACAGGTCGCCCGGTCATGAAAACCGCCGTTCCGGGTACACGGTGGGGTGGTGATTCTGCCAGTGTGGCGAGGAAATTTTCTAGTGGCTCCCGCTCCCCCTGTAATCTCTGGTTGAGAACATTTCTTCCCCGTTGCCATGTTGTCATGAGAGTAAAGACGCCGACACCAGCAATGATGGGAAACCAGCCACCATGAACAATTTTAAGAAGATTCGCACTGAAAAAAGAGAGGTCGATTACAAGAAAAAGCCCGGTGAGGGCGCAGGCTGAAGCAAGTCGCCAATGCCACTGCTTTACCATGAGAAAAAAAGCAAGAATAGTCGTGATCACCATGGTTGTGGTCACGGCAACACCGTAGGCTCCCGCGAGATTTGCCGACGACCCGAACCCTACGACAAGCATGAGAGTGGTAATCATGAGTACCGTGTTTACTGTGGGAAGATATACCTGCCCGATTTCTTCCGATGAGGTCTGAATCAGACGGAACCTTGGACTGTACCCGAGCTGCATCGCCTGCCGGGTCAGGGAAAAGGCCCCCGATATAACTGCCTGGGATGCAATGACCGTCGCCATAGTGGCGAGTATCACGACTGGATAAAGCCCCCATTGAGGAGCCAAATGGTAGAATGGTTCCGTTACATCGTCAGGTCGTACAAGGAGGATGGCCCCTTGACCAAAGTAGTTGAGGAGAAGGGCAGGAAGGACAAAAGTGAACCACATGAGTCGGATCGGACGCGGCCCAAAGTGCCCCATATCGGCATAGAGTGCTTCTCCACCGGTCACCACAAGGAAAACCGAACCAAGTACCTGAAAAGCGAACAGACCATTTTCTTTGAAAAACAGCACGCCATACAATGGATTCACTGCTAATAAAACGTTTGGTGACCTCAGGATGCCGCCAATCCCGAGAATCGCAATGGTGGCAAACCAGAGCACCATTACCGGACCGAACACAACCCCGACACCTGCGGTTCCCCGCCGCTGAAAGAGGAAGAGTGTAATGAGAATAATGATTGTTATTGGGACTATAAAGCCCTCCAACGCAGGTGCAGCAATTTTGAGCCCTTCTACGGCACTTAAGACTGAGATTGCGGGTGTAATCACCCCGTCGCCATAGAGAAGGGACGCACCAATAAGTCCAAGTGGGAGAATGTACCGCAGCTGTTTTGGTGATAACTGGCTTCGCGGGGTCAAAAGTGCAAGAAGCGCAAGTATCCCGCCTTCCCCGCGGTTGTCAGCCTGCATGAGGAAAAGCAGATATTTAATGGAGATTACGAGAGTGAGTGACCAGAAAACCAGAGAGAGTATCCCCAGAATGTTCTCAGGTGTAGGAGGCAATGAATGACTGCCATGAAAGCACTCTCTGAGAGCATATAAGGGACTTGTGCCGATATCTCCATACACGACCCCGAGCGACGCAAGTGCCAGAAAAGGCAAACGTTGGTCTTTGGTATCCTCCCTGGGTGTATCAGAGCCTGAAGAAATGGGGGAACGGAGCTTGACTTTTCTCATTGCATTGACTCGTAGCTGTTTACCAGTAAGCGTACTCGTAGGTAAGTCCGAAAATCAGATTCAGATCTGAATTCTTCTTCCCCGCCTCGGGTAAGCTATTATAACGATAATCGACCTCAAAATTGGCGGCAACGCTGTCGATAAGTGGCAGACGGAACCCTTGTTCAGTTCTCAGGACTACCGAGTTAATGCTAAAACTGAAATAACCTTCTTGACGATGAAATAACTTGAGGCGTTTAGGCACAGCTTCCCATTCAAAACCTGCGGCCCAGCGGCCTGCCGCGTCACGTTTGTCCTCGCCGACTTTCACATCCTCGTTGAAGTAGGAAACTCCAGTCTCAGTAAAGAAACTGAGTTGTCGTGTATCGAAAAACTGATATCCAATGCCGAGTCCTTCGGTATTGCGAAGATTGAGGTTGGCGAAAGAGTCCTGTTCAGTGAGTGATTGTGCGTAGGTGTACAGTTTTTCAAAGGTAAAAAAGTCGTACTTGAGACTTCCCAACGAATTGCGTGAAGTAATCTCCCCGTTTGCCTCGCCGTAATTATACTTGGCATCCACAGTGAAGCGGTGCTTATGCGTCTTGACCTGGAAACGAGTTGCGATGTTCAGTGCCTTGGTGTCTGTATTGCCACTATTGAGACTGCCTCCAAGATTGAATAACCCAGAATAGGTTGAAGGGCTGACAGCAAGCAACTGATCTAGCGGAGTCGGTAAAGACTTTCCCAAAAGAGTGCTTTCAACTTGGATTTTACCCCTCTCCGCGCAGCTGATTTTCCCTATGAGAAATTCGTTATTCTGGAACTCGACGGGCAAGCTTTGATCAGAGCTAATGCAGTCAACCTCTTTCCAGGCAATGTTAAGCTTCTCATCTGCATAAACTGTCTTAAAGATGAGTAAATCCTTCTCCATTCGCACTATTTTGCCTGTGAGACGGTCTCCGTTTTTCATCCGGATCTCATCGGCTTCAGCTGAGCAGACTGGAAACACTAATAACAGAATGCTGAGATAAATTAGCCGACAGCTATTAACTTTCATAAGCATGTCCATGAGTGCCTCGTGCTGTCTGTATTTATTGTCTCACAATTTAAGGGTGTTTCTCTAGAAGACCAGGGATTTCTCTATTGAAAATGCGATATGCAGCCAGTTTTGCCCGATCCTCGATCAAGAACCAGGCGAGAGAATAGAGCCAGACCGTCCCCCCCCAGAACCAACCGATGGGGGCCATGAAGATTCCGTAAACTGCCAATGTGGTTGCAATAAGTTGCGTTCCAATGATTGCAACTACAAGCGCTTTAGCAGGTCGAGTACTCCAAAATGGACCTTTGGTGCGAGCTGCGAATATGGTGAGGTGCCCCGACACCGAGAGTTTTAAGTAAATTATGGACTGAATGACATCACGGCCAAGGTGCGAAAGCTGCTCAGCAAGATAGAAAAGGCCGAAAGAAGCAATGACCCCAACGATACCGAGCACTGTGGCAACCCCAAGGACAACCGGCATATCCCATTTTTGCGGGGCATCAGAAGTTTCCGCATGGTCGAAGGCAATGGCAAGGATAGCTCCATCGTTCAATAGGGCCAGGAGAACAATCATGACTGCCGTTACCGGGTAAAAGTTGAAGACTAGAATCGAAAAGGTTATGAACAGGAGTACCCGAATCGTCTCTGAGATCCTATAGAGGGTGTAGCTGGTCATTCTTTGAAAAATCCTGCGGCTCTCAGTGATTGCATCGATTATAACTGTGAGTCCAGGAGAAAGGAGGACTATGGCTGCTGCGGCTCGTGCCGCATCGGTTGCCCCGGATACAGCAATGCCGACATCGGCCTTTTTAAGTGCTGGTGCATCGTTTACACCGTCGCCAGTCATCCCCACGATGTGCCCCTGTTGTTGCAGTACCTCCACTATGTGGAATTTATGCTCTGGGAAGACTTGTGCAAACCCATCGGCATTCTCGATGATATCAGCGAGGCGTGTTGCCTCACGATAATCGCTGCCCGTAAAGATAGTGGCATCAAGGATCCTGCTGCCAAGACCGACTTGCGTGGATACCTCACGAGCAATGGCAAGCTGGTCACCAGTCACCATTTTCACATTCGTCCCCATTCGCCGAGCTGCTTCTATAGTCTGCCGGGAATCATCCCGGGGTGGATCAAAGAGAGGGATTATCCCCAGGAAACACCATTCCCCACCTTTTTCTTTCCGGGCTACCGCCAGAGAACGGAACCCACGTTTTGCAAAAACCTCCACCGCAGCGTCTATCCGATTTCTGGCCGCTGATTCAGGGGCAACAAGATCCACTATCACTTGCGGGGCACCCTTGGAAACCTGAAAGATTGTTCCATCGGGATCTATCATCTCCGCCTCGGTCCTTTTGCCGACCGGATCAAAGGGGATATATCGTGACATCCGATAGTTTTTTAGAGTCGATACTTCCGGCAGTCCATTCAGAACTGCAAGGTCAATAGGATCGGAATCTTCACTCCGGGAAGCCAAGGCTGCCGCCAGCATTACCGATTCAGGCTCAACTCCTTCGAAACAATACGGGTCTCCAATAACAAGCTCATTTTTGGTCAATGTGCCGGTTTTGTCGGAACAGAGGATGTCCATCCCTGCAAGTTCCTCAATGGCGGCGAGCCTGCTGACAATTGCTTGGCGACTTGCAAGTAATCGTGCACCGACAGCCATGGTCACCGAAAGGACCGTTGGCATTGCCACTGGTATTGCAGCTACGGTCAGCACTAATGCGAACTGCAGGGACACACCGATTGGGTCCCCACGGAAGAAGGCAACGGTAAGAATTAGTGCTACGAGTGCAATGGCAACAACTATAAGGTAATCCCCGATTTTCAGGACGGCTCGCTGAAAATGGCTTACCGACCTGCCCTTATCAATAAGTTGGGCAGTCTTGCCAAAAACTGTTTCACTTCCTGTTGCAACAACAATGGCATTACCCTCACCCCGTTTTACGATAGTCCCAGAGAAAACCTTTTCCTCTTGACCGCGGCCAACCGGAAGCGATTCACCAGTCAAGGCTGATTGATCAATCTCGAGCGGCTCTCCCTCAATGAGATAGGCATCAGCGGGAACGATATCCCCCAATCGGAGCCGGATTACATCTCCAGGCACCAGTTCCCTGGAAGGCACAATCTGCCATTCCCCGCCTCGTCGCACCTTTGCCTTGAGCGCAAGCTGCTCTTTAAGGGCAGCAATGGCATTTCCGGCCTGGTGTTCTTCCCAGAAACTGACAATGGAATTTACCAGAAGGAGTACGAGGATAATTCCAAAATCTTCCCAGCGACGAACGATTGCCGAAAGAAGAGCCGCCGATTCAATCATCCAGGGTATTGGGCCCCAAAAGGATGCAAGAAATTTTCGAATGGACGAGACACGTTCTTCCTGAAGTTCGTTGTAACCGTACTCAAGGAGGCGGCGGTTATTTTCGTTCTCCGAAAGCCCGTCAGGCGAAGATCCAAGGCTGGCAAAGAGTTCGTCACGTGGCATAATCGCTTGCTGTAGTTTTTCCTGAAGATGCCCACTGTTCCCTTGATATTCGCTCATATCAGGCCTCCTCACTCCGATTCAGGAACCATCTGGGTTCAACTTCGGCAACATGTCAATCCGCTCCAAGAATAACCCTTACGGCCTTGGACGCAAGCGCCTTGGCTCACTTGTTCATCAAAACAGAATTGGTGATATAATAGTATTAGGAAATATGTGGAACGACGGACAAATTCGTAACATACTTGGAGGTGCAAATCATGGAAGATCTCAAGAGTATATTAGTTGTAAGCAGAATGACTACTTACTGCCAAGAAGCGGTTCATTGTGGGGTTTCACTCGCCCGCAAGTTCAATGCAGAGCTTTCAATAATCCACGTAATTCACAATCCGTTCGGTCTCGAGGGTTGGAACCTGCCAATCGTTTCGCTGGAGAAAGAGTATCAGGAATTGATGCGGAAAGCTAAAGAAGACTTGGATCGGATACTCAAAAACGAACGAAGTGAGGGACTTGCGGTAAAAGAGTTGATCAGGAAAGGTAATCCTACGGAGGAGATATTGAAAGCAGTGAAAGAACTGAACATAGATCTTCTCATTATGCTTTCCCACGAAGAATGGCGACTTGAACACTTCCTTTTTGGTCGCAGCAATGAGGAAATCATCCGGAAGATGCCATGTTCCGTCTTGCTAGTTAAGAAAGAACCAAAGCCGATTCATTGGTAATTGTCAGTCGAGAGCATGTGGTTTGTTTGTAATATGTCTCTGCCTCCATTTAATATCTCGTTTTTGAAGGGAGGTGGAGACATTTTAGTATTAATTGACCTTCCTCCCGAAAATGTTCTGCTCTAACGGTACAGTATTTTGCACAGTTACGTTTGGTTTGCTGGGAGATACCGTTATTGAATGCGCCTGACTTTCAGGAGTTTCCCCGCAATTATGGCGATGAGGGAGCAACCGGCACTTAATAACGCTCCCATTTTCGCGGCACCCTGCGTAACTGGCTCAGGAAATGCCTCTCCGGCAACAAAGAGGGCCACAGTCAGTCCGATTCCCGCTATCAGCCCGACAAGGGCCAGCTCTTTGTTGTTAACCTTGTTGGGCAACGAATAGCCCAAGCGGTGCCCAAGCCATCCCATGATAAAGATCCCTCCTGTTTTGCCGATTACTAAGGCACCCAGCACCAGCCAGGTGGCATCGCCGATGGAGGTGAACTGCACACCCGCGTTGGCAAGTCCGAACATGAACAGACCGAAATCGACCACAATTTTCCAGTCTTGTTCGAAGCGGTGCATAACGGAATGCTCATGGATGTCCCCTTCGAAGATATGCCGTGTCTCTCTCTCCGGGTGGGGGAAAAACGGTATTATAAACACAAATGAGAGTGCAGGGTGCAGATGGGCATTGAACAGCCCCACCCAGCTGAGGGTGCCCCCGGCCAGGAGATATGGCCAGTAATTTTGTATCTTGAAACGTCGCAGCAGATAGGCGGTGGCCATGCCGGCGACCGTCAACATGAGCCAGATTGGCTGGGTCGGTTGACCCGGATCGGGATAGAACAGCGCTATGATGGCCAGACCAATGGCATCATCGGCTATGGCCAGCAGGAGCAGGAATGAGATGGCCGGATGGCGGCTGCCGAAGACGATTCGCGCCACCAGCCAGGCCAGGGCGATGTCCGTGGCGGTCGGGATTCCCCATCCCCTGCGCAATGAAGGATCGCCGACAACTTCATTGATAACGATGTAAACCAATACGGGGCCTACCACGCCTCCGATGGTGGCCAGCAACGGATTGACGGCTTTGTGCAGCGGGTGGAGGTCGCCGCCCGGCAGGCAGCTCTGGGTGATTTCGGCAGCGGCAATGCCGAAAAACAGCACCATGAAGATGTCGTTTGTCAGGAAGTGAAAGCTCAATTGTCCAATAAGTGGACCATGGTTGAAGTGGAAGTAGCTCTCCGGAGAAAGGTTCGACCAGACGAGTGCAACTATGATCCCGCTGATAAGCGGAACGGAAAATTCTCGTAACATGTTAATGCGTTTATGCATTGTGATGTATCCTTCTCAGCGGAGCGGCAGGTCACTCTCCCCTGTTATTGTATTGTGATTCCAGGATTCCGACTATCGAATTGAGGAGCCCGAGCAGTTCAGACTGGCTGTTCAGGTAATAGGGGGCAGCGGTTCGGTCGTCCTTGCCGATATGAATGCCGAACAGATCGGTATCTTTCAGTTGAAAGACCTCCTCGTCGGTCAGATCGTCTCCGAAAAAGATGGATCGCGTTAATCCGAGTCTCTCCATCGAGGCCACTAGCGCCTCTCCTTTGGTCTGTGCCTCCATGGGGAGCAGGTTGACGACGAATTTCCCGCCGATTCTTTTCGGCTCGGGTGTGAGCTGCGCAATCGCGGCATTGACATGCGCCAGGGTCCTTTCCGGGTCAGTTGCCTTGCGATAATGGACGGTAAGCGATTCTCCCTTGAATTCGATCTCTACTCCCCGGATCTCCTTGAGTCCTTCCAGAAGCTGCTCTCTCCAGCCAGTGCAGGTCTGCACGAATCGTTGGTCCCGTGATTCCGTGCCGATCGGCCATTCGGCGCCATGGTTGCCAATGAGCAGATGTGGTTCGAATCCGAGGATAGCCAGGGCATCTTTTCTTGATCTGCCTGTGATCACCGAGACCTTTGCCAGCTTGACGAGCCGTTTCATGGCACAGCGGACCGGTTCGGCAACCATGGCTGCAGAGTATTCAGCAACGATCGGGGCAAGGGTGCCGTCAAGATCGAAGGCAAAAAGGGTGTCCGGCCCAATATAACTGCCAAAAACCTTCAGCGCTTTTTCGTTGAAGAGATAGACCGCGGTCACGTGTCTTTTCCGATTCTGGAGGCCAATTTCTCCCGTTGGCGGACGCGGGCTGCATCCAGGAGCATTCGTCCGGCCCACCGATAGACATTGAAGTCACGTACCATCGCACGCATGCTGCGCATGCGCTCCCGCTGCTCGAAGTCGGGCATGCTGAGTGCGCGGTCCAGGGCTTCAGCGGTCTGCTCGATATGGTATGGATTGACAATGAGCGCCTCGTGCAGCTCATGGGCCGCACCGGTGAACTGGCTCAGGACGAGCACCCCCTGCTCGTCGTCGCGAGAGGCAACGTATTCCTTGGCCACCAGATTCATCCCGTCGTGCAGGCTTGTCACCATGCAGACATCAGCAGCCCGGTAGTAATGGTTCACTACTTCAGGGGAGTGGTGTTCTACCTTGAGGCAGATCGGCTGCCAGTTCTCTTTCGAGAAGCGCTGGTTGATGCGAGTCGCGAGATTCCGGACCTGTGACTCGAATGCCTGGTAATCATCAAGCGCAGAACGGGTCGGTGCGGCAATCTGGATAAAGGTAAATCTCCCGATCATTTCCTCGTGCATCTCCAGCAGCTTTTCAACGGCCCTGAACCGCTCGAGGATCCCTTTGGTGTAATCCTGACGGTCCACACCGATCCCGATCTTGTGATCCAGTGGCAGTCCCAGTGCATGGCGGACTTCTGCACGACATTGTTCAACAGATGGTTGCGAATCCTGCCAGGGAGGGGGCCACTGGATCGAGATCGGGTAGCTTTCCACCATCGTCAGCTTGCCGCGTCGGGATATGGTGGAGGATTCGTGCTCGATGCGGGTCTCCAGGTAGCGGTCCACGGTCTCAAGAAAATTCTTGCAGTGGAACGGGGTATGGAACCCGAGGATCGTGCTGCCGAGCATGCCTCGCAACAGCTGTTCCCGCCAGGGGCAGATGCCGAACGATTCGGGGTTCGGCCAGGGGATATGCCAGAACGTGATGATGGTTGCCTTGGGAAGGGCTTTGCGGATCATCTCCGGCAACAGGGCGAAGTGGTAATCCTGGACCAGGACGACCGGGTCGTCGTTGTCCGCTTCCTTGACGACCGCGTCGGCAAATCGCTGGTTGATGGCAACGTACTGCTGCCAGTCGCTGGAGCGAAAGATGGGACGGACATGGGCGATATGGCAAAGGGGCCACAGACCTTCGTTGGCAAAACCGTAGTAATAGCCGTTCTCTTCTTCCTTGGTGAGCCAGATACGTCGCAACGTGTATTCGGGATGCTCCGGAGGGACCTGGATTCGGTCATGCCTGTCCACGGTTTCCCGATCGGCGCTGCCGCTGCCGTGAGAGATCCAGGTGCCGGAGCAGGCCCGCATAACCGGTTCGACAGCTGTCACCAGGCCGCTCGCCGGGCGATGAACCTCGACCCGCTCCTCTTTTCTGCTATGGATGTACGGTTCCCGATTGGAAACGACGATGATCCGTTCCCCGGCTAGCTGCTTGTGAAGCAGGGTGCGGAGAGAGTCGGGGCTCCAGGTGATGGTGACGTCGTCGGCGAAGCGCCGTTCGGTGTCGAGCGACCTGAGGAGTGCCTTCAAATCGCCAACCAGGGGCTGCAATTCCGATGCAACAGCTGGCTGTGAAAATGGCTTCAGAATCCCTTCGCCGCGCAACATCGCCTGCACGCCCTCCATCCAGCCACGCCAGCTCAGATGGGCGACGAATACGGTAATAAAGGAGACCACGATGCTGAGAAAGGCAAAGAAAAGGATAACATATTTGCGGGTATCGGCGCTACGGCGCTCGACAAAGCTCATGTCGTGGACGAGGATTAAGGTACCGTTTTGTCCCCCCTCCGGCGCAAGGGGGTAGGTAGCCACGTGAACGGCCCCTTGGGGGAGCTTGTGCAGTGCATTGACTGCCGTCTCCGTGGTACAGCCGAGCGATTTAGGAAAGGAGGGAGTGTGATAGAGGATCGTTCCGGTGCCATCGCAATAGCCGAGAGCCAGCAGTCGTTCGTCCTGTGTTGCCCGCAGCAGCAGGTCATTGATTCGTTTCCTGTTTCCCATGCGGAGCTGTTCGACCAGCGGGTCGTGCAGGGTGTTGCCGATAAGTTGGGACCGGATATCCATATCACGGATGAACCAGCGCAGGGTGAGCTGGTCAACCAGGGGAACGACGGCATAGGCCAACAGGGTCAACGCAATGACAAGTGGCACGATGAATCGCAGAGAAAGTCGAAGTGAGCGGAAAGGTTTCATGGTTCGGTACACCTCTTTAAATGCGTCATTTCTGCACCTGCCGGTCGTGGCACGCCCGCGAGTGCCTTGAATCAACTGTGAAGCGGTTGCGGGATAATATCCTCAGCTCCGAGCATTTTCACCATCTGCTTCATTCCTTCTTCAACAGTACAGAACTCTTCTTCGGTTAACGCGGTTAGCCCTTTCACCAGCATGATTTGGGCAACTTCGGGTGCTTCTGTCGCCAACTCGTGCCCTTTCTCGGTAAGATACAGGTCCACAGCCCTGCGATCCGTCATCGAACGGGTCCGTGTGACCAGTTGTTTTCCTTCAAGCCGATCAAGGATTCCAACAACTGTTGAAGGACGCAGGTACATCTGGCGAGCAAGATCGGAAACCTTCATGGGAGAGGCAGTGGCCAGGATTTTCAAAGCCCAGAGTTGCGGTCCGGTCAAGCCGGTTGAACGTTCTGCTGTTTTCGAATACTCGGTAATCGCCTGAAAAACGCGCCTTAAATTATCGATTATATGGGGAATAGATTCTCGTTCGGTGCCCATGGTATCTCCAGGAATTACAATGATAAATTAATTAGCCTTGCTAATTATATGTGTTGCTAATCATAATGATGAAGGTACATCTCGTCAAGACTTGATTTCGTACTTGTCTGGACATTAGAAACAACCTGCTGCAGAGGTTGTTTCTAATGTCCAGCCGGATAGGTAATGCCGGCAGTGGTACTATGTGAAAAAACGGTTGTTCCGATTGAGGGGAATACAAAGCATCTCCGCTGAATTACAGCGGAATCAAGGGGCTGAATGTATGTCCATCTATCTATCTGCTGTTTATTTGACATCCGCATGCCGTACAATCCTGAGCGACAACCCTGCAGAAGCGGCTGCATGTGAAGTCGGCTGATTCAGTGCCAGAGAGCTTTCGGGGACGGCAAGCTCTTTGTTGAGGTAATTTCGCAATGTTGCGATGTTTCGAATATTCTTACGCGTGTAGGGCTCCAGGGAGAACCGATACCTTGATGGCCCTTCCGGTAACTGCTTGATGATACTGAGAGCTTTAACACTTTCTGGCGTTAGTGAGCTGTCCTTGGTGAAATGGAGCGTCGGCAACAGCGGGGTCATGGCAACGGAAAGTTCAATGGGTACTCCCAGAGCTTTCTCCAACTGGCGTGTAAGTATTAATCTTTCATCGTCACTTACCGGAAAGTCGCGCTGAAGCGTAGTTGTAACCAGAAGGGGTTTCGTTCTTCCGGCAAAGGCCAGCCTGGTATCAAGAACCGGGAATGGGGCTAATGCCACTGCCAGTTCATGTTCTGTCTTTGCCACCATCCCCCCGACCTTGCCGGATATTTCGGCGGTCGTTTCGAGGCGTGGTGTTCCCGTTGCGCTGTCAGACCTGAACGCACGTATGTCCGTTGCTGCCGGCAGACTTTCCGAGGCGACTATCACCTGTTCCAGCTGCAGCTCAACCGGAATGGCAAGCCTGGCCCGCAGCGCGTCTTCGATCTTCTTTACCGTCTGTTTATCTATGAAATGCACAGTATTGACCGAGGCCGCGACCACAGAGCCGGAATCAAGAGTCTGATAGTCATAGCCGGTCATACGTGATTCATGTTCCTTGTCGAGTTCTGCCTTCAACACCCGTTCGATCTGTTTTTTCGTATTCAATCGCTTCAGATCCACCACCAGGGTGTAGACCAGAGGGATCGAGATCAGCAGGAGCACCACCGCAATGATCAGTAACCGGGTGCGCTGGGAATACTGAATGGTATCTACGTGACTGGTGCGGAATCCCATGGTGAAGAAGACCAGGTCGGAGGTGATGACGATTGCCACGAAGTTAGTGAAAAACAGCAGAAATCCTCCCAGTGCCAGCATCAACTGTCCGGTTCCGAGGCCGTACCCGGCAACGCTCAGGGGGGGGATGACCGCGGTGGCTACGGCTACGCCGGTGGCGGTGATCAGGTAGTTTCGTTTGGTACAGAGCGCCACAGCACCAGAGATCCCGGAAAAGACCGCCACAAAGAGATCGTAGATATTGGGTCTGACCCGTGCCAGGATTTCTGCGGTAGGCTCCTTCAGTGGAGATATAACCGTAACAATGGCGCTGACCGCGATGGTCAGGGCAACGCTGATGGCAATTGTGCGGAAGGCGCGCCGGGCCAGGGGGAGGTCACCGATGGTAAGGGCCAGACCCGAAGAGATGATCGGAGCCATCAGCGGAGAGATCAGCATGGCGCCGATCACCACTGCCACGCTGTTGGTAAGGAGCCCGAGCAACGCAATCAGGCCTGCCATCATCAGCATGAGATAGTAGATCCAGGAACGCTCGACACTGGATACAACGTCTTTCACCACTGCCTGATGATTGACCATCTCTGTTTTAAGTGCCAGAAAATCCTTCGCTTTTTTTGTCAGATACTGGAAATGGGCACTTTTTATCATGAATCTCCTCTTATCCTACCCACGATCATGAACAGCGACATTCCTGCAGCAGGATCTCTATCCCCCGCAACGTGAGATCGACCGAGTCAGGGCGGTTATTCAATTCGTATCCGAGTTCGTAGGCCATTTTATGGAACAGGAAACAGCGCAGCATGATCGAAATATCCTCCCTGTTGGCCGGTACCAGGGGAGAATTCTTCATTGCGTGCAGATAGGCCTTCAGGTATGAACCGCTGACATACACGTACCAGGCTTCCATCCAGGGTTCGAGTAAGGGGATGTCGTCGGGGTGAGCGGCACCATGCTGAAGAAGGGCAGTCATGGCGGCATAGTGGAAGGAGTGGATCATTCCTGCTACATCCCGTAGCGGTGAGCGTTTCAGCCTGCGTTCGCCGAGAGAATGGGCAGGTTCTCCCTCGAAATCGATGAAGATGAAATCCTTGCCGGTGAAAAGCGCCTGACCGAGATGGAGATCGCCGTGGATCCTGCATTTCATGGCTGGGAGGCGACGATCGGTAATTTTTTGCAAACAGGCAACAATCTCTTGTTCTGATGCCAGTATACGCCCGGCCCGTTGCTGGACATCTGCAGGCAGTCGCTGAAGTTTTGCCGCAAGAACCTGGAAATTCCTTCGCACCAGGCCTCGCATGGACTGGAAAATCGAACGCTGGTAGAGAGAGGAAAACTCCTCCATGTTCCATTCGTTCTCTGTCGTTGCCGATACCAGTGCCCGATGCAGTTCCGCCGTGCGCCGGCCGAGCAGCAGGGCCATCTCCAGATGGAGCCCGCGAACGAGATCACGATATTGATCCGGGATGCCACTGTCGACAACTTCCAGGAGTGTCGGAAGCCGGTCCGGGAGTTTCGGCAGATCGTGTTTATGGGACAAAATGTGCTCAGTAAACTGGGTGAGGCTGGTCAAGGTGTTCCGCCAGGCATCGCCATGGGAGGATATATAGGTCTGCAACACGCCGAGGTCGTATGTCCTGCCGCCGGGAGCGCGGTATTGTATCGATCCTGCATAGGATGGCACATTGCGGAAGCGCGTCTTGCTCCCCAGGAAACGGAGAACTTCCGGTTCGGGATTGATTCCTTCATCCAGTTTCCGGTACATCTTGAGCAACAGATGATCGCCGAACAGTATGCTGGAGTTGTTCTGTTCCACAACCGTAACTCTGCCGGGGAACAGCTCCGTCCTTGGCGGCTGGTTTTTTGTGAGAAAGCTGCCTCGCCGTCCAACCAGTTGTGAGTCGTTTGCACCATGTATTTTGCTTTGATTCCCTATAAGGTCATAGAGCAGTTCGCGGAATTCCTCCAGGTAGATCGCATCGCACAAAATCCCCTCGGCATCTCCTATCGCGAGTGGGGCTATGGTCCCCAGCGGGTGGCTGTCCATCAGCGACTGAACTCGCTCGCTCGGCAGCCAGGTCAGGGGGAGCTGGTAGATTTCCGGTACGCCGTCGGTGTAGTTGACCTGAATGAACGCGAGAAGAAACAGCCGTTCATGTTGTTTCAACGGGAAGCTTTCGATCACGCTGACCTGGCTGATGGTGCGGCCTTTGCCGAAATACCAGAAGACTCGCTGCAGATAATTGGGAATCACCATGCTGCAGAGGCGTTCCCCTGCCTTGCCTTTCAGGACGTTCACCCAAGGGGCTCCCTCCCGCAGTTTCAGCTTCTGCACACCCTCTGGCGGTTCTATCCGTGCTTCATTGCTGCGCAGAGCAAACCAGAAATAATCGTATGGCCCGGTGGTGAAGTGGTAACGAGTCTCCTGGATCATGGGGAAACGATTGCGGCTGAAGACCTCTTCCGGGGTCATGCCGGCATAGCGTGAAAGATCGACGGTAACCGTCTGCGAGAAGCGGGACAGGTTGACGACAACCAGTAGTTTTTCTTCCTCGTGGCTGCGAATGAAGGTCAATACCTTTGGATTGTCGGAGGAGAGCATTTCAAGGTTGCCGAAGCCGAATGCCTTGAAGCGCTTGCGCATGGCAATGGTGCGGCGCATCCACCAGAGCAGCGACGAGGTGTTTCGCTCCTGGTTCTCCACGTTGATCGATTCATAATGGTATTCCGGTTCAATGATGACCGGCAGAAACAGTTTCTGGGGGCTGGTTTGGGAGAAGCCCGCATTCCGGTCCGGATTCCACTGCATGGGGGTTCGGACACCGTTGCGGTCCCCCAGGAAGTAGTTGTCGCCCATGCCGATCTCATCACCGTAGTAGATGATGGGGGTTCCCGGCATGGAAAAGAGCAGGATATTCATCAGTTCGATCTTGCGGCGGTTGTTGCGCATCAGCGGGGCCAGGCGTCGGCGGATGCCGAGGTTGATGCGTGCCCGCGGGTCGGATGCGTAGACCCGGTACATGTAGTCGCGCTCTTCGTCGGTTACCATCTCCAGGGTCAACTCATCATGGTTGCGGAGAAATATGGCCCACTGGCAGCCTTCCGGGATGGTCGGCGTCTGGTCGAGGATGTCGACAATCGGGAAGCGGTCTTCCATTTCGATGGCCATGAACATGCGCGGCATCAGCGGAAAATGGAATGCCATGTTGCTTTCGTCCCCGTTACCGAAATAGGCGGCGGCATCTTCCGGCCATTGGTTGGCCTCCGAGAGCAGCATGCGGTTTTTGAAGGAGCTGTCCAGATGTGCCCGCAGTTTCTTGAGAAAGGCGTGGGTCTCTGGGAGGTTTTCGCAGTTGGTCCCCTCCCGTTCAAACAGGTAGGGGACCGCATCGAGCCGGACACCATCGACCCCGAGCCGCATCCAGAAATCTATCACCCGCAGCATCTCGGCCTGCACCTTCGGGTTGTCGTAGTTGAGGTCGGGCTGATGGGAGTAGAAGCGGTGCCAGTAATAGGCCTTGGCCAACGGGTCCCAGGTCCAGTTGGAGGTCTCAAAATCCTGAAAGATGATGCGCGCCTCATGGTACTTTTCCGGTGTGTCGCTCCAGACATAGAAATCGCGATGCGCGGAACCCGGCTTGGCTCGGCGGGCGCGCTGGAACCAGGGGTGCTGGTCAGACGTGTGATTGAGAACCAGTTCGGTAATCACCCGGATACCGCGGCTATGGGCTGCGCGGAGCAGCTGTTTGAACTCGCGCAGGGTGTTGTAGCTCGGGTTCACGTTGTAGTAGTCGGCGATGTCATAGCCGTCGTCGCGCTGCGGAGAGGGGTAGAAGGGGAGCAGCCAGATTGCCGTGATGCCGAGCTTCTGCAGGTAATCGAGCTTGCCGATCAGGCCGTTGAAATCTCCCATGCCGTCCGCATCCGAGTCGGAGAACGCCTTGATGTGCAGCTGGTAGATGATGGCATCCCTGTACCAAAAGGGATTGTCTTCCAGTACCGGATCGTCATGACGCATGGGCAGTTTCTCCTTGTTCTGCTCTGCCGTAGCGCACCAGCTGGGTGCGTACGGAAGTTGCCAGGTCTTTCGGGAGCATCTCCCAGGTAAATCGCCACTCCCAGTTGCCGAAAGGGGTGCCGGGGATATTCATGCGGGCTTCGCTGCCCAGTTTCAGGAGATCCTGCAACGGGATGACCGCCGTATTGGCAACCGACATGAGCGCTGCCCGGATCAGGTCGCCGACGCAGTCGTCGCCCCGGGTCCCAAGGTATGCACACATCTCCTGTCGTTCCGCATCCGATCGTGCTTCATACCAGCCTTTGCTGGTGTCGTTGTCGTGGGTGCCTGTATAGACGACGCCGTTTATGACATGGTTGTGCGGCAGATCCCGGTCATCCTGCTCGAAATCGAAGGCAAACTGCAGGATCTTCATGCCGGGAAAGCGGTAACGGTCACGTAGCGTCAGCACTTCCGGCGTGATCACTCCCAGGTCCTCGGCAATGATCGGCAGCTCTCCCAGGGAAGCACGCAGGGTATCGAACAGCCTCTCGCCGGGCCCGGTGACCCACTCGCCGCAGATGGCCGTCCGTTCGTCTGCCGGAATCTGCCATGCTGCTTCGAAGCCGCGGAAATGGTCGATGCGGACAATGTCGAACAGTTCGAACGTCGATCTGAAGCGGTCGATCCACCAGCGAAAGCCATCCCGCTCCAGGGCATTCCAGTCATAGAGTGGGTTGCCCCAGAGCTGGCCGGTTGCGCTGAAGTAGTCGGGGGGGACGCCTGCCACCACCGTCGGTCTGCCGGAGTCGTCGAGAAGGAAAAGCTCCCGGTCGGTCCAGACATCGACTGAGTCGTGGGCGACAAAGATGGGAATATCGCCGATGATCGCAATGGCGCGCTCGTTGGCATAGCGGCGCAGCTCCTGCCACTGCTGCGAGAACTGCCACTGTAGGTATTTCTGTACCCCGACCTCATGGGCGAAGTGCGCAGAAAGGCGTTCGCGTATTGCGGCTGTGGGGCAGGCGATCTCCCGGGGCCACTGCTCCCAGTGGATGCCATTGTAATGGCGTTTCAACGCCAGGAAGAGGGCGCAGTCGTGCAGCCAGGGTGTGGTTTCGCAGAAGGTGTGGAAAGCATCTGCGCGGGGTGACCCTTTGTGGGCGAGAAAGGTGGAGCCGGCCCGGTGGAGCCGCTCCATCTTTCGTGTCGTCACCATGCCGAAATCGACTCGGCCTGCCGGAAGATCTGCAGGGTCACTGTCGGCAGCGGCAAGGTCTCCGGCGACAACGATCTGCTCGATGTCCAGCAGGAGCGGGTTGCCTCCGAAGGCGGTCAGGGCGGAATAGGGGGAGTTGCCGCAGGCAGGAGGGCCAAGCGGCAGCACCTGCCAGTAGGTCATACCCATTGTGTGCAGCAGATCGATGAACCGCCGTGCATCGGCTCCCAGAGATCCGATACCGCCTGGACCGGGCAGCGAAGTCGGATGGAGCAGGATTCCGGCTCCTCGTTTGTTGAGCATAGATGCTCCCCTGTCAGGTCTGGTGATTATTCCATGATTCATTTGTCGTACAGTGCTGCACCGGTCATGCCTAGGCGGCGGTGCCGGAACGGTCCAGACGTTCCAGCAGTGCGACCGGGAAATCCGCCAGGATCCGGTGCAAAGCCAGGCTCAGTCGCCCCTCTTCCTGGTCGAGCGGTAGGATCTCGCCGGTGAACAGGTTACGGTAGCGGCTTAACGCCGTGTCAAACGGTTGCATGATCCGGGTATCCTGCCAGACCTCCGGCCCCAGCGGCAGTCCGTCGCTTGACTCGATCAGGCGGGAAGTAAAGAGCGGCACCACCACAAGGACCGACCGGTTGTTGTCCGAGCGCTCGAAGGCGCAGACATGCTCCTGCCGGGCTCCTTCGACCGTGAGCGGCAGGTAGCGGCCGGATTCGAACAGCGACCTGTTGTCGCGACGGTAATTGAGCGCCTTGGCGGTGAGGTAGAGCTTTATGCGGCCGTCGTTTCGGCTGGCAACGACCTGCCTCGCCGTTTCCAGCGTTCCTGCGGTCTCTTCCAGATTGAGCAGACCGTCGAGAGCCTCCACTCTTGTATGGAAATCGACCAGACGGCGGTTGTCGGGATCGACCAGGCTGAAATCCCACAGCTCGTTCCCCTGAAAAAAGTCCGGGATGCCCGGCGAGGCGATCTTGAGCAGAGTCTGGGAGAGGGAGTTGAAGATACCGCAGGCGGCGGTCAGTTTCTGGAACGATGCAAAATCGTAGAGGAAATGGTTGTGTCGCGATTCCTTCAGGATCGAGTCGATGAAATAGATCACCGCATCCTCGTGCAGCGAGTGGGGATTGATCCAGCTGGAATGGACCTTGGCCTCGCGCATTGCCTTCAGCATGTATTCCTTGATCCTGCCGCGGAAGCGGGAAAACTCTTCTGCCTCGATCCCGCAGAAGGGCCAGGCACCTATCAGCGTCTGGTAGAGCAGGTACTCCTCGTTGCGGGTCGGCGCCGGCTTGCCGTCGACGACCATCTTCAGTTTCCGGTTCTGGCGGCTCCAGCGGGAAAGCCCCTCCCGCCAACGCTCCGGCATTTCGGAGATGACATTGATACGTGCCCGCACATCCTCGCTCCGCTTGGTGTCATGGGTCGATGTGGCCAGCAATGCCAGTGGGCGATTCTTGCACCGTTCGATGTTCTGGCCGTGGAATGCCTCCAGGGTAATGCCGAACCGCTCCGGACTTCCTCCCACCTCGTTCAGCGAGACAAGGCGGTTGTACAGGTAAAAGGCGGTGTCCTCGATCCCCTTTGCCATGATCGGCCCGGTGATCTGCTGGAAGCGCTTCACGAAATCGAGCCACATCTGACGGTGCTCTTCGAGCAAGGAGTCGGGGAAGCGGAGCAGCAGGACGTCGCGGATGAAATCGAATACCGAGGCGCTGGTGGCCGGATTCTGCCGCCGTGCCTTGCCGGTGGCTGATTCGATGTACTGGCGGTCCCGCTCCGTGACGTCGAAGCTGTAGATGTAGGTCCGGTAGACCGGGAAATAGGCAATCACCTCCACGATCGACTTGATCAGGCTGTTCAGGGTGAAGTCTCTGGTATTACGGTTCTGTTCCGATATGCGGTTCAGGTAGTGGCCCAGGGTGTTGATCTCGCTCGACATGGACACCTGCATGACAAGTTTTTTCTTTTCGTAGACCACATCCTGGAAATCGATACGGTGCTGCATGAAGCGTGTATAGAGCGTTTCAAAGACTTTTGCCTGTCCTGTGTCCACGAACAGCCCGTTGACCTGGTTGGCGAAATCGTACCCCGTGGTGCTGAACACCGGCCATGATTCAGGCAGCTTCTCCGATTTAAGGAGGATCTTTTCTCCAATGATGTAGAACGGCTTGTAGGAAGGATTTGCCGCAACAATCAGGTCATATTTCTCTTGCAGCGCTGCCTCGCTCTCTTCGTCACCTGCATCCTTCTGCCGGGTTTCGGGGGGGCTGCTGTACATGCTGATGAAACAGGCGGTTTGAAGCCTGCGGAAATAATCCTCCGGGTCCTGCAGTCCATCGGCGTGGTCAACGCGCAATCCGGTGACCGTCCCTGCAGCGACCAGCGAAAAGATGAGCCTGTGAGTCTGGTAGAAGACAGTGGGGTCTTCCATCCTGATGGCGCCGAGGGAGTTGATGTCGAAAAACCTCCGGTAATTGATTTCTTCGGTGGCGACGCGCCAGTGGGAGATGCGGTAGACCTGTTCGCAGAGCAGCGCGTCCAACAGATTGAAGCTGCGTGCCTCTCCCTTGGTGCCGTTGATAGTCGAGACGGAACGGTCGATGTACTCCCTGATGGCGATGCTGTTTTGATAGAGGTTCCAGAGGCGTCGCTTGACGATCTCTTTTTCCCGGTAGCGCTCGGCGATCCGCCCCGGATCTGTCTCGGTGATTGGCGGCAAGTGTTTGAGAGCGGTAACGATGCTCATGAGTTCCTGGAACTGGAGGGCATCTGTGGTGATGTCCTGTTCCAGGCTCGGAATGTCGAGCGTCAGGATATTATTGTAGGTTTTCGGGATGATCGGCAGTGTGTGCTCATAGTAGGAGACGAAAAAGGCGCCTTCGGCAAAGGAGAGTTGCAACTCGCCGTTTTCGAGTACCGCACCGTACTGGTCGCCCAGTATCGGGATGAGGATTTTGTTTTCCAGTTCCTTTTTTACCGGATGCCAGTCGATATCGAAAAAGCGCGCAAATGGCGAGCTGGGCCCGTTTTCCAGCACATCCAGCCAGAGTTCGTTTTCTCCTTCGATGCACATATGGTTGGGGACGATGTCGAGAATCTGCCCCATATCCCGTTCCTTCAATACGGCGCTGAGCGCCTCCAATTCCTCCTCAGTGCCGATCTCGGGGTTCAGACTGTTCTGGTTGAGGATATCATAGCCGTGCATGCTTCCTTGCCGGGCTTTGAAATAGGGCGACGCATAGAGGTCGCTGATGCCGAGGCGGTGCAGGTACGGGACGATTTCCCGTGCATCGTCGAAGCGGAACTGCGCGTTGAACTGGAGGCGGTAGGTCGAAGTCGGTATTCTGAGCCCTTTGCCGATCATAGGTCACCATTTCCTGCCGCCAAGACGGCAGGTACGTTGAAATAGAGCAGATGCCCAAGCTCCACGAGCATCTGTCCCAGCGAACTCTTGTCTGCCCCATCGCCGCCAGAGCCGGGGAGGGCAACGCGTGATTGCAGCAGGCTGAAGTACATGTTTTGCGTCTGCCAGAGGTTGACGTTCACCGGGATAGAGACTGCCGCTTCGACGAGCAGGAGAAGTTCTGCCAGGAGCCCGACATTGTCCGGTTCTGCAAGCACTGTTGTCATCGAAGTTTCAAGTCTGCGACGAATGATAAACTCGAGCGCCACCGCATCGAGACCGACTCCCCAGGTGGCGATCTCTGCGGCAACTTCTCTCAGTCTGGCAACATCGACCGTCTCCGAGCTGAACATCTTTTGCAGGAGGAGATTAAGGGCGGTCTCGGCGGTGGTCATGAAACGATGCGGTACCGGCATGCCGGTTTCCCGGAGGAATCCCATCAGGCTCCGGCTGTTTTCGTAGAGGGTGATGAACTTGTCCTCGAAGTCCTGGAGCGTGCCGGCGATGATGAGTTGGAGGATATGGCGCTGTTCATCCCGGAACAGGTCCTTCAGGGAGTAGGTGTGCATGCCGAAATGGGAGTCCATCAGCCTGACGATGGCTGCGAAGTCGGCTTCATTGAAGGCGGTGACAATTTCCTGGGCCATTGCGAGGTAGGCTTCTTCGCCGAGGTAGGAGCGCACCCCGCAGTTCAGGGCGTGGCCTCCGAAGTAGAGGGTACAGAAGCTGATCCGGTCGGCTTCACGGGTAATGGCCGAACGGATGTAGACTCTGCCCACGGCCAGTCGCATCTGACCAGAAGTGAGAAGGACAAAATCCTCCCTGAAAACGCGATAACTGAAAATGCCGGTTTCCTCGCCGTACTCCTCGAACACGGAGCTGACGGCGAAATGGGCGCCGACCTTGATCAGGTCGATCATGGCGGGCTTGACAAATCTCAGGTAGATTTCGGCCCCGTTACCTTGTTCGGGGAGATTGCTCGCTGCCTCTTCCAGGCGCCGGAGAAATCCGGTCTCGATCTCCTGGTGGCAGTATTTCTCCGCCAATTGAATCGCTCGGCCGGCATACCGGATGATCTGGACGGTTTCGAGCCCAGACAGCTCGTCGAAAAACCACCCGCAGCTGGTGTACATGAGCATGGCATGGCGCTGCATCTCCAGCATGCAGAGAACGGCCACCGTCTCATCTTCATCCAGGGGGCGCAGAGAATGTTCGAGCAGGAAGGCGGCCACGTTTTCTTCGCTGCGGTCGAGCATGGCATCGATATATTCGTTCCGCGCAGCCCACGGGTCCGTCAGGTATCCAGCCATTACATCTTCGTAGCAGGTCGCCAGATGTCCGCTGAGCCAGTCCAGCGCCTCCCGCAGGGGCCGGCGCCACTCTTGGTTCCAGTCGCCGCACCCCCCCGAATTGCAGCCGCAGTCGTTTCGCCAGCGCTCGATGCCGTGAGCGCAACTCCAGGAGCTGTTTTCCACTATTTGCACCTCATGGGTGGCGGGGTGCAGCTCCAGGTATTCGCCATAGTTGGTGAGACGGGCCAGGCCTCTCCCCTCAATATGATTCAGGGCATTCCCCAGCGCCATTTCGCCGAATGGGTGGTGGTGGCCGTAGGTTTCTCCATCGGTGGCGATGTGCAGCAGCTGGGCATGCTTGCGGTGCGACGAAAAGCCCGACACCAGCCGTTCCGCAAACTGTTCCCCGCTTCGAAGCAGTTTTTCGAAGGCCACGGCTTGTGAAATGGGGCCGTCATAGAAGAAAATGGTTATGGTGCGGCCGGAGGGAAGCCGGCAGAGATAGGCGCGGGAAGGATCGATGCGCGAATCGGTGACCTCTTTCCATCTGCCGGAGCCGATCCTCCGCACATTTCCCGCTTGGTGGCTGGCGAGAATGGTAAAGCGGATGCCCTCCTCGGCGAGTACCTCCAGGGTATTCGTGTCCACGGCGGTTTCCGCAAGCCAGAGACCTTCCGGGAAGCGGCGAAATCGGTGCTCGAAATCCCTGATCCCCCAGCGGACCTGGGTCTGCTTGTCGCGAAGGCTCGCCAGGGGCATGATGATATGGTTATAGACCTGGGCCAGGGCCGCTCCGTGGCCGGAACGCCAGGCAATGCTCTGTTGGTCGGCCTGCAGGATCGCCTGATAGGTGCCGGGAGAAAACTTCTCCATCCAGGAGAGCAGTGTCGGCCCAAAGTTGAAGCTGATGCGGGCATAGTTGCTGATGATCCCCGTGATGCGGCCTTCGCCGTCGAGAAAACGTGAGGCGGTGTTGGGGGCATAGCACTCGGCGGTTATCCGCTCGTTCCAGTCATGGTAAGGAAAGGCCGAATCCTGGATTTCGATTGCCTCCAGCCAGGGGTTCTCGCGGGGGGGTTGGTAGAAGTGGCCATGTATGCAGAGGAACCGTTCCATGTTCTATTCCTTTCGGTAGACGAGGACGCCGAAAGGGGCAAGCGTCGGAAGCATTTCCGGTTGACCGTCGGTGACGGAAATGGAACTGCCGGAAATTAAGGTGTATGTGGAGTCGAGGAGAACGCTCAGCGTGCCGCTTGCCAGCTGCAGAGGGATCGGGCGGCATTGATCGCTGAAATTGAACAGGCAGTGCAGCTCGCGGTTGCCTGCTTTCCGGATCAGTGCCAGCACCTGTTCCTCCTCGGGGGCAACCACCTGCATCTCCTCTCTGTTGGCTGCGGCACAGGGGATATACTCTTTGCGCAGGCGGATCAGGTCGCGGTAGAAATCGAAGACGGCTTTGTGGCCGCCGCGATGGCGCAGGTCAAGATCCAGCTTTGCAGAGAGGAAGGTTGCCTCTGCTTGAGGATCGGGAGGCGAACCTTGCTGGCTAAATGCGGCGAATTCCTCTTGCCGGCCCTGCCTGACCGCTGCAACCAGGGCTGCATCGCCGTGACTGATGAAATAAGGGAATGGTGCCCGCTCTGCATACTCCTCTCCCATGAAGAGCAGCGGCAGGTAAGGCGAAAGCAGCACGCATGCCGCGGCGAGCTTGAGCTGTTCAGCTGACAGATGCTCGCCCGGACGCTCTCCGCGCATACGGTTGCCTACTTGGTCATGGTTCTGGGAAAATACCACCAACCGGCGCGGGGGGACACCTGCCGTGGAACTCCCGTGGTGGCGCTTTCTGAAGGAAGAATAGTTACCGGAAAGGACGAACCCCTCACGGAATCCTTTTACCAGCTGGGGAAAACTCCCGTAATCGCAGTAGTAGCCCGCCCGGTCGTTGGTGAGCAGGGCTCTCAGGGCATGGTGGAAATCGTCGTTCCATTGCGCGTCAAGGCCATATCCACCCGTTGATGGCTGCGTGATTACCCGCACGTCGTTCAGGTCGCTTTCAGCGATGACGTATGCCGGCCGGCCCAGCGTGGCTGCCAGGCGATGCACTTCGTAAGTCAGTTCGGCCAGGATGTGACGGGCGCTGAAGTCGAATATGCCGTGCACTGCATCGAGACGCAGTCCGTCCAGGTGGTATTCGCTCACCCAGTGACAGGCATTGGCGATGAAATAGTGCCGGACCCCGTCGCTGAAAGGGCCGTCGAAGTTAACCGCATCGCCCCAGGGGGTGCGGTAGCGGTCTGTGAAGTAGGGACCAAAGGCGTGGAGGTAGTTTCCTTCGGGGCCGAGATGGTTGTAGACGACGTCGAGGATGACCGCCAGCCCCTGTCGGTGGCAGGCATCCACGAACCGCTTCAGTCCTGTTGCTCCACCGTAGCTCAGCTGCGGCGCGAAAGGGAAGACGCCGTCATAGCCCCAGTTGCGCCTGCCGGGGAACTGGGCCACCGGCATCAGCTCGACAGCCGTTATTCCCAGGTCCGCGAGATAGTCGAGGCGGTTGATGGCGGCATCGAAGGTGCCTTCTGCCGTGAAGGCGCCGATGTGCAGTTCGTAGACGATGTATTCTTCGAGCGGGATCCCTTGCCAGTTGCCGTCGCTCCAGGCATGACCCGGTTCGACCACTTGGGATGGGCCGTGCACACCATCGGGTTGGCAGCGGGAGGCAGGATCGGGTCGGCGTGTCATTCCGTCCAGCCAGTACCAGTAGCAATCGCCCACTGCTGCCGCTACCAGCCCCTCGAAGTATTCGCCATCTCGCTGGAGCGGTATGTGCAACCCATTGGAGGTGAGTTCCACCGCAACCGACTCTGCTGCAGGCGCCCAGACCCGAAAGCGGACTCCGTCTGTTACAGGGGTGGCACCGATATCAAGGCAAAAGCGATCCATCTCACCCCTCCGTTCCCTTCAGCTGAACCGTACGGATAGGGAAGGGGATCTCGATGCCCTCGGCGAGGTAGCGTCGGTGCAGCCGTTTCACGAACTCGTGCTTGAGGAGGTATTGGTCGACATATTCGTGACAGCGCAGGATCACCGTGAAATTGATGCTGAAATCGGCAAAGGTGTGGTAGCGGACGAACGGATCAAAACCGCTGACGCCGCCCTGGACCTCGCGCAACAATCCCTGCGCCACGTCGACGGTTGTCTGTTCGACCTTCTCAAGATCGCTGTCATAGCTGACCCCGACCTGGACAAGCACCGCCATTTCCGTCTCGGGTAGATGGAAGTTGGTGACAATGGCGCTGGCGAGCTTGGAGTTGGGGATCAGGACCATGTTGTTGGGCAAGGCGCGGATCAGCGTGTTGCGCCAGGTGATGTCGGTAACGTACCCTTCCTCGCCACTCCCCAGGCGGATGTAGTCACCCTGGCGAATCTGCCTGGTGGCGATGATGTGCAGGCCGGAAAAGAGGTTCGACAGCGTATCCTGCAGTGCCAGCGCTACGGCGAGTCCGCCGACGCCGAGCGCGGTCAGGATCGGGGTGATGGAGATGCCAAGCGATTGCAGGATGATCAGGATGCCGACGGAAAAGGCGATCGCCTTAGCCAGATTGGAGAAGATGGACGTGGAGGGGAGCACGGCCTTTTTGGCATAGTGCGAGACAAAGCCGGCAGCTAGTCGCATCATGAGAACGGTAGCCAACAGGAGGAGCACGACAAGAATTCCCCTGTCGGCCAGATGCTGTGTCTTTTCGTCAAGAGGAAGTCGCAATGTTGCGCCGTAAAGTCCCACCAGCAGGAAGGTGTAGAAGGTGAGCCCCTTGAGCGAGGTGATGACAATCTCGTCACCCTCCCAGGAGGTGCGATGCGCCAGGGCAGCGAGGCGTCGCAGCACGATCCGCTCTATGACAAGGCCAATAATGGCGCTTGTGGCAAAAAACGTACCTGCGGAGAGCAGTATGTCCCAGGTGATAGTCTTAATCATGATTTGGTGGGGATCCTTTTATTGCGTATGTACTGTAATACGGTAATCATTCATGATAATTGCCTAAAAATGATACCGTAACGCTCGGAAACTGCAATGTGCGGCACGGGCGTATGCTGCTATCAGCAACGCTCCTGGTTTCGGGATATCCAGTGCTGAGCATGCCGGATAGCATCTGTTCTGTCATGGGCCGTACAATGGTTGCGGGATAATCCGCTCTGCATCGAGCATCCGCACAAGCTGCTTCATCCCCGCTTCAACAGCGTAAAACAGTTCGTCGGGCAATTGTTCCAGCCCCTTTACCAGCATGATCTGGGCAATTTCAGGTGCGAGCGCTGCAAGCTCTTTACCCTGTTGGGTGAGGTGCAGGTCTACTGCTCTTCGGTCATCCTTTGAACGACTACGCGTGACGAGCCCTTTCCCTTCGAGCCGGTCGATAATGCCGACTACCGTTGCCGGACTCAGGTACATCTGACGCGCCAAGTCCGAAACGCGAATCGGGGCATAGTTGACAAGGATCTTTAATGCCCAGAGTTGCGGGCCGGTCAAGCCTGTGGAACGCTCGGCGGTTTTCGAATATTCGTTAATGGCCTGGAAGACCCGCCAGACATTGTCGATGATCTCCGGGATCGATTCTTTCGATTTCATCATGTCTGCTCCCAAAATTGGCTTGACATATTAATTAGCAATGCTAATAATTAGCAACACAAATAATAGTGGTAACACGCCAAGTCGTCAAGTTCGTTTTGACCGGTTCGATTGTGTAGAGCATTCCACGTCGGGTTATCAAGGCAAAGGAGGCAGACATGAAGAGACATGTGGTCGGTTTGGGTCTGGTATTGGGATGTGTCATGTTCGTTGCAGGCGGCTGTGCCAAAAATGAGATCGTCAAGAAGGATGAGTCGGTCGCTGCTACTGCTGCGGGTGGGGGCGCTCCGATCAAGACGGAACAGGTAAGCGAAAAGCCGATCAGTCAGTCATCGATACAGGAAAGCACTGCGTCTGAGGCGTTGGCGCCGATCTCGAACGCGGCTGAATTGAGGACCGCTTTGGACGAGATCTACTTCGATTTCGACAAATATACGCTTTCAACAAAGTCCCGCGATACGCTCCTGAAGAACGCCGGAAATCTGAAGACAGAGCCTGCTGCTGTCGTCAGGATCGAGGGACATTGCGACGAACGTGGCTCGGAACAATACAATCTTGCCCTCGGTGAGAAGCGGGCCAAGGCTGCCATGCAGTACCTGGTGACATTGGGAATCCCTGAAAGTCGGTTGTCCGTTATCAGTTACGGCAAGGAAAAGCCCGTTGCCCTTGGGCACGACGAGGCTTCCTGGGCGAAAAACCGGCGGGATGAGTTTGTGATCGCGACGGAATAGCTTTCCTTAAGCCGCTCCATCAGTGTATTATGCGCGCGGTGGAGCGGTATCGCCACCTATTCCAGTATCGCGGACTAACTCATGCAGAGAAAATTTGTCGAACAGCTCACCTTGCTTGCCAGTGTCATCAAGTGGACGTGTTATGCCTCCATTGTCGGGGTTTTGGTAGGTTTTGGCACTGCCGCGTTCCTCCGCTCACTCGCCTGGACGACGGGCCAAATTGCCAGATACCCGGATTATTATCTGCTGCTGCCGGTTACGCTGGTGGTGAGCAGTGCCCTGGTCTCCTGGCTTGCCCCCGATGCCGCCGGTCACGGGACCGAGAAGGTCATTGAAGCAGTTCACAAGCGGATGGGCAAGATCCCCCTCATGGTTGTGCCGGTAAAACTGGTTGCCACGGTCATTACGCTTGCCGGAGGTGGCTCGGCCGGCAAAGAAGGACCCTGTGCACAGATTGGGGCCGGTCTCGCCTCGGCATTCGGCGGATTGCTCCGTCTTGAAGACGTCGATCGACGCAAGCTGGTCATTTGCGGCATCAGTGCCGGTTTTGCCACGGTTTTCGGTACGCCGATAGCCGGCGCCCTGTTTGGTGTCGAAGTGCTTGTGCTGGGACAGGTGATGTATGACGTACTCTTCCCTTCGTTCGTCGCAGGTATCATCGGTTTCCACGTGGCATCGCAGCTCGGCGTCGATTATCCCCACCTCTCTGCAAAGATTGTCCCCGATCTGACCAGCTGGAGCTTTGCGGAGATGCTCATGCTCGGCATTTGGTGCGGGCTGATCGCGCTGGTTTTCATCGAGCTTATGCAGCTGAGTCACCGGCTGTTTTCACGGCTTCCCTGGCACTCTTCCGTAAAGGCGCTGTTCGGCGGTGGGCTGCTGGTGGTCATCGGCAAGATGGTTTCGGTTCGTTATCTGGGACTTGGTATCGACTCCATCGAGGCCAGCCTGAACGGCACGGTATTGCCGGCCGGAGCCTCGCTGATGAAGGCTATTGCCACAGCGATTACCCTTGGCTGTGGTGGCAGCGGCGGGGTCGTTACCCCCATTTTCTTCATTGGGTCCGCTGCGGGAAACCTTTTTGCAAGCCTTTTCCACGAGCCGTTGGTTGCGACATTCTCCGCCATAGGTATGGTGGCGTTGCTAGCAGGAGCGGCAAATACGCCGATTGCGGCGTCTGTCATGGCCATGGAACTGTTTGGTGCGGGGATCGCTCCCCACGCTGCCGTTGCCTGCATGGTCAGCTTTCTTATCGTCGGCTATCGCAGCATCTACCCGAGCCAGGTCTTGGGGATGCAGAAAAGTACCTCGCTAAAGGTAAAGACCGGCAGGCCGCTCGCCGAATTCGAGCCTGCCATGATCAATCACAGGGGAACATCGCTGCTGGGGCTTATGTCCAAGGGATACAGGTTGGTTCGGCGCGAAAGGGAGGATCGTAAGCATGACCATGAATAGTCCGGGGCGACGGTGGCAGAGGGCCGCAATGATCTGTCGCCTGTTTCCGCTATTTTTATGGGCGCTGGCGATGTGCGGCTTCACCTGGGGAGGGCTTTCCGATTCTTGTGCCGAAGCAACGAATGCTCTGGCCGATAGTCAAACGGGGTTAACCGATGGACTTGCGGCGAGAGCTATCGACCTCTGTCCCAATGGCGCGGTTGGCCACTTGGCGAAAGGATTCCAGTTCGAACGCAAGGGTGACGTGACTCAGGCTATCAAGGAATATAGGATAGCCATTGCAGCCGATCCCAATCTCAGCCAGGCCCACGGCAACCTGGGTCTGCTGCTCCTGCAGCAGGGAGCCGATGACGATGCTGCATCAGAACTGTCGAAAGCTCTCACGGGCACATCCGATCCACGCTATCACCGGGGACTTGCAGAACTCCTGAACAAAGGAAAATGGTCATCACTGCTTCTCTTCCATGCTCGCGAGGCGTTGAAGGGCAACCCTGATGACTCTGATGCGCGTACGTTGCTGGGGGACGCTTTTACCCTGCAGGGCAATCTGGAATTGGCAGAAAAAGAGTATGCACAGGTTTTGGCCGAGACTCCGGGTCATGAACTTGCCCACATCGGTCTGGCCGTGGTCTATACCAAAAAAGGCCAGCTTGATGATGCCATCGGCGAGCTCAATGCCGCAGCACTTGCCAATCCGGCCAGCAGGGGGATCCACAGGAAACTGGCGGATCTCTACCAACAGAAGGGGGAGATGGCCCTGGCTGACAAAGAGCTGCAGTTGGCCGGCCTCAATCCCGACGATGCCTATATCGACAGGCTCATGCAGCAGGGCGATCGTTATCTGCTGGCCCGCAATTACGAAAAAGCCATTGAGTCGTATGAGGCCGTCCTGAAAAAGCGGCAGGGTTGGGCAGAGGCGCTGGAGAAGCTGGGTGATGCCCAGATGGCTGCAGGCCGCGATGAAGATGCCATCAACGCCTATGGTCAGGTGCTCGCCCTCGATGCGGCCAACCCCTCGCTGCACTATACACTTGGCATCCTCAACGAGCGGAAAGGTTTACTGGACAAGGCAGAGGACGAATACCGGAAATCATTGCGCTACGATCCTAAGAACAGCGACGCCCGCCGTCGTTTGGCTGACATATACACCCTGCGCGGCAACTTTGCACAATCGATCGAGGAATACACCGAACTGATCAAACTCCGGGGTGATAACCCGATTCTCCATTTCCGCTTGGCCCGAGTCTATGAGAAGAGCAAGGATTATAAGAAGGCCATTACCGAATATCTGGTCGCTGTGAGGCTTGCGCCGGACAACCTTGAGGTGAGAAAGGAACTGGCTGCCCTCTATGGGAAAAGAGGGATGATCGATGAGGCGGAGAGGCAGTACCAGGAAGTCCTACGCATTTACCGGGATGACAAGGAAACACGCAATGCCTTGCTCTCCATCTACGTCAGGCAGAAGAATTATGACGGTCTGCAACTGCTGCTCAGGGAAGCGGTGGAGCAGAATCCCGAAGATGCCAACAACCATTACCGGCTCGGGATCATCTATGACTTCGAAAAGGAGTATGACGCGGCTACAGCCGAGTATCAGAAGGCGATAGACCTGAATGCCGGTCATGCCAAGGCGTTGAATGCCCTCGGGCGGCTGTACATCAAGACGGGGAATATCGAAAAGGCAAAAATGTTTTTGGAGGCAGCCCGCACTGCTGATCCCGATTTCATCGAGCCTCGTGAATTGTTAAGCAATATTCGCGAAGATCAGATCATGAAGCCGGTGAAATATCGCAAGAAATCGTTTAAAGGGAAGAAATCAGTCAAGCGGAGCACGGTAAAGAAGAAGGCCGTAACGAAAAAGCATAGTAAAATCAAGAAGAAGGCGATAAAGAAGAATCGGTAGAAATCATAACCACAATCTGAAGTAACCTGTCCCTCCTCCTATTTGCGAGAAGGGAATCATGCCAAGCTGGTTGCGTGGCTGCAGGTTCAGGCTGCTTTCGGGAAGATCGAACCGATGCTCCGCCTCTTATCACAACAAAGTCCGCATCAAGCCCTGCCGCGATCTCTTCACAGGTAGCTTTCAAAGGGCTGGTGTCCTCATGTCCCTCCCAAACCGGTGGATGCAACTATCGAGAATATGACGCCGGCTTTCAGTCAGATCCACTCAAGAAGAATCCTGATTACCCGATACGCAACACTATAACTGTCCAATTTGTTTTCCGACCGGAAACTCCGGAGGAGAAACTATTGGTTATCCGGATCTGACGAGATGGAGAGCGATTTCCCGATGAGATGGAAAGAGAATATTGTCATCGGAATTTCTGCTGATTACGAAAAACGCTCCCGAGGAGGGAAGAACATGAAAAGAATCTTCCTTGTGGCATCTGCGCTGCTCATGACCGGTTGCCTGACGACTTCACCGGATACCTCAGCCTGGAACATGGTGAAAGAAGTCAATTCGCCGGCAGCGTATGAGGATTTCATCCGGCGCTATCCGGACAGCGGATATGCGGATGATGCCCGTGAGATGATCGAAGATGCGAAAATGGATCGGATCATGAAGGCAAGCACCGTGGCCGAGTGCGTCCAAACCATTAAGACGAATCCCGAACCCGAGATTGCCGCTACCGTGGCCGATCTTGCCTTTAAAGCCGCCCGTAACGAAAACTCCGTGGAGGCCCTCTACGATTTTCTCTTCTATTTCAAGGAGCACAGCGGAGCGCCGGAAATCCGGGAGCGTCTGGAGGAGATCGAGTTCAAGAGGGCGAGCGGGGACGCTTCTCCCGTGCCCATGGAATACTTTCTGCTCAAGTACCCGGAGTCCCGCTTTGCCGGGGAGGGCCGAAAGCTCCTTTCGCAAAAGACCTACAAGCAGGTCAAGGCCTGGAGGAGTCAATACGGTTACAAGGCTTTTCTGCTGAGGTTCCCGGAAAGCTCCTCTGCTGCGGAGTTTCGGGGGTTGATCCTGCCCGCACAAGTACAACCGGGCGCTTCGAATGTCAGGGAAAGGCTCGCCGACGTCATCGAACAGAGTCCATGGCTGAAACGATACGGCTGCGCACTCTCCCTTTCTGCAGGCATCAGGAAGAAAACCGGCGATATCGTCATGTTACGGCGACAGCTGTACGAGCTTGAAAAGGGAGGGGCTTCCGGAACCCTTCCGGAATGCTGTTCTGCAGCGATTCTCGTGGCCAGACCGGGGGTAGGTGAGGATTTGAATGAAGTCCTCCGGATGATGGCAAAGACAGAGGAGCGCAGGAGAGAGCTGGCGAATATCTGGGAGGTTTACAAGCAGCGGGACGATATGGCCAAGACCGCCGCAGAAACGAGTTCTAAGGTCGCCGACGACCTGGAGGCTGCCGAGCTTTCCGAAGAGGTGTTGGGCAGCGGCCCCCTTGGTGCGCTGGACATCGGCAGGGAAAAGGGTTCGGTGTCGGCCAGGAAGGCATTTGAGCGTTTCAAGCTGGCAGGGAAAACCATTGAGAAAAACCGGGACGATATCAAGCGTCTGCTGATTGAAATGGACGGTTTGTACCGGCCTTTGAAGCTGTATCTGAGTAGTTGTCTTGTTGCAGGATAGTTCTCTGTGCGGAGGCCAACCATGAAAAATTCGACTGCCAAGGCGTTCATCTTTGCGACGTGTATCCTCTGCGCCCAAGGCCCGGCTTTTGCCGGCAGCCCTCTCTTTATGCCCAAGGATGAACCGAGCCCTTCCATGTTGTCCGCAACTGAGACGGAAGAGATGAAGAAGTCGGCGGAGACGCTGAAGCGGAAGGCGGAACTCCTGAAGGCAGCGGCACGCAAAAAATATGCTGCTGCCGAAGAGCTGAGAAGGAAGGCCGGAGGATACCGTTCGGAGTCGTCGCAGAAAGGCGAGATGCTGCGGAGCAAGGCGGAACAGGATGCCGCCGTATCCGGGTTCATCGGGGAGATGTTCGGTGCCATTACGAGCATGGGGGGAGGGCAGTTTTCATCGAATACTGCTTTGGCCTCAGCCATGACCGGCAGGATGATCCAGGGGCAGCAGTCGATGGATGCACAGGCGGTCATGGATGCCCAGGGGAAGGCGGGCCAGCTGAGCGCTGAAGCCGAAAAAAAGGCCGGCCCCCTGGAGATGCGGGCCGATGAATTCGAAAACGAGGGAAACCGGCTCATGGAGGCCCACAACCGTCTGATCAGTATCGCGAACGCAAAATACCTGCTGGTGGCTGCCGATGAACTGCTGCAGAAGATCGAAGGCGATGGCCGACGTCTGGAACAGATCAAGGAAGACGCCCGGGAATTTATTGCCCTCACCCCGAGTCGCTGAATCTCGTCATGCGTATCGGTACAGCCAACAGAGGAGGATGGTGCTGTGCGGTTCTCTTCGCCGTAACGCTTTCCTGTCCGTTTGCGTGGGCGGAGACCGGCAGGGTGAACGCCGATCTTCTCTGCGAAAGGGCTGAAAGAGCGGACCGGGACGCCAGGGATGCCGAAAGGAGATCGGAAGAACGGAAACGGTTTCTGAAAGGCACAGCAGGGAATCTCTCCCAGAACCAGGTGGCACGCGGGAGCAACACTGTTGCAGTCAGTCAGTCGATCAGGACCAGGATCGCACAGGTCCGGGATATCCTGCCGCAACTCAGGCAGGGAGCGACTTCCAGTTATCAGGATAGGGGGATCGTTCCCGGGCTCAACCAATATTTTGTCCAGATGGAGCGTACCATCAACCAGGCGCTCCAGGCCATCGATACCTGCCTGGACGCCCCCGGCTCCTGTAGCATGCCGGCGTTCTTCTGCCCATCGCCGCCGAGCTTTGCGGCAGGGACCGGCAGGGGGCAGAGCGCTGATTTCGTCCGTAAGGTCCAGCAGAGCTATGTCCAGGCAGGGAATATGGCCCACCAGGCCTGCCAGAATCTCAAGACCGAAGCCCTGGGGGAGATCGAGCGGCTCAAGCGGGAAAGCCGAAGCATGGCCATGAAAGGTGATCAGCCGAGGATCAGTCCGGCACAGTCTTTTGGAGATACCGATCTCTATCTCAAGAGGGCTGAATCGCTGAAACGGGAAGCTGCGCAGCTGATATCGGAAGCCGACCGGATCTCCGGGACCAGCGGCTATTGTGGTGCCCGCCGGCATTCGCAAGCCGGGGCCGGTACTTCCGGCGACCTGATCGGCGCCCTCAAGGCCACCGAGATGCAAGAGCGGGACAACGACACCGGTCTCCGCTACGACGCAACGGTCGTGGACCTCAAGTCGGCATGGGACCGGAAGTGGAACAAGGGGAAGAGGCTCGATGCGTCGGACGTCCCCCTGCCGAAGGTCTCAGCGGATGATCGGGGCAAAGCGGCGCTCAAGCCTTCTGACGATTCCCCGGACAGCGACGGACCCGGCTGGTGGTCCAAGGCGAAATCTGCGTATCAAAAAGCGGACGAGCAGGTGGAACTTACCGAGTTCATAAAGTCACGGCCAAAGGAATTGCTGAAGGATGTGGCAAAAGAGCTCATCGAGAAGAACCTCGGCGGTGTCGGCAAGACCCTGACGACGGGGTATACCATCCTGTCGGCAGTGAAGTCCACCAGCGACGAGGTCGGTGAAATCCTGACGGACGCCCCACGGGTCATCGCCTCCGGCAGTGCCGATAATGCCAGGGAACTGGCAGCGAGGGCGGACAGGGTCCCCCTGAATTTCCTGAACAGCCTCTTTGATGACGTCACCGGCAAATTCCCGCCACCTCGATACACGTACCAGTACAAAAAGGCGCTCGGCAATGAATAGGGAACGCCACGGTTGCAGAATCCTTGCATGGATCTTCATGGTGCTGGCGATGCATCTCGTCACGCCGGCCACGGGGCTGGCCGCGGGTGTCGAGGTTCGCAGGTTGCTCGATACCGCCTTTCTCGGCGATTCGTATGTCTATGATGTGGACCCGGCAGGGGCTGTTCTCGTCCTCACCAGGGACAATATCTACGATGCCGGCGCAGGAGAATTCCTGTTCGGAGAGCCGCTCAGGAACCCCGGATGGCTCGCCTTTTCCGGCGCCAGGTTTCAGTTCCTGACAAACGGCGCACTTTTCGTCTCAGACGGTGGTACCCCGCGGAAACTGCTGGACGTCCCCCTGAAGAGCCGCATCCTTGCCTCTGACAACGAGCGTACCTTCATCAGTGGGATCACGCCGACTGGGAAGCCGGTCTTGTTTCTCTACAAGGAGGGCATGGGACACAAGGCATTGCTCGAACTCGACGCGCCGATCGACGCCATGGCCCTGGCGCGGGGAGTGTTGTTTTTCTCCGTTGGCCCGAGAATCTATACGCTCCGGGAGGGTGGTTCTGCCGGGCTCTTTGCCTATCTGCCCGACTTCCCGGCCATCTCTTCCCTAGCGGTCGACGAACGGCACGGTCTGCTCTATTTCTCGGAGGGGGAGAACCTGTATGCCGTGCGCGGCAGCGACTTCGTCGTTGTCCGGCGCGGTCTGGGGGGGATGCTCCGGTGCCGGGAAGGCGATCTCTATCTCCTTTCCTGGCGCGACCATGCCCTGTTCCGGTTGCGCGGTCTCGCTGAGGCATTCGCGTCCGCCGGGACACTGTCTCCCCTGACGGACCCGTGCGAAGATCCCGTTCTGTCCCTGTATTGCAAAGCAGAGGAGAAGCGGGCGCTCCTCAGATCCCTGGCGCAGATCGAAGGGGCCAGGGGGGCCGGAGACGGTGCCGCCCGCGGGGAAGTGGACGACTACATGGCGGCGCAGAAAAACGAGTTCGCTCAGATCATGGCCGGTCTCGAAAAAGAAGCGGCGACGGGCGCCATCGGGATCAGGTGGGGCGGTGGTCTCGAACCGCAGGCAATCGGTGCAAACGACGTGATCACGACGGCACGGAGGGGGGTCGGCCTTACCCTCTGGAATGGGAGCGAGTTCAGGATCGGGCCGGATTCGAAGGCGGTTATCGGCGATTGCAGGCCGACTGGGGAATGCCGGCAGACGCTGTCACAGGGGCTCACCTATTTCGCGGCAAACAGGTTGCCCGGCAGGGAAGATGCTCTCTCTGTGCCAGGGAGATTCTCAATTGTCACCGAGGCGCTCAGGTTCAGATTCGATTCGGGTCGGTTAGCCGTATTTGCTGCCGGCGGCCAGACCGCAGTCGTCGTCATCGAAGGCCGGGTCGAAGCCGTGACCCCGCTGGGTGAATCGGTGACGGTCGCGGCCGGAGAGACGCTCGAAGCGAGAATCGGCGAGCGGCCTGGCGCACCGGCGCCTGCCGAGATGAAAAGGCTGAATAGATGGTGGGAGGAGATCCGGTGAAGCCGGAAGGCAAGACGACAACGCAGGGAAAGGAGTTTCCATGAGACATAAGCTATCGAGACTGACGTTGGCTATTGCAGCCCTGGCCCTGTTTTCGCTGACAGGTTGCGTCGAGACGAAGTTCGTCTATAAGCCGGGTGCTCCCGCGGCAGGGGTGACCCCGATCCCGACGAAGATTGCGGTCCTCCCCTTTGTGGATGGCACCGAGGATTTCACGCAACGCGGCAGCATATTCGACCCGGACAATTTGAGGTTCAATGTCGTGAAGACCGGCATCAGCGGTTCCATGGCCGCCCTGACACCCGACCTGTGGGCCAAGGCATTTGCGGACGAGATGGTGGCGTCGGGAAGGTTTAGGGACGTAAAGTTCATCTATAGCCCGTCGGAACTGACGGACGAGACCTACTTCGTTGAAGGGACGCTGGAGAAGGCCTATCTGGCCGGTGGCTGGAACACCCCCAACGAATATGCCCTCAGCCTCCGGGCACTGCAGAGAACCGACAAGACAGCGGTCTGGGCAAAGGAAGTCAAGAGCGTACGGAATACCCCCAGGAATATCTACGAAGGATGCGGGATGGGGCTCCAGTGTATGACGGACCATTTTCACGCCGATATCAACGGGGTGATACAGCTCATGTATGCCGAAGCGATCGCAGACCTTGCCGCGAAGCTGTCACGCGGCAATGAAAGCGGCGGCAGAGAGGACGCTGGTCAGCCGCTGATCCCCGTTGCCGCGAAACCCTCATCGCAGGTCGCCCCTGGATCGGTGGACGATACCATCGAAAAAATCCTCATGGAAAAATAAGCCTAGTGTTCATCCGGAAACACCGGATGAACACAGATCACTCTGCGGGCAACGGCCCTGTACCTGTTCTACGAGAACGGTACGGGGCCTTCGGTCTGTTCCTCAGCCGGTTTGCCGCACTCTCCGCATCGCAGTCTCTTTGCAAACGCACACTCCTCGACCGAATCCTCCCCAAAAGCCGAAGATTCCTGTTTTTCTTTCGGGATAATCCCAGTGGAACTCCGTTCCCGTCCGGAAGAATTGATCGCCCGACATGGTATACTGGAAGATATTCCAATGAGGAGATCCGGGGATCATATGAACGACGTATATGTGGTCGAAGCGCTGCGGACGCCTTTTGGCTCCCTTGCGGGGGCGCTTGCCGACGTGGCGGCGCCGCAGCTGGCTGCAACGGTGATGAAGGGGCTCCTGGCGCGGTCCGGCCTTGCGGCCGAGGCAGTGGACGAGGTGATCGTCGGCCAGGTCCTTGCCGGCGGTTGCGGCCAGGCCCCAGCCAGGCAGGCTATGCGGCTGGCCGGAATCCCCGATGCGACCCATGCCCTGACCATCAACAAGGTTTGCGGCAGTGGCCTCAAGGCGCTCATGCTCGGCGCCGGCTCCCTCATGCTCGGCGACTCCCGGGTGGTGATCGCCGGCGGCATGGAGAGCATGTCGCAGGCTCCCTACGCTCTCAATAAGGCTCGTCGCGGCTATCGCCTCGGCCATGACCGGATCTTCGACCTGATGATCCTCGACGGCCTCCAGGACCCGGACAACGGCCGGCTCATGGGGGAGATCGGCGAGGAGAGCGCATTGCGCCACGGCCTGACCCGTGCCGAACAGGACGAATATGCCCTTCGTTCGTACCTACTGGCCCGAAAGGCCATGCAGGAGGTGGTGTTTGCCGAGGAGATCGTCCCGGTGGCGATCCCGGACAAAGCGGGCAGCCGGGTGGTCGAAGCGGACGAAGAGCCGTTCAAGGCGGACCTGGAGCGGCTTCCCCTTCTGAAGCCCGCCTTCCGGCAGGAGGGGACCATCACTGCCGGCAACGCCTCCACCATCGGAGACGGGGCGGCCCTGGCCCTTCTCACCGACGAGGCGGGGCTCACGAGCTTCAACCTGCGGCCCAAGGCGCGGATCGTCGCCGCTGCCAGCGAAAGCCGCCATCCCGACCGGTTCCCCGAGGCGCCGGAGGGGGCGATCCGGAAGGTCTGCGCCAAGGCGGGGCTCCCCCTGGACGCCATCGACCTGTTCGAGATCAACGAGGCATTCGCCGCGGTGGCGCTCATCGCCATCAGGACCCTGGGGCTCGACCCCGACCGGGTGAACGTGAACGGCGGCGCCATTGCGCTCGGCCATCCCATCGGCGCCAGCGGCGGCAGGCTTGCGGCGACGGTGATCCGGGAACTGCACCGACGGCAGGCGCGCTATGGCCTGGCCTCCCTCTGCATCGGCGGTGGCGAGGCGGTGGCCATGATCTTCGAGCGGGTTTGACAGGTTGTTGAAAAACGGCCATCTCGCCGCCGTCCTCGAAAGCCTCCTTGTGCGGCGTAGCGCTGCTACGCCTCCGCGGGGCTTTCTGCGGGTGCGACGATCTGACCATTTTTGAACAACCTGAGTATTTCAACAACCTGCCGCTAAAGAGGAGTGGGGCATGATCGAACGGATCGGCATCGTCGGCGCAGGGGTAATGGGGCAGGGGATCGCACAGCTCTGTGCCGCGCACGGCCTCGCCTGCATCCTGTGCGATGCCGTCGCGACCCAGCTCGAACGGGCGGTTGACGCAATCCGCGAACAGCTGCAGAGGCAGGCAGGGAAGGGGGCTATTGCCGAAAGCGAGATCGGGGAGATCCTTTCCCGCATCGACACGACAACCTCCCTTGCCGACCTTGCCGCTGCCGATTTCGTGGTCGAGGCGGTGAGCGAAGATGAAGCCCTGAAACTGGAGCTGTTCCGCCGGCTCGACGCTATCGTGCGACCCGACGTCGTCCTTGCCTCCAATACCTCCTCCATCCCCATCACCAGGATCGCCGCGGCAACCGGGCTCCCTGGACGGGTGATCGGGATGCACTTCATGAACCCGGCGCCGGTGATGCAGCTGGTGGAGGTCATCCGAGGGGAGGAGACGGGCGAAGCGGCCTTTTCCGCCACCGCTGACCTGGCGACCCGCCTGGGGAAGGAGCTGGTGGTATCCCGCGACCGCCCCGGTTTCATCGTCAACCGGATCCTGATCCCGATGATCAACGAGGCGATCCGGGCACTCCACGAGGGGGTTGCCAGCGCGGAGGAGATCGACAAGGGGATGCGGCTCGGCGCCAACCTGCCGATGGGGCCGCTGTCCTTGGCCGACCTGATCGGGCTCGATACGGTGCTGGCCATCGCCAACACACTTTACGCCGGTTTCGGCGACCCCCGGTACGCCCCCTGTCCCCTGCTGGTGACCATGGTCGGGGAGGGGCTGCTGGGGAGGAAGTCGGGGCAGGGGTTTTTCCCCTATCCTGACCGATAACCGGGGCAGATGCCCGCCGGCCCCGCCGGTTCCGGGTGCGGGGAGAACGACAGAGTGAGGTGACGGCATGGATTTCGAGCTCACGGAAGAACAGGCAGCGCTTCGGCAGACCGTGCGGGCATTCGCCGCAACTGAACTGAGGCCGGGGGCCAGGGATCGCGACAGGACCGGGGAATTCCCCTGGCAGGCGGTGGAGGGGATGCGGCAACTCGGGCTGCTGGGGCTGGTCCAGCCGCCGGCCTACGGCGGGGGAGGGCGCGACCTGGTCAGCTATGCCATTGCCGTGGAAGAGCTGGCCAGGGAGGACGCCTCGGTCGCCATCACCCTGCTCGCCCACACCCTCTGTGCCAGCCATATCAACCTGTTCGGCACCGAGGCACAGAAAGAGCGCTTCCTCGGACCCCTGGCGCGGGGTGAACACCTCGGGTCCTGGGCCCTTACCGAACCACAGGCAGGAAGCGATGCCGGCGGCATCCGGACCGTGGCGCTCCCCGATGACGGCGGCTGGCGCCTGACCGGCAACAAGCTCTTCATCACCAACGGTTCCGTGGCCGGGACCTATGTGGTCATGGCCTCCACCGATCCCTCCCGGGGCGACAAGGGGATCTCCGCGTTCATCGTTCCCGGCGATGCCCCCGGACTGGCAAAGGGGCAGAACATGGAGAAGCTCGGCTTCCATTCCAGCGACACGGTGGGGCTCGGACTGAAGGGTGTCGCGGTGCCGGCGGGGAACCTGCTGGGGGAGGTGAACCGCGGCTTTGTCCAGGCCATGGAGGTCCTCGTCTCCGGCAGGGTCGGCGTTGCCGCCATGGCGGTCGGGATCGGCCGCGGCTGCCTGGAAGAGAGCCTCGTCTATGCCGGGAAGCGATCCGCATTCGGCCAGCAGATCGGCGAATTCCAGGCGATCCAGTGGATGCTCGCCGACATGGCCACCGAGCTCGATGCCGCCCGTCTCCTGGTGCTGCGAGCCGCCCGGCTCAAGGAGACCGGGCAGCCGTGTGTCAAGGAGGCGGCCATGGCCAAGCTCTTTGCGGCCGAAGCAGCCATGCGTGCGGCGGTGAAGGGGGTGCAGATCCACGGCGGTTATGGCTACACCCGCGCCTTCCCGGTGGAGCGCTACCTACGGGACGCAAAGCTCTGCGAGATCGGCGAAGGGACCTCCGAGGTCCAACGGATGGTGATCGCCAGGGAACTTTTGAAGGCAGGTTAAGGTTAAGGAGGGGGTCCTTAACCTCAACCTGATTTTCGGAGGAAATCATGAGACCGGTCTACATGATTACGGGGGGTATCACCAGGTTTGCCAAGGCCCATCCGGACAAGGATTTCCGCCTCATGGTGAAGGAGGCGTTCGAGTATGCCCTGGCAGATCTGCCGGGGCTTGACCGCGACCTGATCGACGGCAGCGTCTGCTCCTACTTTTCCGATCACTTCACCCGCCAGCCCATGGCCGGCGCCATGGTCCAGGATTACCTGGGGCTTTGCCCCAAGCCATCCCGTCGTGTCGAAGGGGGGGGCGCCACTGGCGGGCTCTGCTTCCAGGCCGCTTGGGAGGCGGTGGCCTCCGGCAGGATGGAGGTCTGCCTGGCCATGGGGTTCGAGACCATGAGCCGGGTCAACACCTGGAAGGGGAACGAGTTCATCGCGCTCGCTTCGGACACCAACTTCGACTACCCGGTGGGAGGGTTCTACACCGGCTACTATGCCATGATGGTCAGGCGCCACATGCACGAATTCGGCACCACCCTGGAGCAGATGGCCAAGGTGGCGGTGAAGAACCATCGCAACGCCCTCCATAACTCCTATGCCCAGCAGCCGGCCCTCTTAAGCGTGGCGGATGTTCGCGGCTCCTCCATGGTGGCAACGCCGCTCACCATCCTGGACTGCTGCCAGATGTCTGACGGCGCGGCCGTGGCCATCCTCGCCTCCGAGGAGGTGGCCCAGCGGCTCTGCCAGCAGCCGGTCCGGATCACCGGCATCGGCTCGGGCACCGATGCCATGCGGATGGCCGACCGTCCCCACGGAGAGGTGCCGCTCCTCCCCCATGAGACGGCCGAGGAGTACCGCGACCTGCGCTATCCGGGTGTCCACTCTTTCCGGGGGGGAAGGATGGCGGCCAAGCTCGCCTACCGGATGGCCGGGATCATCGATCCGGGCAGGGAGCTGGACTTTGCCGAGATCCACGACGCCTATACCTCGTCCGAGATCCAGACCTACGAGGACCTGGGATTCTGCCGCTACGGTCAGGGGGGGCGGTTCGTCGATGCCGGAGCGCCGTTCATGGCCAACCTGGACTATGGCCTGACATTTTCCGGCGAAGGGACCTGGCCCCGCCTGCCGGTGAATCCGTCAGGCGGGCTTCTGGCCTGCGGCCACCCGGTGGGTGCGACGGGCCTCATGCAGGCGGTCTTTGCCTTCTGGCAGCTCCAGGGGAGCATTGCCCGGCACTTGGGGGATGCGGCCCTGCAGCTCCCCGATCCGAAGAAGGGGCTCATCCACAGCCATGCCGGGACAGGGACCTACATCACGGTGACGGTCATGGAGCGGGTGTAGGAGACTTCAGGCGGGGGGATCCCCCCTGCGAGCGGGGTTACCCATGAACACGGATGCGAAACTTCCCGAGACCGAAGAAGGAACAATCCTTTTCAATACCGACCCGATCATCGTGAAAGACCACTATGAGATCGACTACCTGCATTCCTATGCCCAGGACTCCCCCTTCTTTGCCGGCCTTGCCGGGAAGAAGCTCCTGGGAAGCCGCTGCATCGGCTGCGGCTACACCTATGCCACGCCGCGGGGGCACTGCATGGGGTGCGGTGCACCGACCTCATGGGTCGAACTGCCGCAGGAGGGGAGGGTCCACACCTACACCACCTGCCACTTCGGCGGCGAGGCGTTCCTCAAGGAGACCCCCTTCACCCTTGTCCTGGTCGAATTCGACAGCGTCGACACCCTCTTCCTCTCCCGTCTGATCGGCGCCGAGCCGGACGAGGTGCGAATCGGCATGCCGATCCGGGCGCGGTTCCGCCGCAACTGCCAGTTCAAACCGACCGATGTCTATTTCGTGCCCCTGTGAGCTGCATGGAGATTCCTGTCAATCGGCAAGTTCCGGGAGGTCCCGGTATAACTCCCGCGATTCGGGATTGGCCAGGGCGTCCCGGTTTTTCACCGGTTCGCCATGGATAATGTCTGGTGAGCATGGCGATCACGGTCTCGGCGATGTTCGGCATGAACCCGGCGATCCGGTCCCCTGGCCCCACTCCGACCGTGCGGCAGAACGCTTGATTGTAACCTCTTCGTCGAAACGATATAATACAAATATGGAATAAATTCCCCGCGTTTTATGAAATGGCCGCACAGGATGGCTGATGCCGGACATCGGGGAGCGTGAGTAAGATGAGACTGGAAGCCGTGATGCAAGAACAGTCTGAGCAGTTGACGACAATCCTGGACAGGCTCGCGAAGATGCTGGAGAAGGTCAGATCCGCCTTCATCCACCAGCAGCCCGGGCAGCTTGATTCCTTGCAGCAGGATCGGCAGGATCTGCTGGAAGAGATCGCCTTTGCCGGTGCGCAGGCCGACGATCGGATGTTCGGGCTTGCGTTGAAGAGCAGGCGGCGCTTTTATCGTTACCAGAGCATCCTCGCCCACTTGGACATGGCGGCCGGGGCCATCGCAAGCCTTGGCGAGGCTACCCTGATGCAGATCAGGGACGGGATCCCCTTCTCCGACCAGGCGGTCCAGCAGGTCACGCTCCTGTTCGAGTACCAGAAGAACATCCTCGACTCCCTGACGGAAGCGGTGAAGAGAGGCGATCGGGGGCCGTTGCGGCAGGTGATCGAGTCGAGCCGCGAACTCTGCCGATACTGTCTCAGGTTTGGTACCCATCATGAGACACGGCTCGTGGAAGGGCTCTGTCTCCCCAGGTCGGCCCCGCTCTTCCTGTCCATCCTCGACTGGATGCAGACGCTTTCCCACCACGAGGTCGAGACGGTGAAACTGTTGAACCGCTGGTTACGCAAAGAGGTCTAAGGCGATGGCCGGCACCGGGAGTGCCGCATGTGGCGGGAGGTGAAAGGGATGGGGAGAAGACCGTACGTGGATCAGGAAGTCTGTATCAGTTGCGGGGTGTGCGTCGAGATGGTGCCCGAGGTCTTTCGGATGAACGACGATAACTATGCAGAAGTGTACGATCCGGCCGGAGCCCCTGAGGAGAGGATACAGGAAGCCATGGACGCATGTCCGGCAAACTGTATCGATTGGGAGTAGACATGCCGGGGTGAGGTCGGGAAAGGGGGTTGTCATGAACACGGCAGAGAACATTCCATTGGCAGAGGAACTGGGTGAGGTCGAATACGGGCAGTTGAAGGAAACCTATTGCCGGCTGCGGGAGCTGCACGAAGAGCTGAGCGACATCCGTGCGGCATACGTCTCTGACGGGACCGCGCCGACGCTGGATCAGATCCAGGCGCTTCAGATGCAGATGGAGGAGCTGTACACCGAGCTGGAACGGTTTCTCCTTCCTGTTTGTGCCCCTGACAGCATGTGCGGTCCGGGGATGTGCATATAATCGGTGAACGGCAGGTCGACACGCCGGCGCAGGGGTAGGATAGCCGGCAGGGGGGGATTTCATGAACGTGTACGATTTTGCGATGAAGATGGAACTCGACGGCAAGGCATACTACGAGGGGCTGGCAGCAGAGACCGAGATCAGCGGATTGAAGACCGTCTTTACCATGCTGGCGGCCGACGAGCAGAAACACCATGACACCGTGATGGCCATGAAGGCCGGAGGAGACGGGAAGATGGCCGATACCACTGTTCTTTCCGAGGCGAAAAATGTCTTCACTGCGCTGAAGGGGCAGGAACTACTACTCGGCGGCATGAGGAAGTCTCTGGAAGGTTATCTGCATGCGATGAAGATCGAGGCAGAGAGTGTCCGTCTGTACGAGGATATGGCAACAAAGGCGAGTCAGCAGGAGGTCGTGCAGATCCTGCTGGAGATCGCCAACGAGGAGAAGAAGCACTACAACGTCATGGAAAATCTCTACGAGATTGCCCTGAAGCCGGAGTATTTCCTTGAATGGCGGGAGTTCAGCAACCTGAAACCGCTGTGACATGGCTACTTCTCATGACGCCACACCGACCGGTGGTCCGCCGATCGAGCGGATGATTATCGAATCCTCCGGTAACAGCAGATATCGGGGGATTTTTTTACGTTGTGCACGGGCATGCATAGATGCGAGGCACTCAGGCAGCGTCATGCGTGTCTCGGCATGCAGTTGCAATCAGATCGTTAAGGAGTGTTCATCCGGTGTTTCCTGATGGACACTCCTGGTTTCCAGATCGGGGACAAGGGATTAATTGTCAAGGAAATCAAGGGAGTGCGCGGAGGTGCACATCGGTACGCTGCACAAGCAACCCCGCAGATTGACACCGTCAGGGCGGAAAAGAACCGCTTCCGTATGGGAACTAAGGAAATACCCGATGATCGGGTATGAAATGCCCTATAACGCCACAACGAGAGGTTGTGAACAGGGCAATCCTCCCTGGGTGAATCAGCGACCTCCAGGCATGGCGCATGATGTTTCCGGATTAAAATCAAGTGTATTCACCCCCCACCTGGATGCATCCCGTAAAAACAGCGATGCCACAACCATCTGTTCGCTTCTTCCTGGACGACGATGCGGTGGTCTGACAAATGCGCTTCTGCTTGTTATGATGTTGTATATGAATCTATAGAATATGGGCTGCATGGGTCGGACCGGGATCGCGGCACAACGCAGGGAGACGCTCTCCTGATCTGAGCCGGAGATATCATTGCCCGCTCCCCGCCTACAGTTTGTCTGAAATGCGCAAGCAGGTGATCCCTTCGAAAAAAGGAAACGAATGATGCAAAGGCATATGCGCGCGTCGATGAAAATTGCGTCTATCTATGCGCTGACAGGGATCTTCTGGGTCCTTTTTTCCGACAAGGTCGCCAACATGATCTCCACTGACCCTGAAGCGGTCGCTGTCATCTCCATGGTCAAAGGGTGGGGGTATGTTCTGCTTACCGCGGTGCTGCTTTACTGGCTGATCCAGAGGCATATGACGGAACTCGGGAGGGCGGAGGAGCAGCTCATTGAGCAGAATGAAGAACTGTGCATGACCGAAGAGGAGCTCCGCCAGCAGATTGACGAATACCAGAACAGCCAGAATGAGCTTTTTGAAGCACATAAGACGCTGAATGCGCTCTTTCAGTTTTCACCGTTGGCTATTGTGGCATTGGACACGAATGGCATTGTCACGCTCTGGAACAGATCGGCCCAGCTGCTTTTTGGCTGGTCTGAGAATGACGTGCTGGGGAAGCCCTATCCTCTTGTTTCGCTCGAAAACTTTCAGGGAGACCGGAGTGATCTGGAGATTACGGTTCAGGAGAAATCGCTCCGGGACGTTACCACCTGCAGGCTGAGCAAGAGTGGCGAATCGATTGACGTGAGCATCTACACCGCCCCCATGCACGGCAACAGAGGAGAGATCACGGGGATCATCGTGATGTTGACCGACATTACCCAGCGCAAGCAACAGGACCGGTTTCTGCGAGAGAGCGAGGAGCGGTACCGTCTTCTGTTTGAAAACATGCAGGAAGGGTTTGCCTATAGCAAAATGCTATACGACACCGATGGCCGAGCCTGTGATTTCATCTATCTCAGTGTGAATAGCGCATTCGAGGAATTGACCGGCTTGCGGGGGGTGGTCGGGAAAAAGGTGACCGAGATATTTCCCGATATCGGTAGAGAGCACGCCGATCTGATCGAAACGTATGGCCGGGTCGTCCGGACCGGCCAGCCGGAACGGCTGGAGCTCTTTTTCCAGCCGCTGGGGATCTGGTATACGATTTCAGCCTACAGCACGGGGAATGATCACTTTGGCGCGATCATCGACAACATCTCCAGCCGCAAGAAAGCCGAGCAGACCAGAGAGGCAACGGTCGAGCTGCTGCGCATCTGCAACAGGTCGAAGAATTCCCGTGAGCTGATGCGCGACCTGCTAGGGTACTTCCAGCAGCTGCTGACATGCGATGCCGTCGGTGTCCGCCTCCATGAAGGGGACGACTTCCCCTATTATGAAACGCGGGGCTTTCCCGAAGAGTTCGTGCTGCAGGAAAACAGCCTCTGCGCCTATGATCAGGCAGGCGAGATGGTGCGCGACAGTGCCGGTCACCCGGCGTACGACTGCATGTGTGGCACCATCCTCAGCGGCCGGTCTGATCCATCCCGTCCGTTCTTTACCGCGCGGGGCAGCTTCTGGTCAAACTGCACGACAGAACTGCTGGCAAGCACCACGGAGGCCGATCGTCAGGGAAAGACCCGAAACCGCTGCAACGGTGATGGATACGAATCGGTGGCCTTGGTCCCGCTTCGTCTCCAGGGAAAGACCTTTGGCCTGTTCCAGTTCAATGACAAGAAAAAGGGCTGTTTTACGCTCGAAAAAATCACCCTGCTGGAAGACCTTGTCGACTCTGTGGCAATCGCACTGGCCAAGCTTAAGATCGACGATGAACTTGCCGAGAGCAATGAGCGATTTCGGATGATATTCGAGAACAGCCTGGATGCCATTATGCTGGCAACGGCAGAATGCGACATCCTTACGGCAAATCCGGCGGCATGCCGGATATTCGGCAAGAGTGAAGAGGAGATTTGCCGCGCCGGTTGCGCCGGTCTGATGGCACACGATGTCATCGACATCTCGGGACTGCTTGAAGAGCTGAGGCGGACCGGCCGGAGCAGGGGCGAAACCATGATGCTCCGTGGCGATGGCAGCCAGTTCCCTGCCGAGATATCGTCGGCACTCTTTTCGGATCAGGCGGGCATCCAGAAATTGAGCATAGTCATCCGCGACGTGACGGAGCGTCTGAACCTGGAAACCCAGCTTCGCCATTCGCAAAAGATGGAGGCCATCGGCACCCTGGCCGGCGGGATTGCCCATGATTTCAACAATATGCTCGCAGTGATCCAGGGGATGGCTGAAATGTCGAAACGCAAAGTCCCTGGCGAAGGCGAACTGTGGGAGCATCTGAATCTGATCTCCAAGGCCGCTGACCGTTCCATTGAGATCACCCGCCAGCTTCTCGCCTTCTCTCGCAAGGATCTGGCCTCTCCCAAGCCGGTCAATCTGAATGTGCATATCATCGAGACGGAAAAAACCCTGTTGAGACTGATCGGCGAGGACATCGTGCTGACATTCCGGCCTGCAAGCGACGTCTGGTCAGTGCTGATCGACCCTTCCCAGGTGGACCAGATTCTGGTCAATCTGGCTGTCAATGCCCGTGATGCCATGGCTGGCGGCGGTACCCTGGTCATCGCCACGGAGAACGTCTCCGTCGACGCCGCCAGTTGTCAGTCCGTGCTTGACGCGACACCGGGAGAGTATGTCCAGTTGTCGGTCAGCGACAGCGGTGTCGGCATGGAGAAGAGCATTCTGGACCATATTTTCGAACCGTTCTTTACCACCAAGGAGGTCGGCAAGGGAACGGGGCTCGGACTTTCAACGGTCTACGGCATCGTCACGCAGAATAACGGATTCATCAAGGTTTCCAGCAAGCCGGGCCAGGGGACAACCTTCCATCTGTATCTCCCCCGGTTACTGGAAGCGGGGGCAGTAGAACAGGAGACCCCGCAGACGGTTCCTTCCGGGAACGGCACGGTTCTGATCGTTGAGGACGACAACATGATGCGCTGTGTCGCTTCGCTGCTTTTGAAGGAAATAGGTTACCGCTCGATCATTGCTGAATCGCCCGAGAGTGCAATAGAGATCTGTGGAAAAAGAGACACGGAGATAGATATCATCCTGTCTGACGTGATATTGCCGGGGATGAACGGAAAAGCGATGATGGAAGAGATCCGGAAGATTCGCCCCGGGATCAAGGTGCTGTTTATGTCCGGGTACACCGCGGATGTGATCACGCAGCGCGGTGTGGTCGATGAGGGAACGAATTTCATCCAGAAACCGTTCAATATTTTTACCCTGAATGCCAAACTGAAAGAAGCGCTTGGAGTATGATGACCCGATGACACGATAGATTCCGCATGACTCGAAATCGTGAAGTAACCTCTCCGCAGAGACGGCAAGAGCGGGGTCAGTTCGCTGGGACTGGCCCCGCTTCCGTTTTCTGTTGCGGATTCCCGGCCGGCCCGGTTGACTCGCCCGGCATTACGGAGTACCTTATCGTAATTGAGGCGGAGGATGGGGTGCATGGGTGAATCGGTGGTGTTCTGGCTGGAGAACAGAAACTGCGCCGGGATCAAGGCTGCGGAGATCGGGGATCAGCTGCTGGTGCTGTACCGGGACCGCTACTACGTGGTGACGGGTGGTGCTGCGCAAAGCCGGGGCGGCAGACCGTTGCGCTATGCCACCTCTTCGTTGCCGACACCCTGGAAACGGGCATTGAAGGGGGATCTGCCGTCAGCGGTGGCGTTGCCGCCCAACATCGATCCGGACCCCGCCCAGCAACCGCGCAAGCCCGTGCGGAAGAAAAGGGAGAAGCCTGCCATGCCGGAACCGGAACTGGAAACAACAGCGGCTAAGAGCGAGAATGCGTCGCTGCCGCCAGCAAAAAACTCGCGGAAGGTTGAGGCGAAACCGGTTGCCCAGGCACCCGTTGTCGCGAACTGCCCCTACTGCAACGCCCGCCATGAGATCCCGGTGGAGAAGGGGAAGAACGGCAAGCCGTTTTTCATGCCGTGCAGCAGGTGCAAAAGCGATTTCGCGGTCCGCTTTGTCCAGGTTACCGTATTCCAGGCCCAGGTTGCCGGGTTCCGTTAGGTGTCGGGCAGTCTGCGCACGACCGAACTCCTGCACCTGATCATCTCCCGGCTCGGCCACGACCTGGAGGTGCTCTTCACCGCGGCCAAGACCGCTCACGAAGCATCGATCCATGAAGAGAACCTGCCGGACAACAAGTACGACACCCTGGCCCTGGAGGCATCCTACGTGGCCCAAGGGCAGGCGAACCGTGCCCGGGAGCTGCGGAAGTCCATCGAGGTCTACAAACAGCTGAAGCCCCAGGGGGAAGGGGACGGTTCGATCCGTCTGACTTCGCTGGTGACCCTGGCCGATGACGCCGGCACGACCAGGAAGGTCTTTCTCGGCCCTGTCGAAGGGGGCTTGCGGTTAGAGCACCACGGGGACGAGATCGTGGTCATCACCCCGGCATCCCCCCTGGGCAGGGAACTGCTCGGCAGGGCCGTCGGCGACAGTGTCGAGATAGAGGCGGGAGACAACCGCACGGAGTATGAAATTGTCCAGGTCTGTTGAGGTGATCAGGGTGCCCGAGGATGACCTGCCGCACCAGGGGCAATCAGCCTGCCCCGAAGATGGGGTGGAAGTCCCGCTGGAACGGATCAACCCGGATACCCTGCGGAACCTGATCGCCGAGTTCGTCACCAGGGAATGGGAAGAGCTGGGCGATTCCCGCCATACGCTCGACGACAAGATCGAGCAGGTACACCGACAGCTGCGGGAGAAGAAGGCCAGGGTGGTGTTCGACCTGGCTTCGGGGACCTGCAATATCGTGACGAGCAGCTAGCCTGAAGGATGAGGCGTTCCTTTCATAACCGGACCATCAGTCTGCTACCGCCGGGACCTTTTATCCCGGCAGAACCGGCTCCCCCTCATAACGGAGCAGAGTCGAGGAATGCATGAAAACAGCACTGCTACTCATCGACATCCAGAACGACTATTTCCCCGGCGGCAAGATGGAACTGGTGGAAAGCATCCACGCAGCCGCTGCTGCGGCACGCCTTTTGGGTGCGTTCCGCCGGCAGAAGTGGCCCGTCTACCATGTCCGGCACATCTCCTCCCGCCCCACTGCCACCTTCTTTCTCCCCGACACTCCGGGGGCAGAGATCCACGATTCGCTGCATCCGCTGGTCGTTGAGCCGGTCATCACCAAGCACTTCCCCAACAGTTTCCGCGAGACCGATCTTTTGGAGAGGCTCAGGGACGACTCTGTCGGCAGCCTGCTCATCTGCGGCATGATGAGCCACATGTGCGTGGACGCCACTACGCGGGCTGCCTTCGACCTCGGTTTTTCCTGCATCGTGACCCATGATGCCTGTGCAACCAGGGAGCTTGCCTTCAACGGGGTCATTGTCCCGGCAGTGCACGTCCACGCCTCCTCCATGGCGGCTTTGGGCGCGGTCTACGCCCAGGTAAAGGGTGTCGACGAGATTGTGGGAAACATTGCCGACACGCACTGAAGAGAGGGGAGATGCCATGAACAGCCGGGAAGCCACTTCACTGGATCGGGCGCTGTCGCGTGTCTGCGAACTCTGCCCGGTCTGTCTTCATGCCCGTCATTACCAGAAAGGGATGGTCCATTCCTTTGTCAGGAACATAGAGGATCGCATCTGCCCCTTCTGCCAGGCCTACGAGCGCGTGCACGGCAAAAAGGCCCACGAGCCGAGGGATTGAAGGGGCGCGCCACCCCGCGCTCAACCGTAAGAAAAGAGGAGAGACATGCCCCCCATAACCGTAGTCGCAAAGGTTGTCGCCAAAAAAGACGCTCTCGAAGCGGTGAAGGCGGAACTGCACAAGCTCGTTGCGCCGACAAGGCTTGAGACAGGCTGCATCGCCTACACGCTGCATCAGGACAACGACGATCCTGCCGTCTTTCTCTTCTATGAGACCTGGGAGGACCCGGCCTGCCTGGAAAAACACATGAAATCCGATCATTTCAAAGGGTATGTCCGGGCGATCGAGGGGCTGATCGAGGAGAAGCAGGTGCAGATCATGACGCGGATCGCATAGACGCCGGGCATCTGCCGCACAAACAGTCCGGGAAGGAGTGCCCACGCTGAAAATCTGGATCGATGCCGATGCTTGCCCCAGGGTGATCAAGGAGATCGTGTTCCGTGCCTCCGCACGGCTCGACCTGCCGGTTCTGCTCGTGGCGAACAAGAGCCTGAACAAGCATACCACCAGGCTGGTGCAATCCATTGTCGTTGCCGACGGCTTTGATGCGGCAGACGACTACATTGCCGAACATGCAGCGGCAGAAGACCTGGTGATCACCGCGGACATCCCGTTGGCGGCCAGGGTCGTTGCCAATGGCGGCGTGGCCCTGGACCCGAGAGGTGAACTCTACACCGAGGAGAACGTGGGCGAGCGGCTTTCCATGCGCGACCTGATGATGGAACTCCGTTCGGGAGGGCTTGTCCTTGGCGGGCCGAACCAGTTCAGCCTCACCGACCGGCAACGCTTTGCCTCATCCCTCGACCGCCTGCTCACCCAGATGCTGCGGGGCAGGAGACCGGTTTGACGTCACCATCCCCTGCCAGGGCAGGCCGAACCTTCCCGAAATCCCCGACCATCGGCAGGGGCGCCGGCATCACTCACCCGATGCCGGGTGAAGGCCGGACTGCCCGGCAAACCGGGCAAAACCCAAATATTCCTATCTATTCGCTTCGGAAGGGCGTAGAGTAATCAGCTGACCTTCTTCCGAAATCATTTCTTTCAGTCATTTCGAATCCCCCCGGTTTTCCGGTCATCTCCAGCCACCTCGTACGTCAATCCCTCTGGAACATACCGCACAGTTCCTTTCTGAATCTTCCTGTCACGTGAAATCCTTCGCCATGGCTCGACGCTCAGACTACGCGGTGAGTAAGGGACAGATAGTGGGCGTTGGCATTCTCATTGGTTACTTCGCAAAACAGGATGAAGCTTGCAAGGCACTTCGCGGGCTGTCGAAACAGGGGCTCAGCCGCGTTGCCCTGATCCATAAGGGTCTGGACGGAGATGTCCGGACTGTTGATCCGCTCTTCCGGCGTCGCGCCCTCAGGGCAACCCTGGCAGCCTGCCTGTCCGGGGGGATCGGCGGGATTGCCGTCCTGCTCCTGGACTGGTTCAACCTGCTTCCGGGCGTGGATGCGTCAGCTTTCCTGGCTTTGATCCTTGCGCCAGCCACAATCGGTGCTCTGGCGGCCCTGCTCTGGCAACGACGCTTCAGGTGCGGAGTCGCGGCCGAGGTTCTGCATGAGCACGCCCGTTGGCTGGTGTCCGGGGAATCCGTTCTCATTCTCCAGGCGCCGGTCGAATCATTGCAACGTCCGCTGGCCCTGCTGCGGGAATGCGGCGATATCCCCCCGGCGCTGTTCGTCCTCCATCCCAGGGCTGAGCGGCGGGCAGAGGTCAGGGGGCCGGAGGTAAAGCTTTCCCCTGCGCAGGTTCTGGAGCATGCGCAACGCCATGCCGGGGAGCAGCAGGTCGACCCGGCGCCGCACCACTCCGCCGAACTGCTCAGGCGTCTCAAGCAGTCGCGTCAAAGGGTCAGGCAGGTCTGCGCGGATCTCACCGCTGCGAGCCGCCTGGAACAGAAGGCCACGCCGGCTGCCGATTGGATCCTCGACAACGAATACATCATGGAGGGGAATGCCCGTGATGTCCTGCTGAATCTTCCCCGGCGCTTTTACCGGCAACTGCCCGCCCTGGCCTCCGCTCCCTACCAGGGGCTCCCCTGCATCTACGGATTGGCCAAGGACCTCGTTTCCCATACGGAACTCTGCCTGGACCAGGAGAATATCCAGGCGTTTATCGACGCCCACCAATCCGTGCGTCCGCTGACCATCGGCGAACTCTGGGCCATGCCGCAGATGCTGCGCATCGCGCTTATGGAGAGTATCCAGAGCCTTGCCATTACTGCCCTTGCAGACCTTCGCGAACGTCAGCTGGCCGACTTCTGGGCGAACCGGCTGATCGCCGCCAACCGTCGCGATGCCAACCAGCTTTTCGCGATCCTGGCGGAACTCGCCGCAACCGAGTCCTCTCCCACCCCGTATTTCGGGGCGCAGCTGGTCGGCCTTCTGTACGACGAGGCGACCGCATTGGTGCCGGTCCAGAGCTGGCTTGAGCGCACCTTCAAAAAACCTCTGCACGAGATTACGGTGCGCGAGCAGACCCGGCAGGCCAGGGAGCAGTTGACCTGCGGGAATGCCTTTACCAGCCTGCGCCAGCTTGCCCTGCTGGACTGGCGGGAAATCTTCGAAAAACTCAGCCGGGTGGAACAGATGCTGCGCCGCGACCCGTCCGGGATTTACCCTGGGATGGATTTCGCAACCCGTGACCGTTGCCGTCGGGCAATTGAAGAGATCGCCCGATGTTCGACCGCAACCGAGGAACAGGTAGCTGAGCGGGTCATCAGGCTGGCAACGGAGGCGGGGCGCGGATCGGCAACCGACGATCGCGCAGGCCATGTCGGCACCTGGCTGTTTGGGGAGAAACGGGCTGAACTGGGCAGACTGCTCGCCTGTCGGGAAGGGGGCCGTTATCGCACCCTGGCATGGGTCTATCGTCGCCACGCCGCCATCTATTCCATAGGCATTGGCGGCTTCACGGCCCTGTTTGTGTCCCTGGCCACCGCCTTCAGCCCGGCCGGGCTATCGCCTGGCTTTCGCATCGGCCTGTTGCTGCTCCTGCTGATCCCGGCCGGCCAACTGGCTATCGAGGTGGCCAATTACCTGATTACGCGGCTTCTGCCGCCCCGGCCCCTGCCCAAGATGGATTTCGAGGATTCGGGGATTCCCGATGCGTTCCGCACCCTGGTGGTCGTGCCGATGATGCTGGCGAACGCCGAGACGGTCCGCGCCGAGGTGGAGAAGCTGGAGATCCGGTACCTGGCCAACAAGGAAGACAATCTGCTCTTCAGCCTGTTCACGGACTACACCGACTCGACAACGCTTTCGCGAGAAGACGACGATAGACTGCTGCAGATCGCCAGCGCCAGCATGACTGAGCTCAATCAGCGCCATGGCGGCGAGCGGTTTTTCCTCTTCCACCGGGAGCGTACCTGGAGTGAATCCGAGCAGAAATATATCGGCTGGGAGCGCAAACGGGGCAAGCTGGAAGAGCTGAACCGCCTGATCGACGGCACGCGTCCAGAGACTGCCGAGCGCATGGTTTACGTGGGCAACCCCGACCATCTGGCAGACATCCGTTTCGTCATTACCCTGGACAGCGACACCCAGTTGCCGCACGCAACGGCCCGCAGGATGGTGGAAACCCTGGCACACCCCCTCAATCAGCCCCGCTTCGATGCCGAGGGTAACGTCATGGCCGGTTCGTTCACCATCATCCAGCCTCGGGTGAGCCCGACCCTACCGAGCACCAGCGCCTCGACCTTCAGCCGGCTCTTTGCCGATGCGGTCGGCATAGATCCCTATACCCAGGCTGTTTCCGATGTCTACCAGGATCTGAGCGGCGAAGGGTCCTATCACGGCAAGGGGATCTATGACGTCCGCGCCTTCAGCCGCGTGCTGTCGGGCCGGTTTCCCGAAGAATGGGTGCTGAGCCACGACCTGATCGAGGGGGCTCACGTCCGGGTGGGACTGGCCAGCGACATCGAACTCTACGACGAGTTCCCGCAAGGGTACCAGAGCTACAGCAGCCGGGCTCATCGCTGGATTCGCGGCGACTGGCAGATTGCGGGGTGGATCTTCCCGCGTGTGCCGAAAGCTGCAGGGGGGCGCGGTGCCAACCCGCTCTCCCTGCTCAACCGCTGGAAGATCCTCGACAACCTGCGCCGCAGCCTCTTGCCCGCCGCGAGCCTGTGCCTGCTGATAGCCGCCTGGCTCGTTTCTCCGGGGGCAGGCTGGATCGCCGGCCTGGTGGTCGGCACCCAGCTCCTCTTTCACCCGCTGGCGCAGCCCTTTACCATGGCCACAACCCGCAAGGGTTTGAAGTACTTCTCTCCGCCCAAGCTGGTGCACGACCTGCTGCGGGCCATTGCCGACGCCGCACTGCTGCCGCACCAGGCTGCTGTGGCCCTGGATGCCATTGCCAGGGTCTGCTACCGTCGTCTGGTATCCCGTCGCGATCTTCTGGAGTGGACGGCCCAGTCAACCCATTGGAGCGCCTCGCGCCGGCAGCCGCTCTTTGTTGCGTCCCTGGCCCTGGGGAGCGTCTTCAGCTGCAGCGTGGGCCTGGCAATCTGGTTCGCCATGCCGGACAGCCTGCCGCAGGCCGCACCCTGGCTCGTTTTGTGGTTTTTCTCGCCGCTTCTCGGCTGGCTGTTGAATCTGCGGCCTGCCATGCAGCAACGGGCCTGCCCGCTGCCGGAAACGGACCGCCGGTTCCTCAGGCAGGTTGCCCGGCGAACCTGGCGATACTTCTCGGCGTATGTCGGCGCTGAGACGTCATGGCTGCCGCCCGATAACTATCAGGTATCCCATCAGACCCGCCTGGCCATGCGGACCAGCCCGACCAACATCGGCCTCTGGATGACCAGTGCACTGGGAGCCCATGATTCCGGCTACCTGACCATCAATCAGGTCGTTGAAAGACTGACCGGCACCATGGAGTCCATAGGCCGTCTGGAGCGGTTTCAGGGGCACCTCCTGAACTGGTACGACATCCGGACCCTGGTGCCGCTCGAACCTCGCTATGTCTCTACGGTCGACAGCGGCAACCTGCTGGGTGCCCTCTGGACCCTGGAGCAAGGGCTCGACGAGCTGGTGCACACCCCTGTCCTGGATGGAAAGGCCTTTGCCGGCCTATACGACACCGGCGAAATCCTGAAACAGGTCGCAGGTCTTGAACGCCGTTCCGGCTTTGATCTGCACATCCTGAACGAGCTGTCGACCGAATGGGAATCTCCACCAGCCAACATTGTTACTGAACTCCGCCTGTTGCGGAAAATGGAGAACAGCCTCAGGGTCCCTCTCGTTCCGGAGGGGGCGGCCTCCTGGGCCGGGGAGATGGAGGCGCAGATTGCCTCCTGGATAACGATCTCGAACCGGTATCTCGCCTGGATAGAAATCCTGGCCGAAAAGACGGAAGCGGAGCTTGCCCCGCTCGGTCGGGAAGTCGTGCTGGCCATTCGCCAAGACCTCTGCCGGGCGCCGTCGCTCTTCGATCTTGCCCATGGCAGTATCGCATCGATCCGGATACTCACCGCCATCAGGGAGGGGGCTCTCCCTGCCGGCTCAACGCTTCTTTCGTGGCTCGACCGCGTTATTGCGGCCTTCGCAACCGCCCAATGGCTGGCCGGCGAAACCCTGGGCATGGCCGAGCGGCTGATAGCAAGCGTACGCGAACTGTCGGCCGGCATGGACATGCGTTTTCTCTACGCTCCCAAGCGGAAGCTGTTCACCATTGGCTACAACGTCTCTTTGGGCCGTGCCGACGCCTCCAGTTACGATCTCCTTGCCAGTGAGGCCCGGCTCGGCAGCTTCGTCGCCATTGCCCGTGGAGACGTCCCCCTGGAACACTGGTTCTCCCTGAGCCGCCCCTACGGCGCCATTGGCCGCCAGCGGGTGCTGCTCAGCTGGACCGGAACCATGTTCGAGTATCTGATGCCGCACCTGTTCCAGCACTCCTACGACAATTCGCTCCTCGACAAGGCGGCCAGGGAAGCGGTGGCGGTCCAGATCGCCTATGGCCGCACCCATCGCGTGCCGTGGGGCATCTCCGAGTCAGCCTTTGCCGACCTCGACCTGGAAAAGACCTACCAGTACAAGGCCTTCGGCGTGCCGGCGCTCGGACTGAAACGGGGTCTGGAGGAACAGCTGGTCGTCGCACCCTATGCCACCATGCTGGCACTGAACGTGGCGCCGCACGAGACCGTAAAGAATCTGAAACGCCTGTCCGACCTGGGAATGCTCGGCGATTACGGTTACTACGAAGCCATGGATTTCAGCCGGCAACCGCAGCGGGACACCGGGAGGCAGACTCTCAAGCGCGGGGTGATTATCGAGGCTTATATGGCCCATCACCAGGGGATGGCGTTTCTGTCGCTGACCAACTTTCTCCATGGGCAGCCGTTCCACCGCCGTTTCCATGGCGATGCGCGGGTGCGGGCCTTTGAGGCCCTGCTCCAGGAGCGGATCCCGACCCTGCCGCCGTTGCACCTGATCTCGACGCGGCAGAACGAGCCAGTGCTTCTGGGCGGAGACCAGGTCGCTCTGGCAGGGAGCACCTTTACCACGCCCCATACCGCCACGCCCAAGAGTCTCCTCCTTTGCAACGGCCGCTATGGCCTGATGATCACCAACAGCGGTGGCGGCTACAGCCAGTGGGGCGGCCGGGAACTTACCCGCTGGCGGTCGGATCAGACCTGCGACAGCCAGGGAACCTTCTGCTACATCCACGAGGCAGAGTCGGATCGAGTCTGGTCCACCGCCTATCACCCGGTCGGCGGGGACATCGAAGGGTATTCCGTGGAATTTGCCCTTGACCGTGCCGTGTTCCGCTGCACCAATAACGGAATCCAGACGGAAACGGAGATCACCGTCTCGCCGGAAGACGATCTGGAGGTGCGCCGGATCACCCTGGTCAACCGCTCCGCTCATCCTCGCCACCTCAATCTCACCAGCTATGTCGAACTCTCCATGGCTCCCCACAACGCCGATCGCCAGCATCCGGCCTTCAACAAGCTGTTCATCCAGACTGAGGCGGTCCCGGAACTGGAAGCGCTCCTCGCCTACCGGCGACAGCGCAGCGACAACGACCAGCCGCTGTATGTGGGTCATTGCCTGACAATGCAACAGTCCGGGGAGGAGGGTTCACCCGGAAGCGCGTGGCAGTTCGAGACCGACCGGGGGCGATTCATCGGCCGCGGCCGGACCCTTGCCAACCCCATGGGCGCTCTGCAGGATCTCGGCAACAGCCAGGGGTTTGTCCTCGATCCCATACTCAGCCTGCGGCGGAGTATCACCCTGGAGCCGGGCCAGCAGGCCAGGGTTTCCCTGGTGCTCGCTGCCGGGGCGACCCGCGAGCAGGTCGTGCTGCTGATGGATAAGTACCGCGATCTCCATGCGACCGAACGGGCCATGGATTTTGCCTGGCGCACTGCCCAACAGCGGCTGCAGGTACTGCAGATCCAGCCCGACGAAGCGCGCCGTTTCCAGCAATTGGCCAGCCACCTGCTGTTTCCCAATCACCTCTTGCGCGCACCTGCCGAACGCCTGGAAGAGAATCGCAAGGGGCAAGCCGGATTGTGGCCCTACGCCATTTCCGGCGACCTGCCGATAGCCCTGGTTACCATTGGTGAGGTGCGGGATATCACCCTGGTCCGCCAGATGCTCAAGGCCCACACCTATTGGGGATCGCACGGCCTGGCCGCCGACCTGGTGTTCCTCAACGAAGAGGCCGGGAGTTATGAACGACCGCTCCAGGAACGGTTGGAACGGCTGATCGAGGCCCATATCCTCTCTGCTGCGCCCGATCTGCCGGGCGGAATCTTCCTGAGGAGTGCGGCACAGATCCCGGAGGCGGACCAGCTTCTCCTCAAGACTGCGGCCAGCATCGTGCTGGTGGCCGCACGCGGCACATTGCCCCAGCAATTGGGGGTGCCGGTGGAGTCTCCCGAGCAGATGGGAAAACTGGTCCGGAGGCGCAGCCCCAGGGAACCCTCGGCTCCGCTCCCCTTCATGGAACTGAATTACTTCAACAGTCTCGGCGGGTTTACCGCGGATGGCCGCGAATACGCGATCTATCTCGGCCCCGGCACCAACACCCCGGCACCCTGGGTGAACGTCATCGCCAACCCCACCTTCGGCACCCTGGTCAGTGAAACCGGGTCCGGCTTCACCTGGTACGGCAACAGCCAGCGCAACCGCCTGACCGGCTGGTCCAACGACCCGGTGCTGGACCCCGCCCAGGAGGCGATCTACATCCGCGACGAGGAGAGCGGCCTCTTCTGGTCGCCGACCGCGGCACCGATCCGGGAGGGGACCGCCTATCGTGCCCGGCACGGGGCGGGCTTCACGGTCTTCGAGCATAACAGCAACGGGATCGAGCAGGAGCTGACCGTCTTTGTCCCCGTGGACGGGAACGGGGGTGAGCCGATCAAGCTTCAGCGGCTGCGGCTCACCAATGGTTCCTCCAGAAGGCGCAGGCTCTCGGTAACCTATTATGTGGAGTTGACCCTCGGCGAGAACCGCGAAACCTCCCAGATGCATGTGACAACCGACTGGGACGACGAAGTCGAGGCCCTTTTGGCGCGCAATCGCTACCACCCCGAATACGGGGAGCGGGTTGCCTTCGTGGCCATGACCCCCCTGGTCGATTCATATGGCGGCGACCGCACCGCCTTTATCGGCCGCAACCGTTCGCTGGCACGACCGGTGGCCATGGAGCAGATCCGGCTGTCGCAACGGGTGGGAGCGGGGCTGGATCCGTGCGCTGCACTCAGGGTCTCCCTGGAATTGGCTCCGGGCGAACGCCGTGACATCACCTGCATGCTGGGTCAGGCCGGGTCCGTGGAGCAGACCAGGGAACTGGTGCTCCGCTTTCGGCAGGATCTGGCTTTCGAGGAAGGATTCGACCGGACCCGGGCCTGGTGGGACGAACTGCTCGGCACCATAGAGGTGCAGACCCCCGAACTGGCAACGGACATCCTGATCAACCGCTGGCTTCAGTACCAGTCTCTGAGTTGCCGGATCTGGGGCCGCTCCGCGTTCTACCAGTCCGGCGGCGCCTTTGGTTTTCGCGATCAGTTGCAGGACGTCATGGCGTTTCTGTACGCCAGGCCGGAACTGGCGCGCAGCCAGATCCTGCTGGCCGCCGGCAGGCAGTTCAAGGAGGGGGATGTCCAGCATTGGTGGCATGAGCCTGCCGGTGCCGGGATTCGCTCGCGTATCTCCGACGACCTCCTCTGGCTTCCGTATGTTGTCGCACACTACGTGCGAACGACCGGCGATGTCGACATCCTCAGGGAGGAGATCCCCTTTCTCAACGCACCTGTGCTGACAGACGAGCAACACGAGTTATTCTCCACCCCGGAGCCCACCTTTGAGCGCGCCACGCTCTTTGAGCACTGCCGTCGTGCGGTCAGCCGCGGGTTGACCGTCGGTCCCCACGGCTTGCCCCTGATCGGGACGGGCGACTGGAACGATGGGTTGAACCTGGTGGGCGCCGGCGGAAAAGGGGAGAGCGTCTGGCTTGCCTGGTTCCTATGCGATGTGTTGCAGGGAATGGCCGAACTGTCCGGCCTGATGCTGCAGCCTGAGCTGGGCCGGACCTATCGAGAAGAGCGGTATGCCTTGATCCAGCGTGTCGAACAGGCTGGTTGGGACGGGGAATGGTATCTGCGGGGCACCTTCGATGATGGTACCTTGCTTGGGTCCGCGGCAAACGGGGAAGCGCGGATCGATTCCCTGCCCCAGTCGTGGGCAGGGCTTTCCGGTGCTGCCGACCCGGCGCGAACGGAGCAGGCCCTGGAATCGGCATGGAAGCATCTCGTCCGCGAGGATGAAGGCCTGGTGCTGCTTTTCGAGCCCCCTTTCGACACGGCAGAGCCATCACCCGGCTACATCAAGGGATATCCTCCCGGCGTGCGCGAGAATGGTGGTCAATATACCCATGCCGCCCTCTGGATGGCCATGGCCATGGCCCGTAAGGGGGATGGGGCGCGGGCGGTGCAGCTTTTGCGCATGCTCAACCCGATCGAGCATGCCCGGGATGCGGAAACGGTCTGGCACTACGGGATCGAGCCCTATGTGGCTGCGGCCGACGTCTACCGGTTGCCCGGCCGGGTCGGGCAGGGGGGCTGGTCTTGGTATACCGGCTCGGCAGCGTGGATGTACCGGGCCTGGATCGAGGAGGTCCTGGGTTTGCAGGTTCAAGGGAACCGGATGCGGATTCAACCCGCTATCCCGGCGACATGGAAGGGCTTCAGCCTGCGCTATCGCCACGGTGATACGATCTATGCGATTGCGGTGGAGAATCCGCATGGCTTCGAGCATGGTGTCGCCTGGGTGGAGATGGATGGCCAGCGTCTGCCCGGGGGGGGGGAGATCCTGCTGGAGCGGGGCCTGGTGAAGCATCAGGTTCGCGTCCGGATGGGGGTACCTGAACTGCAGTTTTGTACAGGCGAAGCAATGAGAAGCAGTGGTTGTTAACCCGGTTTGTCGAGGAGAAATCATGATTATCAAACGAGGTACCGTAGTGAGTCACGCTGGAGCGGTTGAATGGGGAGTCGGCAAGGTTATGGAGGTGACCGACCTCAAAGCGACGATCCAGTTCAGTGACGGAATTGTCAGGAAGATTGCCGCTTCCCATTACCCGACCCTGCAACCGGGCGATTCGGCTTTATTCGTCCCGCTTCCCGAAAGCGTGCCTGAGGTTAAGGTCCGGGCGACTCCCAAGAGGCGGGTAAAGGTGAAAGAAGTGGTTGCGTGAGGAGAGAGCACGACAAAGACTTGACTCCGGCGGCCGGCTTTGCAAAAGTGCAGGGGGACGATATCGAGTCCTCACTGCAGATCGACGGACAAGGAGCCGACCATGCCCTCTCTGGATTTTGAACAGGAAAAGATCGCCTTCAGGAAATACTACGACGGCAACCAGAAGTTTTTTGCCGAAGCCAAGAATGCCTATATCCGCATCATCAGCGCACTGATCAAGCGTTTTGACGTGGGAGAGGTGACCAAGATTGAAGGCAGGGTCAAGGACAAAGAGGAGTGCATCAAGAAGTTTCACCGGAAATACCAGCGTAAGCTCGAAGCCGACGAACAGCCCTACGAGATCAAGGATTTCATATCCGACCTGATCGGCATCCGGATTGTCTGCCTCTACGAAGACCAGATCCCGGTCCTGTCGGAGGTGTTGCAGCGGAACTTCAATATCCTCGACGTCACCGACAAGATATCGGCGGTGGAGAGCACCGAGGATTCCTTCGGTTACAAAGGGCTGCACATGGACCTGGCCCTGAACGACGAGATGGCTTCCCAGCCGAAGTACCAGCCGTATGCGGACTGCGCCTTCGAGGTGCAGATCCGGTCCCTGATCCAGGACGCCTGGAGCGTGCTGGATCACAAGATCAAATACAAGAAATCGATCCCCATCGACCTGAAGCGGAGAATCAATGTCCTTTCGGCCCTGTTCGAGCTGGCCGACCGGGAATTCAAGGAGATCCGCAATGCCACCACGGAACTGATGCAGCAGGCGACGGTGGCGCCGATCAGCGATCCACCCGATGACGCCCGCGAGGCGGCAGGGCAGGAGGCAGCGGCCAGCGCAAAATCGGTCAATGCCTTCAATTTCCTCCGTGTCGCCGGCCATTTCTTCAGGGATTTCGAATTCGAGGACTTCAAGGTCGACGATTTCGTCCAGGACATCCTGAAGCTGGACAGCGGCTTCCAGAAGTCCGATTTACATAAATGCTTGAACGAAAAGCTGAAAATCGTCAGGGATTATCGCGACCATTTCATGGCGGAAAACCCTGACAAAACCTTCAGCCCCTATACCTCGATCAGGCACTGCCTCTACCTCTACGATCAGGATGTCTTCGAGCGGATTCTGTCCAAAGGGGCGCGAGAGCGTTTTACCGCCTGGTTGAAGGCATCCCGTGGATAGGGGGGACTGCCGCCGGGTTGCCGGGAAATCGCAGGAGTAGATGCCGCGGGGATTCAAGCGCTGCCCATTCCCATTTTGATGTCTCCTTTTTCGGGGGGTTGCACGTTGTGCAAGCCCCTTTTTTCTTGATCTGCACCAAGAGTTATGTATAGTTCATATGTTTACTTGCATAGTCGGGATTGTGAAATAATTTTCATAACAAAAACAAACCGTTCCGCGTTTCTTTGGCTCAAGCGACGACCTCCCGCGTCGATACGAACAAGTGGGGCGTTGCCGTTCATTAAGAGTTGCCCTGCTGCCCTGGGGCAGAAAACACGGCCGCATAAGACGTAACCCGCAACTACGGAAGGATCTCCTTGTTGTCCGAACCGACCATCAGCCTCATCAAGAGCAGGATCAGAATCTTCGTCGGTATCGTCCTGGCTGCGGTCGTCGCCATATCGGCCTGGAGCATCGTTACCGAATACCGGAATACCATCACCACGGCCGAAAGGCAGGCCTCTGGGTATGCACAGGCTTTGAGCGAGCATACGGAGAGCTCCTTTGCCGAGGCTGACCGGGTGGTCAAGGACGTCATTCATGAAATCGGGAGGGCTGGCGGCATCCGACATATGCCGCAGCGCGAACTGTACGACATCCTGCAGCGCCAGGGAGGAGGAGCCCCCCAGATCGGTTCGCTGTTTATGGCCGACGCCTCGGGGCTGATGTTCATCAACTCCCTGGCGTTCCCCTCCAGGCAGATCAATGTGGCCGACCGCGAATATTACCGGCATTACCGCGAGAATCCGGGCGCGGGCCTCTACATCAGCAAGCCGGTCATGAGCCGTCTCGTCGGCCGCTGGCGCTTTAACCTCATCCGGCCGCTCTTGGGACCGGACAAGGAATTTGCCGGCTTGATGGCCGTTGCTTTTGAGGTCGAGTATTTCAAGCGCTTCTTCAGCGAATCCAGTCTCGGGCCCCGCGGCAGGGTGCTATTGATCCGCGACGACGGTGCGCCGCTGGTCTTCGTGCCTTACGTGGACAGGGCGTACGAGGCGGATTTCCGCTCTTCTCAGCTGTTCCGCACTTGGCTGCCCAAGGCTGCAACCGGCACCTTCCATCTGGAGAAGGGGTTGCTGGACAAGACCCCGCATATTGTCTCCTACAAGCGTCTGAACCGTTTCCCTATCATTGCGGTCGTATCCCTGCACCGCGACGACGTGCTGAAGCCCTGGTCCCGCAAGGCGTACCTGCAGGTGGCGGTCACGTTTGCCCTCTGCACGGTCATCTGTGTCCTGACCCTGCTCATGTTCCGCCACCTGGACAGGCTGGAAAGCGCCCAGGACGGGCTGCGCCGGCAGCAGGAGCTGCTCAGGATCAAGGCCGCCCAGATCGATGCGGCCAACGATGCCATCCTGCAGGTCGATCTCACGGGGCGCCTGGTTCATTTCAACCAGGCGCTCTGTCGCATCACCGGTTACAGCGCCGAAGAACTGACAGGGATCCGCTTGCATGACATCGTGCACGCAGAGTTTGCGGGACAGATCGAGGGGAACCTGCAGAGAATCAGGGAGCATGGCGAGGCAACCCTCGAATCGGGATATATTGCCAAGGATGGCGGTCTGATCCCGATCGAGGCCAATGCCCACATCATGGAGAGCAACGGCGAGCCCTTCATCCTCAGCATCGCCCGTGACGTGCGGGAACGGAAACGGGCCGAGTCGCGCGAACAGGGACGCCTGTCGATCCTGGAAGAGATGGCGACCGGAGCGGGTCTGGGGGATCTGCTTGCCCAGATCGTCACCTTTGTCGAGCAGCAGTGTCCGGGTGCGCTCTGTTCAGTTCTGCTCGCCGACGAGGGGGGGCGTCAGCTCCTTCATGCCGCCGCTCCCAACCTGCCGGACGAGTACAACCGGGCCGTGCACGGACTGAAAATAGGGCAAGGGATGGGATCGTGCGGTACTGCGGCCCATCTGAAGAAACGGGTGGTGGTGGAGGATATCTGCGGCCACCCCTACTGGAAAGGGTTCAAGCCTGCCCTTGACCATGGGTTCAGGGCCTGCTGGTCCCAGCCGATTCTCTCCTCTGAGGGGGAAATTCTCGGGACCTTCGCGATCTACTACCGCGAGCCGCGCCTGCCGGATGATGCGGAAATCAGCCTGATCGAATCGGCTGCCCACCTGTCGAGCATCGCCATTGGCCGTTTCAGGGACGAGGAACGGAGAAAGCACCTGGAAGACCAGCTGCGGCAGATCCAGAAGATCGAGGCCATCGGACAGCTGGCCGGCGGGATTGCCCATGATTTCAACAACCTGCTGACGCCGATCCTGATCTATTCGGAAATGATCAAGATGGGCCTGCCCGAAGATGCGCCCCAGGTCAAGAAGGCGGATGGCATCCTGAAGGCGGCCCACAAGGCCAGGGAACTCACCCAGAAACTGCTCTCTTTCGGCCGCAGGCAGATGCTCGACATCCATCCGGTCGACCTGAACGAGGTCATCGAGTCGTTCCATGATATCCTGCGCCGGACCATCCGGGAGAACATCGGCATCCAGGTGGGCCTCTCCACGGGGCGTGCCATTGTCATGGCCGACCGGAGCCAGATCGAGCAGATCCTCCTCAACCTGGCCATCAACGCCCAGGACGCCATTGCCGGGAATGGCCGTATCACCATAGAAACCGGCCAGGTGCTACTCGACGACGAATATGCCCGTCTGCATCCCGGCATGCGGACCGGAAAGCATATCCTGCTCTCCATTACCGACACCGGCTGCGGCATGGATGATGCCACCCTTTCGCGCATCTTCGAGCCCTTTTTCACCACCAAGGGGGTTGGCCATGGCACGGGCCTCGGCCTGGCAACCGTTTACGGCGTCATCAAGCAGCATGAAGGGTACATTGACGTCAGAAGCACGGTCGGTGCCGGCACCACGTTCTCCATCTACCTCCCGGTGAGCACGCACCCGCTCGGCTCCGGCACAGGCAATGAAGCGGACGGGGGCATTGTCACATCGACGACTGTAGCGACAAACCGGACGATCCTCGTGGTCGAGGACAACGAGATGGTCCGTACCATGGTTGTCGAACTGCTCATGGCTGCCGGATTCCGTGTCATGGTGGCAGAAACGCCGGAACTGGCTCTGGAGATGGCGTTGGCGCCCGCTGATGCCATCGATCTGCTGGTGACCGACGTGATCATGCCCGGCATGAATGGTCAGGAACTGTACGAGCGGCTGCTGGAATCGCGGCCCCACCTGCCGGTCCTTTTCATCTCCGGCTATACCAACGACCTGGTCGTCCACAACGGCATGCTGGAGGAGGGGATCAATTTCCTGCAGAAGCCGTTTACCATCGAGCAGTTCATGGCCAAGGTGCGCCTGGCCATTGCATAGCCTCTGCTTCCCGGTGTCGGCACTGTATGCGGTCAATAACCGGCACGCCTTTTTCGGTCATTCCCTCCCTTGACAATCCGTCAGAACATGGTGGAATTATTTAAACAACACAATAATTGGATGTAATATTGTCTGACAAAGCCGAGCCTGCCGCGAGACAGGTACGGAAAGCCACGGGTCTTTTGATGAAGACGGCCGGGCTGCCGATGATCACCCATTGGCATGCCCGGCCTTTTGTTATTTCATATGGGGACAAACTCGTATCGAGAGGCGCAGTGCACATGAGAAAGGAGTGTCCGAATGATGCGTTTATCTGGCGCAATGGGTATGATCGGATCAATGGTGCTCGCAGCTGCTCTTACGGGCTGCGGTGGGAGCGGAGGGGAGAGCGACCCGGTCGTAACCCCGGCTGTCATAGCTCCGGCAGCGACTGGGGCTTCGTACGTGGTTTTCGCCTGGAACGACCTTGGCATGCACTGTCTCAACCCGACCTATGACACTGCGGTCATTCTGCCGCCGTACAACACGGTATGGGCGCAGGTGGTCAAACGGGGGAACCCGCCGCAGATCGTTACCGCCGGTTTGACCGTTGAGTACCGGATTCTCAACAACACCGTATCGTCCACCAAGGGGACCTTCGGGCAATTCTGGACATATGTACAGCAACTCTTTGGTGTGACCCTTGCTCCGGATACGGGGCTCAACCTGGAAGACCCCGCGATTCACAACGGGCTCTCCGGCACCATGGTGGCAAAGACCGATCACTTTCAGGTGAATGGCATCCCCGTAACCCCCATTGACGATTCATTGGTCTGGAATCCCTACCAGGTCATCGAGGTTACCGTCAAGGACGGAACCGGCACCACCGTGGCTCAGACGCGGGCAACCGTTCCCACCTCCGATGAAATGAACTGCGCCAAGTGCCATGGCGCCAACCCCTTCCTGAATATCCTCCAAGCGCACGACGCGGATATCGGGACCACGCTGGTAGCCCAGCAGCCGGTCCTCTGTGCCAGTTGCCACGGCAGCCCGGCGCTTGGACAGAGCGGGAGCGGGACCTCGGGCAAATATCTCTCTGAGGCGATTCACGGTTTCCATGCGACCCGTGGCGCAACATGCTACGACTGCCATCCGGGGAATACGACCCAGTGCAACAGGAGTCTTGCCCATACGGCAGCGGACGGAAATTGTTCGAACGTCAGCTGCCATGGCAGTATGGCAACGGTCGCTTCGACGATCACTTCCGGGGCCAGGATACCTTGGCTGAACGAACCCAAGTGCGCCACCTGTCATGTGGGGATTGCGGAAGTGGACACCGGTGCGGTCCTGTACCGGAACGCCATGGGTCACGGGGGGGTCTACTGCGCGAGCTGTCACGGCAGCCCCCATGCCATGGTGCCGTCACGGCAGGCATCGGACAACTACCAGCCGCTTCAGTATCAGAGCGCTGTCCAAACGATCGGCAGTTGCGGCGTCTGCCATGCCGGATCGAAAGGTGCCGGGCTTGGCGAATTTTTGAGCCAACATGGCAGCGGCGGAATTGCCACGGCCTGCAACGTCTGCCACACGGTCGTATCCTCGGTGAATGCGGCTGACTGGCCGCACCAGTATCAATGGCTGAACCGGTAGCGCCAGCAGCTCGCTGACGCCAATGAGACGGGACCCTGATCCGGGCGGGATGTCAACTCGCCTGACGATCAAGGGTCCCGTTTGCATTCGCTCTGGTATCCCGTGGAAAATCCGTAACCCCTGCAGCGTATCGGGCGTATAATTGACGTAAGAGAAACGGCAGCCGTACCGGTGCCATATTGTTGTTGCGGAAGCTGTTCTTCGGTTCTGCAACTTCTGAAAGGAGAACGTCATATGTACGCCATTACCGGAGCAACGGGCAACATAGGAAGCAAGGTAGCCGATATTCTGCTGGACAGGGGTGAGAGGGTGCGGTTGATCGGCAGGGATGCAGGCAGGCTGCAGCGGTTCGTGGATAAAGGGGCCGAGGCGGCGGTGGGGGATCTGAAGGACACGCCGTTTCTGAGCAAGGCCTTTAAGGGTACCACCGCGGTATTCGCCATGATCCCCCCCAACGTGGCGACCGTCTATTTCCGTGCCTACCAGAATGAGGTCGGCACGAGCATTGCCACTGCCATCGTCAACGCCGGGGTCCCCTACGTGGTGAACCTGAGCAGTCAGGGGGCAGATCTTCCCGGAGGTACGGGGCCGATCGTCGGTCTCCGTGACCAGGAGGCCCGACTCAACGGGCTTGAAGGGGTGCATGTCCTTCATCTCCGCTGCACCTTCTTCATGGAGAACCTGCTCGCCCAGGTCCGGTTCATTCTCGAACGGGGCTATGCGGGATTGGCGCTGCGCGGCGACCAGCCGATCGCCATGATCGCCACCAAGGACATCGCGGCACGGGTCGTCAAGCACCTCGTCACACGGGACTATAGCGGCAAGACGGTGAGGGACCTGCTCGGCCAGCGCGATCTCACGCTGAACGGAGCGATCGCCATACTCGGCCGGCGGATCGGCCGGCCCGACCTCAAGTACGTGCAGCTTCCCAGCGAGGAGGCTGCCAGGTGGATGGTGTCGCAGGGGGTCAGTTCCGATGTGAGCAGGCTCTTTGTCGAGATGAGCCGGGGGCTGAACGACGGGATTTTTGCCGTCGGCCTGCAGCGGACCGCTGAAAATACCACACCCACGCGTATCGAGGAGTTTGCCGATACCTTTGCTGCAGCATACGAAGCCGCAACACTGCGGCATGCCGCGTAACCGGAAACCGATCCGGGTTTCCGGCTGTCATGGAAAAGCCCGCGCAAAGCGGGCTTTTCTGTTTCCTGCGAGAGAAAGATGGGCAGTGTTGCCCCGAAGGGGAGGTCGTTCAATCCGCGAAACACTCGTTCAACGCCATGCGGCGGTAGGCAAAGATCTCGGCCAGCCTGCCGGCGACCAGCGGGCTCAAGAGCCTGCCGAACAGCCCAAAGGGGAGCCCATAATGGACCAGGTCCAGCATCTCCGTTCCCGCGGCCGTCTCACGGAAATGGTGCTGGTGGTGCCAGAAACGATAGGGGCCGAACCGCTGCTCGTCCACGAAGAAGTATGGTTCTTCGGCATGGGTGATCTCGGTGACCCATTTCACCGGGATGCCGAGAAAGGGGGTCACGGTGTAGGTGGCGAGCATGCCGGCATGTACCTGGGGCGGCAGCTCCGAGATGATCCGGAATCCGAGGTCGGGTGGGGTGATGAGCGGCAGGTTTTCCGGGGTGGAAAAGAACTCCCAGGCCTGTCTCAGGGATACGGGCAGGAGCTGTTCCTGGCGCAATTCGTAGAGTTTCATGCGGTATTCCCCTTATCTGCCGGAGCAGGCGGTGCGGAGCTGCTCCCTGACCCCGGCCTTGCTGCAATTGTTGCACACTCGTCATCGAACCGAAACATGGCTGCAACCCGCGCCTGGTATCATGGCATCATGGAACAGACAGAGATGACAACGAGCAGGGAGTATCCCATGCGCCTGAAGCTGATGGACGATTACTACGAATGGTATTGCGAGTGGTGCGACACCCGCAACCGGACGGTCTGGGTGCGGGTTCACGAGGACACGGCCAACTGCGCCGCCTGCCAGCGCACCTCGCGTATCACCTGACCCGTCCCGACGCTCCCGGCCCTTGCGGCCTGGCCGGCGTCAGCTCCCCGAATCCTTCTCCAGGGCGCTCTCTATCCTGGTGCAGAGGGTCTTTAACACCTTGATCCGGGCGTAGTTCTTGTCGTTGGCCTCCACCAGGGTCCAGGGGACGATCTCGGTGCTGGTCCGGTCGATCATGTCGCAGACGGCCAGTTCGTACTCCTCCCACTTGTCCCGGTTGCGCCAGTCGTCATCGGTGATCTTGAACCGCTTGAACCCGATCTTTTCCCGCTCCTTGAAGCGCCTGAGCTGCTCGTCCCGGTCGATGGCCAGCCAGAACTTGACCACCACCGTGTAGTGGCGGACCAGTTGCTCCTCGTAGTCGTTGATCTCGCCGTAGGCCCGCATCCAGTCCGCATGGGAGCAGTACCCCTCCACCCGTTCCACCAGCACCCGCCCGTACCAGGAGCGGTCGAAGATGGCGAATCTTCCCCGGTGGGGGAGGTGGCGCCAGAAACGCCAGAGGTAGGGCTGTCGCTGCTCCTCGTCGGTGGGTGCCGCAATCGGGGTGACCCGGTAGAGGCGGGCATCCAGGGCCTGGGTGATGCGGCGGATCGCCCCTCCCTTGCCGGCGGCGTCGTTCCCCTCGAAGATCACCACCACCGAGATTTTCCTGAACTGGGGGTGGCGGGAGAGGCGATTGAGCCGTCCCTGCCACTTTTCCAGCTCTTCCTGGTATTCGCTTTTTTCCAGCCGTTTCGACAGGTCCAGGGTCTGCAGGATGCGCAAACCGTCGATGGCCAGGGTGATCGGCGGGTACGGTTCCTCGCGGACCGGCGCTTCCGGGGCGTCAAGCCGCTGGCGGAGCGCCTGCAGGACCGCCTTGCCGATGGTGAGATAGCGGTAACGGGGGTCGCTCCCCTCGACGATGAGCCAGGGTGCCTCGGGAGAGCTGGTGGCGCGGAGCATCCGCTCGGAAACCTGGTGGAAGCGGTCGTACATCTTGAAGTGCTTCCAGTCCGTATCCGTCACCCGCCAGCTGGTGGAGGGGTCCTTTTCCAGGGACTTGAGACGCTTTTTCTGCTGTTTTTCCGAGAGATGGAGCCAGAATTTGAGGAACAGTGCGCCTTCGTCGCAGAGCATCTTCTCGAAGCGGATGATCCGCTCCAGGTTCTGGTCGAGTTCGGCGTTCTTGATGCTGCCATAGACGTTTTCGATCAGGGGGGAGGAATACCAGGTGCCGATAAAGATGCCGATCTTCCCTTTCGGTGGGAGGTCCCGCCAGTAGCGCCACATGGGGGGGCGTTCCTGTTCCTCGTCGGTCAGCTCGCGGATGGCGTGGGTTTCGATATGGCGGGGGTCCATCCATTCATTGAGGATGTTGACGGTCTCCCCCTTGCCGGCGCAGTCCACCCCGGCGATCAGGATGATGACCGGGAACCGCTGCGACTGCAGCAGGTCGATCTGGGCATCCAGGAGCGCCTCCCGCAGGGGAGGGATCTCCCGCTTGTAGGTAGCCTTGTCGATCTTGTGGCCGAGCTCCGCTGATTCGAACATGTAGCCCTCCATCTGCCGGGGATCTCCGTTGTCGACCACCAGTGTACCACAGTATGGCGGGTCTGCTCGTTTGTCGTCCGTCAGGATGTGGCGCTGCCGGCTCCCTCCGGGACCGCCTCCAGCTCCAGCCCGAGATCGAAGGCGGTCTGGAGGAGGTCTCCCTTGGCCTGACCCCCGAACTGCTCGACCGACAGGTCGTCCCGGCCATGGAGGCGGATCTTGAAGATGTTCCGTTCCAGACGGCACTCAAGGGAGCTGACCGCACAGTTGCGGCGCCGGTCGAGCCCGTCGGCGAGCCTGAGGATACCGCCCAGGCGGGAGACCAGCAGCCGGTCCGCCGGCGAGAGCCGCATGTACTGGTCATGTTTCTTCTTGGGGAGCGATTTGCGGTGGTAGCGGGCCACGTGGGCAATCAGTTCCCGCTCCCGCGGGGTGAAGCCGAAGAGGTCCGCGTGGCGGATCAGGTGGTAGGAATGCTTGTGATGGCTGGAATAGTTGATGAAGTAGCCGACGTCATGGAGGATGGCGGCCGCCTCCAGGATGCGGCGGGCACTGTCGCCGAGTTTGTACGGTTTGGCCAGTCCTGCGAAGATCTCCAGCGACAGCCTGGCCACCTGGAGCGAATGCCGTTCGTCGAAGTGGCAGGATGCGGCAAAATCGAGGATCGACGCCCGCCAGGAGCGGCTCCGCTTCCCTGCGTCAACCAGCTTGTGCCGGTGGAGCCCCTTGAGGATCAGCCCCTCCCTGATGCCCCGCTCGTTGACCCGCAGGAGGTTGGCCTGGGCTATATCCATCAGCTCGTCCACCACCGTTACCCCGGCGATGATGATATCCGCCCGGTCCGGGTTGAGACCGGGGATGGAGCGGAGCTCGCGCGTGTTCTTGCGCAGCAGCATGGCCAGCAGGTGGACCACGTCGGAGCGGAGCAGTTCGTAACCATGGAGCGAGCCGTATTCCTCGCGGCGCGAGGCCATGATCATGGAGCCGATGGCGGTGATGGTGCCGCCTGACCCGATCAGGCCCGCCGTGGGGATCAGTTCGGAGGCAAAGGTGCTCTTGATGGTCTTGCGGATCTGGCGGCGCAGGCGCTGGTGCTCGCGGTCCGTTACCGGGTCGGAGCGGAGAAAGGTTTCGGTCAGGTAGACGGCGCCGAGCTCCAGGGAGGTGATCTCGTCAATGTGGTGGCCGACGGTGGTTACCAGCTCAAGGCTGCCGCCGCCGATATCGACCAGCAACTGCCGCGTCCCTTCCAGCTCGAAGTTGTTGAAGGCGCTGTAGGCGGCCAGTTCGGCCTCCTCCTCGCCGCTGATGACCCTGACGTCGAGCCCGGTCTCTTGCCGGATCGCCTCGATGAACGCGGCCCCGTTGGCTGCCTTGCGGACGGCGCTGGTGGCGACCGCTTCGATGGCGCGGACCCCGAACCCCTCGATGATCTTTTTCAGGCGGGAGAGGGCGTCCATGGCCCGTTTGCAGGCGGCAGGAGAGATGACTCCGTTCTGGTGAAGCCCTTCGCCCAGCCGCACGGCCACCTTCTCGTCGTCGAGCACCCTGGTGGTGCCGATAGGGTCGACCTCCACCACGATGCTCCGGATGGAGTTGGTGCCGATGTCGATGGCAGCGAGCCGTTCGGGTTTCACAATGATCTCCTCATCTGCTCACCCGTGTCCGGAAGCGGTGAGCGGCGCAGCATGGCGCTGAAGTCGGCGAACAGGGCATGCCGCAGCCCGGCGATCTCTGCCAGCAGGCGCGTTTTATCGGAAGTTTCCGGCAGCCGCTTGGCGACCATCTCCGCAAAGAGATCCAGGTCGTGCATGGTGCCCAGCAGGTCCTGGTAGGCCTTGACGATGGCCAAAAGCTCGGCGTGCCCGCTTCCGGCCAGTGGCGCCAGCAGCTCGTACCGGTACCTGAGCCGCTTGATGGCGATGCGCAGGCGGTGCAGGGCATCGACCTGCTTCTCATCGGTTGCCAGGGGGAGGAGCTCTGCCACTCCCTTCATCCGCTCGACGATCATTTCCCTGGCGAATGCGACGATCTGTGTGAACGGGTCGACCCGCTCGTTGGCAAAGAGGTCCGGCTCCAGGAGCAGAGCGTCGAGCTGCTCGCGCAGGGGGGCGAGGGGATGGCTCTGCAGGCCCGCTTTCAGGAGCTTCAGTTCCTGTTTTCGCTCCTGTTCCAGCTGCGAGAGCAGCCTGTCCAGTTCTGGCGCTCTCTGTCCGGAAGTGGCGCAGGAGCGGAAGAAGATCATCGCTTCGTCGGTGTTGCGCATGGTGCCGAGCATCCGGGTCAGATGCTTGGTGCGGGAGGAGATGCGGTCAAGGCTCTTGGAGGGGAAGCAGGGGGAGAAGAAGGCCAGTGCCTCGCGCAGGCGGCGAGATGAGACGCGGAGGTCGTGGATATCCTCTGCGTCGAAGGTTCTTTCGGCCCGATTCCAGCGCTGCTCCAGGTCGCATTTCCGCTCTGCGATCAGAGCCCGTGCCGCAACCCAGAGCGGTGCCGTCGGTTCGAGCCGCATCACGGCAACGTTTCGCCCGCCAGGCGGTCAAGCTTGCGGGCATGGCGAGCCGGGGGAGGGCTCTTCTCCACCTTTTTGCGCTGCCGGGGGGGCTCCCGCAGTTCTTCGGCCTTTTCCTGGAACTCCTCCATGATGTGGACGATCTGCTTCAGGTCCTTCATCCTTCCCTTGGCCGGTTTTACCTTCAGCTGCTTGATCCGGCGCAACCATTCAGGTGAAACGGCGCGCAGTTCGGCGACGGAGAGCGTCTCCAGCATCTCCACCAGCGCCTCCACCTCGCTCTCCTTCCGGATGATGAGTGCCTCGCCGACCTCGCGGATGATATTCCGCAGGTGGCGGAACTCGGCTACCATTTCCGCGAGCATCTCTTCCCGGTTGCGGCGATTCCCGTTTTCCATGGTCATACCCCCAGCCGTTCCAGCATCTTGGCGCTGATCTCCCTGGCCACCGACCTGACGGTCAGGTTGCCGTTCACCGCGGTAAAGTCGTAGTGTTCCTGCAGTCGCTCGAACTCCTTCTGGATCAGGCGCTGGTAGCGGATGAAACTGTCAAAGCTGTCGCGGGAGAGCCCCAGGTCCCTGCCCGACTCCCAGTAGTCCAGGGTGGAATTCTTGCTCAGGTTCCGCTCGATCAGCTGCGCCGGGCTCACCTTCAGGTAGATCACCAGCTGGGGGACCAGGGCGATCCCGTAGAGGGAGCGGACCCATTCGCGGTCGGCCCCCCGGACGATGTCGCGGGCCATGAGCGTGTAGATGTAGCGGTCGGCAATGACGAAAAATCCGGCCTTGAGCGCCGGCACGATCCTGTTTTCCAACTGGTCGGCAAAATCGGTGGCGTAGAAGAGGCTGCGGGTGATCTCCCCCAGCACGTTCCCCTGCTTGGCCTCGTTCAGCTCTTCGGAGACGAGGGTGGAGCGCCGCAGCCCGACATTGACCGTGCCGTGACCCCGGTTTTCCAGCTCATTGCGCAGGATTTCGATCTGGGTGGAACGGCCTGAACCGTCCGCCCCCTCGATGACGATCAGCTTGCCGGTCAGCTCCTCCGGGTTGATCCCCGGCAGTCCTTCTCCATAAAACCGCATGAATGATCCCTTTAGCTGATGTAGTCCAGAAAACTCCGGATGAGAAACTATCAGTATCCGCACCGGAAAGGAGGGATTTTTCGTTCTGGCAAGGAAATCAAGGGATTGCGCGGAGGCGTAGCAGCGCTACGCCGCACAAGGAATCCCGCAGATTGACACAGCCAGGGCGGAAAAGAACCCTTTCCGATTCAAATGCTGCTTCTGCGGCGGAAACGGGCCAGATCAATCCTCTCGCCGACGATCTCCCTGACCTGCTGCTGCTGGGTCTCGATGAGCGCCGTGCCGTCGATCTCCTCGAAGGAATAACTGTCTTTCATGTCCAGGTACTCCTGGTAGATCTTTCCCTGGAACAGGCTGAAACTCTCGTAAGGGTCGCGGGAGAGCCCCAGGTCCATGCCGGCCTCGTGGTACTTGAGCTGGGGCCGGCCGCCGAGAATCCTCCCGAGGGCGGTCTGGAGAGGGGTGTTGAAAAAGAAGGTGATGTCCGGCTTCCTGGCGAAGCTGTACAGCTTGTGCAGCCAGGGGCGGGGACAGCCGCGGACCGCATCGCGGGCGAATGCGGTATAGATGTAGCGGTCGCAGAGCACGATGAACCCGGCCTTGAGGAGCGGCAGGATCTGGCGCTCGTAGCGGTCGGCAAAGTCGGTGCTGTGAATGAGGCTGAAGGTGGTCGGGGTGAGGAGCTGGCGCTTTTTCCCCTTGCTGGTCGCCTTCTTCACCAGGAACGACGAGTTCCATTCGGAAAAAAAGACCTTGAGCCCCTTCATCTCCAGCCAACGCTTGAGCAGATAGATCTGTGTGGATTTGCCCGAGCCGTCCAGCCCTTCGACCGCGATCAGCCGGCCCGGCACCGGTTCGTCAGCACCGATTCCGATCATGCCAGTACCCGTTTCAGCGCCTTGCGGGTCTTTTTCAGCCCCTTGCGAACCCCGTCCAGGTCGGCTTCCACAATCTTTTCCATTCGGCGGCTCGCCTTGGTCAGCCCCTTGCCGGCCTTCTTGACCCGCTTGTGCAGCTTTTCCTCGACCCTGTCGAGGGTGTCGAGGGTCTGCACCAGGGTGCGGGTCAGCTTCTGGCCCGGTTTCCCCTTGAGCGCCTCGCTGAAACGCTCCTTGGCAGAGGTGGCGCACGATTGCACCGTCTCCCGCAACGTGGCGACATGCTGCTTCAATCCGGCGATCCGCTCCGCCTTGTCAGCCCCGAGTTTTTCGGCGAGTGCGGTTGCCTGTGCCAGGATGGCAGAAACGGAGCGGGGGTTGATCCCCTTGATCGAACGGAGCCCCTCTTCGCCGGCAACGACGATCTTCTCGTAGGTGTCCAGCCCGTTCTCCACGAGCCGGCGGGCGAGCACATCTCCCACCCCCTTCAACTGCCTGAGTTTTTCTTCCATAGCACCCACGTCATTCCCTCCTATCAGGTTGTTGAAAACGAAGTTCAGCGTAGCTAAAACCTCAGGTTGTTCAAAAACAGTCAGATCGGCGCACCCGCAGAAAGCCCTGCGGAGGCGTAGCAGCGCTACGCCGCACAAGGCGGCTTTCGAGGACGGCGGCGAGATGGCTGTTTTTCAACAACCTGCTATTGTCTGTTCGGCGCCTGCAGCCGCTCCAGGGCCTTGCCCCTGTCCGTCACGACCTTGCCGCCGCCGGTGACGAGCATGAAAAACTCCGCTTTCCGTTCAATCCGGTCAGGTTCGACCCTGAACGAGACAGCCCCCCCTTTTTTCAGCGAACAGGGGAGTTCCGCGTTGAGCAGGGTGCGCGCAACCATCCCCAGGTCCGGTTCGTGCCCGACCAGGGCTATTTCCTCGCACTGCGGACTGCTGCCGATGATGTCGCGCAGATCATTGATCGTGAATCCGGGGCCGAGAGCCGGGACAACCCGCAGATCCCCGCAAAAGCGGATAGTCTCGGCGAGGATCTCGGCTGTTTGCACGGAGCGGACCAGCGGGCTGGTATAGATGAGATCCGGCTCTGCCTGCTGCTTTTTCAGGGCTGCGGCGACACGGCGAAAGCGAGCCCGGCCGCGACAGGTCAGGTAGCGGAACGGCTCGGGGAATTCGGCGGTGCGCGGAATCGCCTCGGCATGCCGGATCAGGTGGATTGTCACAGATGATGCAATTTTCATGATTGATGGCTCTATTTAACCATAGGCAAGCTGTTTTGCAAGTGGGAATGGCATTCCATTGCCCATGAATTCAATGTTTTACACATTCGTAACATTTGCCGGCATTCCCTCGCGGAATCGTCATGAAAGTTTTCCCACTTTTTACCTGTCCTCCACACGGGTGCAACAATTGCCGTGTAGGCTCTCCACCATTCGATTCATATCATTTCACTGACAAAAGGAGAGCGAACAATGGGAAAGAACGAATCACTGCTTCGTGGCGTGGGGATCGGCGTCCTGGCCCTCACCCTTGCCTGTGCCGCACCGGCCATGGCCCGCGACCACGGACGGCACCACCACACGGCTGACCGCTGGCTGGCCGGCGACTTCCACAACCACACCTTCCTCACCGACGGCAGCAACATCCAGGCAGATGTCCTGAGTCATGCCTTCCAGTACGGCCTGGGCTGGATGGCCAACTCCGAGCATGGCGGCACGTCCGCCCGCACCCCGCAGGGGACGGCATGGCCCAGCGATACCGCCTTCCTCGGCAATCCGCCGGCCGGCAAGATGTGGCGCTGGCAGTCGCTCTGGCAGTATTCCTACCCGATCATCAGCGAGGCCCGCAGCACCTACCCGGACAAGCTGATCGTCCAGGGGTACGAGTGGAACGTGCCGACCCACGAGCATGCCAGCGTCGCCATTGTCGGCCCGGCAGAGGAAGGGGGCCAGGCAATCGCGCAGCATGAGTATCTGTTCGACGGCAGCGATTCCGGCACCACCAGCGACAGCTATCTCGACGTTTCCGGCAAGGTTGCCGCCAACAGCCACGACAAGGCCGTAGCCGGCGCCAAATGGTTGCAGGACAACTACCCGATGAGCAGTTACTTCCTGCTCAACCATCCCTCCCGCGCGCTCAAATACAGCATTGCCGATATCCGCGACTTCAACAACGCGGCACCGACCGTTGCCTTCGGTTTTGAAGGCATCCCCGGCCACCAGAAAGAAAGCAACCGCGGCGGATACGGCAACGCGAACGTGAAGGCCCGCACCTATGGCGGAGCCGACTACATGATCGCCAAGGTCGGCGGCCTCTGGGACGCACTGCTGGGCGAGGGGCGCCACTTCTACACCTTTGTCGACTCAGACTTCCACAGCATCGACGGCGATTTCTGGCCGGGTGAATACGCCAAGTCCTATACCTTTGTACGCGACATGGACCGCGACGGCGACCTGTCGCTGGGTGAGCTGGTCAGCGGTCTCCGCTCCGGAGCTTCCTTTGCCGTCCATGGCGACCTGATCGATGCCCTGGAATTCAGCGCCGAAAGCGGCGACCATGAAGCCCCCATGGGGAGCGAACTTCATGCCGAAGGCCGGAGCGTGAAGCTGAAGATCCGCTTCAAGAGCCCGGCCATGAACAACAACGGCGATGCGGTGGCAGTCGACCATATCGACCTGATCGCCGGCGACATCACCGGCCGGGTTGCCAAGTACCTGGACGACGGCGTGACCCTGAACCCCGACTACAGCAAGGATACCAACGACAGCAGCCGGGTGGTCGCCACCTTTAACCGTAGCGACTGGAAACAGGACCGCGACGGCTTCATGACCGTCGAGTACAAGGTGAAAAAGCTCGGCAAGGATACCTACTTCCGCCTGCGCGGCACCAACCTCCCGGCCAATACCCCGAACGAGACCGATGAGGCAGGCAATCCGCTCATCGACGATCTGGTCGGAGCCAATGACTCGGCAAAGGCCTATGCCGATCTCTGGTTCTACTCCAACCCGATCTTCGTCAAGGTTGCTCACTGCCGCTGAAATCTCCTTTCCCCGTGAAGTACATTCGGTCGGAGCTCCCCCTGCTCCGGCCTTTTTTTATCAGAAAACGCCGTAGTCAATGGAGTTGCGTGGCAATGTGAAAAAAGACCTAATACTTTATTGTAATAGGAGTAGCTCACTGGTGTTAGTGAATTTACTACCTGAAAAAATACCTGATAGGCCAATTGAACTATTATTTGAAACTGTTACAGTTACTTGCACATTATTTGCACATTATTTGTGGCATGCATGAATATTGATATAGTGGGATTTAGTGTCAATAATGAAGGGCATAAATATTTTGCATATGAAATATGACAATAAAAATGCTGCACGGTGTGTAGATGATATTGATCATTGTGTATATGCGAGCATATTAGAAAGCATAGATGACGACATAAACAGGATAAGGCTTGCCGCACAATGGCTCATAAAAAGGAATAGCACACTTTACATACAGAATAACTCAGACAACCTGAGAAACTACGTCATTTTAGATGAGGAGATAGAGTCTCTTCTATCATCTCCGGACGGATTCTCCACTGCTTCACCGGATCGCTCTGACAATGACGGGACTCTGGCCCTGCTACAGCAGTACAATGACCTCTGCGCACAGATCGATGCAAAAAAACGGATCACCGCGCAAACCGGCCCCGAACTCCCCGGCATGAAGCTGGCCCGGCTCTTCCGGCTCACACCGTTCGAGGAGATCTGCCTGGCCGTCTGTTGCGCCCCGGAGCTGGACAAACGGTACGAGCGGCTCTACGCTTATCTCCACGACGACCTCACCCTGAAACACCCCACCCCCGGCCTGATCATGGACCTCTTCTGCCACACGCCGCAGGAGCGAGTCGATGCCCGCCAGGCCTTTGCCGCATCCGCTCCCCTGCTCCAATACGGTCTGCTCATTGTCGGTGACCCCCCCCAGGGCTCGGCCTCCCGGCTGCTGTCTTGCCCGCTCTCCCTCGACCGGAGGGTTGCCGACCATCTGCTCGGTCTGAGCGGAATCGACGACCGTCTGGCGCGGTTTGTCCGGCTGGAGGACGCTGTGGTGGAACTGGGGCTGGTTACGCTTTCCGAAGAGGCCTGCGACCGGTTGCGGGGATTCGCCCGGCAGCACCTGGAGCGGTTCGACGAGACTGACCGGCATGTCGTGCTCCACTTCCACGGGACGTACGGCACCGGCAGGAAATCCGTGGCCAGGGCCATTTGTCACGACCTGGGGAGGCCGCTGCTTCTGGCCGATGCGGAACAGCTGCTGGACGGGCCGATCCCCTTTGCCGAAGCGGCACTGATCCTGGCCAGGGAGGCGGCGCTGCAGTCAGCAGTGCTCTGCCTGGAGCAGGTCGATTCCCTGGTGCACGACGAGGCCAATGCCCGGCGCCTGCGCCTCCTGGCAAAGATCCTGGGCGATCTGGTTCCGCTCACCATCCTGATCGGCAGCAAGCCATGGCAGCCGCGCGGGATGTTCGGCGATCACCTCTTCCTTGGCATCGACTTTCCGCTTCCCGACGACAGCGCCCGGCAACGGCTCTGGGAACAGGCGCGGATCAACGGCACCGGCAGGGTGGAGGGGGTCGATTTCGGGACCCTTGCCGGGACGTTCCGCTTCTCGCCGGGACAGATCCGGGATGCGACACGGGCAGCCGGGCATCTGGCCGCATGGCAACAGGGGGAGAACGCGCAGCGGGTCACCGCAGCCGAGCTCTATGCTGCCTGCCGCGACCAGTCGAACCAGAAGCTCTCCGCCCTGGCGCATAAGATCGAACCGGCCTACGGCTGGGACGACATTGTCCTGCCGGCCGATCATATGGACCAGCTTCGGGAACTCTGCAACCAGGCCAGGTACCGGCACGTGGTCTACGGCTCCTGGGGTTTCGGCCGGAAACTCTCCACCGGCAAGGGGCTGAACGTCCTCTTTTCCGGGCCTCCCGGCACGGGCAAGACCATGGGTGCCGAGGTGATCGCCCACGAGCTGGGCCTTGACCTCTACAAGATCGACCTTTCCCAGGTGGTGAGCAAGTACATCGGCGAGACCGAGAAGAACCTGGACCGGATCTTCTCCGAGGCGCGCACCTGCAACGCCATCCTCTTCTTCGACGAGGCCGACGCCCTGTTCGGCAAGCGTTCCGAGGTGAAGGACGCCCACGACCGCTACGCCAACATCGAGATCGGCTATCTGCTGCAGAAGATGGAGGAGTACGAGGGGGTCGCCATCCTGGCCACCAACTTCAGGTCCAACCTGGACGAGGCGTTTGTCCGCCGGCTGCAGTACGTGGTGGAGTTTCCGCTGCCACCGCTTGCCGAGCGGCGGCGTATCTGGGAAAAGGTCTGGCCCGATGCCGCGCCGCTCGATGCCGGGCTCGATCCGGAGTTTCTGGCGCAGCGATTCGAGATCGCCGGCGGCAATATCAGGAACATCGCCCTGGCAGCGGCCTTCATGGCCGCGGACGAGGAAGGCGACATAACCATGCAGCACCTTTTGCGGGCTACGCGACGGGAATTCCAGAAAATGGGGAAGATTGTCTCTGAGGGGGATTTTGGCACTGTCTGACAGTCGATCCCCGTGCGCGAGTGGAAAGAGGTCTACCATGAAAAAGTGCATGGCTGAGAGAGAAGTTGAAGCGGCTGAACTGCGCAAACAGGAGAGGTCCGAAGCCGAGACGGTCAGCGATACGGCAATCCAGAGCGGAGTGCGCGCACAGGGAGCCGTCGATTCGGCTGTCCCGGCGGGGCGCGGGAAACCCGGCATGCTGGAACATGCCGCGCTCGTTACGAGCATCTCCGGGAGACGGCCGGTGCAGGCGGCGCGACTCATGTGCGCCTTGCAGCACGATTTCGGCAACCGGTATGCCCGGAGGGTGCTGGCTCTTTCGGCACAGGGGGCGGGAAAGACCGATGTGACACCGGAAGTGGAAACCGGCATCCAGACTGCGCGGGGGGGTGGCCAGGCCCTGGACAGCACGGTCAGGTCCCGCATGGAGCCGGCGTTCAATGCGGATTTCAGCAATGTACGGGTGCATACGGGCGGCAAGGCCGATGGACTGAACCGGGCCTTGTCGGCGCGCGCCTTTACCACGGGACAGGACATCTTCTTCAAGGAAGGCGAATACAATCCCGCCAGCTCGACAGGGCAGGAACTGCTGGCGCACGAACTGACCCACGTGGTGCAGCAGGGTGGCGGGGTCCAGGGGAAATTCGAGGTCAGCAGCCCGGACGATGAGCAGGAGCGGGAGGCTGATGTCATGGCGCGCTCGGTGGTGGCGACCATGGCCGATCCGCAACAGCTTCATGGGGCAACGGCCGAGCATGGAGCCGCCCAGGCGCGCCAGTTTTCTCCCAAGGCGCTTCCGGCAGCCACCGCTTCACGGAAGCTGCAGCGGAGGATGGTGGCAACGGGCGATCCCCGCGGATTCGCGACCCTGGCCAATTCCATCATTGCCGTGCAGTACGAGGTGGTAGTCTCTGCCGCCGGGGTGGTATCCGTCAGGTCGACCAGTGTCCAGGGGCCGCCGACACCGGCGGCGCAGGAGCTGGTGAGCGTGCTCAACACCGTGATCGGCGACTCGAAGGCCACCACCATCGAATTCATCCATGGCACGACTTCGACCAGGGCCAGCGACCAGAACGTTATCGCCGGCAATTACGCCCTCTCCCGGGTCGATCTCGACGATCTGGCCATGGCCGGCGGATCGGCAGGGCGCGGACTGACCGCCGGAACCTGGCTGGCGCACGAGATCCAGGAACAGTACCGCAAACAGGCCCACGGCGAAGGCTACGGCGCTGCCCATGCGGCCGGGATGGCAACTGAGGAGCGGGCCTCCGGGGCGACGATCACCCCCGGCACCATGACCCAGATCAATGCCACCACCATCCAGTGGACCGACACCTACACCTATCCCGACGGCAGGCGCGAGGCCGTAACCGTGACCGTGACCAACGGGAACATCACCAACGTATCCAGAAGGGCACTGCCGTGATCCTTCCCCACTACCCGCAGGGGTGCCTGGCCGTGGCCTGCGCTGCGGTGCTGGCGGCGGCACCTGCACCGGTGGCAGCCATGGCAGTCGGAGGTGAACAGCATATGAAGCTATCGGTGGAAGGGCTCTCGAATGCGGATATCCAGTGGCAGGGTACACGCGCCGGCTTCACCCCGCAGCTGACCGGTGAAAAGGCCGGGGCCGTTGCCGGGATGGGGGATCAGGTCATCCCGCAGCTGTTGGCGTTGCTCGACGATGAACAGGCCTTTATTGCCGCCCATGTTCTCCTGACCCGGATCTCAGGGGTCGAATACCAGCCGTTTCCGCTCTGGAACGGCCTGGCACTCGATATTGCCGCCAACGGGACGGTGACCGTCGACCCGGCACAGAGATTTGCGCTGGCACGAAGATGGGGGCGCTGGTACAGCAGCCGGCCGCGCCCTGCTCTGCTTCCGCCCGAGGATTGAACGGCAGTGACCTGCATGACTATAGGCACGATAACGGGATGCCCATGATGCACAGAACAACCGACATTGCTCCTGCAGTCTCTGCACGACAGGCCGAGCGCCCGGAGCCGGCAGCGCAACCGGTCGCGGATGCGGCGGATATGATGCGGGGCTGTCCCGTATCCTTTGCCGGTGGGGGCGCGGGGGGGGCCGACCTGCGGGCACAGGCAGCTCTGGTGCGGCAGATGACGGAGCGGGCGCCCGTGGCAGCCGGACGGTTGATGCGTTCGCTGCAGCGTGATTACGGCAACCGCTATGTCCAGAGGATGCTGACCCGACAGGCAGACGCCACGACAGGCGTTGTCCAGGCGCAGCACGAAGAGGAAGAGGAGCCGATCCAGGCACGGAGCATTGCCGGAAAGCCGCTGCAGAGAAAGATCGTCATGGCCACCGGGGGGACCCCTGCCTGGCAGGAGATGAGAGCCGCCGATCGTCGCGCGTTTCTGACCCGACACGCCTCAACCTGGGGGCGCAGGGCGGATCGGCAGCTGGCGGCACGTATTGCCGAAGACCTGGCAGCCACTGGCGACGACCTGAGATTCGATAACGAGGCCGAACTGGCAAGGGAGATCAGGAAACGGATCGTCACGAGCAGTGTCATGGTCGAGGCCCAGATGCCCGCAAGCGGCGTCACCGGTTTTGCCTACCCGTTCCGGGGGGCTGCCCGCTACTACGGGCCCCGGGTGAATTATGACGCCCGTGACTACTGGCAGCCCAGCGTTCCGGACAATTATGCCCTGCGGCGTGACCGTGCGCGGCAGCAGAGAATGGATGCCGTCGGTCAGGACAACGACAAGGCCGCTGTCTACGGCGACCCCACCAAGCCGTATCGGTTCACCCTGACCACTCTCGGGCGAAGGAACCCCTACACTGCGCTGGTTTCGCTCTTCAACCCCCAGCCGGTGCACAAGAAGAGCCTGATCCACTGCGACTATTTCGTGACCCTGGTCCACTACCGCTCGTTTGCGGACGCCCTGACGCCGTCCGAGTTCAATCGCCGGGTCCAGGCCGGCACCATCCCCATGGTTCTCAAATGGGACGGCTTCGACGACATCGAAGCTTCAACGGCAACAGCCGCAGGCACCCACCTGCAGATGGTTATTCCGACCCGAAGGAACGACCTGGTCATAGGGGACCATGTCTATTTCTTCAACCACAAGGCCTATGACGTGCTCATCCAGGGGGTGGGAGGGGTCTGGCGGCTGGAGAATGCCATCCTGGTCGACCGTCTGAGGGGGGTCGACTATTTCCTCGGCCATGGCTCGGGATACGAGACCGAGGGGGGGATCAAGCGGAAGCTGCTCAGGGAATACAACAACCATGTGGCCCAGGCGCGGCAGATCATTGCCGCAACCGAACGGGGGAGCGCCAGGAGCAGGGCCGACGCCAGAACACGCCTTGCCCGGATGTTTCCGACCCTGGTCAAGCGGGGGAACGTGTACTACCTCGTCGGGGTCAACAGGGTCGGCGTTGCCATCAATGAGCCGCTGCGTTTCCTGACCGAGGCCGATATCCCCGGTCTCTACAGCCCGGATACCTATGTGAGTGCCGCAAATCCGGGTACGTTCTACATAGTCCGGCGGCCGGTGGAATCGCGCTGAGACGCGGCGCATCCGTACCGATCGCCAGGAGGAGCTTTTCGCGTCATGCTCGACGACCTCGATAAAACCTTGCAGGAACTGCTCAGGCAGGAGCTCCCCCCCGGCGTGGTGAGCCAGGTCTCCATCAGCTTCGCCCCGCCGGACGACCGCTTCCCGCCGTCGTCGGTGACGCTGCCGGCCATCGACCTGTTCCTCTACGACATCAGGGAGAACCGGGAGCTGCGCAACCGGGAGTGGGAGTTGGAGCGGCGCAGCGACGGCACGGGCCGGAAGCGGCGGCCGCCGGTGCGGGTCGACTGCTCCTACCTGATAACGGCCTGGCCCTCGGGTGCTTCGAGCACGCCGGCTTATGACGAGCATCGCCTGCTGGGAGAGGTGATGAAGGCGCTCCTGCGGCACCCCACCATCCCCAAAGAGCTCTTGCAGGGGACGCTGATGGGGCAGGCTCCAGATCTTCCCGCGGTCAGCCTGCTGCCGGGCCAGCTGCAGAGCATGGCGGAGTTCTGGCAGGCACTCGGCGGCAAGCCGAAGGCAGCACTCAACTATACCATTACCATCGGTGTGGAACCGTTCGCTCCGGAAGAGACCGGACCGCTGGTTACCGACAAACTGCTGAAGTTCAAGCAGGGGGTGGGGGAGGGATAACGAGTGGCGCAATGGGAAATAACACGGCATCAGGTGGCAATTGCGGGCAAGGTGACCGAGACGGCGACGGGAAAGCCGATCCCCGGTGCGCGGGTGGTCATCTCTTCGGCAACGGTGGCATGCGAAGTCATAACGGAATTGGACGGCCATTTTCACGTACTGGATCTCGCGGACGGGGAGTATGAACTGGAAGCGTCGGTATCGGTGCGGGGGAGCCGGTACGGAACGGCCACGACACAGGCGACCGTAGCGCGCAACGGCGTGGGGAGAGTCCTGATGGCTGTCGCAGACATGCAACTGGCTGTCATTCATTGACATAGCGACGTGAGGATGCACGAACAACATCAAAAAGGAGGAAGACATGGCTGAATATCTCGCACCGGGAGTCTATGTGGAAGAGGTGCCGTCAGCGGTAAAACCGATCGCCGGGGTCGGTACGAGCACGGCCGGATTCGTGGGGATTTCCGCGGATATCACGGGGACCGGCATGCCGGCGAAACCGGGAGGGGGGAATTACACCCAGGTTGCAGCCCTTGACCCTACGCCGATCAACAACTGGGAAGAGTTCAAGACCAAGTTCGGGGATTTCTGCGCTGCCAACCAGTATTTGGCCCATGCGGTCTACGGCTTCTTCAACAACGGCGGCACCCGCTGCTGGGTGACCCGGGTAACCACCGTGGATGACGTCGACAATGCCGTCGACCAGTTCAAGGATATCGACGAGATCGCCGTGCTTGCCGCTCCGCTTCCCCCCGACACTGCCCAGGACGCCCTCAACGCGGTCCATGCCACGCTGGTGAGCCACTGCCAGCTGATGGAAGACCGGGTGTCGATCCTCGACTGCGCCCGTGACATCGCCGACGACAACCTGGTGATTTCCACCGACGATTCGGGCATCTGGCGGCCGTCAGCCAATCCCAAGGGGTATGGCGCGTTCTATTTCCCCTGGATCGAGGTCTCCGACCCCCTCCAGCCGATGGGGACCAGGATAGCCGTCCCCCCCAGCGGCCATCTGGCCGGGATCTATGCCCGCTCCGATGCCCAGCGCGGCGTCCACAAGGCGCCGGCCAACGAGGTGGTGATGGGGGCGCTCGGGCTCAAGTACCGGATCGGCAAGCCGCTCCAGGGGAGCCTGAACCCGCGGGGCGTCAATTGCATCCGCGAATTCAACGGTACCATCAAGGTCTGGGGGGCGCGTACCCTTGCCTCCGACCCAAGCGGCGACCCTGAATGGGTCTACATCAACGTTCGCCGGCTCATCAACTTCATCCGCGAGTCCATTGACGAGGGGACCCAGTGGGTGGTGTTCGAGCCGAACGACCAGGCGCTCTGGGCCAAGATCAACCGGAACGTGACCGCATTCCTTACCAATGTCTGGCGTTCCGGGGCGCTGTTCGGCAGTACGCCCCAGGAGGCCTTCTTCGTCAAGTGCGATGCCGAGACCAACCCGCAGGAGGTCCGCGACCTGGGGCAGGTGGTCACCGAGATCGGCGTTGCCATTGTGAAGCCGGCTGAATTCGTCATCTTCCGGATCAGCCAGTGGGCCGGCCCGAGCAAGTAGGGGAAAGCACCCCCCATCTGCCCTTTGGGTAAGGGGTGGATGGGGGGAAACGGCAGTCAACGAACGGGGATTCCTGCATGCTTGGACAGCCCTATAAGACACCGGGTGTCTATATCCACGAGGTGGTGGTTGCCACCGAAGCGGAGTTGCAGAGTGGCGTGCCGCTCTTCATCGGCTATGCCGGCGACGGCATTGCCCGGGGGCTCACAGAGGTGAGCCAGTGGGAGCGGTTTGCCGCGCTGTTCGGCACGCCTGCCCCCGGCAGCTTCCTTGCCTATGCGGTCCGGGGTTTCTTTGCCAATGGCGGGAGACTCTGCTACGTCCTCTGCCTGGACAGGGCGGAACCGGTTGCCGGGGCGCTCGAACGCGCCCTGGCGCAGCTTGCCCATGAACTGCTGCTGGAAAAGGTCGATCTCATCTGCGCCCCGGACCTGCTACTCTTTCCGGGGCAGGAGACAGAGCTGCAGCAGAAGCTCCTGGATTTCTGCCGCATCGGCATCGGGGAGAGCGATTTCAACATCTTCGCCATTCTCGATCCGCTCCCCGCGGCGACCGCCGACACGGCCCTCGCGCAGCGGCAGGCGCTCACGGGAGACGACGGTGCGCTCTACTATCCCTGGATCAGGGTGGCGGACGGTCCTGCCGCAACCGACGGCTGCATCCCCCCCTCTGGCCACATCGCCGGCATCTATGCGCGCAGCGACCGGCAGACCGGCGTGCACAAGGCGCCGGCAAACGAGGTGATCGAAGAGGCGCTGGATCTGGCCACGAACCTGACCGACCAGGATCAGTCGGTGCTCAACCCCGGTCAGGTCAACTGCCTGCGGGTCTTTCCCGGCCGCGGCATCCGCGTCTGGGGAGCCCGGACCGTAAGCCGCGAACCTGCCTGGCTCTATGTCAATGTCAGGCGCCAGTTCCTCGCCATCAGCCGCTGGATTGCGCGGAAGATGGTTGTGATGACCTTCGAGCCCAACGACGCCGCACTCTGGATGCGGGTCAGGCGGGAGATCAACAGCTACCTGACCGGGCTCTACCGCAAGGGGGCCTTCCAGGGGAACAGCAGCGAAGAGGCCTTTTACGTCAAGTGCGATGCCGAGATCAACACCCAGGAGCGGCGGGACCGGGGCGAGCTGATCGTGGAGATCGGCCTGGCAACGGCGGTGCCGGGTGAATTCATCATCATCAGGATTGTCCAGGCCGAGGGGAAGGTGACCGTCACCCCGCAGACGGCACCAATAACGACGACGCCCGTCTCGAACCTCTCCGGTTTCGCATCGGCCACCGGCGTGGTGATCGCTGCCATTACGGAGAACCCGGCCGGCCCCGACCTGGCCGGAGAGCATCTCCTGCTGAGAAACCAGGGGAGCGCGCCGGTGGAGATGACCAACTGGGTGCTCAAAGACCGTGTCGGCCATCGCCTGCTCTTTCCCCGCTTCATCTTTCAGCCGGGGATGGAGGTCAGGGTCTGGACGAAAAGGGGGGACAACAGCCTCACCGACCTCTACTGGGGGCACCAGGCGCCGCTCTGGAACAATACCGGCGACGAGGCATACCTGTACGATTCACAGGAGCATCTGATCGCATCCTTTGAATATATTCGGAGCAACTAGAAACCAGCGGCTCGCTACACGAACAATTCATGTACGAAGCCATCAATCAAGGAGGAGTAAATCATGCCTACTGGAGAACGGAAAGATCCTTTTCGCGCCTACAACTTCCTGGTGGAGATCGACGGCATAACCCGGGCAGGGTTCCGGGAGTGCTCGGGCCTTGACACCACCCAGGACCCCATCGACTACCGCGAGGGGGGACAAGCGCTCCATGTCCGCAAACTGCCGGGGCTGGTCAAGTATTCCAGCATCTCGCTCAAGCGGGGCATCACCGACGACGCCGAGCTGTGGGAATGGCGGAAAAAGGCGATCGAGGGGAAGGTGGAGCGGAAGAACGGTTCCATCATCCTGTTGGACGACACCGGCGCCGAGAAACTCCGCTGGAACTTTGTCGAAGGGTGGCCCAGCAAGTGGAGCGGCCCGACCTTCAACGCTACCGGCAACGAAGTGGCCATCGAATCGCTTGAGATTGCCCATGAAGGGGTAGCCAAGGCATGACGCTCCAGACCGAGTTTCCCTTTACCCTTCCCCGGGGTTATGTGGATAGCGAGGGGAACCTGCATCGGGAAGGGAGCATGCGTCTGGCCACCGCCTTTGACGAGATCGCCCCCATGAAGGACCCGCGGGTGCAGTCCAATCCTGCCTACCTGGTGATCATCCTTTTGTCCAGGGTGATCACCAGGCTCGGCAGCCTGACCGCACTCAACCCGAAGATGATCGAGGGGCTCTTTTCTGCAGACCTGGCCTTTCTGCAGGATTTCTACCGCCGTATCAACGAATACGGCACCAGCAGGATGGAGGTGGGGTGCCCCCACTGCGAAGGGCGGTTCGAGGTCGAGGTGAACGGCTCGGGGGAAGCATAGGCTACCCCTCGGAGCGGCTCTCCGAGGAGGTAGCCTACATCGCCTATCATTTTCACTGGCCCCATGACGAGATCATGGGGATGGAGCACCGGGAGCGGCAACGCTGGGTGGACGAGATCGCCCGGATCAATGAACGGCTGAACGAAGAGAGATGACCATGGCATTAGGCAGCAGGCGCGACCCATACCTCAGCTTCAATTTCCTGGTGGAGCTGGAAGGGCTTCTGGTCGGTGGCTTCAGCGAGGTGTCGGGGCTCCAGGCAGAGATCGAGCTCCACGACTATCGCGAGGGGGGGCTGAACGACTATGTGCACCGCCTGGCCGGGCCGGTGCGCTACCCCGCCAACCTGGTGCTCAAGCGGGGCATCACCGACAACCAGGCCCTCTGGCTCTGGCACTGCGACGTGCGGCGCGGCATCATTGCGCGGCGCAACCTCACCGTCATCCTGCAGGACCAAACCGGCCAGCCGGTGAATTACTGGCACCTGGAACGGGCCTATCCGGTCAGATGGATGGGACCCGAACTGCGGGCTGACTCCAACACCGTAGCAGTGGAGACGCTGGAACTGGTCCACTGCGGATTCTCGACCCTGTAGGCACTGGCCATGGACGACACCACAGCTCGCCATACGGACGCACCCCCGGCCGGCACCGGCGGGGAAGACGGGACGCTTTCCCTGGCCAGATCCGTGCGGGGGCGCTACGACCGGCTTTCCCCCCTGCAGGGTGGCGGCATGGTAACGGGAATGGAGCGGCTGCAGAACATGGCCGAAGACGGGGCGTCGCTCTCCAGGGAGATCATCGGCCGCTGGAGCAACAGGGACGCTCCCGCTGTCCACGGACCGCTCCCCTTTCGGTCTGGCATCCGCCGCGCCGCGATACGGGACGGGGATGCTCCCGGTCTACTGGCCGCAGACCGGGAGCAATCGCCTCCACCGCTGCCTGCCGCTTTGGCGGTGGTCGGCAACGGCAGCGTCTCCGGGCGGATCGCTACGGATCGCGGGGTTTCTACATCCGCAAGGCTGCAACCGCGCCTGTCGGGCAGCATCGGTCAGACACTCGCCGGTTCCCCAGGCGCAAAGGCCATGAATGAGCGGCTTTCGCGCGCGGCAATGCCGTATGCCGCCGGCAGTCCGGCCATGGCAGAGCGTCCGGCAGAGCAGGCCGGAGCGGCAACCGGCCGGCACGTTGGGACAGGCCTGCCCATCTCGATCGGCAGGCCCGCGACGACCGATCAGCCCGGTGCCTGGTCCGGGGCGGTGCCGTTGCCGGCGGGAATGGGCGAGGTTTCCCATCCGTCAGTGCAGCGGGTAGAGGCGTCGATGAAGGCCGAAGCGGGGGCTCGTGTAACGGAACAGTTGTCGACGGCACGGGAGCAGGCGGTTTCGCCGCCATTACCCGGTCCAATGGGCCATGCCACCGCTCTTCTGCTCTCCCCGGCCGCCAGACCGGCCGGTGCCCGGCGCGAGGTCCAGTTGGTGCGCCTTTCCGACACGGCATCCCGCAAGAGCGGCAACAGGGAGACGGAGCAGTCAGGAGAGTCCGGAGAGCACAGCCGGGTGACCCGGGGCAGCGATGCCCCGGCCGGTGCCGCACCGAGCGGGAAGATCCCCGGTATTGGCGCGTCCGGGTCCCGTGCGGTAAGCGGTCACGATACACCCCTGCCGTTCAGCCGGGCGCAGGAGACCTCCACCGCAACGGATTCCGTGCAGCAGAGCCCCGTGTCCCTCGAATCGTCGGCTGCGCCTGGGTCTGCAGCAGCGGCCGTAGAGACTGCCGCTCCGTTTTCCGCCCGGTCGTTCGCCAAGGGTCAACCCTATCTCCTGCGCAGACTGCCGTCGGCAGGCAGCGCCGGCAGCGCGGGGACAGGCAGCAGCCAGGGGATCGGCAGCACCACTCCCGGCCGGCACGCGGAGATGCGGGCTGCGCCTGCTGCCGTGCAGAGAAAGACGGACGGCGCGGCGACTTCGTCGCTGTCGCACCGGTCAACGCTTTCCCCCTTGCCGCTGCAGCGTGATGCGGTTTCCGCCGCGCCAGCCGAAGCGGAGCAGCCGGTTCTGGCCGCTTCCCCGGCACAAGCCGCAGTGCCGTCGTCTCGCGACCGGGCTGTCGCGTCGGTTGCGGGCGTGCTGCCGTTATCGGCTCGGCAAGAGCGGTTGAACCGCACGATAGGGGGTTCCGCACTGGTGGAAAACGGTAGCGGGGCGGCAGCTCTTGCAGCGGCTCCCCGCACCCCGGCAACGCTGCCGCTGGCAAGAATGCCCGGAGCCGTTTTCCGCCAGATTTCCGGCTTCCCGCAGGCGATGGACGGGGCCCGTGCAGGCAATTCCGCTCCTCTGCAGCGCAGCGCGGAGCAGGAAACCACCTCTGCGACCGGGCCGGCAGCAGGGCAGGGAGCGCCGACTCCGGCAGCAGTGCCGGCGCCGGCTTTGCCGCTTCCGGGCGGGAACCCCGAGGGAATTGACCTGGAACGGCTGGCAGACCGGGTCTATGCCATCATCGAACAGCGGCTGATCATCGAGAAAGAGCGCAGGGGGCTTTGAGATGAGACTGGAAAAGGCGACCATTCAGAAGATCATCGCCGGGAGCCCCGAGACCATCGAGGTGCTGTTCAACCCCAGCGAGTACCGGCTGTCGGTGTCGAACCAGTTTGCCGAGGTCGCCATTCCCGGCCTGGAAGCACCGCCGATCCAGTTCGTCCGGGGCGGGGCGCGGACCTTGTCCATGCAGCTCTTCTTCGACACCTACGAGGCAGGGACCGATGTGCGGGAGCATACCGGCAGGGTGGGGCGGCTGCTCGATACCGACCCTGAGCTCCATGCCCCGCCGGTCTGCCTCTTCAGCTGGGGGACCTTCAATTTCCAGGGGGTGCTGGAGCGGGCCGAGCAGCGCTTCACCCTCTTCTTTCCCAGCGGCATGCCGGCCAGGGCCACGATCGATGTGACATTCAAGGAGTTCAGCGACCAGGGCCTGCGGATGGGGAAGCACCGCAGCGCCAATTTCGACAAGCGGCACACGGTCCGGCGCGGTGACACCCTGAGCAGCATCGCGGGGAGCGTCTACGGCGATCCCCGCAACTGGCGCCCCATTGCCGAGGCCAATGCCATGGACGACCCCCTGGCGCTGCAGCCGGGGCAGGTCCTGACCATCCCGGCCATCGAGTGAGACCATGACGAATGCGGCAGTCAAAGAATACGTACCCGGCTTCGTCATTAACGTTGGCGGCGTGGAGTTGCGTCACGGCTTTTCAGTGGATGTGCTGTCGCTCTCCCTGACCGATACCTGCAACCAGGCCGATACCTTCTCCTTCACGGTCAAGGAGCGGCATGGCGAGCAGGGGCGCTTTCCTGCCGGCGGGGCGCTCAAGTGGCTCGACAGCGGCACCCTGGAGGAGGGGAAAGAGGTTGCCATCGAACTCGGCTACCTGGGGAATATCAGCTTTCGTTTCCAGGGGGTAGTGAGCACGATGAGCCCCATCTTTCCCGAGAGCGGCGTGCCGACCATCACCGTGCGGGGGCAGAGCCACTACTGCAAACTGCTGAAGCAGAGCGACGCCAAGCCGTTCAAGGAGAAGACCGACAGCGGCATTGCCGGCGAGATCGCCACGCTCCTGGAACTCGGCTCCCAGGTCGACGAGACCACGGCCGAGCACCCGCTGGTCTCGTCGGGGAGCGGGACCTATGCCGCGATCCTGCAGGAGCGGGCCGGCCGTATCGGCTACGAGGTGGTGGTGAAGGAGAAGACCCTCTATTTCCAGAAGCCGCGCTACCTGGTGGAAAAGGGGGCGCAGCTCACCCTGGAATGGGGGCGGAGCCTGTCGAGCTTCACCCCGACCCTCTCCACCTACCGGAAGGTGACCCATGTCAAGGTCAGGGCCTCCCAGACCACCCTGGGCCAGGGCAAGGATGCGGTGTCGGCCCAAGTCGGGCCGGGTGAGGAGCGGGCGAAGCTCGGCAAAAAGAGCGCCTCGGAGATCGCCATGGCCCTGGCCGGGAAGAACGAACTGCTTGCCGAGGACCACCTGGCCGTCTCCCAGCAGGAGGCGCGGGAGGTGGCGCTGGCCAAGCTGGAGGCGAGCTCCCTGGAGTTCATTACCGGCAAGGGGACCTGCAAAGGCAACCCCGGCCTGAAGGCGAGGATGGTGATCGAGCTGAAGGGGCTCGGGGCTAGGTTCAGCGGTAGCTACTACGTCACCTCGGTGACCCATACCATTGACGGCTCAGGGTACCGTTGCGATTTCGATGTGAAGAGGAACGGCATATGAGCGTGGTCGACCTGTTGACGGCAACTGCGGCAGGGGGGAGGGGACCGGAGAGGATCTTCGGCGTGGTGGTCGGGATTGTCCGCGACATCAAGGACCCGGACGGGTTCGGCCGGGTCAAGGTCGACTTCCCCTGGATGGGTGAGGCGACCGAGGCGGTGACCGTCGGCGACCAGGACGACCGGGCGCACAGTTTCTGGGCGCGGATCGCCACCCTGTTCGCCGGGAGCGGTCGCGGCAGCTTCTTCATCCCCGAGGTGGGGGACGAGGTGCTGGTGGCGTTCGAGCATGGCGACCCGAACCGCCCCTTTGTCCTGGGGGGGCTCTGGAACAGCGAGGATACCCCGCCCGAGACCATGGACGCTGACGGCAAGAACCACCTCCGCTCCTTTACCTCGCGCAGCGGCCATGTCATTACCATGGACGACAACACCGACGACCAGAAGGCCAAGGTGGTGATCACCAGCCAGGGCGGGCACCAGGTGACCCTGGACGACGACGGCGGCAAGGGGAAGATCGAGCTGAAGACCAACGCCGGTCACCAGATCACCCTGGACGACGACGGCGGGACCCTGACCATCAGCGACAAGAGCGGCAACAAGCTGGAGTTCGACGCCAACGCCGGGTCGCTCACCGTCGAGGCTTCGGGCAACACCGATCAGACCGTGGGGGGGAACCTGAACATCACGGTGTCCGGCAGCGCCACCATTTCCGCACCCTCCGGCATCACCCTGGACAGCTCAAGCGTGAAGCTCGGCACCGGCGCCTCCCTGGCCCTGGCCAACGAGACGCTCCTGACCATCTTCAATACCCATTTTCATGTGGGCAACCTGGGGGCACCCACCTCGCCCCCCACGGTGCCGGCGATTCCGGGCGCCCAGAGCACCGTACTGATCAAGGGGGCATGACCATGGGCACCGAATTCCTCGGCACGGGCTGGAGCTTCCCGATTGGGCTGGCGGAAGATGGGGAGATCGCCCTTTCCCGCGAGGAGCAGTCGATCGGGGAAGCGATCCGGATCATCCTCGGTACCGCTCCCGGCGAGCGGGTGATGCGGCCGGACTTCGGCTGCGGCATCCACGAATACGTCTTTGCCCCCAACACGGTCCGTACCGCCGGGCTGATCCGCTTCCACGTGGAAGAGGCGCTGACCCGCTGGGAGCCGCGCATCGACCTCCAGGAGGTCCTGGTGCAGCCCGCACCGGACGACCCGGCCGTGATCCTCCTCAGCATCACCTACCGGGTGAAGTCCACGGACAGCCGCTTCAACATGGTCTATCCCTTCTACCTGGAGCGGGGTGGGGAGCCGTGAGCAGCGGAAGGATGGAGATAAAGAACAGCACCGGCCACGTCGTCACCCTCGACGAAGCGGCCATGACCATCAGCATCGGCGACGAGCAGGGGGACACCATCGTCTTCGATGCGAAGAACCGGACCCTGACCCTGGATGTGCGCAACGGGGTCGCCATCACCGTTGCCGGCGGCACGGTCTCCATCAACGCCCCGGCAGGGGTCACCATCCGAAGCGATGCCCTGCGCCTGGAAGGGGCGAGCATCGTTGCTGCGGGGACCAACCTCTCCCTGGAGGGGACGAGCGTCATGCTCGGTGACAGCGCAGCGGTCAGGCTGGTGAGGGAAGAGCTGATCGACCTCTACAACGGCCACCGGCACCTGGATGCGTCGTCCGTGCTCACCGGCCAGCCGACCCAGCAGGCAAGCAAGTCCACCTGCTGCACCAGCAAGGCAAGGGGTTCGTGAGGCAAAGGGCGGGGAAACGGTATGCTGCGTCGGCACAGGAGCCGGGGCAGGGGAAGCGGTGCAGTGTGACATCGAACCAGACGGAGGGAGCGGGATGAGCAGTTCGACTCCGCTATTGTACAGAAAATCGGCCGAGGAGGTCGTTGCGGACCTGCAGGCCGGGCTTGCCGTTACCGGCTGGCACAAGGCCCCCGCCACCGGGACGCCCGGTGCGGGCGAGGCCATGGTCCGCCTGTTCGGCCGCCTTGCCGACCTGATCGCCGCCAGGGTCAACCAGGTGCCGGAAAACCATTTCCGCGCCTTCCTGGAGACCGCCGGCGTCGATCTGCTCCCTCCCCGCCCGGCACGTTCGGAGATAACCTTTTATCCGGCAAAGGATGCACCGCAGGTGATCCGGGTCCCGGCCGGGACCCAGGTGGCGGCCAAGAAGAGCGGGGAGCGCCCCGAGATCGTCTTCGAGACCGAGCGGGACCTGAATGTCGTCAGGGCCGAACTCGCCTCCTGCATCGTGGTTGACCCGGTCCGGATCAGCGACCGGAGCGACCGGGCCAAGGGTGGGAGCGGCGACTCCTTTGCCGCTTTCCTGGGGGATGAGGAGCGTGGACGCATCCTCTACCTGGGGGACGATGCCCTGTTCGTCTTCCCCGACGACGTCAGTCGCGAACAGGGGACCATCACCCTGGAGGTGACCCTTGCCCGGGCCGGCCGGCCCGACCTGGACGGCTGGCGGGTCGAATGGCTCTATTTCGACGGCACTGCCTGGCAGGAGCTGGTGAAGCAGGGAGGCGGAATCGTCCGGGACAATACGGGCGGTTTCGCCGCAAGCGGCCAGATCGAATTCACCCGGCTCCCGGCCCTGGTGAAGTTCCCCTTCGACAAGCAGAGCGGGGCCTGGCTCGCCTGTCGCCTGACCGGCGGCAGCGGCCGCGACCACCTGCCGGTCGTCTCCATGCTCCGGGCCGGGCGGAAGATCGATATCCCCACGGCACCGGGCAAGCCGGCCGATGCGGCGTTCAGCGCCATCCATGCCGGCGTCGCCTTCATTCCGCTGGAGACCGCCGGGGAATTCTTCCCCCTGGGGCAGCGTCCGGGGCGGCTCGACTGCTTCTATCTCAAGGCGGACGAGGCCTTTGCCAAGGAAGGCGCGGAGGTGGAGATCTCCCTGGACCTGGTCGGGATGTCGGAATCGGAGCAGAGCGCCCTTTTGGCCGAGCCGGTCATAGAGTGGTCCTACTGCTGCAGCGACGGCTGGAAAGCGCTGGGGACGAGCAGCAGGGAAGGGGTCACCGGGGCGATCCTCGATTTTGCCGACCAGACCCATGCCTTCACCGATGGCGGCAACGGGGTGAAGGTCAGCTTCACCGTGCCGGCAAAGGGTGGCAGGTATCCGCTCTGGGCAGAGGCTGCGGTGGGGGGGCAGAAGGGGCTCTGGCTGCGGGCACGGGTCCTTTCGGGCGGCTATGGCCTGAAGCCCGCGGCAACGACCATCTGGGAGGCGCCCGCGGTCCTGGCGCCGAGCGTGAAGAACCTGAAGATCGCCTATGGCGGCTTCCAGAACACCTTGGCCTCCTTTGCCCTGGGGGATGTCGCAAGCCTGGTGGACAGCAGGTTCAGCCGGCACAGCTTCGCCGCGGCCGAGGGCGCCTTTGCGCCGTTTTGCAGCAGCTGCGACCTGCCGGCCCTCTATCTCGGCTTCAGTTGCGCCTTTCCCGACAACGAGTGGATACAGCTCCTCCTGGATGTGGACGAGGAGCGGATCGGCATCGCGGAGCTGCCGCTGTTGCTCTGGGAGTACTGGAGCAGCGAGCGGGCAGGCTGGGCCCCCCTGCCGGCATCCGACGAGAGTAACGGTCTTGCGGAGCGGGGCTATCTCGGCTTCAATGCGCCGCCCGACTTTGGAGCGAGCGTGGAATTCGGCAAGGAGCTCTGCTGGCTGCGGGTGCGGCCCCATCGTGACCCGCCGGTAGCCGTGGCTCCGGCCGACAGCGTTGTCACCCCCGGCGACGGCGGCGAGGCGGTGGTGACCCTGGATGCGTCAGCCTCCAGCGCCTGCAACGGCCAGGGGATCGTCTCCTATCGCTGGAACCTGCTCCCCCAGGAGGCCCATGGCGGCATGGACCAGCAGGTTGCAACCGGCGGGACCGAGGCGGTGGTGACCCTCGATGCCTCTGCCACGGCCGCGCAGAGCGGCCGGCCCATCGTCCGCTACCGCTGGCGGCTGGTTTCCTCCAGCCATCTGATCGCCCGTGCCGGAGGCGACCTGGTGATCACCACCGGCGGCACCGAGGCGACGTTCAGCCTGGATGCCTCGGCTTCCAGCAACGCCGCGGGCGGGGCGCTCCGTTCCTATATCTGGCGCAGGCAGCTCCCCGAAACCGTGGAGCAGCCGGCGACCCCATATCTGCTGGGAGTCAGGTGCAATACGGTGCCGGCCCTGAACGCCATGAGCACCACCGAAGAGGTGCTGGGCTCGGGTACCGGCAAGGCCGGCCAGCGCCTTGCCCTGTTGAGCGCGCCGGTCTTGGCGGATCTCAGGATTTACGTGCGGGAGACCGACCAGCCGCCGGCAGAAGAGCTCGATGCGCTATGCCGGGAGATCGCTGCGGACAGCGAGGACGACGACACGGCCCTCTATCCCCTTGTCAGCGAAAACAGCCGGGGGATCTGGGTGCGCTGGCGACGGGTGGATCATTTCTTCGCCTCCGGCCCGTCCAGCCGCCATTTCGTGCTCGACGCCAAGAGCGGCCTGGTCCTCTTCGGCGACGGCACGCGCGGCAGGATGCCGTCGCTTGCCAGGGACAACGTCAAGGCGGTCTGGTACCGCTCCCATCAAGGTGCTGCGGGAAACGTGGAGAGCGGTGCGGTAACGGTGCTGCGCAACCCCGGCGGCGACCTTGCTGCGGTGAAGCGGGTCGCCAATGCGGAAGCTGCCGTGGGTGGCGGGGATGCCGAGACCGTGGAGCAGGTCAGGGAGCGCGGCCCCAAGACCATCAAGCATCGCGGCAAGGCGATCACCCTGGAAGACTTTGCCTGGCTGGCCCGCGACGCCAGCGGCGAGGTGGCGGCGGCCTGGTGCCTGCCGACCCGCGACCGCGACGCCAAGATCCACGAGGGGTGGGTCACGGTGGTGATCATTCCCAAGGGGAGCGAGAGCAGGCCCTTCCCCCGGCCGGCCCTGCTCCGCCTGGTCAGGGAATACCTGGAGACCCGCGCCCTGGTCAACCTGCGCTGCGAAGGGCAGATCGTGGTCAAGGGGCCGGCCTACATCGAGGTGACGGCAACGGTCAAGATCGTTCCGGTCCATGCGGAAAAAGGGGACGAGGTGAAGCTGTCGGTGGACCAGCGGCTGGACGCCTATTTTCATCCCCTGACCGGCGGACCGCTGCGGCAGGGGTGGGAGCTGGGGCGCGACGTCTATATCTCCGAGGTCTTTGCCGAGATCGAGGCGGTCCCCGGTGTTGACCATGTGGCCGACCTGAGCCTGGACGGCTCGCTGCAGCAGTTCCGGGTGGAACTCCTCCCCCGGCAGCGGATCAGCCATGCGGCGCGCGCCGGGAGCAGGGTCGGGACCTTCGACGACCGTCTGCGGCTGATCCTGAGCGACCCGATCGAGCCGGTCCGAACCGTTGTGCCTCTGGTGCCGACGCCTGTGCAGCCGCTACAGGTGGCGCTCTACGGTTTCTCGGTGGGAGAGCGGGTCAGGATCGTGGACAGCGCGAACCGGATCGTCCTCGACGAGCTGGCCATATCCGCGCTCTCCGCGGCCAACGACAGCGTGACCCTCGTCCTCTCCCCATCCCTGACCGAGAGCCTGCCGCCGGCCGAGTCGCTGGCCATCCTCTCCGGCGACGAACGGGTCCGCATCCCCATTCTGGAGTGGACCGGCGGAGAAGGGGAGACGGTCACGGCCCGGCTCATGACCATCACGCCGGGGAGCGATACGCTCTGCATCGTCTCCGGGGGGGAACGCTATCCTGAGTTCGAGTTCATGGCAGTGACCGCGGTGGAACGGCGCAGCGACCGGGTCGTCATACCCGAAGGGCACCTGGCATATGCCGGCAGCCACGACATCGAGATGGTCCTGTGAGCGCGATGCCTATGAAACCGCCAATGGCGCCGATTGCCGCCGGCTGCCCCCGGTCCGGGCCGACACGGTTGGGAGCGAAACAATGACGATACCCCGTCTGGAACTGGATAACCGCACCTTCGACGATCTTGTCGAGGAGCTGCGGGCGCTGATACCCCGGTACTGCCCCGAGTGGACCGACCACAATGCCTCTGATCCGGGCATCACGCTCATCGAGCTCTTCTGCTGGGTTGCCGAGGGTCTCATCTACCGGACCGACCGGATTCCCGAAGCGAGCCAGCGGCGCTTCCTGGAACTGCTCGGCATTGGCACGGAAGGGTCTTTGGACGATGCCCGTGCCGCTGCCATCAAGGCGTTGCAGGGGCCGTGGCGGGCTGTCACCGCCGGGGATTTCGAGGAGCTGGTGCTGGAGCGCTTCCCCCAGGTGGCGCGGGTCCGCTGCCTGGCAGACCGGGCGCTCGATGCCGATGCTCCGGACGAGGAGCGGATCGGCCATGTTAGCGTCATCGTCGTCCCGACCGGGGGTGATGACCGGCCATTCCCCACGTTGGCGCTGCTGGAGGAGGTCTATCGCTTCCTCGACGAGCGGCGGCTCGTCACCTGCCGCCATCATGTGGTAGGGCCGCTCTACACCGATGTCTCCCTCTCCGCGGCAGTGGTCTGCAATCCCGCCATGATGGCGGAGGGGGTCCGGACGCGGCTCTATGAGGCGCTGCAGGGCTTTTTCGCCCCGGTCGCGCCGGCCGATGGCGTGGACAATCAGGGGTGGGCCTTTGGCCGGCCGGTCTACGAGTCCGAGGTCTATGCCGTGCTGGAGGGGGTCGAGGGAGTCGATCACGTCGAATCGCTCACCCTGCGCCGTCGGCAGGAGAGCCTCTGGGTGGAGAGCGGGAAGATGGTTGCCGTCGGCGACGAGAGCCTGGTCTTCTTCGACCAGGGCGCGAGTGAAATAGCCGTGACAGCAGCCAGGTAATGTCCATCCGGAAACCGAGGTAAGAGGGAACCTTATGTCAGACGTCATGCTCAACCGTCTTCTCGACCATCTGCCGGCCATCTACCGGGAAGACCCCTGGCTGGCCGGGTTCCTGCGCCCCTTTGCGCAGGTGTTCGGCGAGTTCGAGCGGATCCTTGCGGAACTGGACCGGTACGTTGTCCCGGAAAGCCGGCAGGAACCAAGATATGAGACCGACGCGGAGTTCCTCACCTGGCTCGCCGGCTGGCTGGCCCTGGAACTGGACGAGGAGTGGGGCGAGCAGAAGCGGCGGGAGAACATCCGCCGGGCCGTGGAGCTCTATCGCCGGCGCGGTACCATCGAGGGGCTGAAGGAGTATCTGCGGATCTACACCGGCTATGTGCCGGAGATCAGGGAATGCGTCTGGCCCGCCGGGATGCAGATCGGCGTGGCCTCCATGATCGGCGGCTTCACCCCCGAGATCGCGTTTGCCAGCTTTAGCGCAGAGCGGCAGGAGTTGGCCTGGCACGACTACTACGTGGTGACCGAGACCGGCGTCGGCGGCAGCGAATACTACTACCGGGCCGACAGGGTGGAGCGGGTGGACGTTGACCTGGCTGTTGGCCGGGTGACCGTGCTCTACATACCGCCCGACGACTACAGCGTGACCCAGCGCGTCCATCAGCCCGCCGTGGTGACCCGCCGGGACGGGCTTGCCGACACGGGCTACCTGTTCGCCGGCATGCCGGTGGGGGGCACAGGGGAAGAGACCGCGCGCTACCACGGCGACACCGTGCTGGTGGAGGAGGAGGGAGAGGTTCCGTACCGGTTCATCGTCGATGTGACCGTGCCGGCGGAGCAGCTCAAGACGGTCAGGGTGGAAAAGATCAAGGCGATCGTCGACCTGGAAAAGCCGGCCCATACCCTCTACTACCTCCGGCTGATCCCAGAAAAGTCAGGGGTGCGGCTCAACCCCCTGCAGATAGAGATTCGTTCCACCATAGAGTTAGATACCGTTATCGGATGATGTGCGGAAAGGAGCTGCCATGACCGAATTCAATGAATTCAGGAGAATGCATTATTTCAAGGGGTTTTTCACTACTGCCGAGGACTGGCAGGGGGAGCAGAACTACCACCGGGAAAAGCTGCGGCTGCATAACCGGGGGCTTCATACCCCCGGGGTGCTGCAGGGGGTGGGAGGCGATCTGCGGGTACGCTCCAGTGGCGGGCTCACCCTGCAGGTGCGCCCCGGTGCGGCCATCGACGGCGACGGCAACGAGATCAATCTGTCGCAGCCGCGGACCCTGACCATCCAGCCGGGTTCGACCACGCTGCCCCGGGTCTTTTATGTGGTCCTCAGCTATGGGGAACATGAGGACGAACCGACCCAGAACACGGCGGTCCCCGAGTACAGCGGCAACAAGCGGGTGGTCGAGGAGCCGGTGCTGGGGATCTCCGAGCTGCGGCCGGACAACCTCTCTTCCATCGAGCTTGCACGCATCGATCTCCAGCCGGGTGCCGTTGTCGTGAGCGATGCGGCAGATCCGGCGTCGCCGGTGGGGAACGAGATCGATCTCCGCTACGTGCCGGTCGCCGGCTCCCGCTGCGCTCCCGATGAAGATGCCTGGCTTCCCGTGGTGCTGCAGGAGCGGCTGATCCAGCTCATGGGGCGGACGCGCAAGGATTTCGCCGCCCTGGCCGGTCGCTTTCCCTCGCCGTCGGTGGAGGATGTTCGCCATGGCGCCCTGAGCATCGAGATGATGGCCCGGATCGGTTACCTGCGGGCGGGACAGGTGGCAGGCCTTTTGGCCGCGCTGGCAGATTGCGAGAGGGATGCCGGCCAGGAGATCGGCGTCGCCTATCCCGAACTGGTCCGGATGAAGGCCTACCAGGACTACGCGGATGCGGTCGACCGCCTGCTCGGCGATATCGGTCTGGGCGATCCGGATACGATCCTGACCAGCCAGGACGTGGTTGCCGAGGCAGCCAGGGAGCTTTCGGAGATCGTCATCCAGCTCCCCGAGGCCGAGGCCGGACCGCCGCTGGTGGTCGTCACGGCGGGAGCGGAGGGGGTGGCGAACCTCGACGCATCGGGCTCGCGGGCCTTTGGCGGCCGGACCATCAGCCGCTACCGCTGGGCCCTGCAGAGCAGTGCCGCAGCGCCGCTGGCCAGCGCCGGCAGCGACCTGACCCTCACCACCAACGGCGACGAGGCAACGGTGTCCCTGGACGGCTCGGGTTCACAGGCCGCGGCAGGCGGGCGGATCGTCAGCTACCGGTGGGACAAGAGGTAGGCAGAGTCGCACGTACGCATTTCAGATACGGTTTACCCAATACAGCGTAAGAGAAAGGAGTTTATGCCATGGCATTGACCAGATTTCCCATCGAAACCACAGATCCGCGGATTCAGGTGACGCTCCCCGTGGGGAGGCATGTCCTCGAACTGGTGGTAGAGGACAGCGCCGGCCTGAGGAGCGCACCTGACCAGGTCGTCATCGAGGTACGGCAGGAGGTGGTGCTGCCGACCATCACCGGCATCCTCCCTGTTTCCGGAACGCCGGGGAGCAAGGTGGAGGCGGTGATCAGCGGCACCAACCTGAGCGCCGCCACGGCAGTCACCTTCGACGGAACCGGGGTCACGGCGACAATCGGTGTCGGCGGCACAGCAACGAGCCTGCCGGTTACCGTGGGAATTGCCGCCGACACTGCGGCGGGATCGCACGGCTTTTCGGTGCGGACCCCTGCCGGCACGGCCAGCAGCCCTGCCGGCGTGGTCTTCTCGGTCTACGTGGAGCCGCGGGTCATCGATCCGCGGATCATCCCCACGCCACGGGTCGTGACCCCCGAACCGATCACTGTGCAGCCGATCACCACCGAACCGCGGTTGCTGTCGACCCAGCCCGTTACCCCTGAGATCACCCCGATCACTGCGGAGACGCGGGTGATAACGCCGGAGGTTACGCCGATCATCGCCGAGACCCGGATCGTGACCCCGGAGGTTACGCCGATCATCGCCGAGACCCGGCTGGTAACGCCGGAGGTTACGCCGATCATTGCCGAGACCCGGCTGGTGACGCCTGAGGTCACCCCGGTCATCGCTGAAACGCGGCTGGTGACGCCCGAGGTGTCTCCAACCGTAATCGAGGCGCGAGCCATAACACCGGTGGTTACCCCGGTCACCGAGACCAGGGCCATAACGCCGGTGGTGACCCCGGTCGTCACGGATCGGACCGTCACTCCGGTGATTCGCAAGACCGGCACAAAGGCGGCCACTGCCAAGCCCACGACCAGGAAAACGAAAAAATGACCCTTCTCCCTGCCGTTGCTTCCAGGCTCAGGGAGATGAACTTTGAACTCAACCGGCTGGAAACGGTCTTCCAGAAGGCGCAGCTGGTATCGATGCCGCTGGTGGTGCAGCTTTCCACCGGAACCCGGTGCAACCTCCGCTGCGCCTTCTGCACCGACCGGGGGCCGGCAACGGAGGGTCACTACCGGGATCTTACGCTGGATGAGTTCATCCCCCTGACCACGGGGATGGACTGCTCCTCCACGGTGCAGTTGTGGGGGTGGGGCGAGCCGTTTCTCAACCCCCATTACGGGGCGATCTTCGCCTATGTCACCGAACAGTATCCGGGCATCGAGATCAACGTCTCCACCAACGGCACCCTGTTCGACGAGGCGTGGCAGAGACGGTTTTTGGAGTACGGGAACTTTTCCCTCAATGTCTCCATCAATGCCGCAAGCCGTGAGACGTACCGGCTGGTGGCCGGCCAGGACCTGTTCGGGCAGATGGAGAGCAACCTGCGCCGGTTCCGCGAACTCCGTGAGGAATACCGCGGCCGGGCGCGGTCCCGTTTCACCGTCTCCTTTGTCGTGGTCCGGGACAACCTGCACGAGATGGCCGATTTCGTCGACCTGGCTGCCCGGTTCGCTGCCGACCATGTCCAGTTCATGGACCTGATGCATATCAATACCCACTGTCCCGATCTCTCCGCAGCCGACCGGGCCGCAGCGGTCAAGGAGCATTTCGGGGCCGCGTTGGAGCGGGCCGCGGCGCACCACATCGGCATCGGGAGCTTTCTCCCCTATGCCGGCAACGATTACCTGGCCATGGAGCGCTACGGCAGCGGCGCCCCCGTTGCGGACAACGGTACATGCATGGCGCTGCAGCCCTGCTATGAGCCGTGGCGGACCATGCTCGTCGGCACCGATGGCATGGCCACCCTCTGCTGCCGGTCCGGGGTGGTAACCGGCAACGTGCGGCAGGCAGGGATTGCGGGGGTCTGGAACGGGGAGACCTACCAGGCGTACCGGGGGGCTGTCAACAGCCCCGCGCCGCCGGAGGTCTGCCGCGTATGTCCGGTCAAGCTGGGGATTTCGAGCTGAACACTATGCTATCTGCGTCTAATGTGTTTGAATCTATTGGAATGTGGGGGGATTTATGGCTAACAAAACTGGTCTGGTAACAGCCAAAAGCCTCAATGTGCGGCCGGAGCCATCGACGGGAAAACCGCCGGTGGCGTCACTTGCCAGGGGGGCGAAGGTCGAGCTGCTGGAGACCGTGGGGGGATGGTACCGGATCAAGGCCGGTGCGGTGAGCGGCTATGTGTCGGCCGACTACATCACCGTGGTCGACGCGACGCCGGTGGCAGACTACCTGTGGGAGATGGAGGCGCTTCGCACGGCACAGCTGACGCCCCCTGCGGAGAAGGCGATCACCGTCCTCTCCAAACATACTGCGGCCCAGAAGATGACGGCCGGCATCTGGAACCGCCAGGGGGGGCTTCTGGAGATCCTCTGCGGCATCATCGAGGTGGCGCCCGCCTGCGGCGTGGCAGTGCTCTGCGTCGAGTCGGGCGGGGCAGGCTTCGACGCCAACAACCGGATGATCATCCGGTTCGAGAACCACATCTTCTGGAACCTCTGGGGGAAGAAGAACCCGGATACCTTCAATGCCCATTTCCGCTACAACCCCCAGAAGAAATGGCTTGGGCACCAGTTCCGCCAGGATGCGGCCGGGGCCTGGGCCGACTTCCACGGCAGTCAGGACGGCGAGTGGCGGGTCCTCGACTTTGCCCGGTCGCTCAACGAGAACGCGGCCCTGAACGCCATCAGCATGGGGGGGCCGCAGGTCATGGGGTTCAACTGCTCCCGGCTCGGTTACGATTCGGCCAGGGAGATGTTCGACCGGTTCTCCAGCGACATCCGCTACCAGATCCTTGGGCTGTTTGACTTCCTCCGGGGCCACGGCAGCACCTCGGCCATGATCGAGGCGCTGCAGCATGAGGATTACGTCAGGTTCGCCTCGCTCTACAACGGCCCCGGACAGGCACCTGTCTACGGCGCCCGGATCGAGAGCTACGTCAAGGCGTTTAGCAGTCTGAAAGCCTGAAAAGGCATGGAACCGCAGATACACGCGGATGCACGCAGATAAGGCAAACCCATTTGATCGAACATCTGCGTTCATCTGCGTGCATCTGCGGTTAATATTGTTTTGAAGAGCTGAAAGGAGACGTCACATGCTCGATCTGAAAAACTGCAAGGTCCGCTGGGATCGGGACAACTACGTCCCGAAAAAGGTGTACGGTTTCGAGACCGAGCCGCGCAAGGGGAAGCCGCAGGAGATCGCCGAGGCGTTTCTGCGTGAGAACCTGCAGGTGTTGAAGATCACCGCCCCCATGGAGGATCTCCGGTTCGAGCAGGTGACCGAGAGCCTGGGGGGTAAGGCGATCCTCTTCCAGCAGCACTATGATAATACCCCGATCCACGGCGCCTGGGTGGCGATCCATCTCAACAACGAGAACCGGATCTTCATGGTGATGAACGACACCGTCCCCGCGGTCAGCCTGGAAAAGAAGGTGGGGAAGCGGGCCAAGGCGGCCCTGGCCGAGGGGGAGATCGACCTGGTCATCGCGGCAAAGATCAAGGAGTATGGGACCCTTGCCACAGAGATCGTCAAGGAGCGGATGATCTACACCATGAAGGGGAGCTTCCGACCGGTCTGGAAGGTGAAGTTCGGCACCCAGCAGCCGGCCGGTTCCTGGATACTCTTTATTGACCAGGCAAACGGCCATGTCATCGACGAGCGGAACGTTCTGCGCAAGGCGTTGGGCAAGGGGCGGGTCTTCATCCCCAACCCGGTGGTGGCGCTGAACCGCGATGACCTGCTCGACCAGAAGGATGGGGACCAGACCGTCTTCGTGCCGGCCTACCGCACCGTGCAGCTCAAGGACCTGGAGCCGGGGGGGAACCTCAAGGGACCGTATGTGGACACCACCAAGACCCGCAACTGCGCCAGCTCGGAAACCTTCGAGTTTGTCTACGGCCGTAGCGACGAGCGGTTCGAGGAGGTGATGGCCTACTACCACATCGACTCGGTGCAGCGCTACATCCAGTCGCTGGGGTTCAAGGATGCCAAGGGAATCCTCAACCGACAGGTCCGGGTCAACGTGCATGGCACGCGGGAGGACAATTCCTACTACGATCCCTCGCCGGGGCGGCATGATATCACCTTCGGCGACGGCGGCGTGGACGATGCCGAGGATGCCGAGGTGATCATCCACGAATACGGCCATGCGATCCAGGATGCCATCATCCCCGGCTACGGCCAGAAGACCGAGGGGCGGGCCATGGGGGAGGGGTTCGGTGACTACCTTGCCGGCACCTGTTACTACCGCTACAAGACAGCTGCACGGAAGGTGAAGCTTGCCGAATGGGATGCCAAGGGGTACCAGGGAGGGCCGCAGGAGTGCCTGCGCCGCTTGGACAGCGACAAGCACTATCCCGAGGACATGGAAGGCGAGGAGCATGTGGATGGGGTGATCTGGTCTGCTGTGCTCTGGCAGGTGCGAAAGCTGCTCGGCGCAAAGAAGGCGGACACCGTGATCCTGGAGAGCCACTTCTATCTCAGCCAGTACGCCGATTTCAAGGACGGCGCCGAGGCGATCGTCATGGCCGAAAAGAACCTCTACGGCGGCAAGCGGACCAAGGCGCTGACGAAGATCTTCAAGACGAGGGGGATCCTGGCGTAGCCTGCGGACCATTTCCCGTTGCGATGTCGGGTCGTCTGTACCCAAAAGCCCCGGTTCTCGAACAGAGCCGGGGCTTTTTGCGTTTCGAGGTTGTCGTGCCTGTTTGGCGTTCCGGCGCAGTGCCGGTTTCAGGATGAGGGAATCTGGAGTGGTGTCAGGGTAGTGTCTCTAGCGTCCCTGAACCGGTAACCTATTGTTCCTGTGCCTTCTGATAGATGTATTCGTAATTGCCGGGGACATCTACCTTGTCGGTAATATCCTTAACAAAGGGGCACCAACTCCCCTCTGGGCAAGAAGGCGCATTTGCAACCCGGTAAATATGTCTCGGCTCGGCAACAAATGAGAGCGGAAGACCTTCTTTACCTCCAGCAGAGATTTCGTTCCATCCTCCTGCCCCTCTTGTTTGTTGCCAATAGGAAGCTCTGATCGAGTGTTTGCCCGTAGGGATTTCAAATATCCCGCACCAATTTCCATTGCTGTCTTCTATTGCAGACTTGTTCTTCCCATCAATGCTTTCAACATAATTTCCATACAGTGATCCTATTAGATATGCTGTATTGCTTCTCTGTAATACTGTACCAGTGTGTGTGTTACAGGTAGGTGGTTTGACACAGGATATAACACACATGCTAATAATGAACGAACACGCAAACATAATTATATATCTGGTCTGTTTCATAGTTTAAGCTCCTTTTAATTGAAATGACATACCGTTATAAACGAAGGCTAATGCATTTTATTTATAAAAATCACTGACAATATCGTCAAGCAAATGCCACCGGCAAATAATATTCGCATAACCAGGTACTCTCTCTCACTTATGGACTCCAATGACCTGAGAAGGCGCCAAATTACACAAATCAATACAATCAGAGGTCCCAGTCCGCCGATCAGCATTATAGGATTTTTCACTACCATATCCATGACTGACTCCCTGTTTTTTGGATGAATTCGATGAAGTCTATTCTCTGTTGGGCGTACATATTCTCAACACACAGTCTGAGCGCACGAGTCCCTCGAAGATATACAATACATTGATGACTGTAAATTAAAATTTTCAATGAGTTGATAAGCGATGAACCGGTAACCAATCCGGCATGTCACACAGTATCAGACCAATCTATCAGGTTGTGAGGTCGGACGAGTCGCTGCTGACTGCCGGAAGAGGTACCGTTTCCGCTCCGGTCTCCGCGTGCTGTAGCAATTTCCGGGACATGATCCCTCAATTATCCACCCTGCCTGAATCATTCAGGTATTCTGTAATGTGATCCCCGCAGATTCTCGTATCTTCCGGAATAATCGACAAAATTCCCCTGTACACCTTAATTTTATCTTGACCTGCCCGATAAGGAAAAGCAGTTAATGAAGATAACCATCGATTCGCTGGTCGGCCGGAGGTGTGGCTGCTGGTCTTGATGGGAGCCGGTGGCGGGCAGTACGGATTGGCGGGTTGTTTCATTAGCGAAAGGTTACGGAATTGTCATGTCATGACGTGCATCGTGCTGTTATTTAACAGGAAATGTTCAGTTTTCGACGCGGGAATGTGAGGGCTGCCGGTGAAGAACATGTAATTCCCGTTGGTTATCTTCTGTGAGGGGAAGGCATGTTTATTGCTCTAATGAATTCTAATGGAACGATAAACCGAATGATTACCCTATGCATGACGGTTTGACAGTTAAAAAACTGCATACAAATAGCATTAGCGCACTATGAGGTGCATCGGGGGAGCAAAGGTGCGAATGATGAGATTCTCGGGGAGAATATCCTTTGTCATTGGTTCGATCTTCCTTTTGTTGGCAAATCCGGGTGCCGGTTTTGCCCAGTTTCAGTGCTTCGACTGCCATGGCTCCAGAACTCCGGTCGATTACCGGCCTCTCGATGCACAGTATCGCAACATCACAACGGGCGGTTTCCCTGGCAATCACCGCCGCCATATTGCCGCACCGGGTAATCCGGCCTCCTGCGAGGTCTGCCACCCCGGCAGCGCAAGCTATACCAACAGCCACCGCGACGGCCTGATCCAGGTCAACTCCAACATCAATGCCTCCCCGGCCATCGGTCGATACAACAACTCCACCGCAGCGTTTCCCCAGACTCCCACCCCGGTATTGGGGACCTGTACGAACATAAACTGCCATTTCGAGACAGTAACTCCCCCATGGGGATCGCAACCGTTCAGTTCCTCGAGCGACTGCGCCAAGTGCCATGCCGCGCCGCCTGTCGACGGCAACCATGCCATCCACGACGCGTTCTATGGCCCCGGTGCTTCCTCCTGCAGCAGGTGCCATGCCGACCATGCCGGTGAGCCGTCCCCGTTTGCCCATGCCACGAGCGCCGGGAGGAGGAGTCTGGTCCTCAAGGGGTTCAGCTATTCCAAGCCGGGGAACATCGACTATCCCCATTATCTCCCCAGTCAGACCGCTGCTGCTGCGCGCAATGGCGTCTGCAGCACCATAACCTGCCACGGGAACACATCGGCGGCATGGGGAAGCGGATCAGCCTGTCTCGACTGCCATTCCGTCGTCCAGGGGAACCGGGCGGCAATTGCGCCGCAATTCGGGGCCAACTCCCACCATATCCAGGGGACGGTCACCAATGCGCACTGTTTCCAGTGTCACTGGGAAGCGAACAGCGACGGGAGCATCAACAGGACCTATCACCACGCCGGGACACCCGGCGCTCCGGTGGAGCTGGTCATCTACGGGGCAGGGGCCAGGCCGGTTGCGTACAGTGCGGGAGTAACGGCAATCCAGTACACGGGCAACGGCAGTCGGACCGAGATGCAGAAGCTGAACAGCCACTGCCTCGGATGCCACAGCGACCAGAACAACGCCACCATGCCGTTCGGCGACGGCAAGACCCCGCGCCAGTACGCCTGGGACGGCACCAGTGTTGCCGCGCGTTATGGCCAGACCGCCACGACGACCTGGGGCAAGTATTCCACAGTCACCAATGCCGCCCAGAAGCGCATCCGCAAGGCGTACTCGGCACACGGCAATGCAGCCGGCAACAAACGGGGCTGGAACAGCGCAACCGGCGTCGACGGTGCCATTGCCGATACCAGCAGCGGGGTGAATGTCCTCTGCTACGACTGTCACAACTCCCACGGTTCGACGGTCAACGGCACCACCACCCGCTACGCGAGCGCCACGGTAAACGGTGGGATACTGAAGAACACGATTGCCGGCCAGGGGGGCTATGCGGTTTCCTACCGGCCCTATACCGGCGGGAGTACGCTGACCAAGGACCTGCGCAACCCCGGTGCCAGCCTCTGTCTCGATTGCCATCAAAAACAGACTGCCGCAACAACGCCCTGGGGATATTCCGCCACGTTCGGGGCGCAACAACCGGTTCTCGGCTACTGGGATTCGCCGTTCATGGGGTACAGCACCAGCGGTGCGGAGCAGAGATTCCCGTTCAAGAAGAGAAACAGCACGAAGGGGGGGCATTTCGGTGCATCCCTGTCGCTTTCCACCAGCCCCATGGGTTCCATCGACGGTCTCTGTACGCCCTGTCATGATCCGCACGGCGTCAGCCCTACGCTCGGGAGCAACCAGCAGTATGCGGTCCCCCTGCTCAAAGGGACCTGGGTCACCTCTCCCTACAAGGAGGATGCGCCTCCGGGATCGAACGCCTGGCTGACCAATTTCGCCGGCTATGGCGAAGGGGTGCAGTACCATATCGACCAGAATACCTTTGGCTCCGGCATTCGGGGAACCGTGACCGGCATGACCCAGACCGTGGAACAGTCTTCCGGCCTCTGTCTCGGCTGCCACCCGAAGAGCAGCCTGACCGCAACGGCAAGTCCGGCCAGTCCCAACCCCTGGATGAGCAAGAACAGGGTTCATGAAGCGGTCAAGGGGTGGAAGAGCTCAGACAGCACGGTGCAGCACAACTATTCCTGTTCGAAGTGCCACTCGGCTCATACCAGTTCCTTCCTCCCCAGGCTGATGGTGACGAACTGCCTCGACAGCACGCATAAAGGGCGCACGGGGTACAACACCGCTCCGGTCGTATCGGGATCGAGTTCGGGCGATGGCGGCAGCGGGAGCGGGCGGGTCCCCGGCAGTTATGGCGGTGGCGGGTACGAGGATTTTGGCGACGGACTGCCTGGTCTCGCACCGCCGGGGGATGTGGGTGTGGCATGTCATGAGAGTGCCACGGCAAACGGGTATGGTTCCAACGGCACCAACCAGGCGTGGAATACGGTAACCCCCTGGATCGATACGACCCCGGCGATTACATCCGGACCGACTTCGGCTTCAGGCGGTCTGCGGCTGTTCATGCACATGGACGAAGCCGCCTGGAGCGGGGCTGTCAACGAGGTGGTGGACAGTTCGGGAGTGGGGAACAACGGTACCGCTTTCAATGGCGCAACCACGGTCAGCGGCGGCATAAGCGGCCGGGCCGCCAGCTTCAGCAATTCGTATGTGACGGTGAGTTATTCGTCCGGCGTCCCACCCATGGACAGCTTCACCATCGAAGCCTGGATCAAACCGACCGCAACCCATCAGATCGACCCGGAAGCCAATGCCGGGGTAGCCGGCACATATGGGCAAAAATACCTGTTCAAACCCGACCAGAGGGGGGCTGCGAACGGCGGTGCCGGGATATCGGTCGGAACCAATGGGGTTTCCGTTTACGAGCATGGCGATAATTATCTGGCTCCTCTGGCAGTCTACAGCGGGGCGATCAGTTCTACCCAGTGGACGCACCTGGCGGTGGTCTATGCGGGCAGGCAGCCGAGCATTTACATCAATGGCTCACTGGTGAGGTCCGGACTCCAGTCGCTGCGGTCGCACGTGTACGCTCCCCAGGCCATAGGGGCCGGTGATTACGGGTATTACTCCGGTCTGGCCGATGAAGTGGTGATGTATGACCGGCCCTTGTCGGCAGCAGAAATCCTGTCGCACTCTCAGATGAATTATACCGACCTCTGCAGTAGCGCCGAGGCGACCATCAACTGGACGACGAACCTCAACTCCAGTTCCTACGTGGATTATGGACTCACGGCGAGTTACGGTTCGACTGTCGGCAGCGACCAACTGGTTACCAACCACAGCGTGCAGTTGCCGAATCTTGCCAGCCAGACCCAGTATCACTATCGGGTACGCTCAAAAAGTGTTGCCGGGGTCGAGACTGTTTCCGGGGATTACCTCTTCCTGATGGGGTTCTGCAACAGCGGGTCGGTAACACCTCCCCCCGCGCCGGTTCTGACGGGACAATCCACCGGCTACGTGATCGGGACCGGTGTCACGGCAGGCATCACATTCGGTTGGAGCGGCGTCACGGCGCCGGATAGCGATGCGGTGCAATACATGGCAGAAGTCAGCAGTTCCGCCAGCTTTGCCACGATAGCTTACAGCTCATCCTGGCAGGCCGGGACCTCCTGGACCCAGGCGCTGCCTGCCGGCACCTGGTACTGGCGGATCAAGGCACGCGACAGTGTCCATACCTGGGCACTGTCCACCTCGGCTACGGGCAGCTTCGCCATCGTCGACCGGACGCCGCCGGCAACGACCCTGTCCGCGCAAGTGACCAGTTACGTCATCGGCAGCGGTGCCACCGCGAATATCGCCTTTGGCTGGAGCAGCGTCGTTGCTCCGGATGGCGATGCGATGCAATACCTGGTTGAGGTGAGCAGCAGTTCCGGCTTCGGCGCGATAGCCTACCAGTCGGCCTGGCAATCAGGGACCACCTGGAGTCAGAGCCTGCCGGTCGGCACCTGGTACTGGCGGGTCAAGGCGCGGGACAGCGTCCATGCCACGGCGCTTTCCTCATCGGCCACGAACAGCTTCGGCGTCGTCGACCGGACCCCGGCAGTGCCGACGCTGATCCATAACGAGGGGGCCGGGACCAACGGCGCCACCATCGCCTTCCAGTGGAACGCCGTGGCCTCCCCTGACGGCGATGCGGTCCAGTACTTTGTCGAGGTCAGCGATTCATCCGGCTTCTCGACTATCCTCTACAGCACGCCGTCCTGGCAGACCGGCACCGGCTGGAGCCAGACAATGCAGGTGGGAACCTACTACTGGCGGGTGAGGGCGAGGGACAGTGTTCATGCCACGGCCGTTTCCGCAAATTCCGCAACCGACAGCTTCAGTATCGTCACGACAAGCACCCAGACCTGGAGCACGCCCGGTTCCTATACCTTTCTCGTGCCGGCGGGAGTAACGACGGTTACGGCCAAGGTCTATGGCGGGGGTGGGGCCGGCGGTCTGGAGGACAATGTCTATAACCAGGAGGCCGGTGCAGGCGGCGACTATGTTTCGACACCGATTGCCGTCACTCCCGGTTCCCAACTGACCATCTACGTTGCCGGCGGCGGTGCCACGGCCAGCAATTACGATACCACGCCGGGCACCGGCGGTTCGGGCTATCACCCCGGCGGGACAGGCACTTATGGCGAGGCGAATGGCGAGGCATGGTCCTTCGGTGGATCGGGTGGCGGCGGGTCCAGTGCGGTAACCCTGTCAACCACCCTGCTGGCCGAGGCTGCAGGGGGGGCCGGCGGCAGGTCCTCCGATTACGATGATTATGACTACTGCTATGAATCAAGCTGCGGTTTTTATTACGGCGGGACTGGTGGAGCCGGTGGCGGCACCAACTATCCGGCAGTCACGACCGTGGGTGGTGGCGGTGCAGGCGGTTACTACGGCCAGGCCGGTTCCGGCGGCTCGGTCACCATTGTCTGGTAAAGAACGGGCTGCCAGTGCGCGCCCTGGAAACGTCGATCCGGGAGGGGGTGAATCCCTATGAAAAAGAGGTATGTAACACCGCGGGTGGTGGGAAGCGCAACCGTGCACCCCTGCTGACGGAGCTGACTCAGCCAATGCCCCTTCTGCCAAGGTTCCCTTGTGGAAACCATTGTCGGCAAAGGGGCAGGGGGCCAACCCGAACGCCTGTTTCATCGTGAAGAACACCGCTGGTTGTCATCATTTCAGCGTAGATCCCGGATGACACGACTTCCCTTACGGTCAGGGGGAGTGATAGTGTTGCCCATTCGGGCCGTGGTTGCTTGCATTCGGCATGCAAGGCAGTTAAGCTTTGGTACGGCAACATGCCCTGAAACCACCCATCCCGGAAGCGATCATGAAACTTTGTATTATCCTCGCCGTCAAGGACCCGAAACGGCAAGCTGCGTACCGCGAAGCCTTCGAAGAATATGCCGACTGCGTGGTCGTGGATGCCCTGCGCCTGATCCCCGGCCTGACGGGAAAGGCGGCGTACCACGGCATCCTGATTGACCTGCCGCTGAACGTCAGGGCCACCTACCTGGAAAAACTCCAGATCTCGGATTCTCTCGCGGTCATCCCCAATGCCATCCTGAACCTGAGCCCGAAGAGCGGAGCCATCAAGCTGCTCATGGCAGCGGGAGGAGACGGCTCGGCCTCAACGCTGGCCCAGTTCATCTCCCTCTGTACCGCCACGGTCCCCAGGATCGTCTATCCTCACAACCGGGTCCCCCTGAACCTGAACGCCCTGCTTTCACCCGCGCCGGCATTCGGTGTGGATGCCGAAAAGGCCTTCACCATGAACGTTTCGGAAGGGGGTTGTTTCCTTGCGACTCCTGCCGGCCGATTTCAGCCGCAGGAGACCGTCTGGATCGATTTCGTGGGGGTAGATAACCGTGCGACAGTGAAGGGGAGGGTCTGCTGGCGGCGCGAATGGGGCGCGGCCCATGCGGCGCCCGGCATCGGCGTCTGTTTCGAAGCCATTGACGTGGCACTGCACCGCGAACTCATGGTCCTTGTGGAGCGGACCAAGGCGGAGAGCAACAAGCGGCTTTTCGTCTGATCTTCGACAAGCACCCCCTGCCCGAGATTGGCGTCACGCGCCGGCGTACCCACCGAGAAACGGCCCTGCGTGTCTGCGCCCGGATTCCCGCTCAGATCTGGTAGTCTTCCACGAAGAGATGCACCTTGCGCGGCCGTGCGTAGACCCTTTCCCCGATGCTGAGACCGAGGCGATCGGCTGTTTCGCGCGGCAATTCCGCCTCGACTTCTTCGTTGTTCGTTGCGAGGTGCAGACTCACCCGCACCAGTGGTCCGACTGCGTGCAGGGAGCGGACCGACGCCTGCAGGGCGGCAGCGTCCGAACGGGACCGTTCGATCTCGATGTCGTGCGACCTGACGTAGCCGATCGCCGGCGTGTTGTCGGCGTCGGCATGTTCCGGAGACGGAAGTGCCATCCCCCCCAGCACCGCTTCCCCCTGGTGCACCCTCCCATGAAACAGGTTGACGCTGCCGAGAAAGTCGAACACGAACGGGGTGGCCGGATGCTGGTAGACCGTGTCGGGGGACCCTTCCTGTTCGATCCTGCCGCTGTTCATGACCACGATCCGGTCTGCCACTTCCAGGGCTTCCTCCTGGTCATGGGTGACAAAGACGCTGGTGATATGGATTTCGTCATGCAGACGCCGCAGCCAGCGCCGCAGTTCCTGTCTGACCCCGGCATCGAGTGCCCCGAACGGTTCATCCAGGAGCAGCACTTTCGGTTCGACCGCGAGCGCCCTGGCCAGCGCCACCCGCTGCCGCTGACCGCCTGAAAGTTGCGACGGATACCGGCTGGCGAGGTTATCCAGCTGGATCAGCCTGAGCAGGTCGTTGACCTTTTCCCTGATCTCCGCTTTGTTGGGACGTTCGCTACGTGGCTTGACCTGCAGACCGAAGGCGATGTTGTCGAAAACGGTCATGTGTCGGAATAGGGCATAGTGCTGGAATACGAAACCTATTTGACGTTCCCGCACGTTCTTGCTTGCTGAGTTGCCGTTGAAGAGAATTTCACCCGCGTCCGGCGATTCAAGACCGGCAATAATCCGGAGCAGGGTTGTCTTGCCCGACCCGGACGGGCCGAGCAGCGCCACCAGTTCACCCGAAGGTACCCGCAGGTTGATGTCGCTGAGGGCCTTGAAGCTGTCGAACGATTTTGATACGGAGTTGATCTCGATACTCATCGGTATGTCCCTTTCGTTCTAGCTGTCCGACAACTGTCGGCGCAGCTTCCACTCTGCGGCCGTCTTTACCGCCAGGGTCGCCAGCGCCAGCAGGGCCAGCAGGGATGCAACGGCAAATGCTGCGACGTAGTTGTATTCGTTGTAGAGAATTTCGACCTGTAGCGGGACGGTGTTGGTTGCACCCCGGATATGCCCCGAAACGACGGAGACGGCGCCGAATTCTCCCATTGCCCTGGCGTTGCACAGGATCACTCCGTAGATGATGCCCCAACGGACATTGGGAAACGTAACGCGGAGAAATGTCTGCAAGCCCGTTGCGCCGAGCGTTATGGCAGCCTCTTCCTCGTCCTTTCCCTGAGCTTCCATGAGCGGTATCAGCTCCCGCGCCACAAATGGGAAGGTGACGAAGAGTGTTGCCAGCACGATCCCCGGAACGGCAAATATGATCCGGATATCCCTGGGGTACAGCCAGCTGCCGAACCACCCCTGCAATCCGAAGAGCAGGACAAAGATCAGACCCGAAATAACAGGGGAAACGGAAAAAGGCAGGTCTATGAGCGCGGTCAGCAGGTTCCTGCCAGGAAAATCGAATTTTGCGATTGACCATGCTGCGCAGATGCCGAAGACAAGATTCAACGGGACGCTGATGGCAGCCGCAAGCAGGGTGAGACAGACGGCTGCTCTGCTGTCCGGATCTCCGAGCGCAGTCAGATAGACCTGCCATCCCTTTGCCAGGGCTTGGTCGAATACTGCTGCCAGGGGTGAAATCAAGAACAGGGTCAGGAAGAAAAGTGCCGCGGCGATCAGCAGTCGCCGTGTCACTGCCGGTTCCTGCCGCATCCTGTTGCCATGGTTCGGTCTCTGTCGCATGGGGCTGTCCTTGCCGTTACGTTGCATATCTGCGGCTCCATCGCTGAATATGGTTGATGATGAGGAGCAGCGCGAACGATGCGGTCAGCATGACCGTGGCTAAGGCTGTCGCACCGGCATAGTCGTACTGTTCAAGTTTGGTGACGATCAGAAGCGGGGTCACCTCCGAAACCATGGGCATGTTGCCGGCGATGAAAATCACCGAACCGTATTCTCCGACTGCCCTGGCAAATGCAAGGGCAAATCCGGTGATGATTGCCGGCAGCATTCCGGGGAAAATCACGCGCGAGAAGATCTGCCAGCGATTTGCCCCCAGGCATGCCGCTGCTTCTTCAATCTCCTGCTCCAGCCCTTCCAGAACTGGCTGTACCGTACGAACCACAAAGGGGAGGCCGATGAAGATCATTGCGACCAGAATGCCCAGCGGGGTGAAGGCCACTTCTATCCCCATGGGTGCCAGCAGCCTGCCGATCCAGCCGTTTGCCGCGAAGATGGTCGCCAGGGTTATGCCAGCCACTGCTGTGGGGAGTGCGAATGGCAGGTCGATAAGAGCGTCTGCCAGTCGTCTGCCCGGAAACCGGTAGCGGGTGAGAACCCAGGCCACCAGAGTGCCGCAGACGGCATTTACCGTTGCTGCCAGAAGGGCGGAGCCGAAGGTGACCCGATAGGATGCCATCGCGCGCGGCGAAGTAATCGTACCGACAAAGTCCGGCCAGGATAGGGTGGCGGTTTTGCACAGAAGAGATGAGAGAGGGATCAGAACGATCAGGCAGAGGTAGAAGATTGTATAGCCGAGCGCAGGTCTGAACCCCGGTAGGATGCTGTTACGATGGGTGGCACGTTTTGTCATGATGTTTCTCCTCGGGACCGTTCTATTTCCCGGCTGAATAGATCCGGTCAAACAGGCCATTGTCGGCAAAATGGGTCTTCTGGGCGTTTTGCCAGCTGCCGAAAATTCCGTTGACTGTCACCAGTTTCACCTGCGCGAAGGCCCCGGAGTATTTCCTTGCCACAGATGGATCGGTTGGTCGATAGTAGTGCCTTGCCACGATATCCTGCCCTTCGGGTGAATAGAGGTACTGGAGATATGCCTCAGCAACTGCACGCGTTCCCTGTCTGTCTACCACTGCATCGACCAGCGCCACCGGCGGTTCAGCCAGAATGCTGATCGAGGGGACGACGATTTCAAAGCGATCCTTCCCATGTTCCCGTGCAGCCAGAAACGCCTCGTTCTCCCACGCCAGCAGCACATCCCCGATACCGCGCTGGACAAATGTAGTTGTTGCCCCGCGTGCCCCGGCGTCGAGGATCGGAACGTTGCGGTATAGCCTGGTGACAAAATCCTGTGCCGTCCTCGGATCGCCGTTTTTCAGGGTTAAGCCGTAGGCCCAGGCAGCCAGGTAGTTCCAGCGCGCACCTCCGGAGGTCTTGGGATTCGGGGTGATGACGGAGATCCCTGGGCGTACCAGATCGTTCCAGTTCCTGATCCGTTTCGGGTTCCCCTTGCGGACCAGGAACACGATGGTCGAGGTGTAGGGTGAACTGTTGCGGGGAAGCCGCTGCTGCCAGTTTTTGGGGATCAGTTTAGCCCTGGAATGGATCTCGTCGATATCATTGGCCAGGGCCAGGGTCACGACGCTCGCCTCCAGGCCGTCGATTACCGCCCTGGCCTGCTTGCCCGAGCCACCGTGTGACTGGCGGATAGTCACTTTTGTACCGGTCCTTTTCAGCCAGTAGGCACTGAAGGCCCTGTTGAAGTCCTGGTAAAGCTTCCCGGTGGGGTCGTACGAAACGTTCAGCAGGGTTGTTTCGGCGCTGGCAAGTCCGTGAACGGGCAGCAGGGCGGCGAACAGTGTGACGGCAATATGTCTGTAGAGATTCATCGTTTCCCTGTCCGGAATAATCTTATTGTCCCATCAACTATGTAGTCTAAAAAGGTAAAATAAGAGCCTACGAAGCGCAGATCGACACTGCAGCATATTTCGGAGAAGGGATAATCCCTGGCCAAGCCGGCTGTTGATTCGCTGATGATAGGTGTGCGATACTGCTCCCTTTTTTTGTACATGTGTGATTTCTCCCTTTCTCCGGAAGTTGAGAGTACTGGTTCTGAAGACGACGCTACCTGAATGCTTCCGTCCGATTGGGTCAGTCGCTCGCTTCCGCCGGCTCGTTGCATGGTGACGCGAGTACTCATGGCGATACGGTGAACTCGGGGTCGGCTATCTTTGCCGGTGACATACGTGAGAGAAACAGTGCCGCACCACTTCGGTGGCGGCTGAATTCCAGATACAGGTTGTGCTCGTAGGCGATCAGTGCCAGAGGTTCGACCTGATGAGGGCTGCGCAGCTTGAAGAGAACCTTGTTTCCAGTGGTCAGGAAGTCGAGGAGATAGCTGCCGATGGAGAAAATGGGCTTATCCGGCTCCTGGGTCAGGTCGACCCAGCTCCCTTCATCGTCTTGAAAGAGTCGCTCGTCTATGTTTATGGTACGAACACCGGCCATCCTTTCGGCATCGATGGCACGGACAATGCCACCGCCACCTATCTGCAGGTTAGTCTCTATGACAAAGCGGCCGAGTGCCGCATTGTCGCTGTAGAGATCGGCAGCCAGTGGCGACTTGAGGGCGAACAGCACCGTCCCTACTTCGGTGGGGAGAAGTTCCGTTGCATGACGCTCACGAAGTTCCAGAGTCGACGAATCGAGCCGTTCCTCGATGGCTGCCACTGTCGCAGTCACCTCGGCAGTTGCCAGCTTCAAATTAACCGTGGCACCGGTCTTGAGATGTTCTGGCGCAAGCCAAAAGACGCTCGCCCTGAGCTCATTCCCGACTCCTGCAGGGGTCTGGCTGTGGCAGAGCAACTCGCCACGTTCTATGAACAGTTCATCCTCGGTAGTGAAGCCGACGCAATCGCCTGCCAAGCCCTGGCCGAGTTCAGGTGCCAGCCATTGCTCCACGCTCCTGACCCGTGAAACTGCACCAGAAGGGAGGAATACGATGCTGTCGCCGGTCCTGATCCTGCCACTCTCGACGCGGCCTACATAGAGACGTCGATCGTCCCACTTGTAGACATCCTGGACCGGCAGCCTAAGGGGGAGGTTTCCGTCGTCACGAATCCTGACGAATGCATCCAACGCCTCCAGGATGGTAGGACCCTCATACCAGCGGGTGTGACCCTGCCGCTGGGCGATATTTTCACCATCACGGGCAGAGATGGGGATGACACCGGTCGGTACCAGTCCAACATTGTGGAGAAAGGAGCAGATATCGCTTTCCACTGAGCGGAAGGTCCGCTGGTCATACCCGATCCGGTCGAGTTTATTCACTGCCACGACCACTTGCTTGATACCGAGAAGAGAGAGGACATAGGCGTGACGTCGGGTCTGCTCACGTACCCCTTCACCGCCGTCCACCAGAAGGATGGCGGCATCGGCGCTGGCCGCTCCGGTGATCATGTTTTTCAGGAATTGCTTGTGTCCCGGTGCATCAATGATCTCGTAGGAACGGCTGGCAGTGGCAAAATAGGTGGATGCCGTGTCGATAGTGATATTCTGCTCGCGCTCTTCTTCCAGTGCATCCATCAGATAGGCGAATTCGAATTCCCGCCCCTGTGCCCGGCAGGTCGCCTCGATCTCCCGGTAACGACTTTCAGGGATGCAACCGCTGTCGTAGAAGAGCCTGCCGATGAGGGTTGACTTGCCGTGATCCACATGGCCGACGATGACGATTTTCAGTGTTTCAGAGCTCTGCATGTTTCTTCTCCTCGTCTGTATTACTACTGGTCCGTTCTATCCAACCTCCTCCCAGCATGGTGGCATCGTGGTAAAAGACAACTGCCTGTCCGGGGGCGACGGCCTTGACCGGGGCTGGAAGGCTGACGATGGCACGGTCAGGGGCAACGATGCGTATCCGGCAGTCGACTGGTGAGAATCGGTACCGGGTCATGCAGGTAGCCGCAAAACTCTTCTCTGGCGGGGAAACGATCCAGTTGACCGAGGTAGCCGACAGTGCAGAGATGAAGAGCTTGTCTTCCGTTCCAACCGTGACTGTAGCGGATACCGGGTCGATGGCCGTCACGTAGAGCGGTTGTGCCTGCGGGATGCCAAGCCCTTTGCGCTGGCCTACGGTAAAGCGGTAATACCCGTCGTGATGTCCCAGGATCTTGCCGCTGCCATCAACGATGGGGCCTGCCTTTCCTAAACCCCGTTCACGCCTGATGAATGCGGCATGGTCACGGTTCGCCACGAAACAGATATCCTGGCTCTCCTTTTTGGCGGAGACCGGGAGATTCTTCTCATGGGCTATCCTCCGCACCTGTTCCTTGGTCATCTCCCCGAGAGGGAAGAGAGTATGCTGCAATTGACTCTGTGTCAGCGAGAACAGCACGTAGGACTGATCTTTGGAGCGATCTGCGGCTCTCATGATGTGAAAGCCCGCCAGTCGGTCGCGCTGCTGCCGCACATAGTGGCCTGCGGCCAGATAATCGGCACCCAATAGCCGGGCTTTCTCCAGCAGAATCCTGAATTTCATCTGTTCGTTGCAGCTGATGCACGGATTCGGTGTGCGGCCATTCAGGTATGCATCGATGAACGGCTCCACCACCAAGGTACGGAATTCCTTTTCCAGGTTGAGGACGTGAAATGCGATTCCCAGCCGGTCTGCTACCCGCGCCGCATCCATGACGTCCTCAAGGGTGCAGCAGGGCCGGTACGAGCCCGGCAGGGCAGCTCCGTTGTCCCCTTTGTCCCACAACTGCATGGTGATGCCGATGACATCGAATCCCTGGGATACGAGGAGCGCCGCTGCCACCGACGAATCGACCCCGCCGCTCATGGCCACCACTACCCGCCTGTTTGAACCGTTTCCCGACATGCTTGTCCTTTATCTCGAAAGTGACTTCGAAGCCCGGTCAGCGCTGGTCTTGCACGCCTCCTGCTGTCAACAGTTGCCATACGGTGTCACATGTAGCCCTGGGCGCGCAGCTTCTGCATTGCATAGGCATTTTCCTGGTCCTGGGCCCTGCCTGCACGCTCAGGTGTTTTGGTAGCCCTGAGTTCGTCGATGATTTCGGCGACCGAGACCGCCTTTGAATCGATCGGAGTGGTGCACGGCATGCACCCCAGAGAGCGGAACCGCTTGCCGTCCCTGGCGAAATAGAGGGGGCAGATCTCTATTGCTTCCTGCTGGATATATTCCCAGATATTCAGTTCGGTCCAGTGCAGGATCGGGTGGACACGGATATGGGTGCCGGGAGCAAAACTGGTGTTGAACTGGTCCCAGAGTTCGGGAGGTTGGTCCTTGTAGGTCCACTCCGAGTTCTTGTCCCGTGGCGAAAAAACGCGCTCTTTGGCGCGGCTCCCTTCCTCGTCGCGGCGGATACCGAGGAAGAGGCCGTGAAAGTCGTGCTCTTCGATTACCCGGGTGAGCCCGTCTGTCTTGAGCTTTTTGCAGCAGACCAGCCTACCCTGGGCCGGTCCCATGCCGCTGGCAATGGCCTCCTCGTTTCTGCCGACAATCAGTCGAGCTCCCCATTCCCGTACCATCCGATCCCGGAATTCGATCATTTCCGGGTACTTGTAGGTCGTGTCGATGTGGATCAGAGGGAAAGGGAGCTGCCCGAAAAAGGCCTTACGTGCCAGATGGATCATGACCGTGGAATCCTTGCCGATCGAGTAGAGCATGGCCAGGTTATCGAATTTACGATATGCCTCGCGGAAGATGTAGATGGAACGGTTTTCCAGTTCCTTCAGATGGTTGTACATGGATGATCTCCTCGTTGGCTGTTATAGGGCGCAGTAATGCTTTGTTATCGTCGATGCAAGCCGCATTCTCTGTGCTCGGGATTTTCCCACCACCAGCGACCGGAGCGCGGGTGCTCGCCTGGTGCCACAGGACGGGTACAGGGGGCGCAGCCGATGGACGGGTAACCTTGTCGGTGCAACCGGTTTACGGGCAGACGATGGGCATCTGCATACGTCCACACCCGGTCGCTGTTCCACTCAAGAAGCGGATTGATCTTCAGAATGCCGCCATGAGCCGTGTCAATCTCAATGGGTGAGATGCTCTCCCTGGTCACCCCCTGGTCGCGGCGCAATCCGGTGATCCAGCCCGCAAGACCGGTAAGAGCTCTTCCCAGGGGCTCTATCTTGCGGATTTGGCAGCACTGGTGGCGTTTTTCCAAGGACTCCCGAAAGGATAGCGGTCCCTCCCGGCTCAGAAGCGCTTCAACGGCCTCACGGTCCGGAAAATGCCACGCAATGTCCAGCCGGTAGCGCTCGGTGATTGCAGCGGCAACCTCATAGGTCTCTTCGGGAAGTCTTCCCGTGTCCAGAGCAAATAGGGCAATCGGCAGATCGAGGACGTGGAGCATGTCGATGATCACGATATCTTCAACCGAAAACGAACAGGCAAGGCTGACCGGTCCGGCGGCCGCTGCAATCCCGGCCAGAAGGATATCCTCTGACGATGCATTACGCGGGAGCTGCGGGATGTCGCTGCGTAGTTTTTCTGGCATGATTCAGCCCTCCTCGTCAGTCCCTTTCAGGATCGAGAGCTCGTAGTGTCCTTCAGATTCGCGCAGTCCGAGCAGACGGTGGCCTTCTGCCTTGAGGCTGCGGGGGATGTTTTTGAGCGCCTCGCCGTCTTCGAGCAGGAGTATGATCTCTTCACCTGGCGCAATCTGTTCCAGGGCCAGTTTGGCTTTGACGAAGTTGGTCGGGCAGCAGACTCCTCTTAGGTCGATTGTATTCATAGGTTCTTCCTTCCTGACCCTACCTGGGTATCGACAATCTGTGGCGGAATGGTCTCGGTTACCACATGGTCGGGGAATTTTATCCGCAGTCTGGCAAGCAACGAATCCGGCCCTTTCCTGAGAAGAACGTCACCGAGCCGTATCCTGCCGAGACCTTCAGCGTTCTCGCAATACCAGGATAGGACTTCGCTGATGAAAGCTACCACTTCCTCTGCCGGCAGGAAGGATGCGTACAGGGTGCCCACCAGTGGGTGGCGACCCCATTTGCCGCCGATGCGCACCATGTAGCCCCTACGGCGAGCTTTCCACGCATCGGTCGGGCAGACCTTGATGCAGTCGCCGCAATGGGTGCAGGCAGAGCAGTCTCTGACAGGTCTTTTGTCTCCTGACATGGTGATGGCCTTGTCCGAGCATGTTTTGGCGCAGAGGCCGCACCCGATGCATGCATCGGGCTGCAGTTCCGGCTCGACTGCTCCCTGGAATCCCACATCATTAATGGCGGACTTTGGGCAGTCGAAAGGGCAGCCCGCAAACCCAACCTTGAACTTGTGGTGGCCGGTGGGGGTGCCGAACAGGTGCTGATCAACCTCCATGGCGGATTTCTGCGTGTCGATCAGACCGTTGGGGTTGTACTCGCATCCGCCACAGGCCGTTGGGACCCGCAGTCGTGCTCCACAAGTGGCGACCTGTTGGCCTGCCTCTTCCAATTCCTCGACAATTGCGTCGAAATGCCTGCAATCTATGTTGATGAGCTCGATCGATTGCCGAACCGAGAGATGAACGAATTCACCACCGTATTTATCCGCAACAGCGGCGATCTGTTTCAGCCGGTTGACCGCGAGTCTTCCCCCTGGCACCCGCAGTCGCACGGTGAAGAGGTCTTTGCCTTTTTCCTTGATGAATCCGCCTGATTTCAGATTGGCCAAATCGATCTTCTTGGTGTTCCTGGACATCTATCATCCCTCCGCGAAAGGTGTTGATCGGCCGGCGTTTCTGGGCAATACGTCATAGCGCCTGTCAGCAGCGGCGGTCTGTAATCGTTGTTTCATCTGCCGCCATGATGGTTGGGTGACCACCGCATCAGGCGATCCCAGCCCGCAGACATCGATGATGATCAAATAATATAAATTATAAATCTATCGATTAAGTAGGATATATTGTGAAAAAATATGCCGCTGCTGTGTTCCCTCACTTAAGAAGAAGGTGATGACATGTGCGAAGCGGTCAGTTACAGAAAACGTGTAATATCTATAAAGACTATCAATGTAATAGATTGTATATAGAAAACTTGAGTGGATTGCAAGGGAAATTTTCAAGCCTTGGTTAAGCTAGCGAACTTTATCGAGTATCCGCAGCAGCCCGTCCAGGATCGTTGCGGGGTGCGGGGGGCAGCCGGGGATGTAGAGGTCGACGGGCAACAGGCCGTCGATGCCGTTGTGGACGGCCTCGGCGTCCTGGAACGGTCCGCCGTTGATGGCGCAGGCGCCGCAGGCGACAACGATCTTCGGCGCAGGAATGGCTTCATAGGTCTGCAGCAGGGCCAGCCGCATGTTTTCGGTCACCGGGCCGGTCACCCAGAGCCCGTCGGCATGGCGGGGGGAGGCGACGAACTGGATGCCGAAACGGCCCAGGTCCCAGCCGATGGTCGAGAGTACGTTGGTGTCGGCTTCGCAGGCGTTGCAGCCGCCCGCGCTGACTTCGCGGAACTTGAGGGAGCGGCCGAACAGCTTGCGCAGGTCAGGGGGGAGGGGGGCGGCGAAGTGGCGCTCCGCTCCGGGCCGTACCAGGAGGTCGTCCCGTTTTGTCACGGCGAGCCGGTAGTCAGTGGTGAACGAGACGGGGCCGGCAAGGCACTCGGCGCAGAACAGGCATTTCCCCAGGTCCAGGCAGCCGCCGTCCGTGTCGGAGAGCGCACCGAACGGGCATGCGTCGCTCCCGGCGGTCAGGGCTCCCGGTTTCAGGTCGGGATAACCGCGAAGCCGGTCCGACATCTTGAGCGGCGCCTTCGGGTACGGCATCGTCCTGTGCCCCTGCTTGATCCGGGCGATGAGTGCGTGAATCATATCCCTATCCTTCCTCTTCCTTGTCGCTTGAATGGCCGAGTTTCGCGGAGATCCGGGCTGCCGTCTCCCTGACCAGAGGGATCAACGAGCCGTTCAGGCGTTCCTCTCCCATCCTGAAGGCGGGCAGCGAGACCACTACCGCCGCGATCACCTTCCCCGTGTGGTTCCGTATCGGTGCCGCAACTCCGCACACCCCCGTTTCCAGCTCTTCATGGTTGATGGCGATCCCTTGGGCGGCAATCCGGGCCAGGTGCTCTTCGAGTCGTCTCCGATCGACGATTGTCGCCGGCGTGTAGCTGACGAATTCCAGCCCGTCCAGGTATTCGCGGAGCTTGTCCGGGGGAAGATAGGCAAGCTGTGCCTTGCCGCCGGCCGAGCAGTAGGCCGGGAGCAGCGAGGCGAAGCGGGAGACGACCCGCACCGGGAGCCTGGTTTCCAGCTGATCCAGGTAGGCGCATTGGTTGTCGCGCAGCATGGCGATATAGACCGTCTCTTCGCAGGCCTGCCACAGTTCCGCGATGAGGGGGCGGGCCTGATGGAACAGGGCAGCCTGGCGGATGAACGTCTGGCTCAGTTCCATGGTGCGCAGGGAGAGATTGAAGTGCTCGGTCAGCCTGTCCTTTTCCAGGTAGCCCCGGCGCTCCAGCGTCGCTGCCAGGCGGACGGTCATGTCCTTGCTCAGGCCGAGTTTCCTCCGGATGGTATCGATCGGCAGACCGTGCGGGGCATGGGCCGCCAGTTCGAGCAGGTCAAAGGCATTGACCACCGACTGGATGACATAGTGCGATTTATCGTCGTGGCGTACCCATGCCTTGGCTGTATCGTCCTTCTTATCCCCTGTGGTACTCCCCAGTTTTCGTGCCATGTATGATAGGTCTCCTACAGGTCGAACCCGCAGTACGAGAGGTTGAAGCTCTTGTTGCAGAGCGGGAAGTCCGATATCTGCTGGCCGCGCAGCGCCATGGCCAACCCCTGCCAGTTGTGGAACGACGGATCGGTAATCTTGTAGCGCCGGAAACGGCTGTTGGCGTCGGTCAGGGCCACATGGCAGATCTCGCCACGCCAGCCCTCGGTCAGAGCCACGGCGCACCGGTTGGCGCCGATGGCCGGGACAGCCACGCGGTGGCCGCCGGCCGGGAATTGCCGCAGCTGCTCGGTGACGAAATCCAGCGATTTCTGTGCCTCCTGCCAGCGGATCACCGTTCTGGCGCAGACATCGCCGTGGTAGCCGGTCACGACCGGGATATGCACCATCCGGAAGATGCCGAAGGGGAAATCCTGCCGCACATCGCGCTTTAAGCCGGATGCCCTGGCCGCCGGTCCCACCAGCCCCAGTTCCGCCGCAAACTCCTGCGGCACGGCACCGGTCCCCTCCAGCCGCCCCATCACCGACGGCGTGCTCCAGAGCAGGTCGATCGCCGTGGTCAGCTCGCTGCGGGCGGTGTCCAGGCTTTTCAGCAGACCGTTTCGCAGCTCCTTGTCCAGGTCGAAGATCGTCCCGCCGGGGCAGAGAAGACCTCGGCCGAAACGGCTGCCGCAGAGCACTGCGCTCATGTTGAGAAAATCACCCCTGATACGCCCGCAGAAAGAGGCTGTCGGCAGGTAGCCGACGTCGCCCGCGATTGCTCCCAGGTCGCCGGTATGGTTGGCCAGCCGTTCCAGTTCCAGGGCGATGCCGCGAAGTGCCTGGGCGGCGGCAGTAGGGCGAACACCCGCCAACGCCTCCATGACCATGCAGTAGGCCTGCCCATGGCCGATGGTGGTGTCGCCGGCAATGGTTTCCATCTGGAACAGCGAGCGGGGGTGGGGGCCGCCGATGAGCATCTGCTCGATCCCACGGTGCTGGTAGCCCAGGGAGATCTCCAGGTGAAAGACCTGCTCGCCGTGACACTGGAAGCGGAAGTGCCCCGGTTCGATGATGCCGGCATGTACCGGCCCGACCGCGACCTCGTGCACCTCCTCACCGGCCACCTGGTAGAAATCCATCACCCCGACCCGGATCTGCTCGGTACGGGAGCGGCCCCAGCCGTCCCGGTCGGGGATGAACGCCTGGTGGAAACGGACCGGCTTGTACCAGGGGTGGTCATCCATGACCAGCCCGCACTGTTCGGCGATCTCCCGCTCGAACAGCTGCAGTTGCGGGTAGTGGCGGGAGAGGGAGGGAAAATGATCGTGCGTGGCAATGGTCTGCATCATCCCCAGTTGCCCCTCGGACCTGGCGGCCAGGAGGCAGAACAGGGCGGTCTTGTCCCCTTCCGGGACGCCGAAATAGGAAATGACCCGCCACCCGCGATCCAGGTGATCCCCCAGGGTCTGCAGAAACTGGTCGGGTCCGGGGGCTGGGATGTCGCCGATCGGCAGTGCCGAACCATTGTAGAACGTCAGCAGGTCGCTCATGGCCGGGCCTCCAGCAGGGCGGCGCCTTCCCGCAGCAGTTGCAGCAGCGCATCAGGCGGCCAGACCCCGAGAAACAGGATGATCAGCATCATGACGAACGGCGGTCCCACGGTCAGGAGCCGATCCCGGTACTCGCTTTTTTCCAGGTCGGCAGGAGGGGTCCCCATGACCAGGGGGAGGACGGTCAGTGCCATGCCGATGAAGACGATGGACAGAAAGACCAGGAAGAGCCCACCCACCAGGTAGCGTCCTTCGATGAAGGCGCTGCTGACGATGGTGTATTCGCTGATGAAGGGGGAGAAGGGGGGCGAGCCGGTGATGGCGATGAACCCGGCGAGGAACAGCCCTCCCGACCAGGGGAGGCGGGTCAGCGCACCCCGGACCAGATCGGTGGTTTTACTGCCGTAGGAGCGGTGGATGTTGCCCGAAGAGAGGAAGAGCACCCCTTTGGTCAGGCCGTTGTTCATGAGGTGAAACAGGGCGCCGAAGAGCGCACCTTTGCCGAGGCCGAGCCCAATGGCCAGGATTCCCACGTGCTCGACGCTGGAATAGGCGAGCATCCGCTTGAAGTCGGCCTGTTTGGCCATGAAGACGGCGGCAAAGGCCATGGATATCAGGCCGAGGCTGATCAGGGCGTTCTGGAAAAAGACGATCTCCTTACCCGACGAGAGACAGAGCTGATAGACCCGCAGGATGGCCAGAAAGGCGCAGTTGACCAGGCCGCCGGCAAGGAGGGCGCCCACGAGCCCCGGCGCCTCGCCGTAGGCATCGGGCTTCCAGGTGTGGAGCGGCGCCAGGCCCATCTTGGAACCGTAGCCGACCAGCAGGAAGATGAAGGCCGCATGGAGCCACCCCTGGTTCAGATCCTTGGCGGATGCCTTGAGCGAGCTTAAGAGCAGGGTCGCCTCCAGGTGGGCGACATGGGTCGAATAGGCGAGAAAGAGCAGCCCCAGGAGGGCCAGGGCAATGCCGACGGAACAGATCAGCAGGTATTTCCAGGTCGCTTCGATGGAGCGGGCGTTGCGGTTGAAGTAGATGAGAGGCGCCATGGTGACCGTGGTCGTTTCCACGGCAACCCACAAGAGGCCCAGATGCTGGCACATGGTTGCCAGGGTCATGGCCGACAGGCAGGTAAGGAGCCCGATGCAGAGCACGCGGTTGGAGCGCTCCTGGCGATAGGCGAGGTAGCCCACCGAATAGACCGCACAGACGGTGAAGAGCATGCTGATGCAGAGCAGGACGATCTTGCCGAGGGGATCGAGCCAGATCCAGCCGCCGGGAGAGGGGGGCGGCGCATTGCCCGCCAGGTAGAAGGCCATGAGCAGATGCGGTATTGCCACTGCCGGGAGGACCAGGGGGCGATAGCGGTTGTCCGGAACGATCCAGGCAACGAAGGCTCCCAGCAGAGGCAAGAGGACGAAAAGGTAGAGCATCTGCTACTCCTCCTTGAGTGCCCGCAGGCGCGAGGTGTCGATGGATGAGAATTCGCGGCTGATGTGGTTGATGACGATACCCATGACGAAGATACCCACCAGGAGGTCAAGGAGCGCCCCTGCCTCGACCATGACCGGCATCGCCTCGGTGAGGAGCAGGCCGAAGATGAAGATGCCGTTTTCCAGGACCAGATAGCCGATGACCTGCGAGATGGCCTTCTTGCGGGTGGTCAGGATCAGGAAGCCGGACATGAGCGTGGCAATGGAGGCCGGGACAAAGAGCAGCTCCCGGTGTTCCGGGGCCAGCGGGAGTTTCTCGGCAAAGACAAAGGCGAGGGTGGTGAAGATCGCCCCTAGGATCAGGGTTGGCACATAGCCGATGAACGGTTCGATCTCCCTCCGGATCTGGGCCTTGCGCACGGCATCGTTGATCAGGTAGGGGATCACGATCCCTTTGGCGAGGATGATGCCGCAGGTGATGCCGGCCAGATGCCAGGAAAAGGGGTGCACCAGCCCCGGAAGCAGGCCGAGGACCACCCCCTGGACCGCGACCGCCCGGATGCAGAGGGCCATCCGGCTTGAGCCGAGCATGACGAAGTTGATGAGCATGACCAGCACCAGGAGCTGGTCGGCGAATGAACCCATGGGTCACCTCAGGATCAGAAGCATGGCAAAGGCCGAGAGGATGGTCGCGGCGATCAGGAGCTGGGGGATGCGGATCAGGCGCAACCGGGCCATGATCGATTCGACCACGCCGATCAGCACGGCCAGGAGCACCATCCCGACGACGAAAACGCCCCAGTCGCCGAGCGACGAACCGGTCCTGGCGGGGAGGGCGATATTCATGAATATGGCGCCGAGCACGAAGAGTTTCATGGCTGCGCCGTAGAGGATATAGCCGAATGCGGGGCCGCTGTGATCCAGCACCATCACCTCGTGGATCATGGTCAGTTCCAGGTGGGTGTTGGGATCGTCGAACGGGATGCGGCAGTTCTCAGCCAATAGGGTGATGAACAGGGCGCCGACCAACAGGAGCATGGAGGCGCCGGCAGTGATCCAGATGTCAGGGGATGTATAGGTCAGCATGGTCGAAAGGGTCAGGGATTTGCTCATGCGGGCCAGGCTGATCAGGGCGAAGAAGAGGGTCGGTTCGACCAGGCAGGAGAAGGTCACCTCCCGGGCCGCCCCCATCCCCTCGAAGCTGGAGCCGGTGTCAAGCGCCGCGGCAGTGGTAAAGAAGCGGGAGAGGCCGAACAGGTAGGCGAAGAGGATCATGTCGCCGGTAAAGGATACCGGCGCGCTATGGTTGCCCAGCGGCACCAGTGTCGCCGCGACCAGGGTTGCCGCCAGGGTGACCACCGGGCCGGCCCTGAAGATCCAGGTCGTGGTTTCGCTGAAGACCGACCCTTTCTGCAACAGTTTCACCAGGTCGTAGTAGGGCTGCAGAAAGGGGGCCCCGACCCGGCCGGCAAAGGCGGCCTTGGTCTTGCCGATGATCCCGAGCAGCAGGGGGGGCATGAGCAGAATCAGGGAGAAATGTATGATCGTGTCGGTCATGAATAACGATCCTCTGTGAAAAGCCGGCGCTTCAGCGGCCCGAAGTCAGGCATCAGTGTCGCCACATCATCAGGACGAACAGCGTGGCAAAGATGTAGAGCATATAGAGATGCATCTGGCCATGCTGCATCCTGCGCAGATAGGAAAATGCCAGGCCGATGGCCTGGAAAACCGGAATAAGCACCCGGTCGAGGATGCTTTCCGTTGTTGCATAGCAGAAACGGGCCGCTGCGGGAAGCGGTCCCGAAAGGGACGGGCCGCTGCGGCTGACCGTGACAAAGGGGGCGAACAGGTTCGAGGCCATCTCGGCAAAGGATGTCCCGGTGTATTGCATGCGCGCCGTCGGGGCCAGGTAGCCGCATCCCCAGGTGGCGGCGGTTGCGCGGGGGAGCTTGACGGTCTGCCGCGTGTAGAAGACCCCGATCGCCAGGATGAGCAGGAGCAGCGAGAGATTGAGCAGGGTGAACGAGGCCAGCGGCACGCTGCTCTCCATCTGGTCGATAATTGCCGTCGGGAGCTGCGCATATGAAGCCACTGCCGGCGTGACCAGCCTGAGGAGCAGTTGGCCGCAGACCCCTGCAACCAGGCAGAAGAGGGCGAACAGCGACATGGGTGCGAGCATGGCAAGGGGGGGCTCGTGGGCATGGGCAGCTTCCGGGGACCGGGGGGAACCGAGGAAGATGGTGCCGAACAGCTTGATGAAGGTGATGACCGCAATCCCGCCGACAAGCGCCAGAAGGGGTGCAACCAGCGCCAGGGCCGGCAGTGGCGAAGAGATCGCATCGTTGAATGCGCCGAGGTAGAGGAACAGTTCGCCGATGAAGCCGTTCAAGGGGGGGAGACCGCAGATGGCCAGCGAACCGGCCAGAAACAGCGGTGCCGTCCGCGGGAGCCGGCGGGACAGCCCTCCCATCCGGTCGATTTCCCGCGTGCCCGTCGTATGGATGATCGCCCCTGCGCCGAGAAAGAGGAGCGGCTTGAACAGGGCGTGGTTGAGGATATGGATGAAGCAGCCGGTCAGGCCGAACGCCGCGAGCAGGGGGGTATTGGTCTGGATGCCGATCAGCGCCATGCCGAGGCCGATGAAGATGATGCCGATGTTTTCTATGCTGCTGCAGGCCAGAAGCCGCTTGATGTCACGCTGCGCGGATGCCAGCGCAATGCCGGACAGGGCGGATATCCCTCCCAGGCAGAGGATAAGCCAGCCGAGCCAGGCCGGCGGCAGGGAGAAAAAGGATACGGTCCGGATGATGCCGTAGACCCCGATCTTCAGCATGACCCCCGACATCATGGCCGAGACGTGGCTCGGGGCATTGGCGTGGGCAGAGGGGAGCCAGATATGGAGCGGCATGATGCCGGCCTTGGCGCCGAATCCGATCAGTGCCGTTACCAGGATGACCGTGGCCAAGCCCGGGTCGGGCGAAAGTGAGTGGGGAACGGGGAAGGCAAAGGAGGCAGTTGTGCCGCGCAGCATGGCAAACAGGATGAACAGCGCCATGGTGCCGATATGGGTGGCGATCAGGTAGACCATGCCCGCCCGCTGGACATCCGGGTCGCGCTGGTCGGTGGTCAGGAGGAAAAACGCCGAGAGCGCCATGATCTCCCATGCGATGAGCAGGACAACCCCGTTGCGCGCAAGGACGACCAGAGCCATGGCGGCTGACAGCAGGCCGAAGAAGAAGGTGAGTTTTTTCTCCGAACCGGGGTGTTCTCCGGCGGGCCAGTAGGCAACGGCATAGACGGCACAGCAGCCCGAAGCCAGGAACAGGGGGATAAGAAACAGCGCGGAGAGGGGGTCTGCAGAGAATTCGCACGGTCCGAAGGGGAGGTGCCAGTCAAGGAGATAGCCGGCGGTCGAGCTGCCGGTCACGACGGTCAGCACAGCAGTGCCCGTACCCAGCAGGGCGGCAATGACGCAGATGCCGGTTGCGATCAGCTGTCCCCATCCCGGTTTCTTGATGAACAGGCCGGGAAGCCCCGATATTCCGAAGAGGACGACGGAAGCGACCATCCCGGCGAAAAGGTAATCAGTTATCTGCCAGCCAGCTGCCATGAAAGATCCCGTATGGGTGTGCATGTCGTATATGTCTGAATGAAATGAAGTGTCGTACGACATGTATGACGACGAAAAAAATCCTAACACTTTCCTGAAAAAAATGGTATAAAAATTTATGCGTCATTAATTATCTGTGACGTACAGGAGTTGAATATGCCGAATACGCGATTGAACATAACCCTGCCCACGCCGATCGTCGACGACATCAAGGCGCTTTACGGACAACGCGGTTTGAGCCAGTTTCTGGAAGAGGCGGCCAGGGAAAAGCTTGCCGAGGTGAAGAAGAAGGCCTACAAGGGGCTGATAGAAGGATACCGGGCCACTGCCGAGGAGACCGTCGAGATGTTGAAGCGGCTGGAATCGGCGGTTACGGAGGAGCGGGATGTTTAAGCGGGGAGGCATCTACTCGGTGAATCTCGCCCATGACGAGGAGCGGGGCAAGGAGACCTGTCCCTGCCTGGTCGTGAGCAACAACATCAGCAACGAGTTCTCGCCGGTGATCACCATTATCCCCCTCACCTTTTCCTGCCTGGAAAAGATCTACGAATTCGAGACCCTGCTGCCGGCTGCCAACAGTGGCCTGGGGCGGGATGCGAAAATCAGTTCGCATATTATCATTACCATAGACAAGACCAAGGTCGTGGGGGACCGGCTCGGTTTCCTGACCAAGACGCTTCTGAAAAAGGTGGACAAGACGCTGCGGTTTCAGCTCGATCTCTGACGGGGGCGGCTCAGGGCAGGCAGGGAGTTATCATACATGCATCTCAAGACAGCAGACGTGGCCAAGGCGCTGAACGTCGACGAAAAGACCGTTATGCGCTGGATCAGGAAGGACCGTCTTCCTGCGGAGATGGTCAGCGGCGATTATCAGATCAATCGCGTCGACCTCCTCGAATGGGCTACGGAGCACGGGCTGAAGGTCGATCCCTCGATCTACCGTTTGCTGGATGAAGAGAACGTTGCATTGCCGCTGCTCAGCGAGGCGATCGAAGCGGGGGGGATCCACTGCAATGTTGCCGGTAGTGATGTGCAGACGGTCCTGCAGAACGTGGTCGACCTCTTGAAACTGCCGCCGGAGCTCGATCCCGAATTCATCCTGCAGGTGCTGCTCGCCCGCGAGGCCATGGGGACCACCGCAATCGGCGACGGCATCGCCATCCCCCACGTCCGCAACCCCCTCCTGCTGCAACTGCCGGTGCCGCAGATCAGCCTCTGCTTCCTGGCCCAGCCGGTCGACTTCGGCGCCATCGACGGCAAGCCGGTGCAGATCCTCTTCACCATCACCAGCCCGACCGTGAGGACGCATCTTCACCTGCTTTCCAAGCTCGCCTATGCCCTGCGGGACGGACGTCTGCGCCAGGCGCTCAAGGAACCCTGCCGTATCGATGCGATCATGGCCGCGGTAAGGGAGATCGAGCACGACATCGGGAAAGGTGCTTCATGACGGCCGGTTTCCCGGACATGCTTCCTGCCCCGCTGCTGGTCGGCGCTGCACTCCTGGCTGCGCTTTCCGGCGCGCCGCTGCTCGTCCGGTCGTTTCCCGTCGCCTTTGGCCAGCGGCTGGCTGCCCTGCTCATGTCCGTTGCCGCGTTGGCCGGCCTGGCCGGAGCCGCCATCACCCTCATCTTCAGAGTCACCGCGACCTATGAGCTTGCCTGGTCGCTCCCGTTCGGCGCCATGACCTTTGCCGTCGACCCGCTTTCCGCACTCTTCACCATCCCCGTCCTTCTCGTTTCGCTCTGCTGCGGCATCTACTCGCTCGGCTACTGGCCGGCCCGCGAGCATCCGCGCACGGTCCGCAAGCTGACCTTTTTCCTCGGCCTGCTCGTGTCGGCCATGCTCTGGGTGGTTCTGGCCCGGACCGCGATCCTCTTTCTCTTTGTCTGGGAAATCATGGCGCTGGCAGCCTATTTCGTCCTGACCACCGACGATGCCGATGCCGCCGTGCGGGATGCAGGGGCGCTCTACCTGATCTGCACCCATGTCGGTACCCTTGGCCTGTTCGCCCTCTTTTCCCTGCTCAAGGCCGAGACGGGCAGTTTCGCCTTCCCTGCCGTTGCATCGGTCAGTGCCGCCTCTCCTTACGCCGTGGCGATCTTTCTCCTGGCCCTGTTCGCCTTCGGTTTCAAGGCCGGCATCATGCCGTTCCACGTCTGGCTCCCCTCTGCCCATGCCAACGCCCCGAGCCACGTCTCGGCCATCATGTCGGGCGTTATCCTCAAGATCGGCATCTACGGCATGGTCAGGACCTTTTCGTTCTTTACCGGCATCCCGCAGTGGTGGGGGATCACGGTTCTCGTCCTCGGCATCGTCTCTGCCATCGGCGGCGTCGTCTTTGCCCTGGGACAGCACGACATCAAGCGTCTGCTCGCCTACCACAGCATCGAAAACATCGGCATCATCGCCATGGGGATCGGCATCGCCCTTCTGGGCATTACCAATGGGTCGGCGCTGCTGGTGCTCTTGGGCATGGGTGGCGCCCTGCTGCACGTCATCAACCATGCCACCTTCAAGGCGCTCCTCTTCCTCGGCGCCGGCTCGGTGATCCATGCCGTAGGTACCCGGGAGATCGACCTGATGGGGGGGCTCTTGAAGCGGATGCCCCGGACGGCCCTCTTCTTCATGATCGGTGCCGTGGCGATCTGCGGGCTGCCACCTCTGAACGGTTTTGTCAGCGAGCTGCTGATCTATCTGGGATTTTTCAACGGCGCCATGAACGGTGCGGGTGCCGGCGTTGCGGCCGCTGCCCTGGCGGCACCAGCCCTGGCGCTGGTCGGGGGGCTGGCTGTGGCCTGCTTCGTCAAGGTATTCGGCGTGGTCTTCCTCGGGGTTCCCCGCTCCGAGGCATGCGATCATGCGCATGAGCCGGGGAGAAGCATGCTCCTCCCCATGGCGGTGCTGGCCGTTGTCTGCGGGGTGATCGGTTTTGCCCCCGTTCTGGTCGCACCGCTCCTGGATGCCGCTGTTGCCTGCTGGCAGCCGGGGCTCGTTGTCAGCGGTTCCAGTCTGCTGTCCGCGGCACCGCTGGCGTGGATATCCATCCTGGCGGCGGTATTGGTCTGCCTGGCGGCCCTTTTGTATCGGCTGCGGATGCGCAACACCGCCGCAACGACATCCGTCACCTGGGGATGCGGCTACCTGGCACCGACGGCACGGATGGAGTACACTGCCTCATCGTTCGCGGAGATGCTGGTTTCCCTCTTTGCCGGGATTCTCCGCCCGGATACCCATCTCCCTTGGATCGCCTCTGCCTTCCCCCGGACCAGCCATTTTGCCAGCCATGTTCCGGAAACGGTTCTCGAGCGGATCTATCTGCCGCTGCTCGCCTGGGCGAACGAGAAGATGGCGCCCATCAGAAAGCTGCAGCATGGCCAGCTCCATCTCTACATCCTCTATACCCTGCTGACCCTGATCGCCCTCATGATAGTCCCCGCATAACAGAGCCGCACCCTGCCGTATGAGAACGGAATAATAAAGTTATACACCGCACATTTGATGCCGGCTTACCTGCCCATGGTCTGTAACCCACTGCCAGGTGGCGTTCTACGCCGATACCCAGCCGAAAGGCCCTGTATGTATATTCTATACGTAACCATGCTCCCCTGTATCCCGCCGTGACCCTGGTCTGAGCGCCTCTCACGCAAAAGACGCCTGTCTTTCAATACTTAAAAATTATTTATAAATAAAAATACATTGTGGCATGCCGGATGCAAATTACATAATCAAAACAAACACCATCCAGGTGAAATTCTAAGGAGGACGCCATGAAAACTTTAACCACTCTCTTCGCAGCAGTAGCAGGGATCGCTCCGGCAGCCACCGCATTTGCCGCCTCGGGTGCACGTGAAGACAACAGCGGGATCTACTCCACCATATTCCTCGGCCTCTGTGCCCTGATCGTGGTCGGACAGCTGGTGCCGGCAGCGATGGTGATGCTGGGATTCGCCAAGGGCATCCGGAAGGAAACCAAGGCAACCGAACATGCATAGGGGGTGATGATGCAGCAAAAAAGGTCGCAGCAGACGCTGAAAGGGCCACTCAAACGGGTGGCCCTTTCTCGTTTCGGCATGTTGTGACGGATGGACGCTAGGCAGCCTGCTCCAGCGGTTCGGCAGCGTAACGGGCGATCACCTCTGCGTAGTGTTCGCCATAGCCGGCCGGGACCCGCGACTCGGCAGCATCGTATTCCCGGATGATGTCGTCCCGCATCTCTTCCGGGATGACCCGCTCGGCCAGCGGATAGAGGATCTGGTCCTCCTTGGATATATGCTCCCGCAAAAGCGACACGTACGCAAGGGCAAAGGAGGCTATCTCCTCATCCCGGTTCTGATCACCCCGCAGCGCAGCCAGCGTGGCCTCTTCCATCTTGCGGACAAAGGCCCGGCCATGGTCGTGTTCCATCAGCATGGCCGCCACCGGGCTGTTTTCCCTGGGCATGCCGTTTTCCACCAGGGCCCGGAACAGGACGTCCTCTTCCTTGGCATGATGGAACCGGTCGGCAAAGTTGCGGATGAAATCGACGCCGTCCAGGTAGAAGCGATAGGTGCGGTAGTTCCCGCTACGGGTCAACATGGCGTTTCGCTCCAGGATGTCGAGCATGCGCAGGATCAGTCGATGCTCCGCCACCAGGTTCTGTGTGATATCCCTTTTCATATCCCGTTACCTCCGTTCGCCGTTAATGCCGATGGTTACCGTCTCCAGGGGGATATCCTTCCCCGATTGGGCTAGCGCCTGCCTGACCAGGATGTCCAGTCCGCGGCAACAGGGGACTTCCATGATGGCGACCGTGATGCTTTTGACGTCGTTTTCGCTGAAGATGGTAGCGAGCTTGGCCGTGTAGGCTTCGGTTTCATCGAGCTTCGGGCAGGCGATTGCCAGCGCCTTCCCTTTCAACAGCTCCCCGTGAAAGCTCCCGACGGCAAAGGCCACACAGTCGGCTGCGATCAGGATGTCGGCGTTTTTGAAGTAGGGGGCTGTCGGCGGCACCAGGTGAAGCTGTACCGGCCACTGCCGCAGTTCCGATGGCTGCCGGCCGGCTGCCGGTGCCTGTGTTTCGTTTCGTTCGATGACTCGTGCCATGCTGCCGGGGCAGCCACATCCAAGATTTCCCATGAGGTGTCTCCTTTTTTTATACTGTCTTTTCGTTCAGATAAGATTCGATGTCGATGGCGACTGCCGCCTCTGCTTCGGGTGTCAGGCCATGGATCTTGACCACGTCCTTGAGCAGGCAGATGCCGACCTTGCAGGTGACGCAGCCGATGTCGTAGCGAGCCAGGATTTCGCCGATGGCCGGATCGGTTGCAATGACGTCCTGGATGGCTTTGTCGCCGAGTCCCTGTGGCAGGTTCATGTCGTCCTCCTTGCTGGTGATGATGTCACCCTATCACCCTTTACGACTGGAGGTTATGACCTGAATCAAAAGATGGGGGAAATCCGGGGGGGGTGAAAAAGGGGGGATCAGGGGGAGAAAGGGGCGAAGCGGTCGAGCCAGCCGTCGAATATCCTGAGCTTGTGTTCGCCGAAGTTCTGCAGTCCGGTGCGGACGGCTTCTATGTCCTTTTCCCTGGTAAGGGCACCGGTCTTTTTGGAGTAGAAGAGGTCTGCGAAGCAGATGATTTCCTCCTCCACCGTGGTGGGGGCCATGGTTCGCAGCGGCAGGGGGAGGCGCTGGGCCGCGATGTCTTCGACGGTGAGGCCGACGCCGATGTGCCGCTCGCAGACCAGGGCATGGCGCGGCAGCCCTTCGGCTTCGAGGATGGCGCGGCCGTGGATGCCGTGGGTGATGTAGGGATCGGCGCCGAAGCAGCAGATCCTTGGCGCGTCGATGCGGCAGATGCCGATATCGTGGAGCAGGGCGGCTTCCTCCACGAACTGCACGTCAACCGGGCAGTCGAGCGCAAGGGCAACGCCGACCGCCTTTGCTGCCACCATGCGGCTGTGCTCGACAACGATCCGGAAGGCATCCGGATTGGGAAAGTAGCGTGCCAGGAGGGCAAGGGTGTCCATGGGTACTCCGTTCGGGGATGGTCGTAGTATGGAAGAGGAGCGGGCAGACTGTCAAGAGGGGCGTAACCGCCCGACAATCCTTGACCTGTGGCGGGTAATCGGGTATGGTAGCCGGACGGCGCCCGAAACAGGCGCTATCCCAGGAGCATACACCCGCGAGGTGCCGCATGACCCGTCCCAGCTGGGATGAGTATTTCATGGAGATCACCCACCTGGTGGCCAGGCGCTCCACCTGCCTGCGGCGACAGGTGGGCGCAGTGCTGGTCAAAGACAAGAACATCCTTGCCACCGGCTACAACGGTGCCCCATCGGGCATTGCCCACTGTCTGGACGTAGGCTGCCTGCGCGAGCAGCTGCAGGTCCCTTCCGGCGAGCGCCACGAGCTCTGCCGCGGGCTGCATGCCGAGCAGAATGCCATCATCCAGGCAGCCAAGCACGGGACCTCCATCGAAGGGTCCATCCTCTACTGCACCACCATGCCCTGCATCATCTGCTCGAAGATGATCATCAATGCCGGGATTCGCCGGATCGTCTATCAGGAAGGGTATGCCGACCAGCTGGCAGCAGCGATGATCGCCGAAAGCGGCATTGCGGTGGAGCATTTCGTCCCGGCGCCTGCCGGGGAGGCTGCCCCATGAAATGCCCCTTCTGCGGTTTCGGCGACAGCAAGGTGGTCGACTCCCGGCCGGACAAGGGAGGGGCGACCATTCGCCGCCGGCGCGAGTGCGAATCGTGCAGCCGCCGCTTCACCACCCATGAGCGGGTGGAGGAGATCCTGCCGCTGGTCCTGAAAAAGGATGGCCGCCGCGAGAGTTTCGACCGCCAGAAGCCGATCTCCGGCATCCAGAAGGCGTGCGAGAAGCGGCCGGTCTCCATAGAGGCGATCGAACAGATGGTGGACCGCCTGGAGGTGCGTCTGCAGGAGAGCGGCGAACGGGAGGTGCCGAGCGCCTTGATCGGCGAATGGATCATGAACGAGCTGCACGGGCTGGACCAGGTGGCCTATGTCCGGTTTGCCTCGGTCTACCGGTCGTTCAAGGATATTAACGAGTTTATGGCAGAACTCCAGGACCTCCTCAAAAAGTAATCGGCTTCGATAAAAGTCCATCTGCGGCGTTGCGCGTCGGGGCGAGACGCTCAACGTACCTGGGGTACGCCTCGCATCTCTCCCCTTGCGCTGCCTTGCATCTGGAGCTTTTCTCGAAGCCTTGGAAAAGGGTGAATGGTGTCGGAACAGCAACACGAACGGTTCATGCGGCAGGCGTTGGTTCTGGCCCGCAAGGGGGTAGGGAGGACTTCGCCCAATCCGGCGGTCGGCTGCGTCGTGGTGCACGATGGCGTGGTGGTCGGAACCGGCTGGCACCGCAAGGCAGGCACCCCCCATGCTGAGGTCCATGCCCTGCTTGAAGCCGGCGAACAGGCGCTGGGGAGCGATGTCTATGTCACCCTGGAGCCGTGCAGCCATTTCGGCCGGACTCCCCCCTGTGCCGATGCCCTGGTGGCGGCTCGGGTCGGCCGGGTCTTCGTCGGTATGGTCGACCCCAATCCGCAGGTCTCCGGCAGCGGCATCGCCCGCCTGCGGGAAGCCGGTATCCCGGTTGTCACCGGGCTGCTGGAGGATGCCTGCCAAGAGATCAACCGGCCGTTCATCAAGCAGGTGACCACCGGCCTCCCCTATGTGACCCTGAAGAGCGCCATGACCCTGGATGGCAAGACTGCCACTGCCAGCGGCGATTCGCGCTGGGTGACCGGTGAGCCGGCCCGGCGCCATGTGCATCGCCTGCGCGCGATCTCCGATGCGATCATGGTGGGGGTGGGTACCGCGATTGCCGACGATCCGCAGCTCACCAGCAGGATCCCCGGTGGCCGCGACCCGCTCCGGGTGGTCGTTGACAGCCGACTCCGTCTGCCGTTGACCTCGCGCTTGCTGGGCCTTCAGTCGCAAGCCGCCACCCTGCTGGCGACCGTGTCGAAGGATGCGGAAAAGATAGCCCGGCTCCGGGACCGGGGCGCCGAGGTGCTGGTCTGCGCCGAACGGGAAGGCCGGGTCGATCTGCACGACCTGCTCGCACGTCTCGGTGGCCGCGGCATCCAGTCGATCCTTCTGGAAGGCGGGGCCGAACTGGCCGGCGCCATGCTTCGCCAGCAGCAGATCGACCGTTGCCTGTTCTTTTATGCGCCCAAGCTGGTGGGGGGGGAAGGGTTTGGCCTGTTCTGCGGCGCCGGGGTCGGGAGGATGGCCGATGCCGTCCCCCTGCAGCGGATCGGCATCCGGCGCATCGGCACGGATATTCTCGTCGAGGGAGAACCAGATTATTCATGTTTACCGGACTGATCGAGGATGTGGGGAGGGTGGTGCGCCTGGAGCGACGCGGCGCTGCAGCCCGTCTGATGGTGGCTACCGGCCTGCCGCTGGCTGAGATCGCCCTGGGCGAATCGGTGGCGGTCAACGGCGTCTGCCTCACTGTGGTTGACCGGGGCGAGGGGGCGCTTGCCTTCGACGTTTCCCCCGAATCGCTCCGTGCTGCCGGCTTTGCCGGGCTCTCAGCCGGGAAAGAAGTGAACCTGGAACGGGCGCTCAGGCTCGACCAGCGGCTCGGGGGGCACCTGGTTTCCGGTCACGTGGATTGCGTGGCAACCGTAGCCGAACGGCGCGAGGTTTCGGGCAATATCGTCTTTGTCTTCCATCTCCCGCCTGCCTACGGCCGCTACCTGGTGGCCAAGGGCTCGGTGGCCATCGACGGCGTCAGCCTGACGGTGAACGAGGTTACTGCCGACGGGTTTTCCGTGAACGTCATCCCCCACACTGGCAGTGCAACCACGCTGCAGCGGCTGAAACCGGGCGACGAGGTGAACATCGAGGTCGACATCCTGGCCAAGTATGTGGAGCGTCTGCTGGGGGGGAAGGATACCGGTCGCAGCGGCGGTCTCTCCCTTGAGGCGCTTGCACAAGCGGGTTTTTTGTGAGATAAACATCTGTTGACGAACTGACGGGAGCAAAGCATGCCTGTTGCCAAGATTGAAGACGCTATCGAGGAGATCCGCAAGGGGAATATGGTCATCCTGGTGGATGACGAGGACCGGGAGAACGAGGGTGACCTTACCATGGCCGCCGAGATGGTCACCCCCGAGGCGATCAACTTCATGGCCCGGTTCGGTCGGGGCCTGATCTGCCTGACCATGACGGCGGAGCGGTGCGACCATCTCCGCCTGCCGCTGATGGTTGCAACCAACACCTCGTCCTTCGGCACTGCCTTCACGGTCTCCATCGAGGCCAAGAAGGGGGTCACCACCGGCATCTCCGCGGCGGACCGCGCCCACACCATCCTGACCGCCGTTTCCGACGGCTGCAAGGCGGAAGACCTGGCCCGTCCCGGCCACGTGTTTCCTCTGCGGGCGAAGCCGGGCGGCGTGCTGGTCCGGGCGGGGCAGACCGAGGGCTCGGTGGACCTGGCGAGGCTGGCCGGGCTCAAGCCGTCCGGCGTCATCTGCGAGATCATGAACGACGACGGCACCATGTCCCGGATGCCCGAACTGCGCAAGTTCGCCAAGGAGCACGGGATTAAGATCTGCACCGTTGCCGACCTGGTGGCCTATCGCCTGAAGCACGAATCGCTGGTCAGGCGCGCGGCCGAGGTGAAACTCCCCACCACCTATGGTGGCGACTTCCGCGCCATTGCCTTTGAGAACGACATCGACAAGCTGGAGCATCTTGCCCTGGTCAAGGGGGATGTGCATGGTGAAGAGCCGGTACTGGTGCGGGTCCATTCCGAATGCCTCACCGGCGATGTCTTCGGTAGCCGGCGCTGCGACTGTTCGGACCAGCTCCATGCCGCCATGGAGATGATCGAGCGTGAGGGGAGGGGCGTGGTCCTCTACATGCGTCAGGAGGGGCGCGGCATCGGGCTGATCAACAAGCTCAAGGCCTATGCCCTGCAGGACGAGGGAAAGGACACGGTGGAGGCCAACCTGGCCCTCGGTTTCAAGGCCGATCTACGCGATTACGGCATTGGCGCGCAGATCCTGGTCAACCTCGGGGTGAAACATATCCGCCTGATGACCAACAACCCGAAGAAGATCGTCGGGCTCGAAGGGTACGGCATCGACATCGTGGAGCGCGTTCCCATCGAGATGGTGCCGACCAAGAGCAACATGGGATATCTGAAGACCAAGCGGGAAAAGATGGGACACCTGCTGGAAAATATTTGAGGGAGGGGTTATGCCGAAGTATTTTGAAGGGAATCTGGATGCCAAGGGGTTGCGGTTCGGCATCGTGGTCGGACGCTTCAACAGCTTCATCGGCGAGCGGCTGCTGGAAGGGGCCATGGATGCACTGTTACGGCACGGTGCCGATGACGGCAACATCGCGGTCGCCCGGGTGCCCGGCTCCTTCGAGATACCGCTGGCAGCCAAGGCCATGGCGGAGACCGGCAACTACGACGCACTGATCTGCCTCGGCGCGGTGATCCGCGGGGCAACCCCGCATTTCGACTACGTGGCTGGCGAAGTCGCCAAGGGGATCGCCCAGGTCTCCCTTGCCACCGGCATGCCGATCGCTTTCGGCGTCCTCACCACCGATACCATCGAGCAGGCCGTTGAACGTGCCGGCACCAAGGCGGGCAACAAGGGGTTCGATGCTGCCGTGACCGCCATCGAATCGGCCAATCTGCTCAAGGGGCTCAAGTAGTGGGGGCTCGCCGCGAAGGGCGTGAGCTGGCTCTGCAGGCGCTCTATGCCATCGATATGAACCCGATGTCGTCTGCCGGAGCCCTGCGGCTCTTCTGGGAGGAACACCAGGCTTCCGAGGGGATCAAGGAGTTTGCCGAGCTGCTGGTAAAGGGTGTCGACGAGCATCGGGCAGAGCTTGACCAGCGGATCAAGGAGCAATCCAAGAACTGGTCCCTGGGGCGGATGGCGAAGGTCGATCTCAACATCCTCCGCATTGCCGTCTACGAGCTTGCCTACCTGGGCGACATCCCCAGGAATGTGACCATCAACGAGGCGATCGAGATCGCCAAGAAATTTGGCAGCGAGGACTCCCCGTCCTTTGTCAACGGCATTCTCGACGAGCTTGCCGCCGGCCTGCCTGATAAACCGAACAGCCCGTAACCGGTGACCCTGCCCGTTTCTGCAACGGGCGCGGGTGTGCGGGCGGGCGTCATGTGAGAGGAAGTCATGGATGAGATAAAGATCGGCCTGATCGGTTTCGGCACGGTCGGTGCCGGCACTGCCAAGCTGTTGCTGCAGAATGCCCGGCTCATTGAAGAGAAGACCGGTGCGCGTCTCTGCCTGAAAAAGATTGCAGACCTGGACATCACCACCGACCGCGGGATTACACTGCCGGCAGGGGTGCTCACCACTAGCGTCGACGAGATCCTTACCGACCCGGAGATTGCCATCGTCATCGAGCTGATCGGCGGCTACGAACCGGCAAAGAGCTTCGTGCTCCGGGCCATCGAGCATGGCAAGCACGTGGTGACGGCCAACAAGGCCCTCCTTGCCCTGCACGGCGAGGAGATCTACGCTGCAGCGGCGCGCCGTGGCGTGGAAGTGCTCTTCGAGGCTGCCGTCGGCGGCGGGATACCGGTGCTGTCGGCCATCAAGGGGAACCTGGCGGCAAATCGGTTTGCCACGGTCCTGGGTATCCTGAACGGCACCTGCAACTATATCCTGACCAGGATGACCCAGGAGGGGGCCGAATTCGGTACCGTCCTGCGCACTGCCCAGGAGCTGGGCTATGCCGAGGCCGATCCGACCTTCGACATCGAGGGGATCGATACCGCCCACAAGATCAGCTTGCTGGTGTCGCTCTGCTTCGGCACCAGGGTGAATTTCGCAGATATCTACACCGAAGGGATCAGTTCGCTCTCCTCGCTGGACATCAACTTTGCCCGCGATTTCGGCTACAAGATCAAGCTGCTTGCCATCGGCAAGTGCGACAACGGCCAGGTGGAGGTGCGGGTTCACCCGACCATGATCCCGGTGAATCATCCGCTGGCAGACGTGGACGGGGTCTTCAACGCCATCAGGCTGACCGGTGATTTTGTCGGCCAGGTAATGTTCTACGGTCGCGGTGCCGGCATGGAGCCGACCGCCAGCGCCGTGGTGGGGGACGCGATCGAGCTGTCGCGGAGCATCCTGGCTGGTGCCGGTCGCAGGGCCGCCCCCCTCGGCTTCTTGGATGCCGAGGTGAAGAGCCTGCCGATAAAGCCGATCGGCGAGGTTGTCGGCAAGTACTATCTCCGCTTCAGCGCAGCGGACCAGCCGGGCGTCCTGGCCCGTATCTCGGGAGAGCTGGGGCGGTACGGCATCAGCATCGAGTCGATGATCCAGACCACCCGCAGCGTCCAGGAATCGGTCCCCATCGTCATCATGACCCACGAGGCGCGGGAGCAGGATGTACGCGACGCCCTGGCCGCCATAGACGGCTTTTCCGACATCATCCGCGAAAAGAGCAACCTGATCAGGATCGAGGATAACCTGGCCTAGCGGTTGCGAGAGTAGCGAGATAACAGACGAACAAAAGGCCCTCATGCGAGGGCCTTTTGTTATTTCAACGGGACAATGGTGCTTCCCTGCTGGGGGATCAGCTCGGTGAAGTAATGGATCGAGGAAAAGGTGTCGGAGCGCTGCGGCGCCAGGGCCGAACTGGAGCGGCTGACAAAGAAGAGGTGGCGGATGCCGTACTGTTGCGCGGTACCGAGGTTGGTTTCGCTGTCTTCGCCGAGCAGGGTGCGGTCCGGCTCAAAGGGGACCTTGTCGCGGAGTTTCCCCCAGAAGGCCACCTCTTCCTTGGGGTGCCCCAGGTCATGGGCCGAGACGATGCCGGTGAAATACGGACCGAGCCTGGTTTTACGCAGCTTCAGGTCGAGAGTCTTGCCATGGGCATTGGTGACGAGCCAGCTCTCTTTGCCGTGCTGGCTCAAAAAGAGCAGGAATTCCACCACGCCCGGATGTACGGCGATCAGGTGGTCGACCTCCTGCTTGAGGAGCGGGATATCCAGGCCGAGCTGCTCTGACCAGTAATCCAGGTCGGTCCAGTTGAGGGTCCGCTCCTGGGAGCGGAACATTGCGTAGAGCCGCTTTTTTGCCTGGTCGAGCGGGACGCGGTGTTTTGCGCCCCAGGTTTTGGGGACATGCTCCAGCCAGAAATGGTCGTCGAAGTGCCGGTCCAGGAGCGTGCCGTCCATGTCCAGGAGCACGGTGTCGATATCGCGCCAGTCCAGGCTCATGGGGAGGCGTACCAGGACGTAAGGCCGGTGAAGAGGCGTTTATCTCCCATCGGTCAGTGCTGTACGCGGCATTTTTCGATGATGAAGCGCCGCACCTGCTCCAGGTCGGCATCCATGACCTCGCAGCGGCTGGGGAGTCTGTCGATCCCCTGCAGCGAGGTCGGCAGAGGGGGCGCCGCTCCGGTGGCCTTCTCGACCGCTTCGCCAAACTTTGCCGGATGGGCCGTGGCAAGACAGACAGCGATCCGGTCAGAGGCGACGGCATCCTGGGCCGCCTTTATCCCGACTGCGGTATGCGGGTCGAGGAGGTAGCCGGTCCCCTTGTGAAACGCCTCGATGGTTGCCAGGGTCTCTGCCTGGTTCACGGAGCGGGTGAGAAACTCCTCCCTGACCTGCGCCATCTCCGCTTCGGTGAATTCCATCCTGCCGGATGCGGCGAAATCGGCAAAGGCCTGGCGCACCCGGGCCGGGTCCTCTCCGAACAGGTAGAAGAGGTAGCGCTCGAAATTGGAGGCGACCTGGATGTCCATGGAGGGGGAAACGGTGGAGACCACGGTCCCGACGGAGTAGTCTCCCGAAGAGATGAACCGGCTCAGGATGTTGTTTTCGTTGGTGGCCAGGAGCAGCTTGTCGATGGGGAGCCCCATCCGTTTTGCCACGTAGCCGGCAAAGATGTCGCCGAAGTTGCCGGTAGGGACCGCGAAGACCACCTGCTCGGTCTCCTGTCCGGAGACCCGACACCAGGCGTAGAAGTAATAGACCACCTGGGCCAGGACCCGCGCCCAGTTGATGGAATTAACCGCCCCCAGGGAGTACTCCTCCTTGAAGGCGAGGTCGTTGAAGAGCGCCTTGACGATGTTCTGGCAGTCGTCGAAGGTGCCGCGCGCCGCTATGTTGTGCACGTTGGGATCGGTAACCGTGGTCATCTGCAGCGCCTGGATTGGCGATGTTTTCCCCTGGGGGTGGAGGATGAAGATATTGATGTTCTCCTTGCCCCGGACGCCGTGGATGGCAGCGCTTCCCGTGTCGCCCGAGGTGGCGCCGACGATGTTCAGCTTCTGTCCGCTCTCGTGCAGGAGGTATTCGAAAAGGTTGCCGAGCAGTTGCAGTGCCACGTCCTTGAACGCCAGGGTCGGACCGTGGAACAGCTCAAGGATGTACAGCCCGTCCTGGTGGACCACCGGCGTGATCTCCGGGTGGGTGAAGGTCGCATAGGAACGGTCGATCAGCCGCCGTAGATCATCGGCTGGGATATCGTCGGCAAAGAGCGACAGTACTTGGAATGCCAGCTCCTGGTAGCTGAGCTCCTTCCAGGAGGCGAGGGTGGCCTGGTCGATGACCGGGATCGCCTCCGGCAGCAGGAGGCCGCCGTCGGTCGCAAGCCCCATCATCACTGCCTCGCGGAATCCGACCGGTGCAATGCCCCCTCTGGTGCTGATGTATTTCATGGTGCGTCTCCATGGTGAAAGATATCGCAGTTGCGAAGAACAACAAAGTTTAGCAGGAAATGGGGGAAATGGGAAGGGGCGGAAACGCACCGGATTCCGGTGCCGGGGAGGGGAAAAGAAGAGGGCCGCTACTCGTGCGGCCCTTTCAGGTGCTGCCTCTTTCTGTTGTCATGTCACCTCCTCTATGCTTCCGTTTTGGCTTCCTTCCTCAGGCCCTTGGCGAATCCCAGCATGACCATGGCGGCCGGTACGAGCTGTCCTATGACGATCAGGGCGCAGAGGCCGAGGAAGATGGTTGAATAGATGCCGCTGTTGTCTTCCCGTGCGCCGGAAGCTGCGAAAGCGGTTGCGGTCGGTGCGAGTGCTGCGATGGTTGCGCTGATCAGGGATTTCATGACATCCTCCTTTATGTTTGTCCTGCTGGCGTTTGCTTTTGTAATAGGTTATTGCAGCAGGCATACCAAGATTAACAAATAATTATAAAATGTATATAATGTGCTGGAATCATGTGCAAAATGATTTTTCGGCCCATGGGGGGGACAGGTTGGAACCGATGGGGAGCGGAACGTCTTGTATGAAAAAGCCATACGGAAAATATGGGGGATGGCAGGATAAACCGTTGCTGGATGCAGGTCTACGGGGATCGGGTCAGATGTGCGGGAGTGTTATACTGTACAAAAAAATGTGCAGCAGCGAGGGGATTGCCAGGGTCAGGATTCCTTATCGTCTTCCAGCTCGATCAGTTCATCGTCGAGCAGGTCTTGGATCTCGTCGCCCCCCAGCTTATAGAGCCGTAACTGGGAGTCGCGCAGTCCGGGGTTGGTCAGGACGATCTCCCGGTAAAGGGTGATGGCATCGTCGGGGCGGTCCAGGCACTCGTAGAGGAATGCCAGCTCGTATTTGAGATTGAGCCGGGATTCGGTCGAGAGTGACGCGAGTTGAAGCCCCTTGCTGAAGGCCTCCTCAGCCGCGGCAAGGTCTCCCTTGTCCCGCCAGCAGATCCCTTCCAGGCAGGCGCAGTCGGCAGCCCTGGCAGGATCGACCGAAGCGGCACGGAATTCGGCCACGGCATCGTCGAATAGACCCATCTCACGGTAGGCTATCCCCAGATCGTAGTGCGATTCGGTGTCGGTCGCATCCAGCTGCTCGCCGACTCCTTTCTTGAAGGCGGTAAAGAGGTCGTCCAGGTCGTATTTCCCCGTGCTTGCCTGGCTCTCCTGTCCCTGCGCAGTTGGTGGACTTTCCTGGAGGAAATCGCGGAAATCGGGTATCTCGTCCAGGGAGAACAGGGATTCTCCTGCCTCTTCCGGGCCGGCGCTGCCCGATGTCTGCACCGGCTCGAAGGACTCGTCGGCAGCAACCCCGTCCTCTGTAAGGTTGAGAGAGGAGATCAAGGCATCGATGCCCGTTGTCGTGGCTTCCCAGTCGAATGCGGGATTCTCGGGGGCTTGGAACTGTTCCGGTTCTTCCTGAACGAAAGGAGGCTGGATCGGCTCTTCTTCCGGCAGGAGGAATGCCTCCACCGGCAGCGGGTCGAGTATGGTCAGGGTAACCCGGAGCGGTTCCATGGCATCTTCGGTGTTGCCCGGCTCCAGTGTCTCGTCTGCAGCCCCCGGCAATACATCGTCAAACCGGATAGCCCCCTCGTCGATGTCAGGGATTGGGAACGGCTCGCCGGCCGGCACTTCGCCAGCTTCCGGGGAGGGTTCGACACTGGTCATTGTCTCTGTTTCCGGCAGGGAAGCGGGCATATCGTCGTCAATGCCGAGGTCGATCTCTTCTTCCCATTCGGGGATCGGTTCGTCTTCTCCGGTTGCAGACAGGGGGATCTTCCGTTCCGGCGCTGCAGAGAGGTTGGCCAACTCGTCGTCCGGCGCGGTAAGAAACGGTGAGAGTGCCTCATCATCCGGTCCGGACAGATCGGGCGACCCGGCTGCCGGTTCCTCTGCCGTTTCCTGCGGGGCAAGAATGGCGAGATGGGCGTTAACTGCCGCAAGCTTGTCGCTGTCGCCTGTCTCGGCATGGAGCCAGGCCAGCCCCTCCAAAGGCCTGGTATCGTGGGGCGCCTGGTCATGCAGCCCGGTATAGAACCGCTCCAGTGCTTCGCCGCGACCGTTTGCCAACAGGAAGGATCGGAATGCAGCGAGGATTTCCAGCGCCTGTTCCAGATCTCCGGTGGCGATGGCAAGTTCGATGAGTTCTTCTCGTGGACGGCATTCGTCGGGAAAGCGCTGGCAGAGCAGAGTGAGGATATCCCGGAGCTGCCCCGAATCGCCGGATGTGCGGAGTGCGTCGCTCAAGAGGTACCATGCCGCCAGATTGGTTGAGTCGTGGGCGATGATTTCCCTGAGCGTGGCCAGTGCCGGCGTGGTTTCGCCGCGCTGGATCTGGGCGGAGACCAGATTGAGGATGATCGAGCCCTTGTTCGGATAGAGGGCGGAGATGCGGTCGCAGAGCTGGGTCAGGGGGGTCTTATCTGCCTTGCCCATCAGCTGCTGGGCCAGCTGCAGGTAGTATTGATAGGCTTCTTCCGGCTGGTTGGCCGCATGGAAGGTTTCCGCGGTCTTCAGCAGGGTGTTGAGGTTGGCGGGATCGACCTCCCGCATCCGCTCCAGGACCTTCAACGCCTCCCCATGTCTCCCGTCCTTGAGGTAGCCGTTGAGAAGCTGGTTGAACTCGGCCAGGGCATTGCCGGTCAGCCCCTGCTTGACGTTGAGATCGGCCAGGGTGAGGGTGATCCTGGTGTTGTCCGGAGCGAGGCGTTGAATCTGCTTGTAAAAGGCGATCGCCTTGAGGAAGAAGGAGCTGTCGGCAAAGTATTTGCCGATGGTTTCGTATTCGGCAATGGCCTCTTCCTGGCGGTTGACCCGCACCAGGAGCTCAGCCAGCCGCTGCCTGACCTTGATGTCGCCGGGATCGAGCGCGATGGCCTGTTCCAAGTCCTTCACGGCCTTGTCGATCTGGCCCTTGATGATAAACTTCTGCGCGCTCTCCAGGAATTTGTCTTTTTTGGAGCTCAACGGATACCTTCACGAGGAGTTGGACTGATAGGGTAACGGACTGAAAATAATGGAAGAGGTGGGGCATGTCAAGGCGAAACGGGGGAAGCGCTTCCTTCAGCTCCGGAGGCGATCGGTGCGCAATGCCTTCAGGAGAGCGGTGAGTTCACGGCGCTCTCCCCTGCCGAGTGGCCGGTCGTGGTAGACTGCGCTGCTGTACAGCTTGGCGAAGCGGACGGCGCGCGGATCTTCCATACGTGTTGCCAGGTCGAGGATACCGGTCTCCGGCGGCATCTCCCCGCCCGGTTCGACCAGTGCGATAAATTGCCTGAGCAGCCGTTCTTCAGGGGAGAGACGGTGTCGTCGGGCCAGGAGCAGGACGATAGAGACGGCTGCCACTGCGAGCACCGCCACGAGTCCGTTTCGGCGCAGGTTTCTGGGCATCGTCAACCGGTGTATCTGCTCCCCGGCCCTGTTAACCAGTTGCAGCTGCCGTTCGAGATCATAGGTGATGACGGCCAGTTCCCAATAGTAATTGAGCGTGTCGGCCATGGTGGCAAGGCGTCTCGACAGGCTCCGGGTCCGCTCGTTGCCGAGCTCGGCAAAGCCGGATGCCCAGGTGCTCGGGTCCACGGTTACCCACCCCTTTCCCTCCAGGTAGATCTCGGTCCAGGCGTGGGCCAGCTCGTCGGTGATGACGTAGTATCCCCCCAGTTCGTTGTAGTTGCCGCCGTAGTAGCCTCCCACGACCCTTGACGGCACTCCGGCACCCCGCATGATCAGGGCAAGGGACGAGGCGAAGAATTCGCAGTAGCCCTGTTTGCGGTCAAAGAGAAACAGGTCGAGGGAGTTGCTGCCGGTGGGGAGGTTCGTGGTGGCATACCTGAGATCGAGGGAGCGGAAGAGCTCCTGTGCAAGAGAGAGACGCTCCCGGTCGGTCTTCCCTGTGCTGCCTATTTTCGCAGCTGCGGCGGCAAGGCGTGGCGGCAGGTCTTTGGGCAGGCGGAGATAGAAGTGACGATCGATGGGGCGCCGCAGCGCCAGGGTATCGCCGGGAGCCGAGAATGCCTCGTACGTGGTCCTCCGCCGGGTCACAGCAGGGGAGGTGGTCACCAGGTCGCCCGCGGTGGTCGATCTGACCCCCGAGATCCTGGCGGTCACATTGATGCCGGGGAGGTAGGGGAGTTTGCCCGCCTCGGGAAAGATGGCCTGCCGTATCAGGGCACCCCTGGGCCGGATCGACTCCTCACCGGGGGGCGGGGGCTGCCGTACCCATGCACCTGCCGAATAGCGGTTGAAGACGACGGCGCGCCAGTACAGCTGCTGGCTGCCCAGCGGCGTCATTGCGGCGCGAAAGACGATGCCCCGACCCGCATCGATGGTCGGTGTGCTGCCGGGCTGCACCCGGTCGCTCAGTCCCGACGCTTTCCGTCCCTGGCCTGGCATGGTGTCCCAGAGCGGGATCTGGGTCCTGGGGAGGATGGCGAAGAAAAAGAGCATGAGCAGAAGGCTGGCGCCCCCGCTGCAGGCGATCACCTTCCCCAGGGTTGCCAGCTCGGGGCGGCTGAGCGCTAGCAGAGGGTCGGTTTCGTGGAAGGTCAACAAGACCAAGGCCGAGACGATTAGGACCAGGAGCAGCACCAGTGCGACGAGAAACAGGGGGCTCAGGCTGAACAGGGTGGAGGCTGCCAGGCAGAAGAGCGCCAGGGCGCAGGTCTGCAGGTAGGCGCGGTTGCTCCGTTCGCCTGCCAGGCGCACAGCGAGAAAGATCGCGAGCAGGTTGGCCGCCGGAACCACGACGTTGTCGCGGCCGAAACGGAGGGCATAGAAGAAAAAGAGCAGCAGCGAAACCGCGGTGAAGAGGGTTGCCGGGGGGCGAATCCCTTTGCGCTGCAGGATCAGGCCCGCAATGGCTGCAGACGGCAGGATGACCCTGGGGAGTGGCTCCAGATGCGGATAGAGCGGGAGCACCCCGATGAGGGCGATCAGGAGGACCAGGATTTCAAGCAGCCGGTTGAGTCGCATCATAGAGCGCCAGTTCCGTGAGCAGTCGCAGACGGTGATTCCGTCCGCTTGCGGCCGGGATTGTTCTTCCCGCAGCCAGTTTGAGCCCCACCGCCCGGTTTTCCTGACAGAAGCGGTTGATCTGATGGGCGGCAAGGGAGAGCCGTTCCTCCAGGGGGAGCGCCGCGGCTACGGTCAGGTCGATGATGACCGGTTCGTTGCGAGCGGTTCCCAACTCCTTGACCTTGAACCCTTCGTGGCGGGCCGAAAGACGCCAGTGGATCAGCTTGAGCGGCTCGGTGCCGGTATAGTCCGCGATGGTGACCATGTCGCCGTCTATGCCCCGTTCGGTCCTCTGGATCTCGCCGGTGCTGTCGTCCCTGACGCTGAAGGGGGCATGCGCTGAGGCCAATGGGGCCGGGAACGCCACTGCCTCGCCGTCGCAGTCGATTTCCACGCAGCGGACGAAGAAATTCACCGGGAATGGCGAGCAGATTCTGGCTGCGCCGGCAGCATGCCTCCCCCGGCCGGAAAAGGTGTGCAGGAAAGAGGTGGCCTGTGTGGCGCTTCCATTGACGACGGTGAGACTGCACGATGCCCCGAGGATCTGGATCCGGAGCAGGTAGGAGGGGAGCCGGGGTTTCAGGTTGGTGATACGGATGGTGACCTGGGTCGGCCGGCCGCTGTAGAGTTCGTCCGGGAAATGGACGCTGCAGTCGAGCCAACGGATGTTGAGCCATCCCAGGAGGCCTGATGTGGCCATGAAACCGAGCAGGATGGAGACCAGCAGGTAGAGGAGGTTGTTGCCGGTATTGACCGCGGCAAAACCGAGCAGGAGGGTGGTGGCGACGTACAGAGCGCCGGTCCTCGTGATGCTCAGGCCAGCGGGACGGGCACGTTTCTGAGGACGGAGCGTAAGATCTCCTCCTTGTCCAAGTGTTCGTTTTCGTTGCGGCAGACGAGTCGATGCGCCCCGACCGGGATGGCTACGGCCAGGACATCCTCGGGCGCCACGTAGTCACGGCCGTCGAGGAAGGCGTGAGCCCGGGCAGCCTGGGTGATGTTGATGCCGCCGCGGGTGGAGATGCCGGCCGCGACCAGCGGATGTTCGCGGGTGGCGATGATCAGTTTCATGATATAGCCGGTGATCTTGTCCGACAGGTAGACCTGGTCGCGAATGGCGCGCTGGGTCGAAAGGATCGCCTCGGCGGAGAGGAGCGGCGGGATCTCACGGATCTCGTCACGGATGCTGCCATGTCTGATGATCGCCTGTTCGACCTCCTCAGGCGGGTAGCCGAGGCCTGTCCTGATCAGGAAGCGGTCCATCTGCGATTCGGGCAGGGGATAGGTGCCGACCTGTTCGGTCGGGTTCTGGGTGGCGATCACCAGGAATGGCACGGGAAGCTGGTAGGTGACCCCTTCCACGGTGACGCGCCGTTCCTCCATCGCCTCCAGCATGGCGCTCTGGGTCTTGGGCATGGCGCGGTTGATCTCGTCCGCCAAAAGGATGTTGTTGAAGATCGGGCCGCGGATGAAGGTGAAGCGGTTTTCGTCGCGGTTGAAGATGGAGAGGCCGGTAATGTCGGATGGCAGCAGATCGCTGGTGCACTGGATCCTGCCGAAGGTGAGGCCCAGAATCCCCGCCAGGGTCAGGGCCAGGGTGGTCTTGCCCAGGCCGGGGATATCTTCGAGGAGAATATGGCCGCCGGAAAGGAGGGCGATGAAGGAGAGCTTCACGGCCCGGACCTTTCCCTGCAGGTAACTGCCGGTGACGGTCTCGATGGCGTTCAGGATGGCGTCGCGCTGCGGATTGCTCATGGGAATCCTCGTGCCGGGATGATTCCCATTGTACCACACCCGGCAGCAAGGTGAAGGGGCAGACCTATCCTGCCGGAGCGGAGAGGAGGTTGAGCGGCGCGTTGAAACGGATGGGTGCCGTGAAATAGCCGCCGGCAAAGTGCTCGGGAAGCGGCGGGACAGGGCTGGCCGCCTGGAGCGATTTGAGCACTGTCCGGTCGTACTGGGGGTTGCCGGAGCTCTGGATGACCCTGGCATTGACGATCTCGCCGTTTCGGGCCACTACGATGTTGATGATCGCACCCCTGGCGCCTTCGAAATGGCCGCCGTCCACCCACCATTTTTCGTTGATCGTCCTGAGCATGTCGAGATAGTACTCGCGCATGTCGTCACGCAGGCTGCGACCGTCTGCCAGGGTACTGAAGTGGCCGTTCATCAGGCCGAGGCCAAAAGAGGCCTTCTGCAGGGCTTCTGGTTGCTGGGCCGCGGAACTGACAGCATTTTTCAGTGTTTCCGTGAGCTGTTCCGCCTCGCTGGGGGGAGGAGCGGGTTGCGGCTCCGGCTCCAGGGGAGTTTCCGTAGTTTCGGCCATGGGGGCCGGTGGAGCCGGGGGGGTCTGTGAAGTGGCCTTTTGTGCGGCAGGGGAGGGGGACTCGCTCATGGTGAGATCGATGAAGTTGATGGTGGGCATGCCCCGCTGTCCGCCATTGCCTGAGGTGATGCAGAGGGCGAAAAGGGTATGGACAACCAGTGAAATGACCAGCATCCTGGGGAAGATGACGGGGGTCGCAGGGGTGCCTGAAGTGGGCTGGAAGGTGTCGAGTTCATATTCCATGGGGTTTTCCGCGATGCTCCCTCTGTCGAGATGGTTTCATTAGAATTGATCGTAGCACAAGGCGAGCCAAGATAACAAGAAAACAGGGCTGCCGTGCGGCAGCCCTGTCAGGGCGTCAACTGCTGGATGTAGGTTTGACTCTCCAGCCGGTTCGGGCGGATACGGCTAGTTGTTCTGCGCGTCCACCACGGCAATGGCTGCCATGTTGACGATGTCCATCACGTCGTCACCGCGCTGCAGGACATGGACCGGCTTGTTCATCCCCATCAGGATCGGACCGATGGCATCTGCGCCCCCCAGGCGGGTGAGGAGCTTGTAGCAGATGTTGCCGGAGTTAAGGTCCGGGAAGATGAGGATGTTGGCCGCACCCTTCAGGCTGGCAAAGGGGTAGTTTTCCGTGAGGATTTCGGGCATCACCGCGGTGTCGGCCTGCATCTCGCCATCCACGGTCAGCTCGGGGGCGCGCTGTTTGACGATCTCGGCAGCCTTTTTCACTTTGATGGTCTGGGGATGCTGTACCGATCCGAAGTTGGAGAACGAGAGCATGGCAATCTTGGGCTCGATATCCAGGAGCCTGGCCTTGTCGGCTGCCAGGATCGCGGTTTCGGCCAGCTCTTCCGGTGTCGGCTCGATGCAGACGGTGGTGTCGGCCAGGAAGAAGGTCCCTTTTTTGAAGACCATCACATAAAGGCCATGGACGCTGGAAAGCCCTTCTTTCTTGCCGATCACCTCCAGGGCCGGGCGGATGATGTCCGGATAGTGGGCATCGATCCCGGAGAGGAGGGCATCGGCATCGCCGCACCGCACCATCTCGCAGCCGAAATAGGTGCGGCCGCGCCGTCTGATCATCCGTCTCGCTTCGGTCAAGGTGATCCCTTTCCGCTGCCGCTGCTCGAAGAGCGCCTGGGCGTACCGCTCCGTGTCGGGTGTGTCGTCCGGGTCGATGATGGTGACGCCGTTCAGGTCGAGATTGAGCCGATCGATAGACTTCTGGATCTCGACGCGGTTCCCCAGCAGGATGGGATAGGCGATCCCCTCCTCGATCATCACCTGGGCGGCACGGAGGATCTTTTCGTGCTCCCCTTCGGGGAGAACCACCCGTTTCGGATCGGTCTTGGCCTTGTTGATGATCATCCGCAGGGTTTCCTTGGCCTTTCCCTGCAGGGTTTCCAGGTGCTCCAGGTACTTTTCCATGTCTGCAATGGGCAGGCGGGCAACCCCCGACTCCATGGCCGCCCTGGCAACGGCCGGGGCAACCCGCAGGAGTGCCCTCGGGTCGAAGGGTTTGGGGATGATGTACTCGCGGCCGAATTCGAATTTCTTGTTGCCGTAGGCCCGGCAGACCGAATCGGGGCAGTCTTCCTTGGCCAGTTCGGCCAGGGCCAGGACGCAGGCTTTTTTCATCTGCTCGTTGATGGTGGTTGCCCGGACATCGAGGGCGCCACGGAAGATGAACGGAAATCCGAGGACGTTGTTCACCTGGTTCGGATAGTCGGATCGGCCGGTGGCCATGATGGCATCGGCCCGTACTGCGGCGACCTCTTCCGGGGTGATCTCCGGGTCGGGGTTGGCCATGGCGAAGATGACCGGATTAGGGGCCATGCTCTGGATCATTTCCGGGGTAAAGGCGCCCTTGCTGGAAAGGCCGTAGACCACGTCGGCCCCCTTCATGGCATCTTCAAGGGTGCGTGCATTGGTCTCGATGGCGAACCGTTCCTTGTACTCGTTCATCCCGGCTGTCCGGCCCTTGAAGATGACCCCCTTGGTGTCGCAGAGGATGAGATTTTCCTTTTTCGCACCGAGTGTTATGGCCATCTGGGCGCAAGCGATGCCCGAGGCGCCGGCGCCGTTGACGACGATGCGGATATCCTCGAACTTTTTCCCCACCAGCTCCAGGGCATTGGTGAGCGCCGCTCCGGAGATGATGGCGGTACCGTGCTGGTCGTCGTGGAAGACCGGGATGTTCATGGTCTCCTTGAGTCTCTCCTCGATGTAGAAGCACTCGGGGGCCTTGATGTCTTCCAGGTTGATGCCGCCGAAGGTCGGTTCCAGCAACTCGCATACCCTGATGATCTCATCCGCGTTCTTGGTATCGACCTCGATATCGAAGACGTCGATATCGGCAAAACGCTTGAAGAGGACGCCTTTCCCTTCCATGACCGGCTTTCCGGCCAGCGCCCCGATGTCGCCCAATCCCAGGACGGCCGTGCCGTTGGAGAGGACTGCGACGAGATTCCCTTTTGCGGTGTATTTGTAAGCATCTTCAGGGTTTTTCTCGATCTCCAAACAGGGTTCGGCAACCCCTGGTGAGTATGCCAGCGAAAGATCGCGGGAGGTGAGGCACGGTTTGGATGAAATGACCTCGATCTTCCCTTTGCGACCACTGGAGTGATAATCCAGGGCTTCCTGTTTCTTGCTCATTACGCTACCTCCTTGCGGAATTTTACTGAGGGTAAAAATTGACTGGGCTGCCATGGAGGGGATTTTACTCGTAAGGTGTGCTCCAATCAAAAGTTGTTCTACATTATTGCCAGTTACGATGCGAAGTCAAGACTTTATTCTGGGTAAAATAAAATAATGCCGCAGATTTTGCGTGGTTGTTACGGCCAAGGGTTGTCAAACGGGAGTTATTCGTTAGTATTTATTTTCAATCATACCCGAACAACCTGCTTTCGGTAGGTGGTGTCACAACTTTTTTGAAAAAGGTGAAGAACTCCGTATGGAACTACTGCGGGCGCCCTGGCGCATGGGATATATCACGGCGGACAAGGTTGAGGGGTGTATCTTCTGCGTGGGGGACGATGCGGAAGCCGACCGTGAGCGGCTCATCGTCCACCGGTCGCAGCACACGTTCGTCATGCTCAATCTCTATCCCTATACCAACGGTCATCTGCTGGCAGTCCCCTTTCGGCACACCGCCGAACTCGACCATCTGACCGACCCGGAAATGCTCGATTTCATGAAGACGGTTCGCCTCTGCCGAGCTGTCCTGGCTGCGGCATCCACACCCCAGGGGTACAATCTGGGCATGAACCTGGGCAGGGCAGGGGGCGCCGGGGTTGATGAACATCTCCACATGCATGTGGTCCCCCGTTGGAATGGCGATACCAACTATATGTCCGTAGTGGCAGAGGTGAGGGTCGTTCCCGAGGCGCTCCTGGTTACCTACGACCGGCTGCGCCCCCTGTTCGACGAGATCTCGTTGGGCGGTGCGGTATGAGCGGGCGAGCGGCTGTTGTCGGGATCGATATCGGCGGTACCAATCTTCGCTTTGCCTTGGTAACGGCGGATGGCGACGTCTGCTCCCGGCTCCGACTGTCGACGGAGACGACTCGTGCCGGCTTTCTCCATCAGTTGACTGCAGGTATCCGGGAACTGCAACAGCAGGCGCCGCAGCTGGGGTGTCGTCTGGTGGCCGCAGGCGCCGGTGTGCCGGGGCTGGTCACCCGGAGCGGGGAGATCCTGTCGTCGGTGAACCTGCCTCATTGCGAGGGGGTAAACCTGGCGCGGGAACTGACGCAGTCGGCCTCTCTTCCGGCGGTTGTCGGCAACGATGCCAATGTTGCCGCCTGTGGCGAGCAACGGTTCGGGGCAGGGAGGCCGTATCGTTCATTTCTCATGGTAACGCTCGGGACCGGTGTGGGTGGCGGTCTGATCCTCGATGGCCGCCTCTGGACCGGAAGCGACGGTTTTGCCGGAGAATTCGGTCATATGACCGTGGAGCCCGACGGAAGGCCGTGCCCCTGCGGGAACCGGGGGTGTCTGGAACAGTATGCCTCTGCCACTGCCCTGGTGGCAGCGGCCCGTGAAACGGCACTGCCCCGCAGAGTGGCGGAGAGCGCTGAGTCTCTCGCCGATGCGGCCCGTTCCGGAGATCCCGGGGCCATGGCGCTTTTTGCCCGAGCCGGTCGCTATCTCGGTATTGCCTCTGCAGCGGTGATAAACCTGCTCAATATCGAGGCGATCGTTGTCGGTGGGGGGGTGGCTGCGAGCTTTCCGCTGTGGGGTGAGGCAATGCGCCGGGAGATCCACATGCGGGGCTTCAGGCCGGCGGTGGCACGGGTGGCGGTTGTCAGAAGTGAACTGGGTGATGATGCCGGAGTGCTGGGAGCTGCTGCCCTGGCCTTTGCGGACTATGATGCAGCTGTTGAGACCGTTGCAACAACAGAGTAGATGCCAGGAGGCATGAATCGTATGGCGAAAACCATTGGAATCCTGACGGGTGGCGGGGATTGCCCTGGTCTGAACGCCGTTATCCGCGGTGTGGTGAAAGGTGCCCTGTTGCACAGGAACTGGCAGGTGATCGGGATCGAAGACGGCTTTGACGGCCTGCTCGATGAAACGAAAATCAGGCCGCTTGGGCTGGACGACGTGCGGGGCATCCTGCCGCGTGGGGGGACGATCCTGGGGACGACGAATAAGGGCACCCCATTCTCCCGTGTAATTGAAAAAGACGGAAAGAAGGAAATCGTTGATGTCACGGACGAGGTTGTCCGGACCATCAGGAAAAAGGGAATCGACGCCATTGTCGTGGTCGGCGGTGAAGGTTCGCTGGCGATTGCGTTGCAATTGATGCAGAAAGGCATTCCTGTGGTCGGGGTGCCGAAGACCATCGACAACGATCTGATGGAGACCGATGTTACCTTTGGCTACAATACGGCGCTGGAAACCGCGACTGATGCGCTGGACAAGCTCCATTCCACTGCGGAAAGCCACCACCGGGTCATGGTGATGGAGGTGATGGGACGGTATGCCGGCTGGATTGCCCTTGAATCCGGAATATCCGGCGGTGCCGATGTCATCCTCATCCCGGAGATCCCCTTTACGGTGGAGAAGATCTGCCAGGCGATCGATCAGCGCCGTCGTCGCGGCAGCCGCTTCAGTATCCTCGTTGCGGCCGAGGGTGCATTCCCCAGCGGTGGCGACCGGGTTGTGAAATCGGGGGCATCTGCCGGTCAGCCGGTGGAACGCCTTGGTGGGATAGGCGATTATGTTGCGGCACGGATTGCCACCTGCCTGGACATGGATACCAGGGTAACCGTTCTCGGCCATCTGCAGCGGGGCGGATCGCCATCGACCTTTGATCGCTGTCTGGGGAGCCGCTTCGGGCTCAAGGCGCTTGAGTTGATCGAGGCGGAGGCCTATGGGCAGATGGCATGCCTGCGAGGAACCAAGATCCGTTCGGTTGCCATTGAACAGGCGATACGGGAATTGAAGCTCGTGGATCCGCACGGGGAAATGGTCCAAGCTGCCGAAGAGCTGGGGATCATGGTTGGCCGTTAGCCCGGCGCCATATCCTGCTCGCATGTTGCGCCAACTCTGTGCTACAGTTCCGGATCGATAGTCCGACAAGTAATAAACATATGTCGGTTATGTAATGGATTGAAAATATCCAGGGGAGGATCTGGGCATTATTATGCAAACGAGCCAATCGTTAAACGGCAGGAAGATTCGGTATGCGGCCATTGGGGTTGCCCTTGGCGTCAGTGCTCCGGTGGTCTGGGCATTTATGCAGGCAATGCTCTTTGCCAATGGCGAGTCATTTTTCGTGCGACTTCTGGCGGATCTTTCCCGGAGCCCCTATCATGCCGCGCTCTATACCTATATGGGGATAGGAACAGCCATGGTGATGGGGGGGCTCGGCTTTTTCCTCGGCAGGAGCGGTGATGTGCTGCAGGAGAGGGCTGTCCAGCTCGATGACCTGAACAATCAGGTTGCCTCCCAAAAGGAGATTTTCGAATCCCGCTTCAAGGCCCTCGACAACAACATCAAGAACTTTCACCAGATCAGCAGCCGTATCCAACGCACCATCGATCTCCAGGAGGTGCTGTCCCTCTGTGCCGAGGGCCTGAGCGAGATCCTCGGGTACGAGCGGGTCAACATCCTGATGATCGACGAGCTGCGCACATCCCTGCGCTTTGCTGCTGCCAACCGTAGCGAAGGGTTTGACCCCTCCTCCGTGGTCCTCCCCCTTGACGAGAGGGTCGGCATAATCAACAAGGCCATTGTGGAGAAGCGGCCCTACCTTGTGGAAGATATCAGGAGCATGCCGCCAGAGTATCATATCCAGCCCCCGTACGATGGACTGGCGCCCATCAGGTCGCGCAGTTTCATCCTCTGCCCCATTGTCATCAAGGGAGAGTCGGTTGGTGTCTTTGGCGTGGACAACAAGTTTTCCAAGAGAGATCTCAACGATTCGGACGTGGACACGGTCAAGCTCGTTGCTGACCAGGCAGCATCTGCCATGACCCGGATCAACCTGCTCAAATCCATTGACACCCTGACGGTGGAGTTGGGGAATACCTTTGCCGGTCTGCTGAAAAACCGCGAGGAATATGCACGCAACGTATTGAACCTGAAGGGGTACGTTGATTCCTTGACCGACAATACCGCCCATATTGCCGGGGCTTCCGAGAGCGTGCTTGCAGCGGTCGACGATACCAGTTCGGCAGTGGGCGAGATCTCCGTTGCCATCGAACAGGTCTCCCGCAATCTGGATGCACTGTCGGAAACAGTGGAAAAATCGGTCTCCGCCATGGAAGAGATCAATGCAACCATTGTCAACGTGGAAAAGAACACGGTCGTTTCCCATCAGGTCTCCAGCCAGGTAAAGGCCCAGGCAGACCGGAGCAAGGCGGTTGTGGAAGAGACCATAGCCTCCCTGGCGGAAATTCAGTGTTCGGTCGATCTTTCCTACAAAGGGATCAAGCGCCTTTCGGAAAACAGCAGCCGGATCGAGAGTATTGTCGGTGTCATCAACGACATCACCAAACGGACCAATCTTCTGGCCCTCAATGCTTCCATCATTGCGGCGCAGGCGGGCGAATACGGCAAGAGCTTCGGTGTCGTTGCCGACGAGATTCGCAACCTGTCGCTGCAGACGGGCCAGTCCACCGGCGAGATCACCGGCATCATCGAAGAGATCATGACCGAGTCCAGGACGGCGGCGAGCAATGTCACCCTGACCAAGGAGCTGGTGCAGAAAGGGGTGCAACTGGGGCAGGAGACCGGTGCCGCCCTGCAGGTGATCCTCAACAGCTCGAACCAGGCCATGGATATGACCCACCAGATCAGGATCGCCACCGAGGAACAGGCCAGGAGCGTCCAGATGGTCACCCGGTCCATAGAGGACGTCAGCGCCATGACCTCGCAGATCTTCACCGCCTCCAAGGAGCAGGCAAATGCCACCCGGAGTATCCTGCGTGCCATCAACACCATCAAGGAGATGACCCAGGAGATGGTGGGTGCCACGGGACGCCAGGTGGATGACGGCAAGGAGATCAAGCATGCGGTCGAATCAGTCGGCAGAATGGTGCTCGGCATCTTCGAGGACCTGGAGAAACGCCGCGATGACAGTGCCGCCGTTGTCAAAGAGTTGGAATTAATGAAAGAGTTCGGCGAATAAGTTGAAAAATTAATCTGGACAAACATAAACCTGATATGTTACATCCTCAGGCAGATGGGGTTTGGCCCGCTACATGAGCGGAGCAGCTACACGACCCCCATCTGCCTTTTTTCATACATACCGCCTGGATTCGTAGAGAACCGGGACGGACGGCAATAGTCAACGCTTTTTCCGGGACATTGAGTGTCCCGAGCGTGTCGAACAACGCCCTCCGTTTTGGTGGGCGTTTTGTGTTTATGGGGTTCAGATGCGCAAGCAGACAACCATTCTCGATATCCAGAAGATGAAGGCTGAAGGGACCAGGATCAGTGTCCTGACCTGTTACGATTATCCTACTGCCCGGATACTCGACGGTTGCGGTCTGGATATCCTTTTGGTTGGCGACTCGCTCGGGGTGGTCGTCGCCGGCCATGAGAATACCCTGCCGGTAACCCTCGATGAGGTGATCTATCACACCCGGGCCGTGATGCGCGCACAGCCGCGTGCCCTCGTGGTGGCGGATATGCCGTTTCTTTCCTATCAGGTGGATGTCGGGCAGGCGCGCCTGAACGCCGGCCGGCTCATCAAGGAGGCCGGAGCCGCTGCGGTAAAGCTGGAGGGGGGCGCCAACATGGTCGACGCCATCCGGGCTATCGCTTCCATCGATATACCGGTCATGGGGCATATCGGCCTGACCCCCCAATCCATACACCGCATGGGCGGTTACCGGGTGCAGGGGAAGAAGGAGGAGCACGCCGAGCAGCTCGTCGTCGATGCCCTGGCAGTGCAGGAAGCAGGGGCCTTTGCGGTCGTGCTGGAGGGGATCCCCCAGAAACTCGCCAGGAGGATCACCGAGCAGCTCTCCATCCCGACCATCGGCATCGGTGCCGGGCCGGGATGCGACGGACAGGTCCTGGTGCTCCACGACATCCTGGGGCTGTGCGAGAAGTATTCACCAAAATTCGTCAAGAGATATGCGGATGCCCGTTCCCTCATTGCCGATGCAGTGAACGCCTACATTACCGAGGTCAAGAGTGGCGAGTTCCCCACGGAAGCTCACTCGTTCAACTGATATGCGTATTGTCACGTCCATAGCAGAGATGCAGTCCATTGCCCGCACCACCCGTGGGGCAGGCAAGAGCATTGGCCTGGTGCCGACCATGGGGTTTTTGCACCAAGGTCATGCCTCACTCATGAGTGAGGGCCGAAAGCGCTGCGACCTGCTGGTCACGAGCATCTTCGTCAATCCGACCCAGTTCGGGGTGGGGGAGGACTTCGAACGGTACCCACGGGACATGGAACGTGACTCGGCACTGGCTGGAGAGGCGGGTGTCGATCTGATCTTTGCGCCGACTGCGACCGAGATGTACCCTACGGGGTTTGAGACATTCGTCGACGTCGAAAGGCTTACGCTTCCCCTCTGCGGTGCCAGCCGTCCCGGGCATTTCCGGGGGGTCACCACGGTTGTCTGCAAGCTCTTCAACATCGTGCAGCCAGATCTGGCTCTGTTCGGCAAGAAGGATTTCCAGCAGCTTGCTGTGATACGCCGCATGGCGGCCGATCTGAATATGGCTGTGGAGATCGTGGGGATGCCGATCATCCGCGAGCCTGACGGTCTCGCCATGAGTTCGCGCAACAGCTACCTCTCATCTGCAGAGCGCCGGAGTGCTCTCTGTCTCAACAGGGCCATTGCTGCGGCCCGTACTGCCTTTCGCGCTGGCGAGACCTCGGTGACCCGTCTCCGTGAACGCGCAGAAGCCATCATTGCCGAAGAACCCGCAGCTCTCATCGACTATCTGGAGTATCGCGATGGCGACACTCTGGCGGAATGCAGCCAGGCAGATCACCGTACCCTTCTGGCGTTGGCTGTGAAAATTGGACAGACCAGACTAATCGACAACGGAATTATGGGGGAGGATGACTGACATGCAAAGAAAGATGCTGAAGAGCAAGATTCACCGCGCAACTGTTACCGGTGCCGACCTGCACTACGAGGGGAGTGTAACCATTGATCTCGACCTGATGGAAGCGGCCGATATCATACCCTACGAAGCTGTCGCCATCTGGAACGTCACCAATGGCAGCCGTCTTGAGACCTACGCCATCGAGGGAGAGCGAGGTTCCGGGGTGATCTGCCTGAATGGAGCTGCAGCGCGCATGGTGGCACCGAAGGACCTGGTGATCATCGCCAGTTTTGTCGACATGGAGAACGAGGCGGCGTTGAACCATGAGCCAAAATTGGTCTTTGTGGATGACAAGAACAGGATGCTGCCGAGCCGCAAAGAGGACGCCGGCCAGGCAAAGCTGAAGAAGGTCGCCTGGTAGCCACAGGGGCGGGAATCGATAGACCGGGGAGGCTGTGACCGGGACACTATGGCATGTTTCCTCGGGAAAACGACTCAGGGCAAACGGGACAAATCCCCTTTGCCCTTTGTTTTTCCCCCTGGTACACTCTGAGTAGAACAGGAAGGGGACTGATGTAATGGGTGCCATGAAGATCATTGCCGCTTCAATGCTCTACACCTCGGGCAGGCCACCTCTGGAAGGTGGCGCGGTTGTCGTGCGAGACGGAAGAATCATCGCCGTCGGTTCGCTGGATGACATGAAGTCGGAGTTCCATCTTCCGGTAGAGGAATATCCCGGTTACGTCATTATGCCGGGGATGGTCAATGCCCATACCCATCTGGAACTGACTCACTTCCCAGCGTGGAAGCTGCGCAAAGGGCTGGATTATGCCCCCAGGACCTACGTTGACTGGATTATCCAGGTCATAAAGCTGCGACGCGGCCTGGACAGGAGCGAGCTGGAACACTCAGTACGGGAGGGGGCGCGAATCTCTCTGGAGAGCGGGACCACAACCATTGGGGAGATTCTCACCGATCTTTCCCTGCTCACCCTGTATCGGCAGCTGGGTGTCTCGGGGCGCATCTATTGCGAGGCCATCGGTCAATCGGCGCAGCAGGGTCTGGAGCGGCGTACTGCCATTGCCGAGGCGCTCACCTCCTTTTCTGGGGACTCTCTTTCCCCTGGCATATCCCCCCATGCACCGCATACCCTTTCCGGGGAGTTCCTGGGAGATCTGGTTGCGTTGTCCGAGCAGCGCTCCCTTCCCCTGATGATCCATCTTGCAGAATCTGCGGAAGAGGTCGAATTCTGCTTCGACTCAAGCGGCAAGATCGCAGAGCAGCTCTATCCCTTTGTCGGCTGGGAGTCGTATCTCCCGGCACCGCGCCGTGTATCCCCGGTAGGTCTGCTTCAGGCGGCAGGTGGGCTTACTCCGCGAACATCTGCTGTCCATTGCGTCCATGTCACGCCGGCAGACGTCGCCTGCATGAGGGAGTATGGGGCAAGCATCGTACTCTGCCCGCGCAGCAACGAGCGGCTCGCCGTCGGTGCGCCCCCCTTCATGCTGTTCAAGAGTGCGGGCATTCCCCTTGCGGTGGGGACCGACTCTCTGGCGAGTAATGATTCCCTGTCTGTCTGGGACGAGATCCGCTATCTCTATGAGCGTTTTCCCCGGCTCTTTTCCCCTGACGAACTCCTGGCGTTGGCAACTGCGGGAGGAGCCCGTTCCCTGCACCTGGAACAGGAGGTCGGTACGCTCGAGCCGGGACGACTGGCCAACATCCAAGTGATTCAGCCGGCAGGTCCGCTCGACAAGGGGCGGGTGGCGGCTACCCTCCTTGAAACCGGGTCTCTGCACGCGGTTTACCGCACGGGTGAGGTCGTCCATTCGCTCTGACCTCCCGCCGTAACCCTTTCCCTTGCAGTCCCCAGGCCTCTCTGCTACTATCTGGCCATGGCAGAGAAGCTCATCAGTAACAATAAAAAGGCTTACCACGATTATTTCATCGAAGAGAAATTCGAGGCAGGGATTGTCCTGCAGGGGACCGAGGTAAAATCGCTCCGTCTCGGCAAGGCAAACCTGAACGATGCATTTGCACTTGTGCGCGGGGGGGAGATCTTTCTCCATAACCTGCACATCTCGCCCTATGATTTTGGCAATCGTGAGAACCACGACCCTGACAGGGTGCGCAAGCTCCTTTTCCACAAGAACGAGATCGGCAAGCTGTTCATCAAGACCCAGGAGCGGGGCTATTCCCTGATACCCCTGCGGCTCTATTTCAAGGACGGCTTGGTGAAGGTTGAGCTGGGGTTGGCCAAAGGGAAGAAGCTGTATGACAAGCGTGATGATCTGAAGAAAAAGGATCAGAAACGGGATATGGCCCAAGCTCTGAAGGAGCGGCAGAAAGGGTGATGGCTGTTCTTGTCTGTTTACTTCAGGGGTTTGAACACGTATAGTAAAGAAAGAGGTAGAAAAAACAATATGGGGGTGTCCAGGTTTCGACGGGGATAATAAGCAAAGGTTGCATGCCGAGGTCCGGGTGGCTCGTTAAACAATCCGGGGCGATATAGACGCCGATAACTATAATTACGCCGTAGCAGCTTAATAACCTGCTACCGATTCTCCGACTCTCTCCCGCGGGGGAGGAAGAATCGTCATTTTAGTGGGATAGCTGATGGGAGCGCCTGTGGCCCGGATGCGAAATCAAAGCAGGATCGCTCCCCGGAAATCCCGGCCAGTGGAGTTTCGGGTGGTTAAACCAAATACTGGTATAAGCATGTAGACGCCTTCTGTGGATGATCTTCGGACGCGGGTTCGATTCCCGCCACCTCCACCAATTAACTGAAGCCCACAAGCTGAATCAGAACCCGCTAGAAATGGCGGGTTTTTTGTTTAAATGCTTGTGTGTGGTACTTTTTGGGAAAACTGGTAATTGACTGGTGGGTAAATTTTTGACTGCGAAGGCAGTTACCCTCAAACGGAGGGATATGGTTTTGAAGGGTATTGATTTAGAGCTTTATTATTACAAGACAAACCTTACAAAATGACAGAAGGCGTCATATGAAAATAATTTTAAATTGGCATGCAAATCCGTTTTTGGATTAAATTTAAGCAGCCCCTGAGGAAGACTTTTGTTTCCAGTGATGTAGATTGGAACGGTCATCTGATAAACATGACTAGAATTCAAACTCATGGCTTTGCCTGGGTACATGACAACATTATTTAGCACTGAGTTAGTGTGAAAAACATCAAGTTTCTGACTGCACAAATACCAAAGGGCCACCCGAATGGATGGCCCCTTTGGTATTGTCGGATTTTTTTACAGTCTACTTCTTTGACCGCCTGCGACCATAGACGCCGAGTCCAAGAAGACCAGCACCGAAGAGAACGATGGTGCCTGGCTCAGGAACTGGAGCTGCAATTGCAAAGTCTTGGTCTCCACCTAAACTGGCAACCGTCTGCTCATTCCCTCCAAGAAAAATGTAATTCGCATCCATCCCCGCTAGTTGGTAAAAAAGATCAAAACCTACATATGACGGCGCTACTGTTTGGGTAATTGTAAAGTCAATACCATCTACTCCTTGTACAATGTTAGAAAAATAGATGTCGCCGATTGAACTTGAAAGATTAAAGTCATTAGATTCAAAAGAAAATGTAGTGAAAACTCCGGTGTTGTTTTGAAGGGCAATAGTTCCAGAAAAGACAGTAGTACCTGAATTTGTACCATCCATCCATCTTATATGCCAAGAATTGCGTTCAGTGTTATCAGTCCAAATATAATATCCAAAATCAGAAGATGGAGTGTAAGTTGGAGTACTTTCAATTGCTGTAGGCGAAATAACACCCCACTCTGCTGGTAAAGCCAGAGCAGTGCCTGCAGACATCATAATCGCTACTCCTGCCAGTAACGCCGCCAGATTTTTCATTGTCGTTTCCTCTCGTTTCTTTGAAATGCGATCCGAAAACCGCTTGAAATTCAGAATGCTATAATGAGTATGCAATGCTGATGCCAATGTGTATGTATGTGATATTACGGGTAAACAAAGGTAGGTTTAAAAAGAAGGAGATGTTGTGTAAGGAGTTCCGACATGTGCCAGAGATCACCAGAATTCCCACCTGCCAGTTTGCAAAACGTAAAGTCCGAGCATGAAATTGGTGACTGCATGGGCCAGTATACATTGGGCAATACTTCTGGTGCGATAGAGAAGGATGTTGTAACATACACCAGCCATAATGCCGGCAAGCCAGAGATTGTGTTCAAGCCCGAACATGATTGCACCGATTAGAAATGAAGACAGGCTAAACTTGCCGATCTTAACAGATTGAAAATCCTGAGAAATAAGATATCTTAGAAGCCATGATCGCCAAAAAAGTTCTTCCATTATCGGTACGATCAGAGAAGCACCGAACATGCGGAAAACGATGAGTAGGTATTGTGTAAAGTAATCCGACACGAGTGTTGGATTATATCCTCTGACGGTGCCGATTGATGCCCACGTCCAATCCAGATGAATCCAGAGAATAAATACGATTATCCCCGTTATCAAGCTGAGGAGGGTAGACGATAACTTCCTGAAGTCGTGAAAATGTAATTCTATGTAATTCCCCCATAACATTAGAATTAACAACCCGGTGGACAGGGCCTTAACAGGATAGATATAGATGGCAATGCTTTCTGGGAAATGGAATGTTTTGTTGATGACTGGGTTCCGTAGCATCTCTTCCAACGCAATAAATGCCATGAAGAGAGCGAAAGGAGCGATTCTCGTAAAAGAGGAGTTTTTCACTAACTTTCTAATATTCATTCTAACCCCATTCCCCGTATATACTGTATAGTCTAGGAGGCTCGAATAGCACAATTTCATTTGATTCGCCAATAAATCTTTGTTAGACATAACTTGTATCCTTGCTGCATCTGTAACCAGCAGCGGATTCACGTACTAGCAATATTAGGGGGCAACTGTGGCAAAATCAATTCTCATTCTGATTGCTGTATTGATGCTTTTGGGTTGCAGTGGCAAGTCGAAGGAAGAACTGTTTGAAAAGGGTATGGCAGAGCTTGGGAATGGCAATCCGAATGGTGCGATTGTCTTTTTCAAGAATGCACTCGAGGTTGATCCGAATTTTGCGAGTGCGCGAGAAAAGCTAGCTGTTGCTTACATTGAAGCTGGTCGTTTTGCAAACGCTGAGCGAGAACTAATGAAGCTGGTTGTGCAGATGCCCCAGAAGATCGAGGTCAAACTACAACTTGCCAAGGTCTACAATTCGATGCACAGGTCGGACGATGCGCTGAAGGTTCTTAATGAATACTTGGCGAACAGGCCTGCTGATGCTGATGCACTGGAGTATAAGGGCATTGCGTTTGCCCAGAAGAAAGACGGTATTGAGGCAGAGCGATTTTTGTTGGAGTCAATCCGTGCCAATGCGAAGCAAGCGACAGCCCGGTTAGAGTTGGCAAAACTATATGCTTCATCAGGTCGGGATGCGGATGCCTTGAAGCAGATCAATGAAATTATTGCTGCCGAACCGAAGAACAGCAAGCCCTATTATTTACTAGCCCAGATTGAAGCATCCCGTGGGAACAAGGCCAAGGCGCTTGATATCTATAAGAAAGTTGCCGAGAGCAGTAAATCTGATCCAATGGCTTATTACCGGATGGGGATTCTGTATATTGAACAGCAAGATTTGACGAATGCCGAAAAAATTGTGGCTAACATGAAACAACTCTTTCCCAAAAAAGGTGAGACCGCACGGCTCCAGGGAATTCTTGAACTGAGAAAAAAGAACTATTCCGAAGCGCTCGCTTCTCTCATGAATTCAGTCAAAATCCAGCCTAATATTGAGGGATATTATTATTTGGGGATAACGCAATATTCCATCGGCGAGCTAGAAAGTGCCTTGAGCCAGTTTAGGGCAATTATTGATCGGCTGCCGTCTCATTCCCGTTCTCGATTGATGATCGCCATGATCCTGCTGCAGCAGAAAAGAACGGATGATGCAATTACTGAGGTCCGGAAAGTAATCGAGCTAGATCCGAAAAACGGTTTGGCGCATAACTTGCTCGGCAGTGCTTATTTAGCTAAAGGGCAAGTCGAAGATGGGATGCGGGAGTTAACTCGTGCTACTGAGCTAGATCCCGCCATTGTTGATGCTCATGTGAAGAAGGGTCTCGTGGATCTTGGGAGAGGGCGTGAGCGCGAGGGTGAAGCAGAGCTGTTAACTGCCGTAAAGGTAAACCCTGAACTGTTGAATTCACGTCTATTGTTGTTCAGTTATTATATGAAGAAAAACAATCCTCGTAAGGCTGAAACCACGCTTTTGCAGGGGCTTGCTGGAAAGCCTTCGGATGCGCCGCTCTACAATGCTCTGGCTGGCGTTAAGCTTAGTCAACACAAGATCGACGAAGCTCTACAGAATTTTAGGTTAGCAAAAGAGCGCGATCCTGCATTTTCCCCAGCGTATTTTAATCTAGCAACCTACTATGTTGCGAAGGGTGAGCACGATAAAGCCATTACCGAATACCAGGCCGTTCTCAGCAAAGACCCAAAGAATCTGCGAGCCCTGCTCGGTTTAGCTGCCATCTATGAGTTGAAAGGGCGCGAAAAGGAGGCACTGGATTCGTACCTTCGCGCTAAGGACACTCGACAGGATGCTGCATATCTCGCTTTGGCAGGGTATTATTCTAGGAAAAAGGATGCTGGAAAGGCTCTCAATATTTTGGATGATGCCTTGAAGGTAAACAACAAAAACCTTGCAGCCATGGAATCTAAAGGCAAGTTGCTGACGGCAGAGAATAAATACAAAGATGCCCTGAGAGTTTACGATGATATGGAACAAGTAAACCAGGGCGCAGGGATCGGGTTGAAAATTCAAACCTATATGGTCATGAAGAATGTGCCGAAGGCCGTTGCGGAAGCACAAAGAATGATCACCTTGAATCCAAATGCTGCTGCAGGTTACATGATTTTAGCGGCGATCCATGAAAGCCAGAACGATCTATCCCGTGCTGTTGATGAACTGAAAAAGGGAATCAGAGTCGAACCCCAAAACCTGCAGGCCAAGGTCCAGCTGGGAAATCTGCAAGCACGCAGGAAGGATTACTCTTCAGCCATTGCCATATTGAAAGAGTCGATTCGCAATAATTCCGAATATGCGCCGGCCCATTTCGCCCTTGGAGCGGTTTATGAACAAACCGGCAAGAAAAAAGAGGCAGTGAATAAGTACCGTGATGCTTTGACCAAGTCTACCAATTATGTACCTGCTCTGAACAATCTGGCGTATCTTCTTGCTGAAGGGTATGGTGACAAAGAAGAGGCCTTACAGTTGGCTATTTCAGCGTACCGGGCAGAACCGGGCAATCCAGGCGTTCTTGATACGTTGGGATACTCCCTACTTAGAAATAATAAGCATGCTGATGCTGTAAAGGTCTTGGAGAAAGCAGCAGCATTGTTACCAAACAATCCTACAGTTTTGTATCATTATTCTCTTGCCTTGAATGGAAAAGGCGAAAAAGTTAAATCTATGGATATTCTTAACAAGGCGCTTCAACATGGTGCATTCCCTGAGTCGGCTTTAGCGTTACAGTTGCGGAGTCAATTATCCCAAGCAGGGAAAGGGCAAAGCGTTAAGTGATCAAACGTGCAGTCTTCCTGATAGCAGGGGATACCCTGGCAGCACTTGTCGCTCTGTCTGCGGCATATTTGATCAGATTCGGGTCTGTTTCGCAGCTGCATGATTTTTCTCATCAGCATCAACTGGGGATTTTCATGTTCGTTGCAGCACAGATATCTTCATCGTTTCTTGTTGAGCTCTACGCGCTTTTTTCCGAGAACGGCAAAAAAGAACTTGCGATCCGCATCATTATATCCATAGTTGTTTCATTCTTTATCCTGACAGCAATATTTTACCTTTCTGACTTTGCTCCATATGGTCGAGGGGTATTGGCAATAGCCCTTATAATGTTTGCCTTGCTGCAATTTTCCTGGCATTCACTTTATCGTATCCTCTATGGTCTTCCCTGGATGTCTAGAAGGGTTCTTGTGCTCGGTACAGGACCCTTGGCGCGACAGATTGGCAATCTCATTGAGAAAAAGAAACTGAACTATCAATTAGCCGGATATGTTAATTGTTCATCTGAGCCAGTGATGGTGCCGTATCATTGCATTATTAACTCAGAAAATGGTCTGCTTGACGCTATTAAAAATGTTGGTGCGCACAAAATTGTCGTTTCGTTATCAGAACGACGGGGGATGTTCCCTCTTCAAGAGATGTTGAGCTGCAAACTATCCGGTATCGAGGTTGTGGATGCACCATCGTTTTATGAACAGATGACTGGGAAACTCCTTTTGGAGAATATTACGCCCAGTTGGTTTATTTTTTCACATGGATTTCAGGTTACTTTTGCTTTGCGGGCATTGAAGCGGATGGTAGATATTTCCAGTGCTCTAATCGGGTTGCTTTTCACTTTCCCGGTTTTCCCAATAATTGCTTTGTGTATAAAGCTGGACTCACCTGGGCCGATTTTTTTTCGTCAGGTGAGAGTTGGCGAGAGGGATCGCCCCTTTACTCTGCTCAAGTTCCGTAGCATGCGCCAGGACGCTGAAAAAAAAAGCGGCGCTGTATGGGCTGTTGAAAACGATCCGCGTGTAACCCGATTTGGAGAGTTCCTGAGAAAAAGCAGAATCGACGAAATTCCTCAGCTGCTCAATGTTATTCGTGGGGACATGAGTTTGGTCGGCCCCCGACCGGAGCGACCGGAATTTGTTGGCAAACTCAAAGCAGTTATCCCATACTATTCAGAACGACATTACGTGAAACCGGGTGTTACCGGGTGGGCGCAGGTCAGTTATCCTTATGGTGCATCAGTGGAAGACGCTATAGAAAAGCTTCGCTATGACCTATATTACATAAAAAACATCTCCCTTCCATTTGATATATTGATTATACTTGAAACAATTAAAGTTGTTTTATTTCGCCGGGGTAGTAGATAAACAAAAGGAGTCGTTCATGAGGCAAGCGTTAATAACGGTTCTGTTTTTGATGATATTCCCAGTTGCTTCTTATTCAGCTGATTATGTGATCGGAGAGGGTGACGGATTGGATATTGCTGTTTGGGGAGTCCGTGAGCTTAATGCGAGTGTCAGAGTGAGACCAGATGGTAAAATTACCTTACCAGGTCTTGGCGACGTAATAGCAAGTGGCTTAACTCCAAAATCTCTGCAGGATGTCCTCTCGGAAAAACTTAAGGAGCTTGTAAAAAACCCGATAGTTACAGTAACTGTCAGAGAAATAACAAACAGTCGAGTTTATTTTTTTGGAGGGGGTATAAATTCAGGCGTCTATGACCTTAATCGCAGGACAACGTTATTACAGCTTTTATGTGTTGTAGCGGGCAACAATGGTCCAGCAGCCAGTGCTCCTGTTGCTGGGGCACCAGTAGCACGATCTCCAGATTTCAAGAAAGCGTATTTACTGAGAAATGGCAAGAAAATAAAAGAAGATTTTTACAATCTGTTTATTACAGGTGATGTGTCAGAAGACATAATTATTGATTCCAATGACTTGATTTTTATTCCTCAGCTTCAGGATAAATCCGTTTATGTATTTGGTGCAGTAAATGCCCCAAAGGCCATAGAGTACAGGGAAGGGATAACAGTGATGGATGCAATTCTCGAAGCAGGTGGATTCACAAGATTTGCGAGCCAAAATGATACCGAAGTGAAGAGGAAGTCTGGAAGTAAAGAAGAAACAATACAAGTGAGAGCTAAAGATATAACAAAAAGTGGTGATATGTCACAAAATATTAAGCTTAAATCTGGTGATTATGTAATTGTCAAAGAAAGTATTTTCTAGAGAGAGCGAAATGGAAAATCAAAATATTGATTATAACGGCATAATTAGGTTGGTGCTAAAAAAACGGTGGGTATTCGTATCAACAGCATTATCGATTATGACAATCTCAGTTATTATAAGTTATCTCCTCCCTAAGATTTATGAATCTAAAAGCACAGTTTTTATCGAGAAAAACGTAATTAGTGAACTTGTAAAGGGCATTGCAGTTACCCCGTCAATGGAACAAACTTTAAGAGTCTTAAAAGTAGCGATGACAAGTCGACCTTTGCTAGAAAAGGTTATCAATGAACTTGATATGATTAAAGGCAAGGGGCCTAATGAATTACCAGAATTACTCGAATTGATAAATAAAAACATCACAGTTACAGTAAATAGAGACAATACGATGTTTATAATATCTTATCTAGATAAGGACCCACGACTTGCGAGGGATTTTGTTAATACACTAGTTAAATCATATATTGAACAAAATGTATCATCAAAGCGAGATGAATCATATGGCGCCATTAAATTTATGACTGAACAGTCTGACGCTGTTAGAAAAAAGATTGAGGCAATAGATAAGGAAATAAATCAATACAAAGTTCAACAAGGAGGAGTGATTAATATTGATGAGTCGAGGCTTTTTACTGAAATAAACGCAGATCAAACGAGACTTCATGAAGTGCAGTTACGTCGTAGGCAGTTGGAAGGTTTGAAGCCCGTTACGCGTAGAGAATCTGATCCTCTAAATAATCAGTTGATAACACTTCAGCGGCGTTATGATGAGTTGCGTTCACAGTTTAACGAGAATTATCCCGAGTTGATCAGGATTCGAGGTGAAATTGAAGTACTCCAAAAACAAATCAAAACCAGACCTCAAAATTCTCCTTCTCTAATTGATCCTGTTGAAATAGCAAGGATTGAGGCTGAACTGAATGCATTGAAAATATCCGAACAGACTTTAGCTCGCTCTATATCAATCAATCAGAATTTACTTAAGAGAATACCTTCTGCTAAAGCCAATCTGGAACAGATGGAAGCTGAACGAAGGAACCAGAAGGCTTTGTACGATCAACTTTTATCTAGGCAAGGGCAATCAGAAGTGTCAAAGCAGATTGAAGTCCAAGACAAAACAACAACGTATCGTATTGCTGAACCAGCAATAATTCCAGTTAAACCGGTTAAGCCTAATCGAATTAGGATTATGTTGTTAGGATTAATCGCTGGAATAGGTGGAGGGATTGGGCTCCTTTTGGGAATTGATTTCCTTGATAAGTCAATCAAAAATGTAGACAGTGTTAAGTTACTTGGTCTGCAGATTCTTGCGATAGTGCCACAGATACCCGATTATGAAAAGGAAATGAGAACGCAACGAAAAAATCGGATTTTGACAGTTTTATCTTCAAGTTATTTAGGCATAATCTTATTCGTAATCGCCATGGAGGCAGCTGGTTTGCCATATATGGACAAAGTTTTCGCTCTTATTACTTCCGGTTTTTAATGAGGTAATCACGTGAGTAGAATAGAAAAAGCTCTTGAAAAAGCATCCCAGTTGAGGACAAAGTCGCCTAGGCAACAGACCACCAGTATGGTTAAAACAATTGAGTCAGCAATTGAAAATACGGTTGATATATTCCCAAATCAAAAAAAAACGGATGTTCTCCTGGTTTCTAACCCTTTACTGGTTGTCTCAACGGATCCTTCATCACATATTGCAGAAGAATATCATAAGTTGAAAAGTGTAATGATCTCGCTCGCACGAAAAGATGAGATCAATAATGTTGTGATGATTACCAGTGCCCTACCCGGCGAAGGGAAAACCATCACGTCAATCAATCTTGCGTTGAGCCTTGCAAAGGAGATTGACAGCACAGTTCTGCTGATTGACGCTGATTTGAGGAAACCTTCTATCGCTGATTATCTGGGAATACCTGCAAATCTTGGTCTTACCGATATCCTTGAAGGTCGAGCTGAAATCGAAGAGACTTTGTTGCGCACAGGAGTAGGTAAATTGGTTGTTTTGCCGGCTGGTAAGGTGGCAATAAATCCGGTTGAACTTTTTTCATCCAACCGTATGTCACTGTTCGTTCAGGAGATCAAGCATCGATACCCTGACCGTTTTATTATATTTGATGCACCCCCGATACTTCCTTTTGCGGAAACAAGAACTCTTGCTAACCTCGTAGATGGAGTGATTCTTGTAATTAAGGAGAGATTGGCCTCTGTCGCAAACGTTACTGAAGCCATATCTTCACTTAGTGATACTCGAATTCTCGGAGCTGTTTATAATGAGGTAGAAGTGTCTGTTAGTCTTGATAGATATAGTCATTACTACGGTGGTTACCGCTATAAAAAACCTGCTCCTGTTGAAGGCGAAGCTGTAGTTCCGGAGACTCGATGAATGTATGAAGAATATTTTAAACTCAATGTAAAGCCATTTGACCTTGTGCCAAATCCAAAATTCCTGTTTATGAGTAAGTCTCACAAAAAGGCTCTTACTTATTTGGATTACGGTATACGCGAAAGAGTCGGATTTATTCTATTGACTGGCGAGGTTGGTTCAGGGAAAACGACTATAATCAGGGATCTCATAAAGAAACATCATGGTGAGGTTGTTATATCGAAGGTATTTAACACGAGGGTTAATTCTGAACAACTTATTGCTATGATTAACGATGATTTTGGTATTCCCGTTTCTGGTAAGGATAAAACTATGATGCTTCGAGATCTAAACGATTTCTTAGTAGAGCAGTACGCCCGTGGAAATTCGCCAGTACTGATTATAGATGAGGCCCAGAATCTCACACAAAAACTTCTTGAAGAAATCAGGATGCTTTCCAATCTTGAAACTGACAGCTCGAAACTATTGCAGATAATACTCGTTGGCCAGCCTGAACTTCGATCAACCATGAAATCTCCTGTCCTGAGGCAATTGCGTCAGCGGATCAGTATTAACTGCCATCTACAACCTCTCTCGAGGCAGGAGGTTGAGCAATATATTCTCTATCGTCTCGAAGTTGCTGGCAATCGTGAGGCTGTAACATTTTCACCTGGAGCATTTGATCTTATATATTCAAGCAGTCGAGGAATTCCAAGAATAGTTAATATTTTGTGCGATTTCCTATTGATATCTGCATTTGCCGAGGAGACGAATACGCTGGATGATGAAATGGTTCATGAGGTTATCGGTGAGCTTGATGTGGACCAGCAGTTTTGGCATGTGGAGGTTGATGAAGCATGCGCAAAGAATCCAGTACAAGTCGATACTGGCGAAATTGCTCGAGCACTCCAGATGATAAATCGTCGTCTCGATTCTATCGAAAAAGATTCCCGAAGCTATTCTGACTCAATAGTTAAAGAGTTTGGGCAGAAGCTTACAGATTTGCAAAATGCCTTCATGTTTCATGTTAAAGAAACTGATGCTGCCGTCACTTCAATGGGTTCCAAGATAGACAGGCTACGTTCCATGCTTGATGATCCTGGACAAGATGGGGGAGATAAGAAGACGGGCCTTGTGAAAAAATTGATGGGGGCATAATGTTTTTTGATAAGTCATATGATCGGACATGTAGAAATAATTTGAGAAAGCTACGGAATAACGCGATTACAGTTTTTTGTTTGGTGTTATTTTCTTTGGTTGAACCCGCGTGCGCCGAATATCAGATTGTTCCTAGAATTGATGTCAGCGAAGAGTATAACGATAACCTTTTTCAAACTGAGACAGACCGTAAGACAGATTATATATCACGCATTCAACCTGGCATTGCTTTTCGCTATACTGCTCCATTATGGGATTGGGATCTTTCCTATGGCTTCGATTTCCGCCGATATGCAAAAAGGCTTCGTGAAGATGAGGAAACTCATAATTTTACCGGGACCAGTACTATCAGGCTAATAGATAATTTTATGTTTATCGATTTAAGAGATACATATAGTCGCGTTTCACTGGATGTTACCAGGACTACTACCAGTGACAGCCTTTTTGTTAATCAAACTGATTCCAACGTATTCACTGCTTCTCCGTACTTTGTTTTGCATCCATCAGCTTCAGTGACTGTCCGCACTGGTTACACCTATATAGATACATGGTATAAATATACAAATGCAGAATCAAGGAAACAGCACTCAGGTTTTATTGATGCATCGTATGAAATGACGTCCAAGTTTTTCCTTAACAGCTCATATAGATTGGACAGAGAACTTGCCAATACTTTTAAGTTTTATCGACATGAAGCGACTATCGGGACACGTTACGAATATGCAGAAAGGTCGTTTATTACAGCCCAGGGAGGAATTACAAGTGAAGAGTATGACAGTGTCGATACAAATGCTTATACAACCAGCCCGTATTGGAATATTGGGATAACTCACACATTTGATACAGTTACAGCTGCGTTATCTTCCAGTGTAAGATATGCCGATGATCCTCTTGGTGGTTCTCTAAGGGAAAATATTTATGGATTCTTGACAATTCAGAAAAGTCTGAAGAAGGGCACTATTACAGTTAACTCGTCATATTCAGAATATTTTGATGGCAAAACAGATGTCAAGACAGGTGAGCGGCTGGTTGCCGGCATGAACGGAGTTTATGAAATAATGGAACATTTGGACTGTAGACTAAGCTTCAATTTCGTGAATTACAGAGATCTTACTCTCAATGGCACAACCAAAAGATATTATGTTGACAGTGGACTCAGATATTCATTTGGGAACAACCTTTCCATTGGAATGTCTTATGGTTATGCCAACTATGAGTCTGCACAGATTACCACTGACAACATGCATGGGAATCGAGTTATTTTAGATATATCAAAGGTTTTCAACCAGTAATGCTTAATGCATTGACCATAGATGTGGAGGATTATTTTCAAGTTAATGCATTTGCACCATATTTATCACGTGACAAATGGGATTTAATTCCGCTCCGGGTTGTTGATAATACCCTTCGTATTCTGGAGATGCTTGATGCTAATAATCTAAAAGCAACATTTTTTATCCTGGGTTGGGTAGCCGAAAGAGAGTCGGGTCTGATAAGAGAAATTCAGCGCAGGGGGCACGAGATAGCTTGTCATGGTTACGGACATGAGTTGATATATGATATTGGGCCAGAACGATTCAGGGAAGACCTCAGGCGTGCTAAAGGGATAATTGAGGAGTTGATTGGATCTAGAGTTTTCGGATACCGTGCCCCAAGTTACTCAATAACTGAAAAATCGCTCTGGGCTCTGGATATACTCATTGAAGAAGGTTTTACCTATGATTCTAGTATATTCCCAGTCTACCACGATACATATGGTGTGCCGAATTCACCACGTTTCCCTCATTGTATCAAACGTGAAGCTGGTTCTATAATGGAATTTCCACTGACAACATATCCGATCAGCTTCGGTAAAAAGGAATTCCGCCTTCCTATAGCAGGTGGAGGGTACCTAAGACTGTTCCCCGCTCAATTTCTTGTGCGAGCCATTCGTTCAATAAATATAATTGAGAATCAACCCGCAGTCCTTTATTTCCATCCATGGGAAATTGACCCCCAACAGCCTCGCATTAAGGCGGGTTTAAAGTCCCGGTTTCGGCACTACCTCAATCTTGCCGGAACAGAGGACAAAGTGAAGCACATTATCGGATCGTTGAATTTTAGTACAATGACTGAAACTCTGGCAGTAACTGTATGAATATTTGTTGCATAGGTAATGAAGAACATCAAATTTGGGATGATTTCATATCTCGTCATCCATCCGCCACATCCTACCATCAATATTCTTGGCGTAAGATAATAGAAAACAGCTTCGGTCACCCGTGCTATTACCTGGTGTTGTGGGCAGACAGTGGATTGGTCTCTGGTATATTGCCGCTTGTCCATATGAAAAGCATGCTATTTGGCAATTCCCTAGTTTCATTGCCCTTTGTTAATTATGGCGGACTGTTATGTGATTCTACTGACGCAGAGATTGCTCTGCTTAGAGAAACTGAGGCACTTCGTCAATCACTCGGTTCAGATCACGTCGAACTACGTCATATCGGGTCTGAGAAAGAACAACTTCCGTCACGGAAACGCAAGGTAACAATGATCCTTTCTCTGAACCAGGATGAGTCTGCTCAGTGGAAAGGGTTCAATGCAAAACTTAGAAACCAGATTCGAAAAGCAGAGAAGAGCGGACTTGAGCCTATAATCGGCCATTTGGACTTACTCGATGGTTTTTATGATGTCTTTGTCCGCAATATGCGAGACCTTGGAACTCCAGTTTATTCTAAGGAGTTTTTCAAGAACGTGCTAGAAGAGTTTCCTGACTCAAGTCGAATTATTGCAGTTAGGCATAAGGGGAAGGTCATCGCTGCTGGGATTGCCATCTGGTTCAGGGACACTATTGAAATCCCGTGGGCTTCGTCCATAGCTGATTACAGGAACTATTGTCCCAATAATATGCTGTATTGGGAGGCGATAAGGTTTGCTATCGGAAAAGGGTTTTCAAAATTCGATTTCGGTCGTTCCACACCTAATGAAGGTACCTACAATTTTAAGAAACAATGGGGAGCAGAACCAGTACAACTTTACTGGCAGTATCTGTTGGCAGAGGAAAAGCAACTGCCGAATCTGAATCCGAATAATCCAAAGTTTGGCATTGCAATCAGTGTTTGGAAAAGGCTCCCTGTTTGGGTGACACGGATATTGGGGCCGCGAATTGTGCGGAGTATCCCATGATTGCGGCAGTAGATGTCTCTTTTGTCATCCTTACTTGGAACTCGGAAAGCTACATCTCTAGATGTCTTGATTCACTTTTGGTAAGTTTGGAGGGGACTGGACTTTCATTCGAGATTTTTGTCGTCGACAATGGTTCCCGCGATACTACAGCCGATATTTTGAAGGTATACGAGAAGACAATGCAAGGGGTAGTCATTCCAATTTTCTTCAAAACGAATCTTGGAACGACAGTTTCTCGCAACGCTGCCCTGCGGATGGTTCGGGGTGTGTATATATGTGTTATGGATTCGGATGTTGAGGCAATTCCTGGGGTGTTCCCAAAGCTGATAGAAGTTCTATGCGAGGAACCTAAGGTTGGGATGGTTGTCCCGCAAATTCTCTATCCGAGCGGTCGCTGGCAAAAATCTACGGATCGTTTTCCAACCTTGATGCATAAGATCAACCGATATTTTCGCCTTCGGCAGATTGAGGCAGCTGAGGAGAGTGCGGCCATAGATAACACGGAAAAACGCGATGTTGATTACGCAATATCTGCACTTTGGCTGTTTCGGAGTGAGGTGTTGGAAACAGTGGGATTACTCGATGAAAAGATCTTCTATGCTCCTGAGGATGTAGATTATTGTCTGCGAATTTGGGAAAAAGGATACCGTATTCTTTACTTTCCTGCAGTACATGTTATCCATCATACGCAAGAAATTTCACGTGGTTTTAAGTTTAATAAAGCAAAAATTGAACATGTAAAAGGGCTTATATATTTATTCATTAAACATCGCTATGTGTTCGTTGGACCAAAGTTTAAAGCTCCATAAGGTTTTGATGCAAATGGATTTTACAATAATTATACCAGCCAAAAATGAAGAGAAATATATTAGCATGTGTCTTGATTCCATAAATGCTATGGATACTGAAGGTTTAACTTTTGAAGTTATTGTTGTTGATAATGGTTCAACTGATAAGACAGTCTCTATTGCAAAAGCCAAAGGTGCCACAGTTTTTGAGAAGCCTGATTTAACCATTTCGGCTCTTCGAAATTTTGGAGCTACTCAAGCTGCTGGAGATATTCTCGCCTTTTTGGATGCGGATTGCACAGTTGACAATAAATGGCTCAAAAACGCCTTAGTTTATAAAGATCAAAATGAAGTTGTATCTTTTGGCAGTCCTGCAGTTATTCCCGAAAATGCAACATGGGTGCAAACAAGTTGGTTTGCGATAAGAGAGAAAAAGTGCCAGATTCAAGAGGTAAATTGGCATGAATCTGCGAATGTTTTTGTGTTAAAGAAGGCTTTTGAAGAGGTAGGAGGGTTTGACGAGACGTTGATTACTTGTGAAGATTATGACCTTTCTGCAAGACTAAAAAAGATAGGTCGATTGCTCTGTGATAATAGGATAGTTGCTGTTCACCACCGAGAACCTGCGACTGTAGGAGATTTTTTTAGGAAAGAAAAATGGCGTGGCAAAAGCAATTTATCAGGTGTGATGAGCCACGGACTTCAATGGAATGAAATGCCAAGTTTAATCTTGCCTTTTATTCACTGTCTTTTTGCATTATCTTTTATGTTATGTGTCATTGCATTATTTGTTAATGGTAAAGAATGCCTGCATTATGCAATTATTATATTCTTGATATGGCAATCACCTTTTATGGTGCTTGCTTGCTATAAGAATAGGAGTGTCAGGCCTGTTTATGTATTTCAATTGTATTTATTGATTAATGTGTACTTCTTTGCCCGTGGATTGGCTGTTTTTCGATTATAATAGTCTTGAGAGTGTATTTTTGTTCTATTACAGAAACATTCCTCATGCAGGAATTTTTATCGCTATCATCAGTGCGTGAAGTGACTGAATAGAATAAGTTGATCGCAATTGATACTGATTCCAGTGGATAAGCAGGCTATTAAAGTGAAACAGATTAAAGTCCTTCAGCTGGGAGCTTCAACGGGGCTATATGGCGCTGAGCGATGGATCTTAGCTCTAATAAGAAGTTTGCCCCTTGATCATCTTGACTTATGGGTTGGTGCGATTAAGGATTCACCTCTGCAGCAAGTAGATCTTTGCCAAGAGGCTGAGGTGTCGGGATTTAAAACCGTCATTTTTGAAGGTTTTGGCAGGTTTAATTTGCATGCAGTTGGACTTGTCAGGCAGTTTATCAAAAGTAACAGTATTGATATTCTTCATACCCATGGATATAAATCTGATCTTATAGGTATTATTGCGACCAAGGGAACAGCCTGTAAGGTAATATCCACCCCGCATGGCTGGACAAAAAAACCGGATTTAAAGTTGTTCTGCTATGAAATCATTGATCGATTAATATTTCCGTTCTGCGATGCGGTTGTCCCCTTATCAAAGACAATGGCGGAGCCACTTCGTAAAATTCCTAGATTAGCAAAAAAGCTTTACTTGATTCCCAATGGTGTTGATATTCTTGAAATCGAAACCATCGATTCGGTTGCCGAAGAAATGAGACGTTGGAAAGAAGAAGGGACTTTAATTGCTGGATATATTGGACGACTTATCTCTGGAAAGGGAATCGAAACTCTTTTGACGTCTCTTTTAGAGCCGGGTATGGACAATTGGCGCCTTGCTATAATCGGCGATGGTGAGCAAGGTGATGAATTTAAGTCACTGTCTCAACGCTTGGGGCTTTGTGAAAGGGTTAAATTTTTTGGGTTTCGCCCTGATCGGTTAAACTTTTTAAGAGGGTTTGATGCGTTTGTTCTCCCCTCAGAATCAGAGGGGATACCGAGGTGTCTAATGGAGGCTATGGCGGCAAGGGTGCCGGTAGTGGCCTCCGATATTCCGGGGTGTCGTTATTTGGTAGATCACAAATGTACTGGTTTGCTATTTGAGACCAATAATGCCAGTGACCTAGCTCAGGCGCTACTTAGTTTGGTATCTGAACCGCAATTGACTCAAAAGTTAGTTAATGCCGCATATGATCATGTGAATACTTATTATTCTGCAAGCAGGATGGCCAGGGAGTATGGTCTTCTCTATGAGCGTTTATTGACGGATTCCATAATTTAATAAGGGTGAGGCAAAAATGGTAATTCTAACATGCGCGAATGCTGCCAAGGAAACCCATGAAGGTAAAGCTTTTAAAAATTTCAGTTTCAGAAGACTCATTGAAGACACCATCAAAAGGTCAGAATATTTTGGGTACAAGATGGATGTTTACGATCTAGGGAATTTAGGTATCGGTGAGTTGTATAGTATTGAAGACGAGAGTTTTGTAGCGACAGGTTATTATGAAAAAGAAGTGAAAAGCGGTTATAAGACTAAATCTCTTTTTAAACCAGAAATTGTAAAACTGTCAATGGCAAAGCATGATGAACTGATAGTCTATCTTGACGGTGACGCCCAACTTTGTGGATGCATCGACGAGGTCGACACAGATGATTATGACATTGGTGTTACCCTTCGGGATGTCGAGGAATTGGATAATGATTGGCATCGGGAGCATATGGATATTGTAAAATATGTCAATGCGGGTGTGATCTTTTTTCGACCCACTCCGAAGGCTCGCGAGTTTGTTGAGAATTGGGCTTGTATGACAGAGCAGTTGGGGAATGACCAGATGGCACTCAATAGGCTGTCGTGTCCTGATGAATACCCGAAGGCTTGGACTGTACATATCTTGAATGGAGTTAGAGTTAAGTATTTTCCTGGGAAGGTCTATAATTTCTACTACTTTATGGAAGCGACAGCTCTTGGTGCTAAGATTTATCATTTTAAAGGATCAGTACGACATTTTTATCCCTTCGACTTGAAGAAACGGCTGTTTTGCTTATGTATCGTACCAATTATCAATTTGGTATCAAAGGTGAGAAAAAAGCCCGTTGCTCGGTAATTGACAGCACTTGGGGTCTCAAGTCTACGAATAAAGTTAGGTGCTATGCTTAAAATTTGTAAAAATTTTTTCGGATACCTAAACAGTAATGGAGTTCAATACTGTCACTGGAAGAGCAATCTGAACTTAGATAAGTCTCTGACTGGTACTACCGATTTGGACATCCTCGTAGCACTTTCATCTCAGAAACTATTTAATCAGGCAATTGATATTTTTGGTTTTAAAAAAATCCTCTCTCCTCCAGGAAAGCAATTCCCTAATCTGGAAGATTATCTTGGGTTTGATCTGACGACCGGAACCTTGATCCATTTGCATGTGCACTATGCCCTTGTTTTGGGTGAGAAGTTTATAAAAAACCACCATCTTCCCTTGGAATCTCTTTTTTTCCGACACTTGATTCCTTCTTCGCAGGGGTTATGGATCCCCTGTCCTGAGTTGGAGCTTATTGTTCTCGTTTTGCGTGCCCATATGAAAACCGATCTGGTTTCACTTGCCAAGCATCAAATTAAAGATTTTCTTGGGCATAGCTATATCCCGTTTCCCGACAATATCAAGGAAGAGTTTGATGAACTGATAAAATGCTCCGACTTGGATAAGGCAAGATTAATCTACCGTGAAAGTAGGTTGCCTCTCCATGAAGATATAGTTTTCGGTTTTATTCGTGAACTGTCTGAGGGTAGTTTGAGAGCGAGATCAGTTGCTTTAAGAAAAATACAGATTTTGCACGGCTTAAGGGGTTACCAGAGACAAAACAATTTTGCCGCGTATGGAAAATACATTGGTCAATATATTCAGCGGCTTCCACTGCTAGCTAGATTTATCGTCTCAAAGAAAAAAACTTTTTGTGATGGGGGAAAGGTATTTGCTGTAGTAGGTGCGGATGGGGCGGGGAAGTCTACACTCATAGGTGACTTGGAGGCGTGGCTCTCATGGAAGGTCATTGTTAAGCGAACATATTATGGTATCCCCAAGTCATCAGTTATTCAAATGGGATTTTGGATCGTGCAGAAGCTTGAGAAGCTAAGCCTCAATCACCTTTCCAAAGAACTAAATGCACTTTTATGGTTAATCATTGCTCACAAAAGGTTCGTAACTGCTGTTAAGGCTCAAGCGCTTGCCGCAAAAGGAATATTGGTTCTGTCGGACAGATTCCCCATGAAGGATTTTCATAAAATGACTAATCCTATGGATGGTCCTCGCTTGTTTGGATCCAATAGTTGGTTTTCTCAAAGAGAATCCCTTTATTACCAAAATCTTGTCTATCCTAATCGCATCTTTGTTCTCAAGGTAGCTTTTGATGAATTGAGGAAGCGAAAGACCGACCTCCCTCTTGATATTCACATGCTGAAGGCTGAGGCGGTCAATAGCATTACTGAACGAGAAGGTATAATTATTGTTGACGCTAACCGCAGTTATGAAGAAGTTTTACTCCAGATCAAGACTTTGATATGGCAAGAATTAGTTAAGGCGACATACGAGAGAGGAAAGTAATTGTGCGATTTGAAATGCCCAATGATCTTATTGCTTTTCCCGAAATTGGTATTTCTGCCATTTGGGCGAAAACACATTTGATATAATGATGGCTTTCCTTTTTATATTCATAAACTGCCTGGGGTACTTTCTTGCTTTAACCCGCGGACCATTTTGGGGGCTCCTTGTTTACGCGCATATCTATTTTAATGCGCCTGACCCTTCCATAAATTGGTGGGCAGATATGCTTCCGTTTCAAAACTGGAGTTATGTCACTACATTAGTACTGTTCACGTCAATGTTGCTTCATAAAGATCGTCTTTCATCCAGGCCCATCAAAACAATTTATCTAGTTTTTTTCTTTTTGGGACTCACTTCAATTATCACGTTTACAATTTCTGGGTTTCAAGATGTTTCGCGTACATTTCTTGTGCAATTAGCTTCTTACACCATAATCTGCATAGCAATAATAAAAATTATTAAGTATGAATGGCAATTAAGGCTATTGTGGTTATGGATCATATTGCTTTCAACCTATCTTTCAATCAACGCATATTTAAATGGCAAAAGAATTCACGGACGGCTTGAAAATATTGGAGCTGCAGATTCTATAAGTTCAAATTTATTTGGACTATTGCTTGCTGGTATTATTCCATTACTGATACCTTTTCTTTGTAATGGTAAAAGATATGAACGCATACTATGTTTAATATGTATACCTTTCATATTCAATGCGATAGTTCTTTGTAACAGTCGTGGATCATTTGTTGCTCTTGCTGGTGGATTTGTAGCTGCATTTTTATTTCTTGCTGATAATAAGTTGAGAAAACGGATGATGATTGTCGGTGTTGGGCTTATCGGTATTTTCATTTACTTGGCCGATCAGGAAATGATTGATCGTATATCAAGTTTGTTACAGGCTAAAGAAGCTGTAGAAGATGACCAGCAGGCGAACACTTTATCTAGCGGAAGGCTTGAGATTTGGCGTTATGGTCTTCAAATGGTTGGTGATCACCCATTTGGGGCAGGTCCAGGAGGCTTCAAGCAATTGGCTAAGGATTATCTACCGGCTGAAATATTGACTGTCCATGCTGAGGGGGAATCCGGAGTACGGGGAGCCCATAATTCCTATCTTCTTGTATTGGTGGAGCAAGGGCCACTTGGATTGCTGCTTTGGTTATGTTTATGTCTTAGTACTTGGCTGAAAGTCTATAAATCATCAGTAGTATTAAAAGGTAGTGCTGATTGTAACTCCTTTCTGAGTTATGCGGTTTTAGCAATGGGGATTTCATTTTCCGCATCAGTACTCGGAGGTTTGTTTACTTCCAGGGTTTATTATGAGTTCTTTTGGTGGCAAATTGCGATGGTTATTGTACTTTTTCATTTCGTCCACTTCGGTGATGGACGCGAGTTTTCAATCACCGAGCCGGTTTCTGGCTTAAAGTGAGCTCATGTCAAAAGATCATGTCTTCAAAAAACTGTTGAAAAACTCCGGAACCATTTTTTTGGGAAACTCGGCAGCATCAGCGTTGAACATGGTCTCGTTTTCTCTGATGGCGAAAGCGGTTGGTGCTGAGTTTCTTGCAGTTTACGCTCTTTCTCAAACATATGCCAATTTGGTAAACGACATCTTCAACGTTCAGACATGGGAAGGGCTAATAAAATTCGGGTCGACAAAATTAAGCGATGACGAGATGGCGAGTTTGATTAAAACCAATATTGTGATCGATTCCATAAGCGCCTTGGTAGCCTTTGTTTTTGCACTGCTCTTGGCCCTGCCAGTAACGATTCTCGCAGGATGGGATCGCGCTAATATCCCAATAATCTCTTTGTACTCTATTTCAATCCTGTTTAACAGTACAACTTTGACGATCGGAATTCCCAGGCTTATGAGGGAATTCTCAGGTGTTGCAAAAATCCAAATAGGTGTTTCCGTTATCAGGCTGCTATCTGTAGGACTCTGTTATTTCTTGGGGGGGGCCTCCCGCTTGTTCATAAGTATTTACCTTTGTATGGATATACTCACCAATATTGGGTTAATATGCTTCAGTGTGCATCTCGTTAAGCAGAAGCTTGGCAGTGGATGGTGGTCGAAAAAGCTAATATTTAATAGAGAGCAAATAAGCTTCATTTGGTGGTCCAACCTTAGGACTATAATCAGGATACCTGTCAGGCACTTCGATGTAATTGTAATTAGCTCGGTTATATCAATGGAAGCATTGGGAGCCTATAAGGTCTATAAGGAAATTACCAAGGTGATATCTAACGTTTCAGATCCCGTAAGTCAAGCTATTTTCCCAGAGTTTACCAAGTTGATAGGTACTGAAAATCACAATGAGTCTGTAGCTCTTGCAAGAAAGTCAATGTTTGCTATGTCTATAGTTGCTATTGCACTTTCAGTGTTCCTTTGTCTTATCTCTGAAATAGTTGTAAAAACATTTTTTGGACATGAGTTTTTAATACATATGAATATACTGTATTTAATGATAGTTATTACCGCATTCGCATTTTCTACAACACCTATAAATTCATTGTTTATCGCAGCTGGTTTTGCTAAGGCAAGTTTTTATGTAGTCCTTATTACAAACAGTGTGTACCTTTTGATGGCATTTTGGTGTGGTTCTGTATGGGGACTTTTGGGGATAGTATTAGCCAATGCAGTTCAGTTTGTACTAAACAAAGAGTTAAAGGTATTTATTCTAAAAAGGGCTGGGAGGTGGACGGTTAAAGCTTAACGCTAAGCCGGAACCGACTGCTCATTATGAATCGGTAGCGTATCAATGGTTTCTATAGTAAAAACCATGGATTGAATGCTTTAGGTTTAGTTGAAATGTGCTTGTTTATGATGTTTTTATTTAGTATGTACAAGGGTGAGTTGATAAATGAATAATGTACAAAATATAAAACAGATCATAAAGAAGAGTATTTCTATGATCTGTTTGAAGGATAATGGGGATAAGCAATTATTGCTAACATTCGATGATGGGCCGGCGGATGAAATAACTTTACATGTATTAAATAAATTATCACATTACGATGTAAAAGCTGTATTTTTTCTAGTGGGGAAGTATATCGAAAATAGACAAGATATTTTAAAATCAATAATTAATAATGGGCACGAAATTGGTAATCATAGCTATTATCATCACAATGATATAGAACCTCCTTTTGTGGAGTACTTTAAAGAAGTTAGAAAATGCCAAAATATTGTAAAATCGATAACTGGGCACAGCCCAAGATATTTCAGGCCACCGAGGGGCATTTTATCATATAAATCCATTATCATAGCTAGAATGCTCAGGCTTAAGATATTATTGTGGTCACTAGATTTCGATGATTGGAAATGTAATGATGTTTGCGATGCTGATTTAGTTGCTAGTCAAATCATAAATAACATTAGTAATAATGATATATTGCTTTTGCATGATAACAATAAAAATATACTTCATATATTAGATGTTATTTTGCCGATACTTTCAGAATATAGTATGATGCCAGATATAAATAGTGTGTAATATTGTGAAATTCAGTCAAATTAGCATATTTAAAATATAATTGCTGTTATTGGGTGTAGTATGGAAGAGAAAACAAATACACTATTTAAAATTTTCATGAATATGGCTATTAGCATTTTACACCATTTACCTGGTCAACCTATAAAAGTTTATTTCTATTACGCTCTAAGGGCATCAGCTATTGACTTTAGTCTTTCAAAAAAAGATATGACTGTTGTCATACGTGAAGGTAGTAAAGACGATATCGATGCTCTAGTGAGTTGCACTGACAAAAGAGGCCGATTTCTGGATCGTTTTACTATGGGCGATCATTGCCTTATTGCTATGGACATGGATGTAGTGGTTGGGTATTTGTGGTTCAGTGATCGTGATGTTTTTAGAGAAGAACAATCAAAGTACACCTTTCGGATTCAGAATGATACGGTGTATTCTTATGATGTATATGTAAGGCCGCAATATCGCCAGCATGGGGTTCTCAGTCAGTTCTTTGCTGTTATTTATGACTGGATGAAGCAATATTCTAAAAACACAATTACTATATTGATCGACTTTAATAACGATATATCTATAAAGGCTCATGTTAAGAAGGGGTTTGTGCCATTCAAGAAAATATTGTGCATAAGCATTTATGGGAAAAGTTTATTTATAGAGCAAAAGATACCTGAAAGTTAGGTCATGACAATGCTGTTACAACAAATAAAAACTTATATCAAACAATATACTTCGATACTGATGTTGAAATCAGGCTTCATTACTATGCAACTCAATGGCAATGGCGGGCGTATTGTTCTTCTTATGTATCACAGGGTCACTCATGAGCGAGATGCCCTTGGGTTGTCAATATCACCAGTGTTTTTTGAGCAACAATTGAAATTCTTGAAATCACGCTTCAAAATGATCAGTCTTACTGAAGTTGTCTCAATGCTGGCCAGCGGCACACTCTCCGGAGAATATGCATGTCTGACGTTTGACGATGGGTACCGGGACAATTATGACCACGCATACCAGCTACTCAGGAAATATAACGTTCCGGCCACAATCTTCGTCACGGTTGATAGCCTCGAAACTGGTAATTTCGGTTGGCATACATTTGATAAAGCAATTCTTGGCTCCGAGTGTGAAACCATAGATCTGACGGAATTCGCTCTTGGTATTATTGATTTAAGGACAAGTGACAAGAAGAAGCAAGCGATCTGCCATTTCCACCATGTATTGAAAAAATGCGCCCACGAGAAGCGTGAAGCGGTGGTACGGAAAGTCATTACTGAATTGGCTGCTGACGCAAACTTCGACCGTATCATGCTTACGTGGCATGAGGCAAAGGAGATGCAAGCTAGCGGTCTTGTTACAATTGGAGCTCACACTTTGACTCATCCGATTCTAACGCGGGTGAATCATGCCAGAGCCTGTTTTGAAATCACCAAGAGCAAGACAATTATTGAGGAAAAACTCGGCTCTCCCGTAGAATTCTTTGCATATCCGAATGGGCGGGAAGAGGACTTTGATGACGGAATTGTATGTATGCTAAAAAATGCCGGGTATTTAGCTGCCTGTACAACTATACCAGGTTCGATAATGGGTGTGCAGAATCTCTACAGGCTGCCACGAATTGCTGTTAATTACAGTATGTGCGAAGGGACCAGGGGTAGGTTTTCATCTGAAATGTTTGAGGTAGCTGTAACCGGTCCATTTTCCCTTGAAAGGTAGCTGATCAGGATGAAAATTCAGGCAATATCAAATATTAAAGACCTTGCTGCCTTGAAAAATCAATGGAATGATCTCCTTGCTGCTTCTGCATCTGATAGTGTCTTTCTTACCCATGAGTGGCTTTACACATGGTGGGAGGTCTTTGGTAATGAATATGAGCTCTTTGTCTTGACATGCAGAAATGAGCCGGAAGGCCATCTTGTTGGGATTTTCCCGGCCTATCTAAAGACGGCGGGATTCCCTATTAGAACAAGATCAGTCAGATTGCTTGGTAGTGAGCATGTGACGTCTGATTTTCTTGAGTGTATTGCCTTGAAAGGTTTGGAAGAGGAGGTCTATGGAGCACTTTTTGTGTATCTGGTGCAAAAAAGCGATTTGTGGGATTTGATCGAAATTACTGATGTACCTGAACAATCTGTTTTTGCGGGATTTTTGAGAAGACAGGGTATTCTTCCGGCATTCACTCAACTCGACAATGAAAAGTTTTGCCCATATTTGCCACTACCTTCAAATTGGGATGAATTCCTATCAGGTCTTTCGTCTAAGACACGACGTAATGTTAGATATTATCGGAACAACCTGGGGAGACACGCAATTGTTGACATTGAGGAAGTGACAACGCTGAAACAACTGCATGAGGTGATGCCGGACATGGTTAGGTTGCATCAGGAGCGGAAGCAACAGGTTGGATATTCTGGCCGATTTTCATCGCAGAGTTACAAAAGGTTTCATGACGCGATTTGTGAGAGTTTTCTAAATGTCGGAAGGCTTTTATTGGTTTTCCTAAAAGTTGATGGTAAGCGAGTGGCCTTTTATTATAATTTCACTTTCCAGGGCAGAGTCAATGTTTATCAATCCGGTTTCGACATTGAGTGGAGTAAGTTTAGTGTTGGCGCACTGCTTTTAGGGCATATTATTGAAATGTCTATAACTGGTGGGAATAAATATATTGACTTCCTTCGGGGGCATGAACAGTATAAGTATCATTGGACCGAACAAGAACGAAAATTAATGGATTATGTTTCATACAACAATTCGCTTCGTGGAAGCATTTTGAAAATTACTAATCGATCTTTGTCCGCTGCCAAAAGTGGGTTGAAAAAAGTATTGCCTGAAATAATTCAGAATAACGCTCGTAGAGTTATGGCATTACTCAAATGATAGAAATATTTATTATCAGTATTATTCTTGCGAGGTATTATGAGCCTTATTTGTGACGATCAGTATAACATTGGCCATATTTGTACCCGGCAGCAATGTGATTTAGGGTTTGGCAATAAGGTGGCCTTTCGTTGGATTTCAGCCCGCATGGAAAAATCCAACTATACCTTCAATGATCTTGACCGCGAATCAAATTGTTTTGCAAATGCACTGAAATCTCTTGGTTTTAATTCTGGTGAAATACTGTTTACTTTTTTACCTAAATCTCCTGAGCAATTCTTCGCATTTCTTGGTGCTTTAAAGCTCCAAGTAATTTGCGGTACCCTCTTTTCAAATTTTGGTGATGACGCAATACTCGATCGATTAGGTGACGCCAAAGCAAAAGGTGTAGTAACAACAAAAAGCCTCCTGAAGAAAATCATGCGTGTACGTGATCAGTTGCCTGCTTTGGAATATATCATAGTTACTGATATTGATGAACATACAACTGACGACATATTAAGTTACACAGCATTAATGCGGATGTCTTTAAATACGTTCGAAACGCCAATAACACAACCTGATACTCCATCTGTTGTGCATTATACCTCCGGATCAACAGGTAAGCCAAAAGGTGTGTTACATGTTCATAAGAGTATTATTCATCATCATAGAACTTCAAGTGAGGTTTTGAACCTCACTAACACAGATATATTTTGGTGTACTGCTGATCAAGGGTGGGTAACAGGTACTTCTTACGGCATAATTGGTCCTTGGAGCCTGGGGATTACACAAATTCATTATGGTGGAGGTTATAATGCTAAGATTTGGTTTGATCTTTTACAAAATGAGGCAGTGACAGTATGGTACTCTGCACCTACAGCTCTACGTATGCTATTAAGAGAGGATGCAACTCTCTATAATTATTATGACTTATGTAACCTTAGATATATATTTAGTGTTGGTGAGCCACTTAATCCAGAAGTAATAAATTGGTCACGGACTGTATTAAAGAAAGATATATACGATACGTGGTTTCAAACAGAAACTGGCGGTATTATGATAACGAACCGACCAGGTATCGAGATTAGACCTGGTTCCATGGGAAAACCATTGGACGGTATTGTGCCAGCTATTTTGGCTGATAATGGAGAGCTGCTTCCCAATAATAATCAAGGCAACCTCTGTCTCAAAAGTGATTGGCCTTCGATGTTTGTAACATATTTGAATAATGATTCAGCCTATCAATCGAAATTCAAGAATGGATGGTATTATACTGGGGATACGGCTCTTTCCGACGACGATGGATACTATTGGTTTAAGGGACGAAGCGATGATGTTATCAACACTGCTGGTCATTTGATTAGCCCTTTTGAGGTTGAAAGTGCCTTACTCGAAATTGAAGAGGTTGCTGAATCTGGAGTGATTGGTGTTCCAGACGATTTGTTGTATGAAAAGGTTGTTGCATTTGTTCAATTACACAAGCAGTTTAGTTGGTCCCAAGATTTAGAATTAAAGATCAGGATTCATGTTAGCAACAGGGCATCATCCATTGCGACACCTCAAGAAATATTTATTGTTGACAACGTTCCCAAAAATAAGAGTGGTAAAATAATGCGCAGAGTACTTAAAGCTCGCTATCTAGGAATGGATGCTGGCGATATCTCAACATTGGAGGATTGAATGGAGTTACAAAATAAATTAAATCGAATTTTTTGCGAGGTTTTTGATGACGAGGATATAAAAATTAGTCGAGAGATGACAGCTAATGATATTGATGGGTGGGATTCCTTATCGCATGTCAATCTAATAGTGGCAATTGAGGCTAATTTTAAGATAAGGTTTTCTCAAAAAGAACTCCTAACATTTAAAAATATTGGAAATTTGATAGATAATATAAGTGATAAAATAACAAAAGCATAAAATAATGCAATTTAATTCAGTAAAATATCTGATTTATTTAGGTATCGTATATCTAGTATTTAATTTAGTGAGTGAGCGCATGCGTTGGTGCGTTCTTCTCTTTGCAAGCCTATTGTTTTATGCTGAATTAAATGCACCATATTTGTTAGTAGTTTTAATATTGGTTGCATTTATAACCTATGGGTTTGGTATATGGTTGGATCAAGTAGAAACTGAAAAAGCTAGGAAGAATATATTATGGATTGGAATTGCATCTAACTTAGTAATATTAATTGTAATGAAGTATCAGACATTAGTTGTGGAAAGTATAATACAGCTAATTACATTCAACTCTATAAAATACCAGATTCAACCAATAAAAACTCTAGTAACTATTGGAATATCCTATTATGTTTTTCAAGCCATATCTTACCTTATAGATGTTTATCTCGAGATAGAAAAACCAGAGCGCCACATTGGCTATTTTGTGCTCTATCTATCATTTTTCCCCAAATTACTTCAAGGCCCTATAGAGCGATCTAGTGAGCTACTGCCTCAACTTAGAGAGAAATATAAGTTTGATTATAATAATACAAGATATGGTATGTTGTTATTTGCTTGGGGGCTATTCAAAAAGATCGTAATTGCTGATAGGGTTGGTATATATGTAGATACAGTATATAACAATATCACTTATTTCAGTGGCACTCCATTGCTATATGCTACATACTTGTATGCTATACAGATATATATGGACTTCTCTGGTTATACTGATATGGCATTGGGGTCTGCCTATCTATTTAACATTAAGTTAACACAGAACTTCAATTCCCCATATTTTGCTACGTCAGTTGCAGATTTCTGGCGTCGTTGGCATATTTCATTCTCTCGATGGATACTTGATTATATTTTTAAACCACTTCAGATGAAATGGCGATATTTAAATAAATTTGGAACTGCATCTGCGCTTATTGTAACCTTTCTGATTTCCGGAATTTGGCATGGCGCAAGTGCAGGTTTCATTATATGGGGTGTATTACACGGCATTTTTTTGGCAAGTTCTGTTTATTACAAACCCTTTCAGAAAAAAATTCATAAAGCATTAGGTCTTGAGCGAACTAATACACTCAAATATTGGCAAATGTTTGCCACATTTAACTTTATATGTTTCGCATGGATCTTTTTTAGATCTAATACAACTTCTGATGCGCTTTATTTGATTACGCACGTAGCTGATAACTCGAAGGGTCTGGGTGAGCTATTGAGTGCCCAAGGGAGCACAGAACTTATATTAACTTTTGTTTTTGTAGCTGCAGCAATTATTGTTGAGTCTATTGGGAGCATATCTACTGTTGCTGAAAAAATTTATGAAAAACCAATTTGGGTTAGGTGGACAGTATATTATACGCTGATGATTATAATTATTCTGTTTCATGTAGAGACTGGTAAATCATTTGCTTATTTTCAATTTTGAATTGATATAACGCTTTGGGAAGCTGATGAAAAGGCTCATTTTTAAAATAGTCATTTTTTGCATAATATTTATCGTGGTCGATAATGGGATAGCATTTCTCTTAAAAATCGGACTAAATCGCTATTATGGATTTGACCGTAATGCAAGTATATTAATTGTCGGTCACTCACGTGCTGCCCATGGAATTGATGGGGCTATGTTGCAAAAAATTACTAATAGATCAGTTGCAAAATATTCAGTTCAGGGGACTACACTTGCCGATCATATAATGATGTATAAACATTACATCAGTGAACATCCTGGTTCAGTAAAAACTGCCGTTTATATTGTTGACGATTATTTATTCTGTAAGGGTTTTGGATCTAATCAGTATCGACTATTTTATCCATTTATGGACAACAAGATAGTTGATAGATATATATACGAATATGCTGGATCATCTGAAGATTATATCACTCACAAGCTGATAAAGCTATATCGGTACTGTGAGGGCTCTGTTCAAGGTACAGTCAGGATGGGATTTGCTGGACGTACTGAGAAGTCTATAAACGATAGAATTGATATCAACAAAATAAAGAAAAATATTGCTAAAGTAAATATATCTGAAAGAAGCAAAGTATCGGATGTAAACATAGTGCATTTCAAGAACTTAATAACTTATTTACGAAGCAATAATATACAAGTATATTTGTTTTATATGCCATTTGTTGATTTATTGAGCGAAGTTAATTCTGAAAGCCAGAAACTAACAATGGGATTATTGAGGGAATTGGCAAAGCGAGATAGTGGCATAATACTTATTGATGATTGTGTGTCAGGCTCATCAAGATATGACCTTTTTATTGATGCTACGCATCCAAATAGAGCAGGTCAAAAACTGTATACTAATATAATTGCGCAAAAAATATTATCTAATAGTTATTGAGTGAAATATATCATAAATAATAATCACTAACTGTCATGAGTGAAAAATCACAATTATGTTTATTGGCATTTTAAACAAATAAGGGTACAGAGTTATTTATGCATTCTATTGAATTTGTGGGAATACCTGGTGTCGGGAAATCTACACTTTCTCAGGGGGTTGTGAAATATATTTATGGGAAGTCCCGCAATTCGATACTTACTTCTGAAAAGGCTTTATTTTATGCAGCTAAAGAAAATTGTGATATATCATTGAGAAGAATACTTCGAATATTACCTCAAGCTATTGGTTATCGTTTATTTAATACTGTGGGAGGCCGGACTTATTGGCAGCAAGAATACATTCTTGACTTCATATTAGAGAATCATTGTTTGTTGAAAACTATATTGGATTCATCGATAAAAAATATCCTTTCTTATGCAGAGCAAAAAGCCGTTATTAATGCTTTTTTACATGCTGGTGGTCTTCAGTTATGTTTAGAAAAGAGTTCTAGGCTTGATGATTGGATACTATTTGATGAGGGTATTTTACAAAAATCAATGATGTTTGTTTCTCCAAATGGATTAGTAAATAAAGAAGAACTCGTTCAATATCTCTCGTTGCTTACATTACCAGATGTAGTAGTCTGTCTACATATTGATAGCGATAAATGTCTACAGCGAATGAATGGGAGGACTAAAGGGTATACCAGTCGGCTGAAAAATCAATCGAAGGAACAAGTCGATGCTTTTTTGAATTATTCATTAGACCATTGGGAATTTGTTACCTCATGGTTAATGAAAAATACTAATAAACATATTCTTGTTGTTAACACAGACCAAGAACAGTCATATTTAATATCAAAGTTAGGCGATGATCTGAACGCAATTATCAAAGATATTTGCGGTAGTATCTAAGGGGTATATATAAAATTTAGTACTATAGAGCTCAAAACATTATTAAACATTTTGATACCATGAATAAAAAGGGGACTAGATAGTCCCCTTTCAATTTTATATAAATAATAAATTAATTTGTTCTTTTAGGGTTTTGTGGCGCTGCTGGTCTTGCAATCTGTAAGTTATCAGCAAGGGAATTGATATATTCCTCGATATTGGTATAGCCATCTCCATCACGGTCAGCTGCTGAATCATTAATACTGTTATTTAGCCCGTGGGCTGTCTCCCATGTATCAGGCATACCATCATTATCACTATCTACGGGTGCTGCTATCTGTTGATAGGTCGGCCAATCATTTGGGTAGGATGCCGTATCTTTGAGAAGTGATGTCCCCGCATTGAAAGAGTTTACAATTGCCGTGTCCACAGAGTCTCTTATTGGTACTGTAGCTCCTGATGCTGCTACAATTGATGAGGCAAGAGAATCAGTCATAGTGTCGTATGGTAATGGATTGGTCATAACCCAACGAGTAGATTTTTGATACGCAGTTGAGAGTAGATTAACAGTGTAATATTGCGATACTCGCCAGTCGCTTGTGGATGTCGTCCCAGAATCTTTGTTGCCGGATACATATAGTAATTGCTCTGGTGTAGCTAATGCTCCTCCGTCTTCTTGCTGCATGAAATACGTTGACGCTGTAGAGTAAGGTCCTTCTTTTGCGTAATTTGCTATCCAGTTAACATGGGCATCACCACCAAATGATGGCCTTAATCCGCCTTTCCAATTATAACTGACATTGTTTGTCCCATCGACATAGAAATTTGTGTTGTCTGCAGCAGGATTATACATTAATGGGTTTCTGTCGGTATTATGAGCAATATAGTTTCGATACAAGGAAACCTCTGTATCGTAGTCATTTTTGCCACTTACCATAAGTCCCTTGCTATGGTCTGATGACCCTCCCAGTTTTGCATATCTGAGGCCTTGAGCAATTAGGTTATTTTGCAGTGTAGTCTTGGTTACTCCTCCGGTAATAGAGAAGGTTTCATCAACACCCCACGTCATAGAGCAATGATCGATCATGACATTATAAACATCGTTGCCACCCCATTTTTTTCCCCAAAGGCTAAAGCTGTCACCGTCACTATCATCGCCAGTGTATAGATGTCCTCCAGCGCGAAAACGCATATGACGGATAATAACATCATGTGTAGCGACATTAAATTGCTTGCCGGATACCGATATGCCACCAGGAGAGGTTTGACCAGCTATTGTTACATAAGGCTGTGTAATATATAGTAATGAAGTTAGGTTTATATTTCCTGAAACCGTAAAAACAATAATGCGTGGACCAGATGTGGCAAGTGCTTCTCGAAGACTGCCAGCACCACTGTCATTTAAATTTGTAACTTTTATTACCTTTCCGCCTCTGCCACCTAGAGTATTTGCTCCCACCCCCACTGCTCCAGGAAATGCAGTAATGCCGAAAGCAACGGAGTGAATTGATACAATGGCTATGAATGTAATAATAGAAACTTTCATGCGCTGCCTCTCTTTGTTGGGCAGATAATTTCTGCCCGGCTTAACCTATCCACAGGTTTACTGGCAATAGGTCGTAATGAAACTAACTAACGTCATGATCCAATTTAACAATTCCTTTCCCATCAACAAAAAATATAGACTGAAGGATTTATTATAAATTAATCATTTGATGTAAGGGGGGAGGGGGCAACACGAATCACCATATTCTCCAAATCAATAGATGTATCATCATATTCATTTAAGTATCGTAATTGGGATTGTAATGGTTCCTCTTTTGAGAAATTATATCATGTGATGATGGTTTTAATTTCGCCTAAACTGGATTGTATGTTTGTGATTATGGTCACTATATGTTTATAGAACTATAAAATATTGACGATACGAAGGAGTGAAATGAAATTGGCAAGTCAAAGTAATCTGTGGGCTACTTAAATTATAGATATTAAAAAATATAGAAACTGTTAGTCTCGCTTGGTAATAATTGAAAATAAGTTATAGTGATCATGTATAGACATATGTTAACTCATTATAAAAACACTATGATTATAAATAAAATAAAAAGTAAAGAACTATAGATTGAGGATTCCTGGATAGTGATAAACTGATTATAAATAAAATATAGATTACAAAATCAATGGTTAGATATCTTGTTAGCTATGCTGCCCTTTGGAATAGCATATTCCGCAAAGGGTGTATGTATCCAATAATAGAAAGAGTCTGTTGATTTAAAGCCAATTTTTAATGCCGTTTTGACCATGGGTAAATTGTGTGTTGCAATGTCAGTTAGGCATGAGGTAACCCCTTCTGTTTGCAGTATGGGAAATAGATAATTTACACCGAATATGAAAAAACCATGACCGCGATATTCTTTTCTTGTAAATCCTATTTCGATAGCAACTTGATTTACCTCTAAATCAAGAGTTTTGTTCATTAGTCCTTTCTTGCCTGCAACTGCCCATAAATAGAAGACGATTTCGTCATTATGTTTACCCAGTAATAACTTGTGTCCAGCTTGTAGTTTTTTGTGGAAAGCTGTTTCATTATTTAATGCTTCATGCAAATGAGGGTTAGTGGTTAAGTTGGATATATCATTTTCGTCACCAAGCACGAATGTAGCATTCAAGCGCATTTTAGGTAAGGTAGGTGGTTCCCAATTTGTCAGGTCGAGTGTGTGAAATATTACTTTTTGCACCCAAAATATCCTAGATATCTGTTTCAAGAATATAGCGCCATTTTTTGATTTATGTCGGTTTAAGCTATTGATCAAATCCACTTGTGGTCATCCTCTCATTAAAAAAGCCGATTTCTTAAGCAGATAAAATGAGCATTCTTTGTGGGTCTAAGTTGCCGATACCTTCTTTATGGCATGCTGCTAAAAATTTAAAAAATGGGCCATGTTTCTCTGTGACGTCATTTATTTCATTGAGCCATTTATTATTTGGTTCTTTAAGCTTGGTTAGTGGGGATAGAACATCTCTACCAGCGATATAATCTAGCGCAACAGGGTCTCTGCTTGCTAGCAAAGTCCTTGGATATCCACTCATATTTTTATCTGTTCTAGACCCATAACCGACCCAATCTGCGGTAATAAAATTAAAATCTGCCATTCTGACATCCCGCATGAATGAGCCAATTACGCTGGCAGTATGGTAAACATATTTATATTTGTATAAGCTGTCTATTTTAGCTCGAACTCTCCATGGCATATATTTCATCATAGGTACAGTAAGATCGTTTCGGATTCCAATATAATGAGTGTTCCAGTATCCTTTAGGTGTTGTCCCTTGAAAACCGCAGGTCATATCAAGTATTCCCATATAATTTTTAATCGATGCAGTAACTCCACAAAAGTTACTATGGTGGTTCAATGCTGAAAAATTTATGAATTTTACTGGCTGACCAGTATATTTGTGTTTTTCCCACGCACCATTTTTGAAATCAATTGTTACTCCACTGTAGGCTGAAGTGAAAATTGGATAAGAAAGGATGCATTTACGACCTAAGGAGCTTGTGTAGGAAAGGTCGTGATTCCAAACATATCCATCTCCGTCCCATGGTCCAGAGACTATTTTTGAGCCTGAAGATTCGTTGCCCTGTAAAGGAGTTGGATTTGGTCCCGCACATCGCCAGTGATATTTGGTGATGTTGCCAAGTCCTATAGAATTAAAATAAGCAACGAGTTCATTGAGATTAAAGCGGCCATTTCGCTTATCAGTATTCCATCCGCGGGAGTTTGGATCAGCATATTGATGGTTTTCAGCAATGATTACCTCGCCTCGAAAAGCAGGAATGCTAAAAATTGCCTTGATGAATGCATACATGGCGTCGGTATTTGTTGTCCCTTGGTTCCACCACTGGGCATTAGGTTTAAGGACTACAATGTCATCTTTGCCGACGATAGAAGAAATACCTCCATGCATATTGATGATGTTATTGATATTCTGTTCTGGGGATCCACCTCGAGATAAGTAGACATCAGATAGTCCTTTGTTTGATACCCCTAGATTTATTTTGGCTAATGGCGGCTTCTTGGGGAAGCCAGAACTCACTGCGTCTAAAGGGCAGCTTTCTTTGCGAGGAATAATTTTATCAGGCACATGTTGCTCCTTGCTATGGCTATGTCGTTTGAACGTAGCCAATAATACAACAGAGAACATAAATGCTAAAAAATTACGCCTATTTTTGTCGGTGTGATTTAATAACTGATTAAAACGATATTTATGACTGATCATGTCAAATACCTATTGACTAAACAGTAATTGCCTATCTATTTTACCGCTACTATTTTTGGGAAGCATATTAACGAAAGTAATTTCACTAGGTACTTTGTAACGTGGAAGAAACATAATACATTTAGCAATTACATCCATCTCAGTTATTTCATTATTGATTGGAACAGCGATAGCAACGAGTTTCTGTCCATAAAGGTGGTCTGTAATCCCCATCACAGCTACTTCAATTAATAGTCCTGTAGCGATGAGAGCATCTTCTACTTCTTGAGGATTAATTCTGTGACCGCCAACCTTCAGTTGATTATCTTTGCGTCCAACCAAATAAAAATATCCATCAGCATCTTTGTATCCTAGGTCTCCGGTATGGTATCCTATATGTGATATGGCTGCTAATGTACTTTCTGGGTCATTCCAGTAACCTTTCATGATATTGGCGCCTGAGGCAATGAGTTCACCGGTTTTCCCGACTGGGAGTTCATTGCCATATGGGTCGACAATCCTCATTGTCACGCCAGGGATTGGGACCCCAATAGAATCTATCTTCAAGCGTAAACGGGCTGGTTCAACATAGGATAGTCTAGCGGATGCCTCTGTCGCTCCGTACATAACATATAATTTAGTATGATCAGGTAGAGCTTCTAATAGCTCTTCTTTTATTTTCCGGGCCATATGGCCACCAGCCTGGGAACAATATCGAAGAAATGGAAGTTTGTTTTTGTAGGATTTAAGCGGAGAGCGGTGAAGCAGATACGCATAGGTTGAGGGGACTCCTGAGAATCCGGTGACATTTTCATCAACCATCTGCTTCAAAACCGATGCTGGATAGGCGAAGGTGTTATTTATTACAAGGCTGCCAGATACTGCAATATGGGTGTTAAGTAGTGATTTCCCCATAACGTAAAAAAGGGGAAGCACAACCATCTGTCGATCGCCTTCGGTCAGATTGAGATACTGAATAATTGAGTGTGTGTTTGCCACAATATTGGCGTGAGTTAACATTACACCTTTTGGCTTGCCTGTTGAGCCTGAAGTAAATATTATGCTAGCAAGCGATGAGTTATCAAATGCCAACTTTGGCGAGCTAACCTCTCCGTCAAGAAGCGAATTGAATAGAAGGGTTGAAAAGGGTCTATGTTGCCAGGAAAGCTTCGGGTTGATGAAAATGACTGTTTTGAGTGATGAAATGGGATCGGTGATTTCATGAAATGCCTTCTCTGCCTTTGGTGATACAATAACAACCTTCGGATTTATTGTGGATAAAATATTATATAAAGCATCAGAGCGAGTCTCGGTACTTATCGGGGCTACAACTAATCCTGCTTTAAGAGCCGCATAATAAGATATCACATACTCTTCGCCATTTTCGAGAAGAAAAAGTACTCGGTCTCCTAGCTGCATCCCTGATTTGATAAACCAGTTTGCAAAGATGTCCGCAGATCTATTTAGTTGGGAATATGTTATTTTTTTCCCACTCAATATGAGTGCGACTTTTTCAGGAAATCGCGTGGCAGAGTTTTCAAGAAAATTATGGATAAGCATCGGGTTTCTTATCTTGTTGACATCGCTCCAGTTTTTATCGATATGAATCTTAAAAGATTAGTGATTGAGTCGAGATTTTCAGGAATAAGTTCGTCATCGTTGACCCTCAATGAAAAAGCATCTTCTATAAACGCTATCAACTCAAGGATGCCGGTCGAATCGATAATGCCGGATTCAAGGAATGAAGTGGAGTCATTCAATCCTTTATCATCTCCGAAAAGGAAATTTTCTACAATATATTCTTTAATTTTATCACGTATTTCTGACATTGAGTAACCTCTCTATCAATTAATGATTATGCCTGAATCTCAGGGATCTTTTCAATGGTAAGGGCGTTGAGATGGAGGTATCGCGTTGTAGATCTCTTGGTATCTATATCATCGAATACTCTTTGTACTTGTGCAGAAGAAATATTTAGTAATGATGCTACTGAAGATATTGGGACTCCATTGTTTTTGGCATATAGGCAAAGATCCATTTGTTGGTAGGGGAGTGAAAAATAGAATTCGTCTTGCCCTTGCGGTAGCGAGTAAGTGTCGGTTGTTGGTGGGCGTTTACATATTTCTGCGGGAACTCCAAGGAATTGCGCCATTTGATAAACTTGTGATTTGTAAAGGTGGGCAATCGGTTTTATGTCAGCAGCACCGTCTCCCAACTTGACGAAAAACCCCTGGTCGTATTCGAGACGGTTCGGTGTGCCTGCAACTGCGTAGTTATGCCGATCAGCATAGTAATATTCCAGCATCTTGCGGGTTCTCTGCTTGCAGTTGGTGGCAGCTACAATTTCGAGATACGGTTTCAGGGGGAGGCGCTCCTTGTGAATCGTCCCGTCAGGTTCCTGGACAACGATGGAGTTGAGGCTGAACCCCTTGTTGTCGAAGATGCTGGAGATGACAATTTTTGATTTCCACTCGGTCCCGTAGTCAGGAATTACCATTCTGATGGCATTATCATAATTGGCATAAAAACCGACCGCTCGAAGGATGGGGGAGATATCTATCCGCTCTGATTCAATGCCGAGGTGTCGTATCAGAGCGCTGCTCAATTCCGGTGTCTCCTTGGATGAGTGAAGTTCCGGCATTTCCAGACCGAATACCCGCTCCTTGCCAATCGCCTTCACCACTAAAGCTGCAGTTACACTGCTGTCGATCCCGCCTGAGAGACCGATGACGATTCCTCGCCGTTTGAGATCTTTTTTCAGTATCTCTCGTATCCCGGCAGTGATTTTATCTGCTTCCTTCTCGCAATCGATGGAAAGAACAGCGGGGGAGAAATTGGTCATGTATGCCTCCTGGAAGTTCAGGTTACTTGACTATCCGTTTTGTAATGGCTATCGGCAGGTAGTGTCGGTGGCTGAAGTTATCGATGAACTGCTGATGTAGAATTTGTGTAGTAAGAATCCCAATGATCGCCATGTTCTGTGTTTCACTTGCGATAAATCGCTCAGTTTTCCTGTACTTGTCGATCAGGTTGCATGTCTTTGATACATTGAAATAGCCGGTTTTTTCAAGATAATTCTTCGAGAGAAGATCCTTGGCATAGTCAGAGGTACCAGAAAGGAAGAGTTCCCGGATGGGAGCACGGTATGGCTGTTTTGGCCTTTTGATTATCTGGTCGGGGATCAGGTTCCCGAACGTCCTTTTTAATATGTATTTTTCGTTCAACCCCCGGATTTTCCACTGTGGTGGTAACTTCATTCCGAAATCAATCACGCGGTAATCAAGAAACGGCACTCGCAGTTCAATAGAGTTTCCCATTGCAACGCGGTCTCCTTGTGAGGAGAGAAGGTAGTTTGTTAGGAAAATATCTATCTCTAGGAATTGCGATCTGGCCAACTGGTCTCGCGTGTCAAACTTTGAAGGAAAGCTGGCGGCAAGTTCGTCCTCAGGGGTGTAGCCAGCAAGTTGGTTCAACATATCGTCCGAAAAAAACATCATGTTCTTGCTGGTGTTGTTCCATCTGATCCTGTGGGAAAAACAAGGGTCATTCAGGTTAGCGTCTGACACACCATAAAACTTTTGCAGAATCATCCTGCTACGGGCAGGGTCCTTGAATATGTAAGGGTGAAGTTTTTCAAGCAGTCGCGGTCGTGAAGCCGATTCGGGGAACCTGCTCCAGAAATGGCGGATCTTTGCCTCCTTGAAGATATCGTATCCTCCGAACACTTCATCAGCCCCTTCACCAGTGAGGACGACCTTGAAGTTATTTTCTCTCACCAGTCTGGCTAAGAGGAACATTGGTACTGGTGCAGTGCGAAGCAGAGGCTTCTCTGCATGCCACACCACCTTAGGAAGCGTATCTCTGATATCTTGGTTGGAAATAAGGAGCTCGCTGTGGTCCGTTCCGAGGTGTTTTACGAGGTCGCGTTGGTATGGTGTTTCATCGAAATCCGCCTCTTGGAAGCCGATGGAAAAGGTTCGTAACTTGTTGTTAAAATTTTTTGTTATCAAGGAGGTGATGATAGAGGAGTCGAGGCCGCCGCTGAGATATGCGCCAACGGGGACATCAGCCCGTAACCTGATTTTAATGGCGTCGTTCAGCAAGGAGCTGGTTTCATCGACGGCGTCATCCAGTGACCCTTGGAAACGAGACTCCGGTGGGTAATAAGGGAGTTCCCAGAATGGTGACTGCTCGATTATTCGACCATCCCTGACAATCTGATAGTGGCCAGGCGGGAGCTCAAAAATATCCTTGAAAGCAGTCCTTGGTGTCAGTGTGGTCCAATAGGTAAAAATCTGCTGGAGGGCAGGGGGGGCGATTGTGCGCGGGACGGAACTGTCGGTGAATAATGCCTTGATCTCCGACGCAAATATATATCTGTCCGCGCATTGGTAATATAATAATGGGCGAATGCCGACCCTATCACGTGCCAGGAACAGTTCCTTCTTGACCGAGTCCCAGATGGCAAAGGCGAACTGCCCATTCAGTAATGCCAGGAACTCCTTGCCGTATTCTTCATAAAGGTGAACAAGGACTTCAGTGTCTGTAGTCGTTGAGAAAATGTGACCTTTTTGCTGGAGTTCTGTTTTTAATTCTGGATAGTTGAAGACTTCACCGTTGTAAACAACCCATATTGTTCCATTTTCGTTAGAAATTGGTTGCGCCCCGTCGTTTAAGCCAACTATGCTAAGACGACAATGTCCCAATGCGACAGAGGAATCAACATAGATCCCAGCTTCATCGGGACCTCTGTATTGGATCGATGACAACATTCCAGTTATTAAATTTTCCGGAGCAGAACGATAATTATAAACACCGACTATTCCACACATAGCGATCCTTACACTAAAATATTATACAAATATCTAATATGTAATTAAAATTTGTCAACAAAAATGCGCGATTGTATTTCTTAATCCTCAGTTTAACGATGTTATTGTAACGTATCCGGTGCGTTGGACAACATGCGGCAATCTTCCCAGGCGCAACAGACGCAGGGTGAGCACGCCTCGCTTTCTCCAGAGGCAACTCATTTTCATGGTGATTTCGCCGATGCCTTTAATGGCTGCATTGAGTTCAGCAGTGAGAGGATCCCTTTCATGAGCTTTGAAGGCCGATTTTTCCCCTGGAACGCTTTCTGAATCACCCATCCAGGTGATAGGCCCAGGTGCCCAACTCACAGGACAATGCATCGACAGATTCACCGCATATCAGTACACACATCAACTGCAGAACAACTCCTATCTTGCGGTTGGCGCTCCAACGTTTGATTTTCAGTACAGCGCAAATATCGCTACGCTCTTCTTCCGCTGCAACGGGCTGGTTATCTTCTTAACTATTTACGGCCTCATTGAACACGAGTTTTATATCATTTCCGCCATTTTCGCGTCAAAAAATCGGGGATTACATAAAATCTGCATTGTTTTTATGGTTGAGTCGAGCCGTTTAACTGTAATGAGTTCTGTTTCGGATTTTTATTTATTAATAAATACAGGTTGTTGAGCGAGGCGTTCGTTTTCGTGATACCAATCACCAAGATTCATACCTGTTCGTGCGATAAAGCAAATAACTTAATTTAGAAGCTGTTTCCGAAGGGGTAAACCCAGGGTAACCTGGGGGCACAAAGCTACGGGT